>Ga0070729_10001169_pt1 | contig 43411 bp, 34 predicted proteins | sample tdDd472_FD_66725 | JGI IMG/M metagenome (GOLD analysis project Ga0070729, IMG submission 66725) | Marine sediment microbial communities from the Atlantic coast under amendment with organic carbon and nitrate - tdDd47.2 | ecosystem: Environmental > Aquatic > Marine > Coastal > Sediment | place... | reverse complement strand
CAAAGGCAGCCAAGTCGGTAGGGCTGGTGTTTCCGATTCACCCGCGTACCCGTGGCAACCTTGAGAAGTTCGATCTTATGGATGAGCTTGCGGCCATACCCGGCGTTAAGCTGATCGATCCGCTTGGTTATATTCAATTTATGAATCTGGTCCGTTCATCGGCTCTGGCAATAACTGACTCCGGTGGTCTGCAGGAAGAAACAACCTATCTGGGTATACCTTGTCTGACGTTGCGCCCGAATACAGAACGTCCTGCTACAATTACCGAGGGGACTAACAAGCTTGTGAAGCCGGAAAACCTGTCGGAACAAGTGGGCAAGGCTTTGTCAGGTGACTGGCCGACAGGACAACGACCGGACCTTTGGGATGGTAAAACCGCAGGGCGTTGCTTAGAGAGTTTGCGCGCCTGCATTAAAGTGGGTTCCGACCGGCTTCAGGATCGTTAAGTTAGCTATTTTAAATACACATCAGGGGTATTTCGAATGAATCGTTTTCAGATTCTGTTACGCATTTTGGTTTTAGGCGCAGTTATGTTTGTGGCGGCCTGTACTTCCCCGGAAGAGAGGGCGGCAGCTTATACGGCAACAGCGGCGGAGCATTTTGCGGCTGAGGACTTCGTTAAGGCTGAGCTTGAAGCAAAGAATGCTATTCAGATCGAACCGAACAACCCCGAAGCGCGCTGGCTGTTAGCTCAGATACTTGAGAAGCAGGGAGACTTTCAAGGGGTTTTTGAGAATCTTCGTATTGCAGTTGATGCAGACCCCTCGTTAACCGAGGCCAGAATCAAGCTCGCAGCTCTGTATGTTTCAGCGGGTATGACCGCTGAAGCGAAAACAGAAATTGATGCCGTGCTTGTCGACAATGCCGGTAACCTTGACGCACGTACTTTGTCTGCACGTTTGACCGCACAGACGGGTGATTTGACGGGAGCCGAGAAAGAACTGCGTGCCATCCTCAAGCAGGACCCGGCTAAAGTTGATGCTCTGATTCTGTTGGTAGGTGTGGTCGCTGCTGATCGCCCCGAAGATGCGCTGGTACTGCTGAACGACGGCATGGGGCAGGTGGACGATAAGCGTACATTGCGCCTTGTGAAGATAGAGATTCTGCAACGTCTCGACCGCAAAGCTGATGTGGAGGCGGAATACCGTGCTTTGATAGCCGAATACCCCGAAGAACGTGCTTTCCGCTACCGTCTGGCGCAGTTCTTGCTGAGCGATGGTCGTCTGGACGATGTAGAGCAGACTCTGCGGGAAATAGTTGAGGCAGAGCCTGATAGTTTGTCGGCAAGAATCGCACTGGTTCAGTTTCTGGCAAATGTTCGCGGGGCTGAAGCAGCTGAAGCAACCCTGGATGAGTTCGTAGCGGCAACACCTGATGACTATGGTTTGCTATTGGCCAAAGGTCGCTTGCTGGAGGCTACAGAACGAACTGATGAGGCAATGACTCTGTATAGAGATGTTGCCGATAAAGCCGGCAATAGCGATGAAGCATTAACCGCAAAAAACCAGATCGCCCGCTTGTTGCTGCGCGAAGAGAAAATTGATGAGGGGCGCGTTTATATAGATGACGTACTTGCCATTGATTCAGCCAATGTTGAAGCGCTCATGATGCGTGGTGGATTGGCGTTGGTGGATCAGGATCACCGTCAGGCAGTTACCGACTTCCGTAACGTGTTGCGTAAAGACGCTGAGAACGAGCGAGCCTTGTATTTATTAGCCCGGACACATTTATCTGCCGGCGATAAGGTGCTGGCAAAAGATGCGTATCGTCGTGTTATTGAGGTCAATCCCGCTAATGGCGTTGCGGCAATGGAGTTGACCCAGATTCTTTATGCGGATGAACAGTTTAACGAGGCGGAAAAAGTACTCGAAGGTCGCCTTGAATCGGCTCCTGATGATGTGCGTGCATCGCAAATGTTGATTGGTTTGCTGGTTAACCAGAAGCGTTATAGCGTCGCGGCATCAGAAGCCCGCCGTTTGATTGATACCGGTGAAAGTACGGGTCTTGCTTATTATCTTCTGGGTGGCGTTTTACAGGTTCAGAATAAGGACGCCGATGCCAGAAAATGGTTTGGTAAGGCGCTTGAGGTTGCTCCGGCATCACCTGAAGCACTGCAGGGTTATGTGGCTGCCACAGCCAAAATTGATGGTGAGGCTGCTGCCAGACGTTATCTGGAGCAACACGTCAGAAAGTATCCGGACCAGTTGCATGCACAGGCATTATTGAGCCGGGTTCAGGCTGGCACCGGCGACATGACAGGTGCTGAACAGACACTAAAAGATGCGCTTGCTAAGAACGAAGCATGGTTGCCTGCTTATACCGGTCTCGCAAGTATGCAATCAGACGACATCGGTGCCCAGATTGAAATCTATGAGCAGGGCATTCAGGCGATCCCCGGTAACCAGCAGTTAGGGCTATTGCTTGGTACTGCCTATGAGCGTGAAGGTCGTATCGATGACGCTATTGAAATGTACGAGGGTTTGCTTGAGCAGAACCCCGATATGCCGGCGGTCGTGAATAATCTGGCCGCATTGATCGCGGATTATCGTATTGATGATGCGAGCCTTCGTAAGGCGATGACGTTGTTGGAGCAGCAGAATATTGCTGAATCCGATAACCCGGCGTTTCTTGATACCGTTGGCTGGGTTAACTACCGTTTGGGTAATTTTGAAATTGCTGTCGAGCAGCTGGAAAAAGCCGTGGAGGGTGCCAAGCAGGTGCCAATTCTCCATTATCACCTTGGGATGGCCTATAAAGCGCTGGGTAATAACTACCGGGCCCAGGAAGAGCTGGGTATAGCCATTAGTACTGCGAAAGATGATTTTACCGGCATTGATGATGCCCGTAGGGCTTTGGAAGAGCTAAAAAGCGGTCAGTAATACCCGAAAATCTCCAATAATCTGAGGCTTTAGCCAAAGAGTGAGCCGCCGACCTTATGGTTCGGCGGCTTTTTTGTACTTGTCCTACAATGTGCGCCAGTTATTTACAGGATTAAGAGCATGAGCACATCACAATCGTCTGAACTGCTGGGGCAGCTTGAAGCCTCGCTGGGTAAGGAAAACCTGCTGCAGGACGAGGAATCAATACGTTTTTATTCTACGGACGTCTATCGACAGGCTGATTTTCTGGCAGATGTCGTGGTGCGCCCCGGTACCGTCGACGAACTGCAGAAAGTAGTGCAGCTGTGTGCGGCGCATAAGACACCCATGGTGATTCGTGGCGGCGGCGCTTCATACACCGATGGCTTTCTTCCCGGGCAGGCCAATATGGTCAGCATCGATAGCTCGCGCCTGAAACGCATAGAGATTAATGAAGACGACATGTATGTCACCGTTGAGCCGGGTGTAACCTGGGCGGAAATGTTTGACGCGTTAAAAGAACGCGGTTTGCGTGCGCCTATGTGGGGACCGTTTTCCGGGCTGGCAGCTACCGTTGGTGGTTCTATGTCGCATTACGCGGTGAATTACGGCTCCGGCACTTACGGTGTCTCTGGAGAATCGCTTACCAGTATGGATGTCATTCTGGCGAGTGGTGAGATGATTTCGACCGGGTCTGCCGGTGGTGAGGGCGCTAATTCATTTTTCCGTTTCTATGGGCCTGATCTTGCAGGTTTGTTTATTGGTGATGCGGGTGCTTTCGGGATTAAAGCCCGAATGAGTTTGCGCATCATGAAACGTCCTATGGGTTTTGCCGCAGCTTCTTACGGGTTCCCGGATGGAGAAAGCGCGCTGCAGGCCATGATGGAAATTGCCAAGCTGGGTGTCGTATCCCAGAACTTTGGGCTTGATCCCCGCCAACAGGAAACAGCGCTTACGCGTATGCAGTCGACCAGCCAGATTGAGGCGGCGAAGACTGTGCTGACGTCGGCCAGAAACCCGGTTGAAGGTGTCTTGCAGTTAGCCAAAATGGGATTGGCAGGTCGTAATTTTCTTAAAAATGCGGTGTATTCGGCTCACTTTAGTACGGAAGGTGTAAACGACTCGGAGGCGAAGTCTAAATTGGCTGAGGTGCGCAAGATTGCATCGCAGTACGGTGCCGAGGTTGCGAACTCTATACCGACATTTTTCAATGCCGAGCCCTTCATGCAGATGTTGCCGATCCTCGGTCCGGAAGGTGAACTGTGGAAGCCTACGCACGGTGTTATGCCGTTCTCTAAGGTGCTTAAGCATCATAGTGAATACGAAGCGCTGGTAGCCGAGTATCAGGAGCGAATGGATCAGAACGGCGTGCAGCTTACCCGCATGTTGATGTTCTTCAGTACCAATGCCTTTATTTATGAGCCGACTTTCCTTTGGAAGGATGCGCAGAGTATTTATCACAAGCGTGTGTACCCTAATGCTCTGTTGCCCAACGTTCCGACACATCCTGATAACCCCGAAGGGCGCAAGCTCGTTAAGGAAATCAAAGGTCGTTTGATTGACTTGTGTGTGCAAAACGGCGCGAGCCATATGCAGGTGGGTAAAGATTATCCGTATTTTGAGACCCGCAAGCCTGAGGTTCGTAAGTTTGTTTCAGACCTGAAAGCTCTGCTGGATCCGGATAATCTGATGAACCCGGGCGCACTGGGTATTAAGTAAGCGCTATGTCTGTCAGACCGTCACATTGGTTGGTGCTTGCCGCACTGACAATAATGTGGGGCTCTTCCTATTTGCTTATCGCTCTGAGCCTGCGTGGGTTTACCCCTGTAGGTGTGGCGGCTGTGCGCCTGATGTTTGGTGCGGCAGTGATGTTGGTGTTTATGCTGGCGGGAGGCTTTCGCTTCCCGCGTGACCGTCATCGCTGGGGCCTGCTAATTATTATTGCCGTCGTAGGTAACTGCATTCCATTCAGTTTGATCGCATGGGGGCAGCAGGAAGTGGAGTCCGGTCTGGCCGGTATTCTGGTCGCCCTGACACCGTTGCTGGTTGTGGCAATTGCTCATTTCGTGTTGCCGGAGGGTCGTGTCAGTCGAAACCAGTTCGTTGGGTTTTTGTTGGCCTTTGCAGGTGTTGTTGTCTTGCTCGGACCGGAATCCCTGATGGCACTTGGCGGGGATTTCACCCGGTTGATAGCGCAGCTGGCGATCTTGCTGAGTGCGTTTTGTTACGCGCTATCCAGTATTTTGACGGCCAAGTTGCCCGAGACCCCGCCTGTGGTGACCACCACGTCGGTGTTGCTGTTGTCATCGGCGGTGATGTTGCCCATCTCAGCGGAGCAGTTTCCGGAACTAGCCAGTATTCCTGCGGAGGCGCTCGCAGCAGTTGCTTTGCTGGGTGTTATGGGCACGGCTATCACGACGGTGTTGTATTTTTGGCTGGTGCGCGCCGCCGGGCCCCGTTTTGCATCGTTATTTAACTACCTGGTGCCACTTTGGGCGGTGTTTTTGGGCATGATCATCCTGGACGAGCCCCTGAGTATTGCCATGGTTCTGGCGTTGCTACTGATTATCGGCGGTGTCTTGCTGACACAGCGGGGTGAGGGCGGTTCCGTCAACGAGCAGTCCTGAGTGCGTTAAAGGATGGCAGGCTTTGGTATATACTGCCGCTCCCGAGTCTCTACGCCGTAATACCCATGAGTGAAACAGCTAAAACTGCCGGTAAGGATTTTATCCGCCACATTATTGATGCCGATCTTGCCGAGGGGCGTCATTCCGGTGTAGTTACACGATTTCCGCCGGAGCCCAACGGGTTTCTGCATATTGGTCATGCGAAATCGATCTGCCTTAATTTTGGCATTGCCAGTGAGTATGACGGTCAGTGCTATTTACGGTTTGATGACACTAACCCTGTAAAAGAAGATCAAGAGTACGCTGACGCGATTATTGAGGACGTGCGCTGGCTCGGCTTTGACTGGGAATCCCGTCTGACTCATGCCTCTGATTATTTTGACAAGTTTCATGCTTGTGCGGTCAGTCTTATTGAACAAGGCAAAGCGTATGTTTGTGATCTGTCCGCAGATGACATTCGCACACAACGTGGCACGCTGACAGAACCGGGTACAGACAGTCCCTTCCGCAGTCGCAGTGTCGAAGAGAACCTCGATTTGTTTGCACGTATGAAAGCCGGCGAGTTCGCTGATGGCGAAAAGCTGCTACGTGCAAAAATCGATATGGCATCGCCCAATATGAATTTGCGGGACCCCGCACTTTATCGTATTCGGCATGTCAGTCATCAGCGCACCGGTGATGCCTGGTGCATTTACCCAATGTACGATTTTGCGCACGCGGCGACTGACGCATTGGAATCAATTACGCACTCACTGTGCACGCTTGAGTTTGAAGATCACAGACCTTTGTATGACTGGGTTGTGGAGAACCTTGAGCTGCCGTCACGCCCGCATCAGTACGAGTTTTCACGTCTGAATCTGGCGTACACGGTAACGAGTAAGCGCAAGTTGGCTGAATTGGTTGAAGGCCGGTTGGTAGATGGTTGGGATGATCCGCGGATGCCGACGATTGCAGGTATGCGCCGCAGAGGTTACCCGGCAGAGGCGTTACGTGATTTTTGCTCCCGAATCGGCGTGACCAAGAAAGAGAACGTCATACAGATGGGTGTGCTGGAAAACTCAGTGCGCGAGTATCTGGGCGAAGAGGCCGATAGGGCTATGGCAGTATTGCGGCCGCTTAAACTGGTTATCACGAATTACCCTGAAGGTGAGTCCGAGATATTGCCGGCTGCAAATCACCCGCAGAAGGAAGAACGTGGCGAACGGCAGTTACATTTCTCCCGCGAGATTTACATTGAGCGTGGCGATTTTATGGAAGAGGCACCGCGTAAGTTTTTCCGTTTGAAGCCGGGTGGTGAGGTGCGTCTTCGCAACGCGTATATCATTCAGTGTGATGAAGTAATCAAGGATGACAGCGGTGAGGTAGTTGAGTTGCGCTGCAGTTATGATCCGGCAACCCGCAGCGGCATGCCGGATGCCAACCGCAAAGTAAAAGGCACTATTCATTGGGTCAGTGCAGAACATTCGATACCTGCACAGGTTCGTTTGTATGACCGCTTGTTTTCGGTGGCTAAGCCTGGCGCCGATAAGGATAACTGGCTGGATGATGTTAATCCTGAATCGCTTGAGGTCCTTGATGGCTGCAGGCTGGAAGCTTCATTGGAGAGTCTGGGTTCAGACAAGCCCGTGCAGTTTGAACGTACCGGTTATTTTATTGCGGACGCGAAACACAGCACATCTGAGCAGCGGGTTATCAACCGGGTAATAACTTTGCGTGACTCATGGGCTAAGCAGGAAAAAGCAGACAGCGCAGGTAGCTAGTTTATTAACTGCATATGATGGTGATGGGTGCGCCCAGGCCGAGGCCCAGATAGTCTGCAGCGCTGCTTTCGGCTCTGGCTATTTCCACGACGTTAAAAGAGTTGACCAGCGCCAGTAGTTCTCCCGGTTGGCTCAGGCCATAGGTGCGCTGTAGTTTGAGACTGCGTCCGCCGCACTGAACCTCGAGGCCTGGTAGATCCTTTAGTTGCTCGGCATCAATATTACTAATCAGATTCCCGAAGCTGTCCACTGCAACTACAGTACCCCGGATACGCCGGCCCTCCATGACGGGGTCCTCGACCAGAGACGGCACAATCTCGGGTGCCTGCGGCCCTATATCTTCAATCTTGATGTCACCGTTGCCGATGGCTGCAGCCAGTGGCGCGAAAACATCGCGTCCGTGGAATGTTGCGCTGATCGTTTTTATGCCCAGTTGCTTACGACAAGCTTCATCAAGTTTGTAAACAGGTGTGGCCGGTTGTTCGCCAATGATGTGGGGCAATATGCCGTTGTCCGGGGCTAAGAATATTTGCTTATCAAATTCTACGGCCAGAATGTCGCGTGCAGTGCCTACACCGGGGTCGACGACGGCAACGTGAATGGTGCCGGGTGGGAAGTACTGCCGGGAGCGACTCAGCCAGAAACCGCCTTCTGCGGGCCAGTGAGCGTGAATCTCATGAGTCAGGTCAACGATGCGGGCATTGGGTAACTTGCCGAGAATGACGCCCTTCATTACGCCGATAAAGCTGCCTTTATGGCCGAAATCAGTAGTTAGCGTGATGATGGGTGTTGACTCAGTCATGTGACTGTCTCTTTGTGCTTATCCCAACTACGTGCCCAGTAGATAAATGGCGTATCAATGAGTGCGATGCCAATTTTGAAGAAGAATTTTACCGCTCCCAGAGCCAGTGCAGTATGCAGATCGACCACACCCCACCAGACCACCAGCGAGTATATCAATGTGTCCACGGTCTGCGATGCCATCGTGGAAAGATTGTTTCTGAGCCACAGGTGTTTACCCTGAGTAGCCTGTTTAATCCGGTGAAAAATATAAACGTCGAGCTGCTGACTAATCAGATACGCAAACAGTGAGCCGAAAACAAAACGCGGCGTGAAGTCGATAATGCTGGCAAAGGCATTATGAATATTTGCAGAAAATTCGGCGGTTGCCGGTCTTGTCGACGGTGCATACAACAGCGATACGCTGAGCATGACAACAGTAATTACACTGACCAGAAAACCGATATGTACTGCCCTGCTGGCCTCTTTTCTGCCCCACTTTTCACTAAGAAGATCGGTTGCGAAGAAGATACCCGAGTAGAAAATAACACCGAGGCTGGTTTCAAAGCCGAAGATGGTGGTGAGCTTGGGCCCTTGTAAATTGGCAAGCAGGATCGCGAGAACAATACAGGCAAGCAAGCCTTCTTTGCCGAATAGCCTGAACATCAGCACGGTAAAGCCGAGGTCCAGACATAAGGTTACTAACCAGAGTAGTTCCTGATTACTTGCAAACAAAGACTGTAGGTAGTCCGGGAGCATAAGAAGTCCTCAGGGGTATGGGAGTTACCCCTGAGGTGAGCTTATCAGGCTATTGCAGGCGACTCATCATCCTTTTTGCTGCGGCGTTCACGCCAGCGCCGGGCGATATTAGCCTGGATCATTAGCATGCATGGCGTTAGCAGAAGGGTTAGCAGTGTCGCAAAGAACAGACCGCCGACAATAGAAGATGCCATTTGTTTCCACCACTGTGTGCTTGGTCCGCCGAAATAAATATCGCGGTTCAGCAGATCAACATTCAAGGCTATGGCCATTGGTGCTAAGCCTAGTATGGTCGTGATGGTGGTCAGCATGACCGGGCGCATTCGCTGTGCGCAGGTTCGCATGATGGCTTCTTTCGTATCGGTAGTGTGCTTTCTGACCTGATTGAATGTGTCGATCAGCACAATATTGTTGTTCACCACGATACCTGCGAGTGCAATAGCACCAATGCCACAGTTCACAAGGCTAAACACCTGATCGGTTACTAATAGTCCCAGTAGCACACCGCCGGTTGAGAAAACTACCGCGGTCAGAATCAGCAACGACTGGAAGATACTATTGAACTGGGTAACCAGAATGATAGCCATAAGAGTCATCGCCATCAGGAATGCATTCATCAGGAAGTCGATTGTTTCAGCTTCATCCTGGACGCCACCTTTGAAGCGCAGCTGCACTTTGGCGGGATCCAGATTGAGGCTTTCGATTCGCTGTGTGAGCTCCTTTTGAATTGGGGCTACGAGCACACCGTCTTCTAAGTCTGCCTGAACCAGTAGCGTGCGGCGACGGTCGGTACGCATGATGGTACGTGTCGCCTGTTGTGCTTCATAGTCAACAAAGGTGCCGATAGGTACGTTGCCGGAGCCGGTCGGGATGCGCAGTTCGCCCAAACGCTGCAGGCTGCGATCGTCAACCGGAAAGCGGACGCGAATGTCCATTTCTTCATCGGCATCGTCGGGTCGGTATTCACCGACCTTGATACCGTTGGTGACCAGTTGAATGATGCTGCCAACCAGTGTGACATCTGCGTTGAACTTGGCAGCTTCAGCACGGTTTACTTTAAGATTCCATTCGATGCCCGGCAGCGGCCGTGTGTCTTCGGCGTTAACCACTCCGTCAATCTGCTCGAGCTCCTGACGTATACGATTAGCAGTGTCCTTCAACAGATCCATATCTTCAGACGCAACTTCAAGGTCGATGGGTTTGCCCGTATTCGGCGCACGGCCTTCCAGCCGTACTTCGATCATTATCCCTGCGATATCTTTGGTCCGTTCACGAATCTCATCAGCAATATCCGAGGCGTTGCGTCTGCCGCGCCAGTTCGCGAAATTGAGTCGAATTGCACCAATTAAGTCAGGTGCTGAACCCCGTGCCATTGCGCCGGATTTAACGTAAAAGAAATCAATGCCGTCTATGCCATAGACTCTTTCTTCAACTTGCCTGACAAGCTTGTCTTTTTCCGCGGGCGATAAATCACCCCGGGCGCGGATATCGATACTGCCGTTATTGGGTTCGATATACGGGAACATGTTTACGCCATTGCCAAACGCGCCGTATGCCAAATAGATCGTTATAAGTATTGCAGTCAGTGTCAGCAGGCTAATGCCGGGACGATTCAGACTCTTGTCCAGGAAGCCCAGGTAACGCCCGGTGAAACCGGTAATTGAGCGCATGTCACCCGATTCGGCAGCCAATAGATTGGACCGGATTTGATCGTTGAAAGCACCTGCGCGACCAAAGATTGATCCCATTGTGGGCACGAATAGTAGTGCCATAACCAGCGAAGCCGTGAGTACGAAGATCAATGTGATCGGCATGTACTTGAGGAAGCTACCTGTTAAGCCCGGCCAGAATACGAGTGGCAGGAAGGCCGCCAAAGTAGTGGCAGTAGAAGCGATGATCGGCCAGCCCATGCGTTTTGCCGCTTCAGAATAGGCGGTTCTACGGTGCTGTCCTTCGGACATCTTCCTGTCCGCCAGCTCTGTTACAACAATGGCTCCGTCTACAAGCATGCCGACAGCGATGATCATCGAGAACAACACCACCATATTAATGGTCTGTCCTGTACCGTTTAGCAGGATAAAGGCAGCGCAGAAGGAACCGGGAATGGCGAGTCCGACCAGCAGGGCGTTCTGAATTCCGAGAATGCCGATAAGCACGATGAACACCAGCACAATAGCCGTGGCCACATTGTTCATCAGCGTCGAAATGTTTTTTTCGATGTAATAGCTTTTGTCACGGGTAAAGGTGGCTTCAACACCTGGAGGCCAGGCGGGTGACATAGCTGTCACCATGTTTCTCACTTCGGTTGCAGTGTTCAACATGTTGTCGCCGTTGCGGGCAACGATCTCAAGCGCTACCGCACGATTACCGTTGAGCCGCGCGTAGCTGTCACGGTCCTTAAAGGTTCGTTTTACCTCTGCAATATCTTTGAACAGAACAACCTGTCCCTGGTCTACCTTGATGGGCAGATTGAGCAGATCTTCAGCTGATTCGATAATGCCCGGTACTTTGACTGAAAAGCGACCCTGCTCATTCTGCAGTGAACCAGCTGCAACCAGACGGTTGTTATTCTGAACAAAATTGAGGACGTCCTGTGGCGACAGGTCGTAACTTTCCATGATCAGCGGATCAATGGTGACTTCAAGAAGCTCTTCACGGAGGCCCACTAAGTTGACTTCCATCACGCCGGTAAGTCCTTCAACTTGCTCCTTAATCTTCAGAGCGACCATGGTCAACACTCTTTCCGGAGCGTCACCATTGAGGATGAGCACCATCATTGGATCGAATTTGGAGAATTTTACTTCGAAGACGCGGGGCTCTTCGGCATCATCAGGCAGCTTAGACTTTGCGAGGTCCACGCGTTCACGAACATCAGCAAGTGCTTTGACGATGTCAACATCCGGATTGAATTCCAGGGTAACGCTGCCGCTGTTCTCGCCGGCAGAGCTGACCATTTCTTTCAGGCCGTCGACATCCCGGAGTTCCTGCTCCATGGGACGCACCAGCAATCGCTCGGCATCCTCCGGCGACACGCCATCAAGGAATATCTGCACGTAGACGTATGGAAAGGCGACATCAGGCTCAGCCTCTTTTGGTATAGCGAAGTACGAGCCAACGCCGGCGATGACGATTGCGATAAACGCAATCATCATTGTACGGCTGCGACCGACGATCGCATCGATCGCGTTCATCATTTCATTTGTTCCGTATCAATGTTGCCTTCAACCGCAAGGGCGGTATCAGCGGACACAGCTGATGGCAATACCTGCTGACCTTGGGACACGTATCCCTGACCTACAACTACAACCTGAGCAACAGTCGGCAATCCTGAAACCCAGATGCCGTCATTACCAGACTGAACGATTTCGATCTTATGGAACTCTACGCGGTCGAATTCATCTACGGTGTTTACGCCCAGTTCACCGTCGGCATCCAATGAGAGCAGGGCAGGTGACATTTTATGGGCCATGATTTCGCCGGTACGAAGCACTAGCTCGGCCGTTACACCCGCAGGCAATGAGCCATCCGGGTTAGGCACTTCCATTTCCACGGTAAAGGTGCGTGTTTCTCTTTTGGCAACCGGAGATATGTAGCGAATAACGCCGGTAACGTTTTCACCTGTAACGAGTTTCGCACTAGCGGTTGCACCTTGCTCGATGTTACTGGCTTCTTGTTCAGCAATGGTGCCGGTAATAATGATCTTGGTGTTATCGACAAAGTTTGCGATTTGGTCGCCGGTACGCACAAAATCGCCAATCTCGACTTCACGTTCCTGTAACACGCCGTCGAAGGGGGCGCGGATAGTCATGTTGTCAAGATCCAATTCGGCGATTTTCAAGTCGGCTCTTGCAGATTCAAGTTTTGCGACTGTTTCAGCAATCTGTGTTTCAGACACGTAGCCGTCTTCTTTAAGTTTCATCTGTGCGTTGTGGCGAGCGAGATGTTCATTTACGGACGCCTGCGCCTGCATGATTTTTGCCTGGCGATCACGCAGGTCGAGTTTTAAAATGGGCTCGCCTGCTTTGAGCTGTTGTCCGCGTCGGGCGTAGATTTTCTCGACCCGGCCATTGGTTTCAGCGCCCATGTTTACTTCACGGGCCGGTGCAGAATAGCCATAAACACTGACGAATCTTGCAACGGGCGTAGCTTGCTGTTTGGCGACTTGCACAGCCACAGGACCACCGGCAGCGCCCAGCGTCGCGCCCGATTCGGTTTTTAGCTCTACAGAGCTGTCCAGCAGGCCACTGGCCATCCACAGTGCGACGATGGCAAAGGCAGCCATAGCCAGCAGCCAAGGTTGGCGGGCAATAAGTTGTTTGATTGATTGGATCATTTGGATGAATTCCTTAGTAGCTCGCCGTTATTCAGGCGTGCTGACCGGTGCCGGAGCGCAAAATCGATTCGTGAGCTTCGTGCTCAGTAAGAAGGTGCCGGTTTGTTTCGATGTACTCAGCAGCAGCTTTTGCCACTACTGCACCGAAGCCTGCGACAAATCGTGCTCCCGCTGATGCTTCATTGCCCATTGCTGTTTCAATGCTGGCAATGTGTTGCACAGCATCTTCAAACGCTTCAACCCGGTCATCGAGCAGTGAAGTCATGCGATCATCATCGATAAGCTCTGCGAAATACATCATCGCAAGAAAGTCAGAGCGCAGTTTGTGTCTTGGTTCGGTATGCATCAGTGCGTCTTCGAACGCTTTGCGACCTTTTTCAGTGATGCTGTATACCTTGCGGTCTGGTTTGCCTGTTTGCGGTATCTCTTCGCATTCGACCAAACCAGCGGCGGCCAAATCGGCAAGAGCGGGATAGATCGAACCGTAGCCTGCAGGAAAGAAATGCTTAAACAGCGACTCAAAAGTTTTCTTGAGTTCGTAACCGCAAGCTTCCTGATGATTTAATAAGCCCAGACAAAGTGTTTTTACATCCATGGTCGTAATCTCTTCAGTAATGTACTGCTGCCCGGCTGATATGCCGGAGAGCTCAAACAAAAGGTTAAAGGGGCGACCCCCTACTTTCTGTGACACAAATCAACCCGGCATTCGCCTTGTCGTGCCTGTTTAGTCGTGTGGGAGGTCTAACTCTTTGAATGGCAAATGTATTTGCACGGTGCCTCTAAGTAACCTCTGTCGGGTAACACCTTGTAACATTTTGTAACACATCAAACCGATACATAAGAGCTGATATAGGGCGCAGCGGTAAGGTGCTGCGCGATTTTGTTCGGTACCGTGTTGAATAAGAATTCAAACATCTTTAAAAACAATATATTGCATGGTTTTTTGACTAGGTAGACGTCGCAATAGTATCGGCAGAGCAAGAAGCTTAGAATGCTTTTTTAGAAAGGTTCTAACTAAATGAGAGTGTTTCTCATTTAGATATTTATTGTTGAAGGAATTCAAAATGAGCGAATCAAAAATCAGTCGCCGGTTGTTTTTGCGCAATGTTGCTATGTCGGTGCCGGCAGGTGCTGTAGTGATGCAAGGTGTTGCCCATGCGCAGGGTTTACCAAAATTGACGACAGATGATCCGACCGCAATGGCTTTGGGTTATACCGAAGATGCATCTACAGTAGATGCAGCCAAGTGGCCGATCTTTAAATCCGGTAGCGACTGCGCGAATTGCTTACAAATTCAGGGCAATGATGGTGATGCCGATCGTCCTTGCGCTATTTTCCCGGGTAAAACCGTTGCCGCTAAAGGCTGGTGTTCTGTTTGGGTTGCTAAGCCGGCGTAGTGACAACAATACGAGCGTGCACAAAAAAGCCGGTCCTGAGAGACCGGCTTTTTTGTGGCTGATAAAAGCTGTTTAAAAAATGACCAGAGGGTTCCGGGTCGCGGCGACGGCAATGACATAACCGAACGAAGCCAGGGCAGCAAGAAGGAAGATGCAACGTTTTGCTTTGGTTTTGCCGTAATGGAGTCCAAATGCTCCGAATACGATGTAGGCAATAACACCAGCCAGCTTGGCTGTAAGCCATGCATCTGCAAAGGGCAGTTGTCCGCTAACGTAACCTGCGCTCAGAGCTGTCAGGAGCAGAACCGTATCGTTTACGTGAGGAAATATTTTGACCGGCTTTGCGAAAAGCAAAGGTGAGTCCTTAAGCATCCACCAAGCTCTCAAAAGAAAACCAATGAGCGTTATGGTTACTGTAATCAGGTGCAAAGATTTCAGTAATGTAAAGAGTGCTGTATCGTCCACGAGTGGTCCCCGTTATTGAATTGTTGAAGCTGATTCGGCAGTTTACTCCGGACCGCAGGGTTTGGTAACAATATACGGGATTTTATTATGACGCGTGTTTTTGGTATTGCCGGGTTTAAGAATTCAGGGAAAACGACTCTTGTTGTTGATCTGATCAGGGTCTTGACCGCCAGAGATTTGAAGGTGGCCACACTGAAGCATGCTCATCACGCGTTTGATATTGACCACCCCGGGAAAGACAGCTATTTGCACCGTGAAGCCGGTGCCAGTGAAGTGCTGGTCGTTTCGGCTCGTCGTATGGCTCATATCTGTGAGTTTGATGATGGCGGAGAACCTGATTTTGAGGCCGCCTTAGGCCGGATAGGTGATGTGGACCTGGTGTTAGTAGAAGGCTACAAATACGGTAGCCACCCACGATTGGAACTGCGCCGTTCTGCGATTGATGCGCCCGAGCTGGTAGGTGGTGACGCAGGAGATTCCGGGAATGGTATATGTGCCATCGTTAGTGATGAAGAAATACCCGATGCTCCGGTACCGGTTTTGATGCGCAGTAACGTTGATGCGATAGCCGATTTTATTCTGCGTGAGACCGGCCTGAACGTTTAGCCGTGATAACGTTTACAGCGCAGCAATTTTTACCGTTTCACCTGTTTCTGCCGAGCTGCATTTCTCATCAAGGATGAGCCAGCAGTTAGCATTTGTGAGTGGCCGGATTTTGAAAGACTGCTGACCCGGCAGTAATTCAACTTGTTGCACGCCATCAGCGGTGATGTTGCTGCGGGCTTTGCCAAAGAAGCACAAGCCGGGTTTTTTCTTAACATCATTGCTAAGCAGAGCAGTGCTGAACTGTTCTGCCGTTTGACCCAGCATTTGCCGGATGGCTGCGGTAACGAAGAACCTGAAGCAGGCTGCTACGGCCACCGGGTTACCCGGTAGTCCGAATACCAGTGTGCCATCGCTGAGCTTGGCGAACAGCAAAGGTTTGCCTGGTCGGATCGCGACTTTATGAAAGATTATTTCTGCTCCGGTATCCGTCAGCGAGCCGGGTACAAAATCCATGCGGCCGGCAGATACGCCGCCCGTAGTGAGAATAATATTGGAGCAGCTTGCTGCTTCTTTAATGCTGTTCTGTAATTCTGTGGCCTCATCCCCGACAGCAACGCTGCTAGCAAGTACTGCTCCACTGCGTTCTATAGCGGCCTCAAGAAAAGGCCGGTTGGCATCATGAATCATGCCGCTATCTAAGCTCTCGCTTTCGTTATCCACTTCGGCAAGTTCGTTGCCGGTGGTGATTATGCTCACACGCGGTCGTGCGTACTGTGGAATTTTGTTTGCGCCCACTGCAGCTAATCCCATGAGAACTTCGGGTGTAATGACACCGCCCGCTTCCAGGACCGGATCATTCTCACTGAAGTCTTCACCGGGAAGACGTACGTTCAGTCCTGCAGATACTTGCTCGCCAACGACAACCACCGCATTCTCACCGGTATCTGATTGTCGGGTGCGTTCTACCGGCACAACGCTGTCATAACCGTCCGGCATGACTGCTCCGGTCATGATCTCGTAGGCGCTGCCTGCTCCGGCATCAGCCGCGGGTTTACCTGAGCCGGCGATGATGGTTCCTGCGACTTTTAGTTTTGCATCACCTTGGCAGTCGTGGCTTTTTACTGCGAAGCCATCCATTGCCGAATTGGCAAACCCCGGCACATTAACCGGGCTTCTTACCGCTGAGGCGCTGTAACGTCCGGTTTCAGGGCGTTCAGAGACAATCTCACCCGGGCGGGTGTTTGCGGAAATGAGTGTCAGTGCTTCGCTGAAGGTGATCATGAGCTTATCTTGAAGGTCGGCTGTAAGGATAAATCATCGGTTTGACGGTATGTTCAGTGGCTGTGTGGTTGTATGCTGTTCACTGTTCGGGCGCTCAGTGTAAATCACAGCCTCGCTTTATGCTTCACTTTGTCCCTGCGGGCCTCGTGAAGGATAATTATCAGTCTATCGGAGTGCTCTGTCACTAGAACTGAATTAACTATGAATCTAACAATACGTATTACTAATTTCATTGGCAGCCGGGTTGTTGCCAGCGTTAGGCCGGCAGCATGAGTATCGAAGCCTATAACGTTTCCTCGGAGCAAACGGCTGACCGAACGATTGCATCGCGGGATCCGGCAGTAGCGGAAGCCCGTTGTCTGGCATTTGCTGTCATGTCTGATTTGATGGCATCTCCGCATGATGTGGAATCCACTATTCACACCTCTGATCAGGTTATCGATTTCGGCAGTCTGCCTTACGACGTGCCGGGTCTTCAGGAGCTCATTGCCGACTTCAGGGCTACGCCAGTTGATGATCTGAAACGTGCTTACAGTTCGATGTTTGAGGTGGGTAGTGACGGCCCTCCGGTGCCGGTGCGTGAAGACCTGCAGCTCGGGCAGAAAGCCGGCGTGCGTGAAGAATTGGTTCGTTTTTACGAGTACTTTGGCTATACGCTTGGTGAGAAATTTGCCTGGGCACCAGATCACCTGTCTGTTGAGCTCGAGTTTATGCACTACCTTACTTATGGTGAAGCGCTAGCGGTAAGTGAGGACGGCGGAGATCCGGTTTCCTTCCAATTGGCACAGGCAGACTTTATTGAGCGTCATCTGGTTAATTGGGTGCCAAAGCTGCAGCACGAAGTGCAGGCGCAAGGCCCGGATTCCCTTTATTGCAGGGTAGTTAGTACGTTAAATAGTTTTTTGACAGCTGACTACCAGTGGCAAAGCGGCACCATTAGTTATTCGGGAGTTGCTTCCTGAGCAGGTTGTGTGAGGGTTTTAAGTCTTACTGTGTGCAGGTATCCTGTTACTCAGTGAATGTTAATCAAATCAGTTAAATTATTTCGAAGATCGCTATGAATGCAAAACGTCTGGTTTTAATAGGTGCCGCGGTATTGGCTGTTGTTGTGGCCCCGGGGTGTGCGGAGTCTCCCGACACTGCTGATGTGCCTCACAGTGAGGATGCGCATCACAGCGCTGCTGCGGGTAGTGACACTTCCCGTGATGTTGGCGGCTCATACAATAAAGAGGGTGTCGCGCCTTTTGGTATGGTGAGTCGTAAGCCGGTTGCCGTTCCTGATGCTGTGGTTGATACGGCAGGTGCTTCAGATGCGGCCGCTGCCGGCCTGCTTGCAGATCAGAGTGCGACTTTTGCTACACATTGTCAGTCGTGCCACGGTGCAGATGGGCAGGGTGTTGAACCTTTGGGTGTCACCTTGGTGAATTCACCGTTTGTTAAGAGCAAGAGTGCGGACGAGTTGGTAGCGATGCTGAAGGTCGGACGTCTACCTGGCGATCCCGACAGCGTGAAGCAGCGCGTTATGCCCGGCTTTTCGTGGATGGAAGAGGCTCAGTTAAGTGAACTGGCTGATCTGCTGAAAGCTCAGAACTAAGGCGGTTCCCCGATAGTTGAAAAGGCCGGCATTTATGCCGGCTTTTTTGTGTCTCCGATATTTATTGGATGCTCAGGCTGTTCTTTGCCGCTGCTTGGTCGCGATTTCAGTGAGATTCCTATTTGGCGATAGCTTCAATAGGATAGGCGCATAGAGTGGAGAGCCAATCGATGTCTGAAAACAATATGACTTCAAGTAATACGTCTAATGCACCTGTCTGGCCTAAACCCGCAATAGCCTGGTGGGCGGTTGCGGTACTGGTGTTAGCGTTCATTTTCTCAATTGCGGACCGCATCATTATCAGTTTGCTGGTCGATCCCATTAAAGCTGACCTTAATCTTGATGACACGGATATGGGCCTGATGATGGGGCTGGCATTCGCAATCTTTTATGCGCTGATGGGACTGCCTATCGGGCGTATTGCTGATAAGCACAGCAGACGCATGATCATCGGTGTTGGTATCTTTCTTTGGAGCATCATGACCGCGCTTTGCGGCTTGGCAAAGAACTTTACGCAGTTATTTCTGGCTCGTGTCGGTGTCGGTGTCGGTGAGGCAACATTGTCACCAGCGGCCTATTCGATGATCGCTGATATGTTTCCCAGAGAGAAGTTGGGCCGGGCATTGGCTGTTTACCAATCCGGTGCATTTTTCGGTGTCGGACTGGCATTAATCTTTGGTGGTTTGGCGATTCGTTTTGCAGCTACGGCCGACGATGTCTCATTACCCTTGGTTGGTGTTGTCGCTCCATGGCAGTTGGCTTTTATTGCCATTGGTTTGCCAGGCGTGTTGGTTGCCGCATTGATGTTTACGGTACGTGAACCGATTCGTCAGGGTGTTGCGCCGTCTGGCGCTGAGGAAATCAGCCTCAAGCAAACATTGGCCTATGTGTTAAAGGGCTGGCGGGTTTACCTGGCGCATTACACGGGCTTTGCGCTGCTGGCTTTGCCGATGACAACGCTGGCGACCTGGGTGCCGGCATATTTCATGCGTGTTGTCGGTTTGACGCCTCCCGAGACGGGTATGAAGTTAGGGCTAATCGTGCTGATTTTTTCCCCGATAGGTGTGATTACAGGCGGCTGGCTGGCAGATACCTTGCTAAAGAAAGGCTATAACGATGCCGCTTTGCGGGTAGGGGTGGCCGCTGCGATATTTATGATCCCCTTCAGCATCTTCGCCACTACAGTCAGTGACCCGGCTACTGCTTTGTTGCTGGCATGTCCATTTGCCTTCGGTGCAAGTATTTCGATGGGGCTTGCTCCCACTGCCTTGCAGTTGGTTACTCCTAACCGCCTGCGTGCGCAGGTGTCGGCAGCCTGGATGCTATTCCTGAATTTGATTACAGCAGGACTGGGTCCGACAGCAGTGGGCTGGATCACCGAAGAAATCTTTCAGGATCCGATGGCTGTTGGTCAATCCATTGCGAGTGTGAATACCGTGTCGGTTATTCTGGGTGGCATTATTCTTCTGATTACCTGGAAGCCATTCCGTGAAGCTGTTGCGAAAGAGGAGGCGGCTCAAAGCGCCGGCTGATTGAATCCGCTGAGATGTATCAAATAAAAAAGGCCGGCAAATGCCGGCCTTTTTTATTTATGCCAATCAGATTTAACCGATGATGCCAGCGTTTGATAATGATTTGAGCACAACGTAGGTGATAGCAACATCGAAAACAAACAGCGCCAAAGTGTATGCGGCAGCCCGCGCGGCCGGTAACGCCATCATTTTCCACAACAGAATAAACACAATAGGGTAGGCTGCCAGCCAGACGAATCCGTCTACGACAGTGGGTAAGGCAACTACCATCACCAGCAATGACTTGAGTAAGCTGATAACGGCCGGTACCAGTGCTACAACCAGCACCTGAAACCAGTCCAGCTGTATCCGTTTTCGTTCAAACAGATATAACAGTGCAAACAGAAACAAGAACGATGTTATCCAACCCATACTATTTCTCCGTATCTGAAACTATTGTTCGTCGGAAACTTCCACTTAAGTTTTGCAAATACGATCAATTTCAGCAAGCTGCTCTTCGCTCAGATCAATATTGCCAGCCGCTGCGTTTGATATGACTTGCTCCGGCTTGGTCACGCCTGCGATAACAGTGCCGATATATGAGCGATTAGTGAGGCCGCCCATCGCCAGTTCCAGCAAGCTATGGCCGATAGATTCGCCGTAGCTGATGAGCTCTTCGACTTTATCCAGGCGCTCATCGGTCTTGAAGCTGCCGCCCCAGGCAGCAAGCCTTGAGCCTTCCGGGTCCGGCTGGCCTTTACGGTATTTGCCGGTGAGTAGTCCGCTTTCGAGCGGGAAGTAAGGAATAATGCTGATGTTGCCTTTTTCAGCGACCGGAATAAGGTCATCTTCAATGTTGCGGGTAAAAAGGCTGTACCAGTTCTGTGCGGACACGAAATGGCTGCTGCCGATAGCATCAGCTACTTGTTCTGCCTCGGCTAATTGCTCACCGCTCATATTAGAGCAGCCGATATAGCGCACTTTGCCCTGTTGGATAAGGTCTTCGAGTGCCCGCAACGTTTCTTCGATGGGAGTACCTGTATCAGGGAAGTGATACTGGTAGAGATCAAGATAGTCGGTGTTGAGTTGCTTCAGGCTGGTCTCGATCTTGCCCATGATGTATTCGCGGCTGCCACCACCTTCGGCACTGCCGCCACGACCCGAGGCCTGAGCACCAAACTTGGTCGTGAGAATAATATCTTTACGGCGCTCACCCAGAGCATTAGCTACAAACTCTTCAGACGCCTTGGGCGATGCACCGTAGATATCAGCTGTATCGAAAAAGTTAATACCGCTATCGAGCGCTGCATTAACACAAGCAGTGGTGGTGTCCTGATCGACCATAGAGCCGAACATCATGCAGCCCAGACCAACGACGGAGACATCTAAGTCTGAATTACCGAGCCGTTTTGTTTTCATTATTTATTCTCCATGCTTGTGTTATCCCAGCTAGACACGCGGAAATCTGTTTCGGTTTTTTTATGTGCTGATCGTACCCATAGTGCGGCCAGCATGAGTCCAATATTCAATAGTCCCATCATCAGGAAGGGAGCTGTTCGTCCGATGCCATCAAAAAGATGCCCGCCGATGAGCGTTGTAAGCAAAATTCCCAGGCCGCCGAGTAAGCCGAACACGCCGACTATAGCACCGCGATTTGGAGATGCAGATTCCTGACCAAGTAGTGCAGCTACTGAGACGATCACGCTGGTTTCACCCATGCCCAGCAGTACCGCAGCTGGATATAGCCCTGCACCGAAAGGATCGGCTACGAAACTCATCGCTATGTAGCCACTGCCGGCAATGAGTAGCCCGATAGAGACGGCAGTCATGCGGCGTAGCCTATCGGTCAGGATGCCCATGAAGGGGGCCCAGATTAATGCACAAATCTGGATCATGGCGAACAATAGGCCGGCCTTTTTCAGTGCATCTGCAGAACTCATACCCTGCTCAACACCAACTTGGGTTAGCCAAAGGGAGAAAAAGGTTCCGATTACGGCAAAATCACCACGACCAATAAAGGCGCCACCATAGGCGATGGCCAGTCGGGGGCTTTCCATGCCGGCTTTCAGGCCATCCTTAACCTTGCTTAATAGATTGGAGTGCTCATCCTCGTATTTGCCTGCACCCCGGAATAGTCCGAACACAAGTACCAGGCCAACCACCAGGCACAATGCAGCGACCGTCCAGAATGAAAGGCGTCCGGAAGCAATGACGTCGTTACCGGCATTTTCATACATGGAGGGTAGGCGAGACAGCATGGCAGACATCGAGACGATGCCCAGCCCGTTACAGACACTCATCATGCCTATCCAGCGGCCGCGTGAGCGCTCTTGAATGTAGTCCACCGAGCAAGCACTGAGCATGATCGCAACCATGCCAACACCCAGAGCAAACAGTGCGCGAACTATAAACAGTTGCGTAACTGAATCGCTCAGCGGATATAGAGCGTAGCCCAGAGCTAGCACAATAAAGCCGCTGCCATAAATAATGGGCCGGCCTACCTTGTCGGATAAGGCACCAAAGAATCCCGCAACAAGAATAAATATGACTTCCTGAAAGGCGTGCAGGTTGCCCGTTAAGCCCCCTTGTTTGTCAGCGGGTACGTTGAGTAGCTCGGTTAGCACGTAAGGCTGCATAAAGCTCATGAAACTAATCATGGCCATCGTGCCAAAGCCGGCAAACAACATTGTGCCGAGGTTCAGACCTGTGACACCTGGCGTAAACCAGAGAGGACCGAGTTTTATCAGCGGACGTTGTTCTGCTGGCATGCGTTTATCTGCTTACCTGGGGCGTTCGGTATCTGCGATGGCGACGCGATGCATAAGGCGGTGCGACGGGAAGAAGTCATTGGTGCCCCGGTGTGCGGTGCAACGGTTATCCCAGAAAGCGACAGAGTTTTTCTCCCAGCGGAAACGGCAGGTGAATTCTTCTTGTGTCATGTGCTCATACAGCATGTCCAGCAGTGCCTTGCTTTCTGTATCAGTCAGGCCATCGATTTTGTAGGTCATTAGAGGATTAACAAAGAGAGACTTCTCTCCGGTATCCGGATGGGTCCGCACTACCGGGTGAACCACCGGAGGGGTTGAGTCACGGAAACTCTGCCAGCGCTCACCGCCATATTGACGCAGTACCCCCGGACCCATGGTTTCAACCAGATCGTGGATAGCTGTCAGGCCATCGATAAATTCGCGCATGGTTTCCGAGAGTGCTTCATAGGCTGCCACCATATTAATAAAGTGTGTGTCGCCTTTGCCGTTCGGTACATCGAGAGCGTGCAGGACTGAGCAGCGAGAGGGCACCTCTAAAAAGGTATCGTCGGCATGCCAGTTGACGTCGCTACCGATAGAGCTGTACTCGTTCATCTCCTGACGACGAATTTCGGGATAGCCTTCCAGCAGAGGTACAAAGCCGGGCTTCTGGACTTCATCACCAAAGTTTTTTGCAAAGGCAATATGTTGTTCGGGTGTGAAGTCCTGATCGCGGAAGAACAGTACCTTGTATTGGTACCAAAGCTCACGAATGACTTTCAGCGTGTCGGCATCAAGGGGTTGTGTCAGGTCTACACCCAGAACCTCGGCGCCGAGAGCTCCGGTCATCGGGCGCACCTCAATATTGCTATGAGCTATAGAAGTTTCAGCTTGCATGGCGTTGGGCATCTTCAAGTTCCTTGTTGGTCGATTCAGAGACCGGTGCGGCGAGACTGCCTGCCACGCAGTCGATCAAATTACTGACATAGAGAGCTGAGTTACTGCCGAACTCTATGGAAGGGTTTTTAATCAGACGTTCACGGTCTGATAGAGAATGGATGATGTGTGATTGTGTGAGTCCGAAGCGTTGACCGATGATTGTGGGCGGTATATCAGGCAGCCGTTCAATAAGTTGGTTGAACGTTTCGTTCATAGCAGAACCGTATTCGCTGGACCAAATTTCGGCCAGGTCGACGGAAGGATGTCCTGCAACCTGCGACAAAAACTGAATGTAGTCTTTGCCGTTAGAACAACTTTCTATTTCTTCAACGATAGGCAGAATCATTGCGTCTACCAACGGACGAATGCCGTGTTTGTTTTCTATGCTCTTCAGCATTTCATGGCGGCGCTCATTGACCGGTTGCATGTGGTAGTCGTAGATCGCTTTTACCAGCGTCTCTTTAGAGCCGAAGTGGTAGTGGGTTGCCGACGAATTCTTCTGTTTTGCGGCAACGTTTACCTGCCGCAGTGAAACGGCATCAATACCGTGCTTGCCGAACAGGTGCTCGGCAGCAAGAATTATTTGCTGACGGGTGCGTTCGCTGGCTGAGTTGGGCTTGGTCGTTGGCATAAATTAAATCATCCGACTTAAATAGGCTGAAAGTCAAGCGCGACAGGCTTTTCTTGCTTGTATGCGGCTTAAAACCTAAGCGACGCTTAATCTATTTTTGTTTTGCTGCGCTAAAAACGCGTGAAAAGTACTCATTCAGGTCGTCGCTAATCTCGCGGGCTTTGCCGGCTTCTACTCCGGCGAGTATCTGGGCCAGTTCTTTTTTGAAGTCGAGCTGCATTTGCCGCCCGATTTGAATGCGCTGGGCCTGTGGTGAACCGGCGCCGTGCATAGATTCGGTTAGATAGCCCACGGCATTTCTGCCTAGTGTCATATTTTCAATGAGGCGCATAATCCGCATCCGGGATTCGGTTGGGATGTCGGCCCGGCCCTTCAGATATTTTTCGAGTAGAGGCCCGGCTTCCGGATGAGCAAAGTCGGCAGCAGATGGCATCGTCACCATCAGGCCGCCTGCAAGATCCTGTGCAAGACGACCAATCTCATACGGCATTTTGGTGACGTGGTGCTTGCAGACATTCGCCAGCATGTCATCGGCAAGCCATGCGCCGGAGCGGGTCTCGGTGCCCTGATAGCTTGCGGCAATACCGGTGCTGTATATCGTTTCGTTGAGATGGGTCATCTCAACGAGTTTGTCTTTAATATGTGACGCCTTGTCTGCACCGTTGTATTCGGCAACCGTTGCAGCAGCTCCGATAAGTACATCACCCACACCCGATTTGCAGACATAGCTGCGGCGATGGTAGCAAGTGAATCGCTCTACCAGCATGGCGGCGAAATCATATTCGCCATTCATGAAGATCATTTCATTAGGAATAAATACATCCTCAAAAATGATCATGGCTTCCTGGCCTGCAAAATCCTGATTGCCGGCATCAATACCTTCCCCTGCACGTGTATCGCAGGACTGGCGGCCGTATATGTAGGTGATACCTTCTGCATCCACCGGAAGCGCGCCGACAATAGCGAAGTCTTTATCCTCTTCACCCAAGCGCATGGTTGGCATCACTAACAGCCAGTGCGAATTAATGCAGCCGGTTTGGTGAGCTTTGGCGCCGGATATATAAACGCCATCTTCAGTGCGCTTGCTGATGCGCACGAACATATCCGGGTCCTCTTGTTGATGCGGTGCTTTACTGCGGTCGCCTTTTACGTCGGTCATGGCCCCGCCAATCACGTAGCCGCTACGCTGAGCCATGCTCAAGAACGCTATAAAGCGATCATGATAGTTACTACCGTATTGCTGATCGATTTCATAAGTAACCGAATGCAGAGCATTCGACGCATCCATGCCAACACACCGCTGAAAGCATGTGCCGGTGAGCTGACCCAGGCGGCGTTGCATTTTATTTTGATTAACGAGGTCTTCGGCGCTGTTTGCGACATGCAGGAAACGATTGACGCGCTCACCTGTCAGAGGTGATATCGCTGTAGCAATATCAGGCTGTTTGGCGGCAAGGTCGTATGTTTCAGCGACCGCATTGATGGATGGGCGGATAATCGGGTGGGTCAGGGGATCTTCGACCAGTTCCCCGAACAGATAGATTTTAAGGTTTCTGTTACGCAGGCTTTCAATGTACTCCTCACCGGTAGTGATCATCTTGGTACTGTTTTTCTGTGAGGTATTCATGAGGTGTCCGGTTTGTTATCAGCTGCGTTTATCGGCAAAGTTTATCATGTAATTAAACTAGCCGAATTAAATTGAGTTACTGTATTGGTGCGTTGCGTTCCATGCAGTATGCTCGGTAAGCGCCCGGTGCGAATTCGATCAAGGAGTAGATTGTTGAGTCAGTCCCATTCACCTTTGGCTAATGCCTCGTTTCGTAAACTGTTTTCTGCTCAGGTTATAGCGCTGGTCGGTACCGGACTGACGACGGTGGCACTGACGTTGCTGGCCTACGATATAGCGGGCGGCAATGCAGGAGTGGTGCTCGGAACTGCGCTGGCTTTCAAAATGCTGGCTTATGTGGTGTTTGCGCCAATAGTGGGTGGCTTGGCTCACCGCTTTCCACGCAAGGCTCTTCTGATTACGCTGGATGTTGTGCGTGCGGGCATAGTGCTCGCGATGCCCTTTATTACCAGTGTCTGGCAAATCTACCTCCTGATCTTTTTGTTGAACCTGTTTTCAGCAGGATTCAAGCCCGTCTTCTCGGCCAGTATTCCTGACGTGCTGCCTGACGAAAAGCAGTACACCAAAGCGTTGTCTTATTCCCGTCTGGCTTATGATCTGGAAACCATGTTGAGCCCGCTGTTCGCCGGTTTGGCATTATTGTTTTTCAGTTATACCGCGTTGTTTATGAGTAATGCAGTGGCATTTTTAATATCGGCGGTGCTGATTTTTACCTGTGTAATACCGCAGGGCGAGCGTCCTTCGCGCAGTGGCAGCGTCTGGAGTGAAATAAGTTTTGGTTTGAAAGCTTATCTGGCAACACCACGATTACGGGCCTTGCTCAGTTTGTACATGGCCGTTTCGGCAGCGAGCGCCATGGTGATTGTGAATACCGTGGTGTACGTCCGGGAATACTTGGGTGGCAGCGAATCAAATGTTGCGATGGCAATGGCAGCAGCCGGTGCCGGTTCAATGATTGCTGCGATTTTTGTGCCCCGGATTCTTGAGACAGTAAAAGACCGCGTGTTGATGGTTGGCGGGGCAATGCTGATGGGCGTTGCGGTTGCCTTGCTTTGGACTGAGCCCGGTTACGTCGTGATGCTGGGTATCTGGGCTCTGGTTGGTTTTGGTTTGTCCCTGGTGCAGACGCCGTCGGGCAGGGTGGTTAACCGCTCCACAAATGCCGGCGACAGAGCCTCTTATTTTTCCGCCCAGTTTGCGTTGTCCCATGCCTGCTGGCTTATCGCCTACCCCCTTGTCGGACAGTTGGGTGCAGCAATAGGCCTGCCTTTAACGGCGTTGGTAATGGGCATTAGCATTTTTGTGTTTGCGGCTATTGCGTTCGTTTTATGGCCCGCACTGGATGGCAAGGCCCTTATGCATGTGCACGATGAGTTTGATCATGATCACCCGCATACGCACGGGCCGCATCATGAGCATGACCATGATGGTACTGAGGGGCCGGAGCCGCATATTCATTCGCATCATCATGTTCCGGTTAAGCATGCGCACCCGTTTGTTATTGATGACCATCATGGTCGTTGGCCATCGATGCGCTAGCGCTTACTCATAGATATAGAAAAGCCGGTCGGTGTTAGCACACTGACCGGCTTTTTTACTATGACGTGAAAGATCAGAACCTGAACAGCAGATCCAGTCCTACGTTGCGGCCACGGCTGGGAGAGAGTGCCGCGGTTTCAACCGTACAGTCGCCGACCTGGCATCCGCCAAACTGATTCGGACTCTTTGACCAGCCTGTGCCGGTAGAAGGGAAAATGAAGAAACTAGGTGCCGCCGTCGGTGTCGTATCATCAAGAATGTTGTTGATATAGAGACTGGCACTCCAGTGTTCTGAATCCATGCCCAGTCGCCCATTCCAAAGGTCACGTCCACCAAGCCAGCTTAAGTTGGAAGCGCCGGTATACTTTTTGGATTCAAGAATATAGTCGGTGCGGAAGAACCAGCCGATATCACTGGTTAGGGCCCGGTTGTAGCTTAATGAAGTGACCAATGAATGCTTGGAGTTGAAGGGGATGTAATTGCCCTTGGCATTGTTGGCATCTTCGGCAAGTTCTCCGGTATTCGGGTTGAGTCCGTTGCCGGTGGTATTGGCCAGATACTTGTCGTTGTATTCATCATACTTACCATTGGCAAGACCGTATGACACGCTGGCACTCAGGTTATCGGTAAGCGCAAAAGAGCTTTCAATCTCGACACCATATACGTGTGATTTACCCGCATTGACGGCGATTGTGTTGGCCGTGTTGCCAAGCTGAATGGTCTGGAAGGTGGCTTGATTCTGCCAGTCAATGTAATACGCAGACAGGTTGAACAGTGCGCGACCGCCCCACCATGTAGTTTTGGTGCCGGCTTCGTAGGTCCATGCTGTTTCTTCCTCGGTTTGAGTCAGGCCGTCTTCTTTTGCCTCTGCGGTACGGCAAGGATCAGTTGGTTCGCGGAAGAACGCTGAATTAAATTCAGCCGGTTTGTTACCTTTGGCGGCCAAAGCGTAGACCATGACATCGTCAGTCGGTTGATAACGTACGGTTAGGCGTGGGGTTAATGAATCATTATCCGTTGAATCTTCAGCTCTATCTCCATCGTAAGGAGAGTTTCCGTTCATGCAGGTACGGTCTGTGGAAATGTTCTTTTTATCCGAACCGTAGCGTGCTTCTGCAGTCAGGCTCCATTGGTCGCTGATGTCCCAGTCGAGAGAGCCAAAAATAGAACGGTTTTCGATCTTACGAATGGTTGGTGGTTCGAACAGGCCAAGGCCTCTTAGTCCATTCACAGTTGTATAACCGGGCATGCGGCGCACAGAGCTTTTTGTTTCAGCATCAAAAATGTATACACCGACCGAACCTCTGACGCTGTAGTCAGCGGGTGAACTGACGATAGCTTCTAAAGAGGTGTCTTCAACGGACTTGTCTTCGATATTGTGGAACAGGCCAAGCTGGGGACGTGTTTGACGTTGGTCAAGATCGTACGCGTCAAAGAAGTCATCTTTGTTGTAGTTTATGCGAGCCAACAGGCTCCATTCGCCAATATCCTGGAGCAGTTCAAGTTGTGTTCTGACTTGTTCGCGTTCAGAGCCGGGGCGTACCGGAGAGCCCGTCCATGACTCGGGCTGGCTGCCGAAGGCGGGGCGTTGTGTGCCTTCTAGAAAGTCAGGAATGTTAAAGCGGGTATCGCGTGCAGCACCCTGAACCGGAAGTCCGGGTGTGCCCGGCAATTTGAAGCCCAGATAGGTGCCGGAGCTGCCGGGATCAAGGGCGCCGCCTGGTGCAAAGGGATTGTTTTCGTAATAGTTGACGCGTTTGTGATCAATGCGGCCACAGTAGCCGCCGGTGGACGTTTCGAACCAGACCTCACCGTTGTTTTCTGAACCATCGTAGTTATTCGGCAGGTAACAGTTGAGTTCACCCGGTTCCATGATGAGTTGCGCGTAGTGATCATCTTTGGTTTTGGTGTAGCCGAGTTTTAAGCCGATTTCAGTTGTTTCGCCCGGAGTCCATAGCAGCTTGCCGAGAATGTCATTTGTTTGTGTGCCACCCAGGTCACTGGTATCGCCGGTGGATGGTGTTGGAGCGAGCCAACCCGGGTCATTGTCATTGGGGGTTTGGCCCTGAGCCTGATTGTCCTGGAGGTTGTTTCTCCATTCACCGCCGTAATGGTCTGTGCCTGCGGCAACAAAGAAACGTAGCTTGTCTGCAACAATAGGCCCGCTGGCCCAGCCGTTTATTTGCACCCGTTCTTCGCTGCCGAATACGGTGCGGACTTCACCTTCAAACTCATCTGTGGGTTTGCGGGTGACATAGTTTACAGCGCCCGAAAATGTGGCACGACCAAAAGTTGCAGATTGCGGGCCGCGGAGGATTTCTACGCGTTCTACGGGTCCGAGTGTGGCGCTGGAAATACTGCCGGATACAAAGGCACCATCGACAAAATATGAAGCATTAGGTTCACCACCGACCGCTGGGGCTGATTGGCCACGAATAACCGGGCGGTCGAGACGACGGCCCAATTGTCGGTTTGTACTAAAGTTGGGGGTTAGCAGAGCGACGTCATAGTTGTTTGTTGCGCCTGCGCTTTTTAATTGATCCGCAGAAAATGCGCTAATAGAAAGCGGGACTTCCTGAAGTGACTCTGCGCGCTTACGTGCTGTAACAGTAATCTCTTCCAGATTGGAGCTGGGTGCTTTCTTCTGAATCGGTTCACCTTTGGCCTCAGTTTCTGAATCCTGTGCATTGGCAGGAATCGATAGCAAAGTTGCAGCAACAGCAACAGCGGCTTTAGCCGCGAGTAGGCGATAAAAATCCAATGTAGCTTCTCCCCCGAAGCGATTTAAAAATTTAAGATTGCTAAAAAACGCATCTGATTGATGCGTGTCCCGCATCACCGGCTTAGTTTATTGAGCGTATAGATTAAATCACATAGATTAAAAGATAAGCAAGTATTCTGTAAAAGCTAATAACAGTAAGGCTTTCAGCCTTTTGGCTTTATTCGCTTTGCGGTTGAAAGAGTGGCTGTACAGAACTCCCGGGCAAAAAAAACCGCCGGAATCTTTCGAAATCCGGCGGCCGGGTTTTGGGCTGTTTGGTATAAGCCCTGTTTTTTACTCGATTACGAGCGGGCTGCCTTACGATCCGCGCGGCTACCGATAAGAGGAATCTCTTCGATTACCCAGTTCTTCTCGGTGCGACGGGCAGGCGAAGGAATCGCAAATGCGGTTTGTTTGCCGCTACGTGCATGGAATGCCTCGGTGTCGATGCGCCAGCCGGCATCATCATACTTGCTCAGCCATTCACGATAGGCGACGACCGCTTTGTCTGACGGAGTCAGAACTTCTTTGGTGTTGCTGATCGGTGTCATGGTTGGATACACCTCAAGCAGAATGTCGATATCCTGTTTTGCGATGTCTTTGTTGCGGGCATGAATCGGACCATCATGTTTCGCATCAAGCATGAAGTTACGCATGTTCAGGAAGAAGATCTTGGTGTTGTTCTCATCAATAGGCTGCTCGAAGAAGTACTGACGGAAGCCCATTTCAGCTGTTGGGTTAATGTGCGTAATCACAGTGTTTGGTCCGTGAGTACCGCCACCGGCCCAAAGGTCACCAGCTTCTTTACGGGTGTCGCCCCAGTTTTCTTCTTTCAATGGTGGCGCGTCAAAGCGGTGCATGAACCACATGCCCCAACCCTGTGAGTGATCCTCGGTATCGTATTCACGAACCTTATAGGTTTCACGGTTGAATGCTGTGAAGCCATGGGTAGGATGCACAAACTCGTTGTGAGCCGGATCCAGAGCGTTTTCAATTGAACGCTCATAGAAATAGCCGACATCCAGTTCCAGGACGGTGTTCGCACGCCAGCCTTCCTGACCGTACTCTTCAACTTCGAGTAACGGTGGGCGTTCTTCTTCAGGCAGGTCGCCGAGGAACGCAAACACGATGCCGTATTTTTCCTGAACAGGATAAGCATCTACTTTTGCACGAGGCGGTGTCGCTGTGCCATAACCGATTGAAGGGATATTGACGCAGTCGCCGTCTTTGTTGAACTCCCAGCCGTGGTATGGGCAGACCACACAACCATTTTGGATGCGTGGAACATTGGGGCCGGCAGACCAGGCACCACCGAGTGAGCCACCGCGGTGAACACAGGTGTCGCTGATTACAGCGGCATCACCACTTTCGTCACGGAAGGCAACCAGATTGACACCCAGTACTTTTACTTTTTTGGGGGTGTCCATGGCGAGATCTTCGCTGCGCACGATGGGGTACCAGAAATTGATATACATAGATGCTCTCCTCAGGCATTACTATTTTCTTGATTCGCTGCATATCCTGCTTGTGGAGAGCGAGTGCGGCTATAAGTAATGCTACCTACCGTTTCAACTGCCTGTTTTTAAAAGTTTTTTTGAGGCTGTTTTATTCGTAGTGCAGCGCTTCGATAGGATCGAGGTTGGCGGCTTTTCGGGCTGGCCAGATGCCGAAGAATAAGCCGACGCCTGCGCTAAACAGAAATGCGATGGTAACGGCTTCAACTGATATCGGTGTTTGCCAGCCGGCAAGGTTTGCCAGCAGGGTAGATGCGGTGCTGCCCAGAAGAATGCCAATGCCGCCACCAACGACACAAAGACTCATCGCTTCGATCAGAAATTGAGTCAGGATATTCAGTCGTGTTGCCCCCAGCGCCTTGCGAATGCCTATCTCACGGGTTCGTTCGGTGACGGTGACAAGCATAATGTTCATTATTCCTATGCCGCCCACGATCAGGCTGATGCCGGCAATGCCGGCCAGCAGCGCAGAGAAAATTTTCGCGGCTTCCTGCTGCATATTCAAAAACTGCTTGCGGTCGGAGAGGCTGAAATCATTTGCGCCCCCCGGGATGATTTTGTGTTCGCGCCGCAGTACTCGCTCTACGTCAATCATCGCTTGTTCGATGGTGACCTCTTCATTGACCAGCACGCTCATCGAATCGATGGTATTGGTACCGGCGATTCTGTACTGAGCTGTTTGCAACGGTGTAAAGATGTACTCATCGCGGTTGCTGAAGCCGATCGAGCCTTTTTCTGCCAGAACGCCGACAATCTCAAAGGATGTGCCTTCGATAGTCAGGTTGCGACCGATCAACAACTCCGGTTCGACTTCGAGCACTGCGGGTACACCACCACCGAGCACCACGACACGTTTTTTGGCGGCGTTGTCACCATTCGTAAATACCTGTCCGGCAACAACTTCGTACTTATTCACGTCAGCGAAGTTGGGGGTGGTGCCTACTATATTGAGACTCCGATTCTTATTGCCGAGTTTGATCTGTTTTCTGGATTGCACTTCCGGCACTACCGCAACGACAGAGGTGACATCAGAAATAACGGCATTTGCATCGTCGGCCGTGAGCTTGCTGTCAGAGCTGGCGACACCGCGATGGAACATTTGTCCCGTTCGTACCGACAGAATTTTTCCGCCTAAGCTATCAAGTTGGCTGTTGATGGCTTCCTGTGCGCCCGAGCCCAGGGCAACCATGGTGATTACAGCAGCTACGCCGATAATGATTCCAAGCATGGTCAGAAAAGCGCGGAAGAAGTTTGCGCGTATGGACTGACCTGCAATACGGAACATTTCGAGAATTAGCATGACTTACTGTCCTTCGTTATCGACTCTATTCGTCTTCGTCTTTCTTGCCTTTCATACCCGGCACACCGCCGATTTCGCCCATGAACTTTTTAAAGCGTTCCTGCGATTGAATAAGTCCGGAACTGGGTAGCAGCACGACCGTGTCCCCGTCATTGACGCCGGTTTTGATCTCGCTGTTGTCGAGATCGGTGATGCCTGTTGTTACAAACACCGGTTCCAGCGTATCGCCGCGTTCAATAAGCAGCCAGTATTCACCGCCAAACTGATAGCCGGCATTGCTATTTCGGTTGTTGGCTTGTGTGCGCTTGGCGCGCAGGCTGTCGCCTATCTCACCCGAAGCCATGCCGAGATAGTTCTCAGCCGCCTTGACGTCGCGCATAGTCCGGAGAGCCATTGTCGGTACCGAGGGAACGTCGTAGCTGCTGGCTATCTTAATGTTGACTTCAGCATTCATGCCGGGCCGTAGAAGACCGCCTTCGTTGGCGATGGTGACGAGTACCGAGAACTGCGTAACGGTGGTTTCTTCTTCGGCTTTAGGTTCAATTTTCAGAACCCGGCCCTCAAAGGGTTGGTTGGGATAAGCAGCTACTGTAACCACCGCATCCTGATCCTGCCGGATCTTGCCGATGTCTGTTTCATCCACCAGCGCCTTTACCTGAACAGAGCGCAGGTCGGCCATTTTCAACAGAACGGTACCGCCGCCGACGTCTGTGGTTGGCGAAGAGATGACCTGACCTTTCTCAACGTTCTTTTCGATGATCGTGCCGTTAATCGGGGCGCGTACTTCTGTGTCATCCATTGCAATACGAGCGTTCTCAACAGATACCTGAGACCGCACTACCTCAGCTTTCGAGTTAGCGTATTCCAGAATGCTTTGCTCAAAATCGACTTTGTTAAGAGTGCCGGATGCGAACAGTGTTTCGGCCCGGTCACGCTGAGACTTTGCAATGTCACGTCGGGCCACGGCTGCTTCGCGCTCCGCATTAGCCTGATCGAGCAGGTTGCGTGGTGTGCGTTTATCAATTTGCACTAGCAATTCGCCGGATTCAACGATGGCACCGGTTTCAGCGCTGATAGAGAGTATTTCACCGGACGCTTTTGATTTTAGCTCCACCGTCGTTTCGGGTTCGATAATGCCGGCAGCCTCTACCGAGACAATGATGTCGCGTTTTTGAACCTGTGCCGTACTGTAGCGGCTAACGACCTCTTCGGGCTTGCTGCAACCCGATTGTAGAGAGACCAGGACAATAAAATTGAGTGCGATGAGAAAACGTTTCATGAATTAATACCGGTGGTGGAATCAGAAGCGATGCACCCGTCGCGCAACACGATTTTGCGTTGGGCGTGGGCTGCGACATCAGCTTCATGCGTAACAAGAATAATAGTCTGGCCGGAGGTGTGCAGTTCGTCAAAAATCTGCATGATTTCCCGTCCGGTGTTTGAGTCGAGGTTGCCGGTAGGTTCATCGGCAAGAAGAATGCTGGGTTCAGTGACGAGTGCCCGCGCTATTGCAACACGCTGGCGCTGGCCGCCAGACATTTCAGAGGGCTTGTGTTTTATTCTGCTGCCGAGGCCAACCATGTCCAGCATGTTTTCGGCTTTTTTAAGACGCTCTTTTTTGCTCAGGCCTTTGTATATAAGTGGTAACTCGACATTCTGGAGCGCGCTGGTTCGGTTCAACAGGTTGAAGGTTTGAAAGACGAAGCCGATCTCGGTGTTTCGTATGCCTGCCAACTCTGTGTCTTTCAGGGCTGACACCAGCTTACCGTTCAGCCAGTACTCACCGGAGTCAGGGCTGTCGAGGCAGCCGATCATGTTCATCAGTGTCGTTTTTCCTGAGCCGGACGGGCCCATGATTGCCAGGTAATCATTGCGTATGACCGACAGGTCGACACCATTCAGTGCGTGAATGACCTCGTCGCCCATAGGGTAAGATCTTCGCAGGTCGCGAATGTCTATAACCGAGTTGTTTGCTGTGTCGTCCAAGGAACCGGGTGCTCGTCCGCATATATATAAGTTAATTATATCGGTGGCGGCATTTGGCGGGGGTAACCGTTTGTAACAGTAAAAAGCGTTGCGGGGCGGGTGTTCCGGAGTTAATTGCGTCGCCAGGCGTTAAAGCGTTCCGCAATATGTAAAAGCTTTTCAGGTAAGTGGCTTTGTTGCCAAAGCCCCGCGGCAAATTTATTGGCTTCGGAATAGGTGGGGTAGCTGTGTACCGTGCCAAGAATTTTCTTCAGTCCAAGACCATGCCGCATCGCCAGTGTGTATTCGGCAAGTAGATCAGCTGCATGTGCACCCACGATAGTGACGCCCAAAATTCTGTCATTGCCGGGTTCTGTGAGCACTTTGACAAAACCCGTGGCATTGCCGTCGGCAATTGCCCTGTCCAGATCATCAATGCCGTAATTCACTACCTCATACGCGAGGTTCTGTTGGCGAGCTTCTTGTTCGTTGATGCCGACTCTGGCGATCTCCGGGTCGGTGAAGACGCCTCTGGGAATGACAGAGTAATCCGCTTTAAAGCGACGGAGGTTGCCAAACAGGGCATTGACCGCGCAATACCAGGCCTGATGTGCGGCGACGTGGGTCAGTTGAAACGGACCGGCGACATCGCCGCAGGCATAGATCGTCGGGATGGATGTTTGCAGGTATTCGTTGGTTGAGATTGTGCCATCGGGGTTGGTTTCAATACCGAGGTCTTCAAGCCCCAGATCAGCGGTGCGTGCTTTTCGCCCGGTTGCTATCAGAACTTTGTCAAAGCTCAGTTCTTTGCTGCTGCCGTCACCGGCTTCACACCGCAGAGTATTGCCGGTGAATTCATTGCCTTTGTATCCGGTCAGTATTTCTACACCATCGCTGCGCAGAGAGTCCTCAAGCGCGTTTGAAACATCGGGGTCTTCGAGTGCCAGCAACCTTGGTGCCATTTCTACTATTGAGACCCGGCTGCCCAGACGTCGGAATGCCTGAGCCAGTTCGCAACCGATGACACCGCCGCCCAGTATCAGTAGATGCTTAGGTAATGATTGCAGTTGCCACAGATTTTCTGACGTCAGATAGTCAATATCACTGAGTCCGGTGATAGGAGGTACAGCCGGTTCCCCGCCACTGGCAATGACGATGTTGGGAGCGGAGATGCTCTGGCCATCAACGTCAACGGTCCATGGAGATGTGATCTTTGCGTTGCCCTGCAAGCAATCAACACCAAGACCGGTGTAGCGTTCAATAGAATCGTGCGGTTCAATTTCGGTGATGACCGATTGCACGCGCTGCATGACGGCTGAAAAATCAACGTTGGTCGTTGATCCGGCGCTGAGTCCGAAATCTCCGGCCTGTTTCAGGTCATGTGCCAACCGGGATGAACGGATCAGCGCTTTACTCGGAACGCAGCCGGTATTCAGGCAGTCACCGCCCATTTTATGTTTCTCTATGAGTGTGACCCGGGCTTTGGAAGCCGCCGCGATATAGGCGGTGACCAGTCCGGCCGCCCCTGCGCCGATAATGATGAGATTGGTATCAAATGATCCGGGTTTGCTAAAGGCTTTCAGTTTGCGGCGGTTGCTCACGGCACGGAGGACTTGCCGGGCAAGCACCGGGAAAACTGCCAGCAGAACAAAGGAGCCTATGAGTGTCGGGGATAGTATTCCGGAGAAACTATTTATCTGAGCGAGTTGGGTGCCGGCATTCACATAGACGAATGTGCCCGGCAGCATACCAACCTGACTTACCAGAAAAAACTTGCCCGCCGGAATGCGGGTTAAGCCCATAGCAAGATTAATGATAAAGAATGGGAATAGCGGCACAAGTCGCAGGCCGAATAGATAGTAGGCGCCGTCTTTTTCAATGCCGCGGTTGATCGTGTCCAGATGCTTGGCAAAACGATGTTCGACAGCGCCCCGCAGTAAATATCTCGCTAACAGCATTGCAAGAGTTGCACCTATGGTGCTGGCAAATGAGACCATGACGGTGCCGTAGACAATCCCGAACAAAGCGCCGGCCAATAGTGTTAGTGCAGCAGCGCCGGGGATGCTGAGCGCCGTGATCAGAATATATAAGCAGCTAAACAGTAGTACAGCCGTTAAAGTGTTGTTATCAACAAAACGGCTGGCGTTATCTTGTTGTGCTTTCAGGCTTTCCAGACTGAGATAGCTGGTGAGGTCAAAATAGGCAATCAGGCCGATGGCGACCAGAACAGTAATAAGAAGGGCTATGCGGGCTTTAGTCATAAGTGGTCTGGATGCTGATAACTATCCGGTGATGATTGAATTAATGACGAGAGATTGGGTCACATACTACATGACACAGGTCAGGAAGAGAGGTTCGCTGATGGGCATCTTTAGAACATTGGTGGTTGGCTTAACAATTATGATGGCTACGGGCGCAATCGCCGGTGCTGATGAACTGGCAGGGCTTGTCTCTGTTAAGAATTCGCGATTATCCGAAGTGCTCGTTAAGCCTGGTCTGGACCTGTCTGCCTATAGTTCGGTTAAGACTCAGGCGGCGGAGTTTGAGTACCGTGATGTGGCGGAGCAACGCAACCCTCAGGCATCCAGAACCGGACGTGTTGCTTACCCTATGAGTGAAAGCACCCGCAAAGAATTTGAGGCGCTTGTAACTGAGGTGTTCGATAAGGAGTTGCCAACCAGTAAACATTTTCCTGAGGTGTCCGAAGCGGGGCCGGGGGTGTTACTACTGAGGGGCGGCTTTTTCGACATAGTTTCTTTTGTGCCACCCGACCGTGCGGCCCGGGAAGCGGTATTTTTGTCACAGATAGGCAGTGCGATTCTGTATCTTGAGGTGCGCGATTCTGTCAGTGGCGAGTTGTTGGTACGTGGTATTGATAGAAGGGCGGTGGAACCGAACCGGGCAACCCTTAAGGTCAATAGCCGTCCTGTGAATAAGCAGGAAACCAAGCGCGTTATTAAGCGTTGGGCCAAGATTTTGGTGAACGGATTAGACGAACTATATGAAAGTGGTCCGGTAGAGCCGTAAGTTTAATTGGCCGGAGTTGGTTACGAGACCTCGGCTGCCGGTAACGTCATTATTATTTTCAAGCCGGATTGCCGGCCGCGTGTGGCACGAACCTGTCCGTTATGGGTTTCGAAAACCCTCTTAACAATCGCCATGCCAAGCCCTGAGCCCGTTTGTGGCTCGGCACCTTTTGCGCGGAAGTAGGGCTCGAAGATTTTGTTAATCTCATCCGCCGGAACCCCCGGCCCCTGATCTTCTATCGACACAACTACACTGCCATTTTGCAGAAGGGCATCTATGTATATCGTCGAGCCCTCCGGCGCAAAACGAATAGCATTGCGGAGAATGTTTTCGTAGCCTATTCGGAGTAACTCCGGGTCACCTATAACCGTTAGCTCATCATGAGTGTTTAGCTGGATACGACAATTTTTCCCGCCCGTTTCTATGTCCTCGATTTCACAAAGTTCCTGCAGTAGCTTGCAAATTCGTACCAGTTTTTTTCGGGGAGCTGCGGCCACTTTTAAGCTGGAGTAACGGAGGATCTCTCCGACCACCAGATTCATTCTGCTGATTTCCTGCTCAATACGATTGCGGGCTTTGTCGTCCAGAGAGTCGTTGTCGGTAATTAATGCGATTGCTGCGTGCAGCCGTGTCAGCGGTGACCGGAGTTCATGCGACATTTCCTGCATTAAATTTTCGCGCTCATCCATCAGGTGTGTGAGCTGGTCGGCCATGATATTAAAATCGGCGGCTAGTGAGCCGAGTTCATCGTTGCGTGTGGAAATGTTGTCGGGCACGCGGGCGGCGGTATTGCCGGAGGCCAATTCACGCACTGTAATCTGCAACTGACTGACCGGTTTTCCTATCGTGCGTGCTATGAGCCAGGCCACTACAGCAATGACAAAAACAGCGGCAATAATAAGACCTGAGCTGGTTGCGGGGCTGCCCCATAGTGATATCCCTTTGGGTAGCACCAGAAAGGAATAGGTTGTGCCGTCCGCTGCGGTCAGTCTGGGTGCTAGTCGTGCCGGTTCATATCGGCTGTCCGGCTGTGCCGGTAAACCGACCACAGACTCTTTGACAAATTCTTTGTATTGCTCGGGGAGTTCTCTGCCGAGTATGTCTTCGCTTTTGCTGTTAAGAATGTAAACGCTGACATCTGCGGGAATCTCGGCTTCGTTATTCATCCATTCGATTAAGGCGGGTTCGCCACCTTCAGCGAGAATTGTTGCAGCGGCTTCTCCGAGCGAGCTGTCGCGGGTTTCGATATAGCCCTGCAGTTCCCAGGCTGCGATGAGACCGAGACTTGCAGCACCAATAAGTACGAAGGCTGCCAACGCAATACCAATGTGAGCCGCGGTCCGCAGGTACAAACGAGAGTAGGCAAAGTTCATGGCTTTACTGCAACTCCTCGTGATCAAGGACGTAGCCGTGACCACGCAGGTTTTTAATGATGTCTTTTCGTAGTCCGGCGTCAGAAAACTTGCCGCGTAGCCGGCTGATGAGTGTATCAATGCTCCGGTCGAAAGCTTCAAAAGGCCGGTCCAGCGCCAGTTCAGTGAGCTTTGCTTTCGACAGTACTTCACCGGGATGGCGCATCAATTGTTCGAGCACCCGCAGTTCAGCCGCAGTCAGAGTTAAGGCGATACCGTTGGCTTCAGCGGTGCAACGTTGAAGGTTGAGCAGTAACGGCCCCGCAATCAGGTCTTGCTCATTTTCTTCCGCTTGTGACCGGCTTCCTGATGCGCGCTTAAGAACCGCCTGAATCCGGACCGTAAGCTCAAGCGGATTAAAAGGTTTTGGCAGATAGTCATCAGCGCCTCTCATAAGGCCGAGAATCCGGTCGGATTCTTCACCCCTTGCGGTCAGCATAATGACGGGCAGGTTGTATTTCTCCCGGATATTTTCCAGCACTTTGAAGCCATCGATACCCGGTAGCATGACATCCAAAACGATCAGGTCCGGTTGCAATTCCTCCAAAGCAGCCAGACCGGCCTCGCCACTACGTGCAGTATTGACTACGAAGCCTTGCTTCTCGAGGTACTCGGTCATCATCTCTGACAACTGCGAGTCATCGTCGATCATTAGCAGTGTTGGTTTTGGTGCGTTCATATGCCCCGTGTTTATCAGCTTTAGTGAGTCCGCTTCAGTCAGGTCATTATGCCTCTGAACCGCGCGGAATCGTGACGCAGTTACCATTTATTGCACCATGTTTACCTTCTGTTAACACACCTAAGCTACTGACAGGCTTATGATTGAGGTCCGGTCGCAGGATGCGGCGTGTCAAAGTACACACAGGATTAAGGGTGCGATATGACTAACAATACATCGGATGCAAAGAGCGGCGGCGGAATTATGGGTTTGCTGTATCGCCCGCCATGGGTTGGGTTGCTGGCCTTTATTATTGTTTTTGTTGTGCAGGCACTCGGGCATACCGTCATGATCGTGATGGAGGATGTCTGGCCGGGCGAAGAATATATCTATGAGTCTGCGTTTGCGATGGGCTTGCTCGGTGCCGCCATGTTGTTTGTCGGGATGCGCAGTGAGAACGAAGTGTCTGCAACCTGGCTGGGTTTCTGGGCCGGTACTTTTCTCTGGACAGGTTGGGTTGAGTTTGCCTTTGTTTGGTCGGGTAATTTCTTGAGTGTGCCGGACCTTATGGACCCGTCTATGCCGGGCGAGATTGCGACTAAGGCAGAATATCTGGTCATGATGTCTTCGGTTGGCGTACTGGGCGCAACGCTGGTGTATTTTTTGATGAACCCGGAAACGAAGTGCAACATGTTTTTGTGGTTGCAGCGAAACGCCAAGCTAAGAACGGGCAAACCTACTAAGGGTCATAAGCGAAACTTCGCAGCTATTACCGCTCTTGAAACAATTTACGTTATTTGGTTTTTCTATCTCGTGTTGTTGTTCCTGTATAACGAGGACATCGCAGGCGAGAAGTCAGTTGCTGCCTATGCCTTCTTTTTCCTGAATACGATCTGGGCGGTTTACCTGTTCCAGCGTTTGGTCAAGTTCTGGAAAGTTACAACTGCAATCCGGTATGCCATTCCAACAGCAATTATTGCCTGGAACACGGTTGAATTAATGGGGCGCTGGAATTTGTTTGTTTCTATATGGGAGAAGCCGCAGGATTATTGGCTCGAAATGAGTTTGTTTACGGTGGCGATTATTATCGCGGCTATCCTCGCAGTCCGAACGCCGGCCCATAAGAAGGCGGAATTATCCCGGGAGCAATTAGCAGGCTAGCCGTCCTGACCGCGTAGAAAAGCCGCTCTATTGAGCGGCTTTTTTTTGCCCGTCGTTTTCGGAAAACCGGCAGAAAGTTGTCTGTATCCCTTACACAAGGGAGAATGGCGGTGTCGCTTTTGCAGTGGTGTGAGTTTCGGATATGAACTTTTCCCGTTTTGGACAGCGTTTTGCCCGCCGTACCGGCGCCAGAGATCTGATGGATGACCTGGGCGCTGCTATGGCCGGCGCCAGTAATATGAAAATGCTGGGTGGCGGGAACCCGGCGCATATCCCCGAAATTCAGTCACTCCTGGCCCGGCGCCTGGTCGAGGTCGCCGGTTCGGATGCCGAATTGAAACGTATGCTGTCTAATTATCCTTCGCCGGCCGGCGAAGAGCATTTTCGTGCAGCTCTGGCTGCGCTGCTATCCCGTGAATACGGTTGGAACCTGGGCCCTGAGAATATTGCATTGACCGGTGGTAGTCAGGGCAGTTTCTTTTTGTTGTTCAACTTGCTTGCCGGTGAAATGAACAGTGGTGGTAAGCAGCAGATATTGTTGCCGCTTACACCGGAATACATTGGCTACGAAGATTTGGGTGTTAGTGAAAATATGCTGACTTCCAGGCGTCCCGAGATTCAGTATTTAGACGACCGCTTGTTTAAGTACCGCGTTGACTTCACCGGGATGGAATCATTGGAAAACCTTGGTGCAATTTGCGTATCGCGGCCCACGAATCCTACCGGAAACGTGCTGACTGACAATGAAGTCAGTCATTTGTCGGATCTGGCTCAGCATCACGACATTCCTCTGATTATTGATAACGCGTACGGAGCTCCCTTTCCGCAGATCATATTCACTGATACTCAGCCGATATGGGATGAGCACATTATTTTGTGTATGAGTCTTTCCAAAATCGGGTTGCCGGGTGTGCGTACCGGTATCGTGGTCGCCAATAGCGATGTGATTGATGCGCTGACCAGTATGAATGCTGTGCTTAGCCTTGCCGTAGGCAGCGTCGGACCGGTGCTTATGCAATCATTGGTTGAAACAGGAGCTATTCTGGAACTGAGCCGGGATTTGATCCGGCCTTATTATCAGCGGAAGGCAATGCAATCGGTTGAATGGCTGCATGAATCGCTGGACGGTCTCAATTATCAAATTCATAAGCCTGAAGGCGCGCTGTTTTTATGGCTGTGGTTTCCTGACATTCCGGTTACATCGGCGGAATTGTATGAGCGCTTGAAAGCGCGTGGTGTATTGGTGATTGCCGGCGAACACTTTTTCCCGGGGCTCGAAGAAGACTGGCAGCATGCGAGAGAATGCATTCGGGTGACCTATTCTCAGGACGACTCGATGGTTCGTGAGGGTATAGCAATTATCGCAGACGAGGTTCGCCGTATATTTTCTTCGGCCGGCTGATTGCCAGAAATCCTGTAAAGCCTCACAATTAGCTCTTACGGCATGCATTTGTGCATGTGATTACAATCTTGGAGTTTTTGATGCCTAACAACATCATGTTTATTTTCCCCGGTCAGGGCGGACAATACGCGGGCATGGGTAGCGATCTGTGTGCTGAGTTCGATGTTGCTAAGAATTTGTATGCTCAGGCAAACGATATTCTTGGCTACGACATTACCGATCTGTCGCATAACGGTCCTGAAGAAGAGCTGGGTCTTACCCGCAACACTCAGCCGGCATTGCTGGTTCACGAAATTGCCTGTCTCGAAGTGTTTCGCGAGCTAAGCGGCAGCGCTGTTAATCCATCTTTAGCCGCAGGCCATAGTTTGGGTGAGTATTCAGCATTGGTTGCTGCCGGCGTGTTAAGTTTTGAAGATGGCCTGAAGCTGGTGCGTCGTCGCGGTGAGTTGATGGGCGAACATGGTGAAGGCGGCATGCTGGCACTGGGTCTCACTGTCGAAGAAGCCACTCCGGTTGCCGACCGGTTTTATTGCCAGGTAGCAAGTTGTAATTTGCCTCAGCAGACCGTGGTTGGCGGTACCGATGCTGATCTCGATGCGTTGGAGGCAGCCTTGCCGGAGATATTCCCCCGTAAGCGCGCTACCCGCTTGAAAACCGAAGGTGCGTTTCACACCTATCTGATGGTGCAGGCTGCACGGGAGTTCCGTGCGGTACTCGATTCCGTGACCTTTAATACCGCAAACTGTGGCGTGCTCTCGAACTACACCGGTGATGTGCATGAGGAAACCCCTGAAAGCATTCGTACACGGTTGTTCTT
>Ga0070729_10001165_pt1 | contig 43469 bp, 35 predicted proteins | sample tdDd472_FD_66725 | JGI IMG/M metagenome (GOLD analysis project Ga0070729, IMG submission 66725) | Marine sediment microbial communities from the Atlantic coast under amendment with organic carbon and nitrate - tdDd47.2 | ecosystem: Environmental > Aquatic > Marine > Coastal > Sediment | place... | reverse complement strand
GCAGTCGATGGCGGTCTCGAGGCCGTTCTGCACCCCGTCGTCGCAGCTCGGCTCGGCGCAGTACACGCCCAGCGCGCACACACCGCTCACGCAGTCCGTGTCCTCGTCACACGCCCAACCGTCTCGGCAAGGGGCGCACTCGTCGCCGCCGCAGTCGACATCGGTCTCGTCTTCGTTGCGGATGTCGTCGAAGCAGCTGCGGTCGATGTCGCAGCGGCCCTCGTCGTTGCAGATGTCCGTCACGCAGTCGGCGTCGATGAGACAGGTCCGGTTGCGGGCGCAGGGGGCGCAGTCCGGCCCGCCGCAGTCGACGGCGGTCTCGCGCGCGTTGCGCACGGCGTCGTCGCAGGTCGGCGCGACGCAGACCCGGCCGAGGCACCGTCCGTCGTCGGCGCAGTCGTCGGTGATGCGGCACCCCTCGCCGGCGTCGCAGGGGCTGCAGTCGTCGCCGCCACAGTCGACGTCGGTCTCGTCGCCGTTCTGGACGCGGTCGATGCAGGTCGCGGGGGCGCAGAATCCACCGGCGCAGACCCCGGATACGCAGTTGTCGGCCGCGAGACAGCGCTGGTCGTCGTCACAGAGGCCGCAGTCGCCGCCGCAGTCGACGTCGAGCTCAGGGCCATTGAGCAGCCCGTCCTCGCAGGTGCGCACGGCGCAGACGCCGGCGCCGTTGCACCACCCGGTGGTGCATTCGTCGTCGGTCGAGCAGCGGAACCCTTCTGCGCAGCGGTTGCACTCGCCGCCGCAGTCGATGTCGGTCTCGTCGCCGTTGACCACGAGGTCGTCGCAGGCGGGCGCGCGGCATCGGTCGCCGCGGCACGAGCGGCTGTCGCAGTCCGTCGGGCGATTGCACGCCGACCCGCGCTCGCAGGGTTCGCAGTTGCCGCCGCAGTCGACGTCGGATTCGGAGCCGTTGCGCACGCCGTCGACGCAGGTCGCCGGGGTGCAGAGTCCGACGGTGCAGACGCCGCTCGAGCAGTCCGCGCCGCGGTTGCAGCGCAGGCTGTCGCGGCACGGGCGGCACGAGCCACCGCAGTCGCGGTCGGTCTCGTTGCCGTTGCGGACCGAGTCGGTGCACGACGCGGACACGCAGGTGCCGCCTTCGCACACCGAGGTGTTGCAGTCGCTCTCTTCGAAGCAGACCGCGCCGGGCCGGCAGCCGCGACAATCCGGACCACCGCAGTCGATGTCGGACTCCCCGCCGTTGCGGATGCCGTCGCTGCAGTGCTCGGCGGGCAGGAAGCACTCGGGCCCGCGGTCGGTGCGGACGCAGATCTCGCCGGCGGGGGCGCAGTCGTCGACGTCGATGTCGGTGAACTCGCACTGGCCCGTGTCGGGGTTGCACCGCCCGTCGGACTCGATGGTGACGACCGTGTCGCCGTCACACGCCGGCGCGGGAGCCGAGCAGTCGACGTCCTCGCACAGGTCCGGCGGGTCGTCGCAGCTGCCGTTGGTGCACCCGAACTCGCACGTCGACGACGACGGCGAGTAGTTGCACGTCGCGCCGTCGCAGGCGCCGAAGGGCAGGAAGCTCCACGCGATGTCGCCGTCGCAGAAGTTCGGCGGCGGCGTCACGCAGTCACCGTCGTTGCACGACGCCCCGCCGCCTCCGTCCCCGCCGCACGCGACGACGAAGGACGCAGCGAGCGCGGTGAGACAGAGCACGGCGAGTCGGAAGGTGGACGGGCGGTCCAGTCCAGGCATGGAGATCTCCCACGATCGAACGTTGGGCGGACCTTATCCTGCACCGGGGTCTGCATCAACTGCGTGACCCGCGCGTCCAGCGCCGTCCGGTCAGGGGATGTTGACGAAGTCCACGTACTCGCCGTGGGTCAGGCAGTGGGCGTGGATTCGAACCCGGTCGCCGGACTGCACGTCGTCGGGCAGGGCGGCGAGGTAGATCGTGTTCTTGCCGCTGTCGTCCGTCAGGTCGCCCCCGCCGAACACGGCGTAGGCGCCGGTGTCGTCGTCGCCGGTGCCCGGCCAGTCCGTGTAGGTCGACTCGAGCTCGGTCGCGTCGTCGTCCGTGGCCTTCCGGATGCGGATCCAGTTGTACCAGTGGCCCTCGGGGTTGTCGTCGGTGCGCGGCGCGTTCGGGTGCCGCGCGTGGCCGACGTCCGGATCGCCCCACATGATGGCGATGAACCCGGCGGGCACGAGGTTCGCGTCGAGCTGCGGCAGCCACGGCAGGTGCTTGCCGAGGTGCTGCGCGTCGCCGTCCGGCCCGTTGATGTCGTCGAGGTACGTGTCCGGGATCGCACCGGCGTTGCCGCGGGCGCGGTTGAACGCCATCGGGTCCCAGCCGTCCGGTCGAGCCTTCGGGATCGGTGACATCCCGGTGGAGGTGTCCGGGGTCGTCGTCGCGCCACCGCACGCCGAAACCGCGGGCACGAGAATCACGGCGCCAGCCGCCGTGGCGAGGGTGCGAAGAAAGGCTCGCCGGTCGGTTTTCATGTCGAATTCCCTTTGTGAAAGTGCAGGTTGCGAACGAGTCCCAGGTCGTGATAGCCGACGAGCGTCCCGTGGCAAAGCCACCGGTTCGGGTCGACTGAGCACGACCCTTTCGGGTCAAAGCCAACGGCGGGACGTGCCACTCGATTCCCTTGTCTCGCGCGCCGTGGCTGGCGCGCACTCCAGACCGGATCTGCTGTCGTGCTTCGCTACGCCGCTGACGTGAAGACGCTGATCTACATGGCCATCACCACAGGCCTCCTCGTCTTCAATTGGATGCAGCCCGTGCCGAATGGTTTCACGGTCGTTCTCGCGTGCTTCATGGCCGTGACGGTGACCGTCATGGCGCACAACCACAACCACCTGCCGATGTGGAAGTCGAAGGTCCTGAATCGGGCGACCGACCTGTGGCTGACGGCGTTCTACGGGTACCCGGTGTTCGCGTGGATCCCCACCCACAACACGAACCACCACCGGTTCACGAACAAGGAAGGCGACTACACGATCACGTGGCGGCACACGGAGCGGACGAACCTGCTCACGCTGCTCACGTACCCGGCGATGTCGGCGTGGCACCAGCAGACGCCCATCCGCGCGTACCTCAAGCGCCTGTGGTCGAACAGCCGGTCGAAGTTCTGGTTCTGCATGGCCCAGTACGGCCTGCTGGTCGTGATCTACGGCGTGGCGCTGGCTCTCGATTGGCAGAAGGCGCTGCTCTACATCGTGCTGCCGCACCAGGTGGGACTCTTCTTCGTCCTGCTCTTCAACTACGTGCAGCACATCCACGCCGACGAGGAGTCGGACATCAACCACTCGCGGAATATCGTCGGGTTCGGGCTGAACTTCCTGCTGTTCAACAACGGCTACCACACGGCCCACCACAACAAGCCCGGCCTGCACTGGTCGGAGCTGCCCGCCGAGCACAAGCGCATCGAGGACCAGATCGATCCGGCGCTCAACGAGCCGAGCTTCTGGTGGATGCTGCTGCGCGTGTACGTGATCGGGTTCTTCGTCCCGAAGGCGAAGTTCCGGAACTTCCGCGGTGAGCGGATGCACTCGCCGGACGCCGCGGAGTAATCCGCTTCGCCCCACGACCACGAACGGCGCCTTCGCAAGAGGGCGCCGTTCGTCGTTCGTGGGTACTGCGCACCGCGCTCCCCTGCCCGTGCCCGTGCCCCAGCCCCTGCTCGCCCCGTCGACCCCTGGTGCGCCCCGCACGGACCTGCCCGTGCCCGTGCCCCTGCCCGTGCCCCAACCCCTGGTCGCCCCACCAACCCCGGTGGACCCCGCACGGACCTGCCCGTGCCCCTGCCCCAACCCCTGCTCGCCCCGTCGCCCCCTGCCCCTGCCCACCCCTTCGCGGGCACGGGCACGGGCAAGGGCAGGGGCACGGGGAGGGCAATCGAGCGGCACCGGTGATTCGGAGCACCAGCGGAGACACCTCAAAACGAGAAGAGCCGCGCCCGGAGTGGGGCGCGGCTCTTCGTCGAACGGACGTTCGTCGGTCCGAGATCAGCGGCGGCGGCCGCGGGTCTCGTACAGGTACTTGCTGAGGTCACCCTCGCTGTACGTGAGCTTCTCGACGCGGGCTTCGTCCTGCACGATCACCGGACGGTGCGTCTGCGAGCTCAGCTCACGGGCGAGCTCGATCGCCTCTTCGCGGGTGTCCTTCTCGACGACGTCTTCACCGTTCACGACCTGATACATGCGGTCTCCATCTCGGGGGTAGGGGCTGCGCGGCCGGCGATGGCGCCGGGCACCTGCGGACTCGGGGGGCGCCTTCATAGCGGATCGGCACGACAATTCAAGCGTAGAATCGCGCCGATGCATCATCGCCCCTGTTCGATCGCCTCCGTGCACGGCATGCACAGCGGGGATTCGGGGCGGGCCTCGAGCCGGCGCTCGTCGATGTCGTCACCGCAGCGCCGGCACTCGCCCCACGATCCGTCGCGCACCGCCGCGAGCGCCGCCATCGTCTGCCGCAGCCGAACGCGTGCGCGATCCCGATGCGCCTGCAGCATCTTCTGCTGCTGCATGGCGTCGATCCGCGAGAGGCGCCCGATGGGCGTGTCGAGGTCGACGGGGCGCGCGCCCTCGTCCGTGCTGTCGAGCATCGCCTCGAGCTCGTCGCGCAGGGCTTCGAGCGCGGCGCGGGCGCGCGCCAGTCGGTCCGTTTCGTCAGACATCGCGATCGATCGGGGCTGGCCTCATGCCCGGTGACGTGTCACGATCGGTGCATGCAGGACCTACAGGTGAATGACCGGGTCATCATCCCGGCCGCAGAACTCCAGTATACCACGAGCACCGGATCCGGGCCCGGGGGCCAGCACGTCAACCGCTCGCAGACGCGGGTGACGTTGCGCTGGACTCCGGCGACGTCCGAGGCCCTCGACGACCGCATGCGCGAGCGCGTGCTGGCCCGGTGGGCGTCCGTCCTCACGAACGAGGGCGAGATCCTCATCTCGGCGTCGTCGCACCGGAGCCAGAAGCGCAACCTCGACGAGGCCCGTCGCCGGCTCGCCGAACGATTGCGTGCCGCGCTCGAGGTCGCGCGCCGTCGCAAGAAGACCCGCCCGTCCCGCGGTGCGGTCCAGCGACGGATCACGGCGAAGAAGCAGCGGTCGCAGACCAAGAAGCAGCGTCGTCGACCGCGGTACGACGACTGACGCGCTGCGGCATTTGACAGCGGCGTGACGGATCACGATTCGCCTTGCGCCGAAGGGCACACGTGGCTTCTCTATCGTTCGAGAATCCCGGGGGACGTGTGCACGGCGCGCGTCCGTCCGGGGCCCCGGTCTTGAAATCCAGGTCGTGGATGCGAACCACCGCGTCGGTCACCGCCGCGGTGCTGCCAACGGAGCGCCCGTGATGGCTCGATCTCCCATGCGATGGACGTTTGCTCTCTGTGCCGCGGTCGGCCTTGTCGCAGCATGCGGCGGCGATGACCTAGATCCGGACACCTCGGACGAGTCGACGGCGGCCGTCGAGGACGGCGGCGCCGACGGCCCGGAGATCGACCGGGGCGCCTACACGGCGGTCTATCGATTCACCGGCCGCGTCGACTCCGAGACCGGGACGTTCGAGATCTCGCCGGCCGTGCGGACGTTCGACGATCCCGCGGCGACCCGGACGGGGCTGCGCACGGTTCGCAGCGCGTCGTACTGCGATCTGACGATCGTGCAGGACGGCATCGCCGGATCCGGCCCGGCCGACACGGTCGAGCTGTACACGCCCGAGGGGTCCATCGCGTCGTCGCTGCCCGGGGAGCCGGCCCCTGCGGCCTGCACCGGGCCGGGCATCGCGTCGGGGCTCTTCCCGATCGATGGTGTGTTCTGCGCCGAGGTCGTCTTCGAGTCGTTCTTCGGCGACGATCTGTCCGACGTCTACGCAGTGATCGAGTCGTTCGGCGGCACGTTCGGCACGAACGGCGCGTACCTCTTCCCGCAGGGCAGCGGCGCCGAGGCGCCGAGCGGCGAGGGCGCGCCCGAGGGCGAGCTGGGCATCTGGCACTACGGCGAGACCGTGGCGCCGGAGACGCCGGTGACCCGGGTGTGGACCTTCCGCAACCAGAGCGCGGCCGCGTACGACTTCTCGGGTGCCGTGTACGCCTCGTACGACGAGGTCTGTGGCGACGACATCGACAACGACTGCGACGGGCGCGTCGACGAGGGCTGCAACGAGTTCGCGCTCGGCGTGGTGTGCGTCGAGGACGCGGACTGCGCGTCAGCGGCCTGCGACGAGGTGACGAACCGGTGCGCGCCAGGCACCTGCGGCAACGGGATCCGCGACGGCGCCGAGACCGACGTCGACTGCGGCGGCGGCTGTGCCGGGTGCGAGGTCGACGAGCTCTGTGGTGACAACGACGACTGCGACTCCGGCATCTGCCGCGAAGTGGCCGGCGACTCGATCTGCCGCTCCACGGCGAGCCCGGACAGCGCCGGCGACCTCGTCATCTCGGAGTACATGGCAGACCCGGGTGCCGGCGAGGCGGAGTGGTTCGAGATCTACAACCCGTCGGCGATCGCGCTCGACCTCGAGAACTGCCTCGTCGTCGAGGCGGCCTCGTCGCGGGTCATCGCGGCCTCGTACATCATCGAGCCCGGATCGTACTTCGTGATCACCGATGACGCGGCGTCGCCGGCGATCGATCTGCTGGACGCGAGCGACTACGCCGTCGTCCCGATGGCGTTGAACAACGGCGCGGAGTCGCTGGCGATCCACTGCGGTGGCGTCGAGATCGACGCGATCGCGTGGGACGTCGCCGAGCTCGACGTCGTCACGACGGCCCGCTCGACCCAGGTCGATTCGCGGTCGCTGGACGCGGACGACAACGACGACAACCGGAACTTCTGCGACGGCACGGACGCGTACGGCTCGTTCTTCGGGACGCCGGGCACGGCGAACAACCCGTGCACCGACTACGACATCGACTTCTGCCGGTACCAGTTCCCGACGACGCGCCCCGGGCCGTACCCGGCGGAGTCGACGGCGACGGTGTACGGTCGCGTCTACGTCGAAGGCCTGACCGACGCCGATCGCTCGAACAACCCCGCCCGGCGCCTCATCGCGCAGGCCGGCCTCGGCGCTGTGGGCACTGACCCGGCGACGGCGGGGGGCTGGGACTGGTTCGACCTCGAGCCGAACGACCCGTACACGGCGCCGGACACGCCGCTCGAGCGCAACAACGACGAGTACTTCGGCACGATCGACATCCCCGCGTCGGTGGGCACAACGTACGACGGCGCGATCCGGTTCTCGGGCGACAACGGCGGGACCTGGGTGTACTGCGACCGCGATGGCTCGACGGACGGCTACGAGCCGGCGGACGTGCCCCAGTTCGAGGTCACGGCCCCGGTCGGATCGCCCGACACCGTCGGCGACATCGTGTTCACCGAGGTCATGATCAACGGCGCAGGCGCGGCCGAGGACTCCGAGTTCGTCGAGCTGTACAACGCGTCCGCCGAGACCCTCGACCTGCGGGACTGCGTGCTCAGCGAGGACGCAGACATCACGATCGACAGCTCGCTCGTCCTCGCCCCCGGTGAGTTCGGCGTGATCGCCGTGAGCTCCGTCGCCGCCGACAACGGCGGTGTGCCGTACGACATCCTGATGCCCACGCTCTCGATCTCGAACAGCGGCGAGGACATGGCGCTGATCTGCGACGGCGTCACCATCGACGCCGTCAGTTTCCCGAGCGGCGTGGACGTGGATGGCGAGTCGATCCAGCTGCACCCGGATCACTACGACGCGGCCCGCAACGACACGACCGAGGCTTTCGGTCCGTCGACGGTGCTGACCTACTGGTGCAACACGCCGCACACCGAGAACTACGGCACGGTGGGAGCGCAGACGGTGTACGGCACGCCGGGCGCGGCCAACGTCGAGTGCTTCGACGTGTCGTACTGCCGCGTCGACACCCCCGGCGAGCTGCTCGGCGTGGCGACGTCGTCGACGAACGACGTGCGGGGTCAGGTGTATGCCGAGGGTGTGACCGACCAGAGCACCGGCGTCGAGCTGCATCACATGGTGCGGGCCCAGGTCGGGATCGGCGACGACGGCACGGACCCGTCGTCCCACCCGAGCTGGACGTGGACGAACGCGGATTCGGTCGCTGCATGGAACGGCGCGGCGGTCGGCGAGCCCAACAACGACGGCTACATCGGCGGCATCGTCGCGCCGGCGGCCGAAGAAGAGGAGCGCGACTACGCGTACCGGTTCTCGGGCGACCGGGGCGAGACGTGGCTGTACTGCGACCGGGTCGTGGGCGGGTCGGACGCGAGCGCCGACGGGTACCAGGCGGCGAACGCGGGTCGGCTCACCACGCCGGCGTCCTTCTCGGTCGACTGGTGCACCCTCGGCGGGATCTCGCCGCACATCGCCGACGCCGGGACGTCGCACGACCTGTACGTCGAGGCGTACATCCCCGGGTTCACGGATGTGACGCCGGGCGTGCCCGACGCGCAGCCGGCCTCGGTGCTCGTCGAGTTCGGGTACGGGCCGGACGGTACGGATCCGGCGACGTGGACCTGGCAGGACGGGACGATCAACTACGGCAACGGCAACAACGACGGGTGGCGGTTCGACCTCGCCATCCCCGCTGTGGACGTCGATGCCGGCACGGCGACGACCCGCTGGGCGGCGCGCATCAGCGGCGACGCTGGCGGCACCTGGCAGAACTGCGATTTCACGTCGGGCAACTTCCCGACCTTCGCTGCGGCGGACGCGGGCTCGATGACCGGCAATACGTGGGGCATCACGTGGGCGTACCACCAGTGGCCGCTGGCCCCGATCGCGGTCGATCCGGGCGGGCCCGCGACGTACTACGGTCGCGTGCGCATCAACGGGCTCACCAACCGCTCGGCGAACGTGGACACGAACCCGAACGCGCTCGCGCAGATCGGGTACGGCGACCTCGACTCCGATCCCTCGACGGATCCGTCGTGGGAGTGGACGACCGCGGCGCCGACCCCCGGGTACAACCACTTCTCGGGTGAGGTCGACTACGACGAGTACCGCGGCATCCTCGAGCCGTCGCGCCCCGGCACCTGGAGCGTCACGTGGCGCTTCTCGGGCGACGGGGGGCAGACGTGGTTCTATGCGGACCGGGGCGGGGCATGGGACGGCGCCGGCGAGACGCAGACGCTCACGGTGAACAGCCCGGTGATCTTCTTCTCGGAGTACGTCGAGGGCTCGGGCTTCAACAAGGCGGTCGAGCTCTACGTGCACGCCGGCTCGGGCGTCGACTTCGATGCGCTCGGGTGCGAGCTGCGCCGGTACTCGAACGGCTCGGCGTCCGTGTCCGGCACGAGCGTCCTGCCGTCGACGAGCCTCGATGCCGGCGACGTCTTCGTGTTCTGCCTCGACAACGCGGGCAACACGGTGCCGAACTGCGACGACAGCGGCACGGCAGCGAACTTCAACGGCGACGACGCGGTCGCGCTCTTCTGCACCGAGCTCGGCGGGTTCGTCGACGTCATCGGTCAGATCGGCGTGGACCCGGGGTCCGAGTGGGGTTCCGGCGCGACCTCGACGGCGAACAACACGATCCGCCGGGACTGCTCGGTGACCGAAGGCGACGCCAACGGGGCGGACGCGTTCAATCCCGCGGCAGAGTGGATCGGGTTCGCGAGCGACACCTTCGACGACGTCGGCCAGCACGTCTGCCCGTGACGTCGCTGGCGCTCCTCGGCGGGGCGCCTCCGGCCTGCGCGCCGCGGCTCATCGAGTCGCGGCGCGCGTCGTTCGTGCCCGTGCGAGGCTGGGTGCGGCCCATCGTTCGCGCGGCGGCTGGGACGGGTCGCGGTGCGCGTCGTTCGTGCCTGTGCGACGAAGGGTGCGGCCCATTGGTCGCGCGACGGATGGGACGGGTTGCAGCGCCCGCCGTCCATGCCTGCGTCATGAGGGTGCGCCGTTCGCGTCGACGCGGGCGACGCTCGGTGGCCACGCAGCGACCCGGACCTGTCGCGGTGCGCGGGCCGAGGGCGTCAGGCCTGGTTCGGGTGCGCCCGATGCGACGGCGCCGCTCGACCGCGCATCGGGCGGACGAGCGGCGCAGCAGGCCGCAGCATTGCCAGGCGCGGTCTACTCGAACGGGCAGAATGCGTTGCGGAACCCGGGCGAACCGACGTTCTCGTCGCCATACGGGAAGGTGCCGACGCACCAGTTGCTGATCGCGTCCGGGATGCCGCCGTCGAGGGCCCCCGCGCTCATCTGTGCGGACACACCAACGCCGTACGGCCACGTCGCCGCGTCGTAGGTCAGCCGCGAAATGACGGTGTCCTCGTACCGGATGACGAGGCTGTCTCCGGCGGCGCCGAGCGCGAACGCCCCGTCGCCCCACGTCACGGTCATCTCGGGGCTGATGCCTTCGCGGGCGCCGATGCCGAGGGACGAGAACGGCTCGATGACCACACCTTCACCGACGAGGAAGCTGTCCCCCTCGGCGTTCGCGATCGAGATGCCGGTCATGTTGAGGCGTGTCCCCGTCCGGTTGTGGATCTCGAGCCACTGATCGCTGACCAGCTCGCTCGTCGGCAGCGGCATGAACTCGACGAAGACGAGGTCGTCCGGGCCGAGGCTCACGCCGGGCGGCACGCACTCGCCCTCGATGCAGATCTCGCCGTCGTCGGCGCAGTTGAGGAGCGTCTCGACGCCGCGGTAGTCGCACTCGCCCTCGTCACAGACGCCGGGCTCTTCGCGCTGCACGACGAAGTCGCCGCGGCAGACGTCGCCGGCGGGGCAGACGACGCCTTCGCACGGGTCGGGGACGATGCACTCGCCCTCGCGGCACACGGCGCCGAAGCTGTCGCAGTTCGTCTCGATGGTGGTGGGGAACTGGCACTCGCCGGCGACGCACTCCGAGGCGCCGATGCTACGCAGGAGCGTGACCTCGTCGACGCACTCCGGGTCCCGGCGCTCGCCGCAGACGACGCCGGTGCAGGCATCGATGCACTCGCCATCGATGCAGCGTCCGTCCGTCGCGGCGCAGTTCGTGCGGGTCTCGCCGTAGTTGCACAGGCCCGCGGTGCACTCGCCGGGGGACGAGTACTCGACCGCTACGTCGCCATCGCAGGCGGGCTCGGGGGCGTCGAGGCAGGTCACGTCGTGGCACGGGCCGGCGTCGAAGCAGACGCCTTCGTCGCAGATGAGTCCGTCGTCGGTGCAGTCCCGCGACGACGACGAATACGTGCAGAACCCGGACGTGCATTCACCACGACCGGCGTAGATGACGAGGGTCTCGCCGTCGCAGACGTTCGGCGGCGGTCGGTTGCAGACGACGCCGTCGCAGGGGTCCGGCTCGACGCACGCGCCGCCGCTGCACAGCAGCCCCTCGTCGCACGGGGCGACGACGGGGGTGTACTGGCACACGCCGTCGACGCAGCGCCCGGCGCCGGGGTAGTCGGTCAGCTCACCGCCGGCGCAGGTGTCCTCGGGCGGGGAGTCGCAGACGACGCCGTCGCACGGGTCGGGCACGATGCAGGAGCCGCGGAAGCAGACGGCGCCCTCGGCGGCGCAGTCGATCTCGTCAGCGGCGTAGACGCAGTCGAGGGTCTCGGGGTCGCAGGTGCCGTCCGTCCCGTCGTAGCGGAGCGCGATGTCGCCATCGCAGCCGTTGGACGGGGGGTCGTCGCAGACCACGCCGATGCACGGGTTGCCGGGGCGGCGGCACTCGCCGTCGTCGCAGATCTCGCCGAACGAGGCGCAGTCGATGCGGTCCTCTTCGTAGCTGCACGTGCCGTCGGACGAGTCGCAGGTGCCCGGGGTCAGCGGGCGCACGACGACGTCGCCGTCGCAGACCGGCGCGATGTCGGCGGCGTCGCAGTCCACGTCATCGCACGGATCGGGCGGGGGGCCGACGCAGGCGCCGGCTTCGCAGCTGCCGCCGTCCGCCGAACAGTCGGTCAGGATCGGCGGGAACTGACAGATGCCGTCCACGCACTCGCCGCCGGGGGTGAAGCTGATGCGGGTGTCGCCGTCGCAGATCGGCGACGGAGGCAACGCGCAGCCGCCGTCGCAGGTGGCGGCGGGTTCGTCGCCGCCGCACGATGCGGTGACGAGCGCCGCCGCAGCGGCGACGAGCAGAGAGGCGAGCTTGCGGGACCGGGGCATGGCGCTCCGTCAGGCGTTGGGCGCGCTGCGCTTCGGGACGCGGCGCGGTCTATTCGGCGGCGGGCACGACGATGATCACATCGCGGGAGTCCACCACCGTCGCTTCGTCTGCGATCACGTCGATGCGCGCGACGAAGTAGCGGGGCTCGGGGCCCGGATCCACGAAGTCGTTCACCACATTCACCCGGAAGGCAAGCGTGGTGCCCGGTGTCACCTCGTCGAAACTGTCGTCCGCGCCGTCGTCGTCGAAGTCGACGAGCACGGGCGTCGTGGCGCACGGGTCGTCGCCGGCGGTGAAGTCCACCGCTTCGATGGACGCCACGAAGAGCGAGGTGTCGATGCCGGACCGTTCGAACTCGTCCTCGTCGCGGACGACCTCGGTGCGGACGTCGACCGGCGAGTAGTTCAGCAGGGCGTCGACCGCGCCGACGGCCACCGTGTCGAGCCCGGTGCCGTTGCCGCGGATGCGGTACACCAGCGGGCACATGCCCTCGTCGGACGCGACACCGGCCCCGTCGAGTCCCGTGCAGCACTGGCCGGCGGCGCAGGTGTCGCCGCGGTCGCCGTCCCAGGCGCACGCGAGGACGACGGCTCCCGTCGACTCGGCGAGGTCGGTGAGCTGGTCGACCGGGGCGGCGTCCGACGCCACGCCGATGACCCGAGCGCGGATGCCGTTGAGGGCGTCCACCGTGTCGTCCCGCGTCGCGGCGAAGCCGCCGTACACGTCGCCGTCGTGCGAGAGGGCGTCGGTCACGTGGAGCACGATGGGCAGGGAGTCGAAGCGGAACCCGACGCCGCCGATGTCGCCGTCGGCCTCGCCTTCGACGAAGTCGTCGTCGGCGTCGAACGGGTCGACGTCTGCGCCGCAGCCGGCCACGCCGGCGCCGGTCGCGATCTGATAGAGCGACTCGTAGCCCGACTCGGGGAAGTCCGCGCCGCCGACGGCGACGAGGGCGTCGATCGCCGACTGCACGAGCTCGATGTCGGACGTCACGCGCTGCATGAGCGCGAACGGGACGTTGGAGCCGCTGCCGTGCCCGTCGCAGGTGAAGTCCTGGAACCGGGTCACGCCGAAGCGGGTGTCGGGCAGCTCGGCGACGATCTCGGGGACGATCGACGTCGACACCGCGGTGCGCAGCGCAGCGATCTCGCCGCCCATCGAGCCGGTCGCGTCCATGTTGAACACGACGTCGCCCTGCTGGACCTCGACGAGGAAGTCGAGCGGGTCGTCGAGGGGCGTGTCCGGCGGCAGCTCGAAGTAGAAGTCGGCCGCGTCCTCGACCGTCGACCGGGCGTCGCACGGGTCGGACCCGGCGATGGCTTCGAGGCGGTCGTCGTCGCCGTCGTCGTCGCTGTCCGCGTCACGCCAGTTGCTCAGGCCCTCGGGGCACGTGCCCTCGTCTTCGTCGAGCAGCCCGTCGTCGTCGCTGTCGGTGTCGAGGTAGTCCCGCACGCCGTCGCGATCGGTGTCGCGGGGCAGGGCGCCGGCGGCCACGCCGCGTTCGATCTCGTCGGGCTTGCCGTCGTCGTCGCTGTCGAGGTCGAGGTAGTTCGGCGTGCCGTCACCGTCCGGGTCGAACCACAGCTCGATCTGGTCGAGGATGCCGTCGCCGTCGCTGTCGGTGTCGAGGTAGTTCGGGATGCCGTCGTCGTCGGGGTCGCCGTCGCCTTCGCGGGCGTCCGTCAGGCGATCGTTGTCGGAGTCCGGGTCGTTGCACGCCGGGAGGCCGTCGCCGTCCGGGTCCGCGCCGCCCTCGACGCAGTCGGGAAGCCCGTCGCCGTCGAGGTCCGGGGGCGTCTCGCCTTCACCGAACTCGTCGCAGGCCCGGGCGTCGCAGGGGTCGTCGGTGCAGGCGCCGAAGCGGCAGAAGAGGCCGTCTTCGCAGGGCACACGCACCTCGCCGGTGCCGCGGGCGTCGCACGCGAGGACGACCTCGCCGGTGTCGGCGCAGCGGGTGGCGTCAGGCTCGCAGATCCAGTCGGTGCAGGCGGCGACGCCGTCGACGACGTCGCAGAACGCGTCGGCCGCGGCGCAGTCGGTCGGCTCGCGGGCGGTGCCGGTGTCGTTGCACGTCAGCAGGCGGTCGCCGGAGCACACGGTCGAGCCGGGCTCGCACGAGCGGCTGAGGCAGCTGCCCTCGATGCACAGCTCTTCGTCGCCGCACGCCTCGAGGTCGGACCAGCTCAGGCCGTCGTCGGCGCAGGTCTGGGTCGCGCTGCCCACGCAGCGGCGGTCGCCGGGGGTGCACACGCGCTCGGCGCACGCGCCCTCGACGCAGGCGCACCCGAAGGGCGAGTCGGCGCAGCCGTCGGCGGTCGCGCAGGCGGTGGTGGTGCGGGTCGCGCCGCGCTCGTCGCAGGCGACGACGATGTCGCCGTCGCAGACGATCGTGTCGGGTTCACAGACCTGCGGGCGGCACGAGCCGGCGTCGCAGTACTGGCCGTCGTCGCACGGCGACGGCGTCGGGCGCGCGCCGGTGGAGTCGCAGACGAACGCGGTCTCGTTGTCGAGGCAGCCGATCTCGAACGGCTCGCAGATGATCGGCAGGCACTCGGCCATGCCGTCGCCGTCGTCGGCGCAGATCGTGTCGGCTTCGCAGGTCTGCTCGGTCTCTTCGGTGCCGTCGTCGCTGCACGCGAAGAGCGCGCCACCGTCGCACCGGGTCGTGTCGGGCACGCAGACGAGGTCCTCGGGGATGCACGTGTTGAGCGCGCACCGTTCGCCGTCTTCGCAGTCGTCGTCGGCTTCGCACTCCGGCCCGACGTCGTCGCCGATGTCGGCGGCGTCGAACCCGGTGTCGGCGTCGAGCCCGACGTCTTCGCCGGTGTCGGGGTCGGTCGTGTCTTCGACCACGTCCGCCGTCGCGTCTTCGCCGGTGTCGGGGTCGGTCGTGTCTTCGCCGGTGTCCGGGTCCGGCGTGTCGGTCGCCGTGTCGCTGCCGGCGTCGGACGTGTCGCCGATCACGAACGCATCGCCCGGGTCGGTCGAGCCGCCGCCGGGCGAATCGCTCGACCCGCACGCGGCGAGTCCGAGCGCGAGCCCGGGGACGAGAAAGACGAGGTGAGGCAGACGGCGCATGAACTTCCCCGAACGGATGAGGTAGGGTGAGGACGCCTCGCCGCGCGTGTGCGCGGGGCGGACTCTGTGCAGGGTGCTACTGTGACCCGTGTGGCCGATCCGAATCAAGTCGAAGGCGCTGAAACGGCGCCGTTCTACGAGCGAATTGCCCTCGAGGCGATGAGTCCGTCGCAGTGGGAGTCCCTGTGCGACGGTTGCGGGCGGTGCTGCCTGATCCGACTCGAGGACGACGAGACCGGCGCAACCCTCGAGACCTGCGTCGCCTGCAAGCTGCTCGATCCGGCGACGGGGCGGTGTTCGGACTACGCGAACCGGTTCGCCCGGGTCCCCGGTTGCCTGCAGATGACTCCCGAGCGCGCCCGGCGCCTCAGCTGGTTGCCCGAGACGTGCGGGTACCGGCTGGTGGCCCGAGGCGAGCCGCTGCCCGACTGGCATCCCCTGCGGTGCGGCGATCCGGATCGCGTGCACGAGGTGGGCGTGGGCGTCGCCGGGCAGGTGGTGTCCGAGCGCGATGTGCACGACGACGACCTCGAGCTCTTCGTCACCGACCGGCTCGACGACGGGGACTTCGGGGGTGGCGCATGACCGGCGCAGCGATCGTGACCGGTGGGGGGCGAGGCATCGGACGCGCGATCGGCGCGGCCCTCGCCGAGCGAGGCCACGACGTGGTGCTCGCGGATCTCGACATCGACGCGGCGACCGCATCCGCCGAAGCGCTCGGCCCGCGGGTGACCGCGGCGCGGCTCGACGTGACGGACGCCGACGCCGTGACGGCCCTCGTCGAGGCGACCGCCGCCCGCCACGGTCGGCTGGCGTGGATGGTGAACAACGCCGGTGTCGGTGTCGCCGGGGCGTTCGACGCGACCGGGCTCGACGACTGGCGGCGGGCGATCGACGTGAACCTCTTCGGCGTCGTCCACGGCTGCCGCGCGGCGCTCGCCGTCATGCGGCCCGCGGGGGGCGGGCACATCGTGAACATCGCGTCCGGCGCCGGACTCGCCCCGCGCCCCGGCATGGTCGCCTACGCCGCCGCGAAGCACGCCGTGGTCGGCCTGTCGACATCCCTGCGCGCCGAGGCTGCCCTCGACGGGGTCACCGTGCATGCGGTGTGCCCCGGCTACGTCGAGACGGGCATCATGGACCGCACCGCGTGGCGTGGGGTCGACGGCGCAAAGGTGGTCGCCGGGATCCCGATCCGCGGCGTCACCCCCGAGAAATGCGCGTCCGTCGTGCTCCGCGGTGTGCGGCGGGACCGGGCGATCATCCCGGTCACGGCGGTGACGCACCTCGAATGGCGGCTCTATCGGTTCGCGCCGTGGCTGCTCGGGCCGGTCTTTCGGGCACGCGCACGGGTCTTCCGACGTCACGCATCCGACGCGTCGGACGCCCCGTAGCGGATGTTCGGGTGGGCCAGCGTCGCGGACGTCTCACTGGTGATCGCGATGATCACGTGGGCGATCCAGGCGACAACGAAGCTGCCGGTGCCGAGGGCCGCGGCGCCGAAGATGAGCCCGACGGCGAAGCAGCTCGCGGTCTCGGCGCCGTCCTTGTGCAGGTGCGCGAGCACGTAGAGGCCGGTCGTGATCGACAGCGCGGCGGCGACGCCCCACGCCTCGGCGAGCCCGAAGAGCAGGGCGCCGCGAAAGAGGTACTCGTAGCCGACAAGGTACGCCGCCCAGGCGAGGTAGCTCGCTGCCCGGTCACGGGGCGAGACGACCGCCCCGCGGATCTCGGGGTACCGGTCGTGAAACGCGGGCTTGCGCGCCGAGAGCCCCGCCGTGATGCCGAACCCGGCGCCGAGGGCCAGGCCCACGACGAGGGTGGGCAGCAGGTCGATGCCGCGCACGCCCGCCAGCAGCCGGTCGGTGCCGCCGAGGGCTTCGACGACGACCATCCCGAGGCCGAAGAGCACGAATCCGGCCCAGCGCGACTGCAGCACCGCGCGGTTGCGGGCCTGCACCGGATCGAGGCCGCGGGCCTGTGCCGCGGCGGCGAGTCGGTCGCGGTCGAGGCCGTAGAACCAGCCGATGAAGAGCGCGACCGCGCCGAGCAGGAGCCCGACGACCGCCGCCTCGTCGCGCATCGCGGCGAGCTGGTCGGCGAGGGGCACATACGCGACGGCGAGCCCGGTGATCACGACGCGTCGGTGGCGGATTCGGCGGCGGATTCGGCGGCGGATTCGGCGGCGGCCTCACGGCGGCGCGCGGCGGCCTCGAGCTCCTTCTCGCCGAGCGAGATGTCGCCCTGCAGCTCGGGCTTCTTGCCGCGGATGTCGCTGTAGAATTCGCGCAGCGCTTCGAAGTCGGCCTCGATGTCGCCGGTCGGCTCGAAGATCTCGCCGAGGCCCCCGCGGCCGCGGCCGAAGTCGACGTAGCCGAGGATGATCGGGACCTTCGCCTCGACGGCGATCCAGTAGAACCCGGTCTTCCAGCGGCCGGCGAGGCTGCGTGTGCCCTCGGGCGGGATGATGAGGTACAGCTCCTCGTGCTCGTCGAAGAGCGACGCGATGGCCTGCACCGCGTTGTTGCGCTTCGACCGGTCCACCGGCAGCCCGCCGACGGCACGCATGAGCGGGCCGATCGGGCCCTTGAACAGCTCCTGCTTGCCGACCCAGCGGATGCGCATGTCGAGCACCCACGCGATGGCGAGGGTGAACGCGAGGTCCCAGTTCGACGTGTGGGGCGCGGCGACGATGACCGCCTTCTTCGTATCGGGGCGGGAGCCGCCGATCGTCCAGCCGTTGAGGCGCAGCCACTTGCGTCCGAGCCAGGCGCGGACGCCGCGGCCGGGATGGTCGGTGAGGGGCAGGTCGGTCATGGTCTTCGCGGGCTCGGGGCGGGCGCGACGCTACGCGAGCCGCCGGGGGCTCGCAAGCGTCCGGTCCGTGCGGATCGGCGACCTGTCGAGGGCCGCATCCATCCGGTGCCGGATCAGGGGCAGCCGGTCAGAGACGGCGGGTTGCCGAGGTCGCTGACGTCGCCGGCGCCGTGCGCGGTGAACCAGTCCGTGGGCACGAAGACCGAGCGGCCGTCGTACGCCGCCGGGTTGCACCGGCGGTACGTCACCTCGGCCCACACCGTGTCGGCGGGGCGCACCGTGGTCTGCCCGAAGGCGTCGAGGACCTCGTCGGTACCGGCCTGATAGCCCTCGCCGCCGCCGCGCTCCTGATAGATCAGCAGGCGGTCATCGCCGTTGAAGTTCACCGGTCCGCTCGACGCGTCGCAGGCGACGATCGACGAGCGGGGGTTGCACAGCACGAGGGTGTCGCCGGCGGCGAGCGACCCGAAGAGCAGGCTCGACGACGAGCAGGCCGAGGTGTCGTCGTTCGAGAAGAGACACACGCCGACCGTGCGCATGTCGCGGGCGGACCCGCCGCAGTTCATGATCTCGATCGCCTTGTCGAAGCTCGCGCCCTCGACGTACTCGCTGATGCGCAGGCAGTCCGGGGGCAGGTCGACGCAGACGCCGTCGGTGCAGACGCCGTCGCCGGTGCACGCGGTCGGCGCGCCGAACTCGCGGCACGGGTCCGCGTCGAAGTCGCCGCAGGTGACGACCGCGCCGTCCTCGTCGCAGCGCGTCTCGCCGGGGGCGCAGACGTCGAGGCAGTCGGCGGCGCACACGCCCTCGGTGCACACGTCACCGACGTCGCAGGCGACCGGACCGCCGAGCTCGAGGCACGGGTCGGCGTCGAAGTCGCCGCACTCGGCGCGGGCCTCGTCGGTGACGCACTCGAACGTGCCGCGGACGTCGCACTCGTCGTCGCAGGTGGAGTCTTCGACGCAGGCGCCGCCGCGGCAGACGGTGTCGTCGGCGCAGGCGCGGGGATCGGACCAGGCGTAGCAGCCGTCGCCGTCGGGGTCGGCGCAGGTGATCACGCGGCCGCTCTCGTCGCACGCGCGGGCGTCGACCGCCTCGCAGTCGACGAAGCAGATGTCGGCGTCCGGGGTGTCGTCGCCGGTGTCCGCCGCGTCGGGCGCAGTGTCGGCGGCCACGTCCGGGGTCGCGTCCGTCGCCGCATCGGTGGTCGCGTCGTCGCTCGCGTCCTCGCCGCCGCGCACGTCGCTCTCGCCGGTGTCGCCGCCGCCGGAGTCCGTGCGCCCGGTGCCACGACCGGCGTCGGCGTCCCCGATGAACACGGCTTCGGCGGCGCAGCCGGTCAGGGCGGCGCAGAGGGCGAAGAGGGCGAGACGATGGGCGACAGACACGGCGGTCCTCGGCGTCGGGCGACGGTACGGTGGCGACTCTCGTCGACGCCTTCGTGACGCGTCGCGCACGTTGCCGTGACGGTTCGGTCCGCCACGGTCCGCGACGAGACTACAGGATCCGGCGCCGTCGACCCGAGAGCTTCGAAAATCCGGGCAGCGGGGTGTCGGCGCTGGTCGTGCAGTGCGAGACCTCGATGTCGCCGAGATCGACGTCCTCAATCTCGACGTCACGCAGGGTCACGTGCGACCACGATCCGGAGCCGCCGCGGATCGCGCGGATCGTGCCCGCCTTCACCGTGACCGCCTCGAACGACACATCGTCGAACGAGAGGTTGGCGATCGTGCTCTCGACGACCTCGGTGCCGGTGAGCTCGAGGCCGGTGACGTCGGCTTCGACGAGGGTGACCTGCTTGAGGACCGACGCGTCGATGGCGGTACCGTCGAGCTTCGCGCCGTCGAACCGACAGTTGATCAGCGTGACGCCGTCGAAGAACGCGCCCGACAGGTTCGCGCCCGAGAAGTCGACCCGATCGAGCAGCCCGCCGTCGAACTCGGTGTTCGACAGATCCACGCCGCTGAGATCGACCGCCGTGAGCGTCAGGTTGTCGAAGCTCTCGCCGGCCAGCGACGGCAGCTGGCCGTCCGCGTCGCGCATCGCGCGGATCGCGGTGGAGCGACCCGCCTTCAGGGCTGCGAGAAGGTCGGTGTTGTCGTCACTCATCGGGGATCCGCTCGGGATGGCTGCGTCGTCGGCGGGCTGAGGCACGCCGTGCGGGTCCGACGTGCCACAGCCCGCGTCTGCGCGCAACCGAACACGGTCGCCGATGCACCGTTGATCCGGGTGTGCGCAGGGGATAGACGACCGGAGCCCCTGCCCCCGAGGCTCACATGCTGCGCATCGATCGTACCGGGATCCTCTCGCTCCTCGTGGCCCTCGCCGTCGCCGGGTTCGGCGCTGGATGTTCGTCGTCGTCCAGCGACCCGGGGGTGGACTCGGGGGCAAGTGACGTCGGTGGCGGGTCCGATGCCGGGCTCGACACGGGCCTCACGGACGTCGGCGGCACGGACACCGGCATCGACGCCGACGCGGCGGACACCGGGTTGCCGGACGCCATCGACGACACGGGTGGGTCGGACGTCGGGTCGGACACGAGCGACGACGTCGCCGTCGACGCCACCGACGCCGGCGACGCGAGCGACGCCTTCGACGCCGCGATGGATGCCGGGTCGGACGCGGGCGCCGACGTCGGTGCGGATGCGGCCGACACCGGCTCGGACGCAAGCGACGGCCCGCTGCCCGGGTTCGGTGCGATCGAGGGCGCGTGCGGCGTGCTCACCGACGCTGTGCTCGACGACCCGACGCCGGTGCAGTTTCGCAACGCGATCGACTTCGGCGACGACCCGTTCGACGAAGAGGACGCCGACCAACTCACCGACGGCGGGTTCGAGGTGTACACCGACCCGAACGCCGGCGGCTCGTCGATCGTGAGCGAGACGTTCGCATTCGAGGTGCTGGCCCGCTGCGAGGGCGCCACCCTCGTCGCGACCGAGCTCGAGGTCGCGTACGACCCCGAAGACAGCGCGAAGACCGACCTCGTCGTCGCGTTCGACGACCGGGTCATCGGCGTCAGCGTGACTCGCGCGGTCACCTTCCCGCGCGAGGCCGAGCTCGGCGTCGACGAGGCCGCGCGGCGCATGACGGACAAGCTCGAGGGCATTCTCGAGTCGACGGCAAACGCCGTGGGCGACGTCACGTGGGACCGCCAGATCCTGCACGTCATCGCCTGGGGGCCCGAGCATGCCGACGACGTGTCGGAGGCCTGGGACGGCATCGACGCCGCGGTCCGCGCCGACACGATCCTGATGCTGACGACGTCGAACGGGCAGGACGCGCCGCTCTACGAGTGACCCGAGGCGCGCGCGCGAACGGCTCGCCGCACACGCCGAGCGTGCGCGTCAGGCGTCCGGCACGTGCAGCTCGAACGTGCGCGACGCGCGAACCGCACCGTTGACCTGCAGGTCGACCCGGTGCGTGCCCGGGTAGTACCGCCGCGTGGTGATCCGACGGATGCCGTGCCCCTTGTCGAGGGTCAGGGTCTCGCCGGGCGCGAGGGTGCGTCGGCGCCACTTGAACACCTTCGGCGACGTCTGCCCGTTCGCGCGGACGTGGTGGATCACGAAGTCGACGACGACGTCGATCGGCGCCGGCTCGTGACTGGTGATCCGGGCGTGCAGCGTGAGCGCCTCGCCGAGGGTGACGTTCGTGGATGCGTCGAACGCGTCGACGTGCACGTCGGCGTCGGCCCGCACCCCGGTCACCGCCAGCGCGCCGGGGTCGCCGGCCTTCACCAGCGTGCGCATCCCGTGGCGGATCAGCCGCACCCGGTGCGGAGTGTCGTCGTCTCGCCAGCGCTCGGCGGTGGTCACGGCGAGGGCCGGGTGGTCCTTCGCGATGTCGTTCAGGTGGTTCGCGACCGATCGGCGCACGTACTCGGACGGGTCGTCGACGAGGCGATCGAGCAGCGCGATCGACGGCGACGGATCCGCCTGCAGGTCGCGCAGCCGCTCGCCCCAGGGCAGCCGGGGGCGGGTGCCTTCGCTGACCAGCCGGCGCTGGTGCGGGCAGGGCGCATCGACCCAGTCTTCGAGGCGGGCGAAGGTCGCGTCGGTGTGGTGCACGAGATAGGGGCGGATGGCGAACTCCGCCGTGAACCGTCGGGTGAGCGCGCCGAGGGCGTCGAGGGACGCGTCGACGTCATCCAGCCCGTGGCGGCGCACGAACATGGTGAACGGCCAGAGATCGAAGTCCGCCCAGGCGCCGCCGGCGTCCGGGTCCTCGACCGCCCCGAGGGACGCGACGATGCCGTCGAGCACCGCGCGGTACGACCCGCCGGTGGCGTGCAGCGCGTCGGCGAAGGCGACGACCCGCTCCTTCATGCGCAGCGGTTCGATGCCGTCGGTCGCGCGGGCGACGAACGCGTCGACGTCGAACGGCGTCGTGTCCGCGATCCGGTCGCCGAGGCGCCGAGCGAGCGCGCCGTCGAAGCGCGAGGTGTAGTCGGGGGTCGTCATGCCCCGAGGGTGGCACACCGCGGCGCGATCAGCGACCGTGAGGGCCCCGTTTCGGACCGCCGACCATGACCGACCGCGACGACACCCTCGACGAAGCCTGGGCCCTCATCGTGCCCCGGGCCGAGATCTCCGCCGAAGACGCGGCGCTCGACGCCGGCGTCGACCGGCGCGAGGCGATCCTGCGCGCGCTGTCGAACCGGTTCGCGTGGATCCTCGCGAACGACGTCGCCCGGCTGCCGTGGTGGCTGTACCGGCTCGACGTGCGGGAGTCCGCCGTCGACGAGGCGTTTGCGTCGTCGACCTCGGACACCCTGCCGCGGGCGCTCGCCGAGCTGCTGCTCGAGCGCACCTTGCAGAAGGTCGCGAGCCGTCGCCGGTGGGACGCCGAGCTGGGGGGCGACCTCGACCTCGACAGCTGACGCGGCTCACTCCGGGGCGTCGCCCTCGTCGTCGGCGCCTTCGCCGGTCGCTGCGTCGCCCGTGGCACCTTCGCCGAGGACGGCGACCTCGTAGCCCATGTCACCGACCGCAGCGAGCACCGCCGCGTCGTCGGCCGACTCGGCCCAGTGCACGGTCAGCACAGCGTCTTCGTAGGTCAGCTCGCACCCGACGACGCCGTCCATCGCGGTGACGGTCGTGCGGATCGAGTTGGCGCAGCTGCCGCAGTGCATGCCTTCGACGGCGAACTGCGACGACGCCGCGGGCGCCTCGTCGGACTGGGCGACCGCGCCGATCACGGGCACTTCGACCGGCTCGACGGGCGCGGATTCGGCCGGGGAGCACGCCGCGGCGAGGCCGGCGGCGGCGAGAGAGAGGGTCAGGATGTGGATGCGCATGGCGTCCTCGCTCGGGGTCTGCCGCCATCATGCGCACGGTGGGCCGGTCTGTCTGCTCCGGATTGCGATCGCGCCGAAATGCCGCACCTGCGAGCCCCGTCCTCGCATCCCCGAGGCATGCGCCTGGTCTGTTTGAAAAGAGATCTGCGGCTCGACGACCACCGCCCGCTGGTCGACGCCGTCGCGCGCGGGCCGGTCGTCGTGGTGTACGTGTACGAGCCGTCCCTGTGGGCCGACACCGAGCTCGACGCGAGCCACCATCACTTCGTCGACGTCGCCCTGCGCGAGCTGGATCGCGCCCTGCGCGAACGGGGCGGGCGGCTCGTGACCCGGGTCGGCGAGCTGCCGGACGTCTTCGCGACGATGTACCGCGAGCACCCGTTCGAAGCGGTGCACGCCCACGAAGAGACCGGCGGCGCGGTGACGTACGCCCGCGACATCCGTGTGGCCGAGTGGTGCCGCGAGGCGGGGGTCGCGTTCGTCGAGGTGCCGCCGGCGGGGGTCGTGCGACGGCTCGGGGACCGCGACGGCTGGGCCGCGAAGTGGGAGGCGCGGATGGCCCGCCCGATCACGCCAGCGCCGGATCGCATCGACGCCCCCGACGTGTACGCGTCCGACGGGTTCGTCGACGCCGCCACTCTCGGCGTACCGGGCACGGTGCGTTCGGGGATCGTCGCGTCCGGCGAGGCGGAGGCGCACCGCGTGCTGCGCAGCTTTCTCGACGAGCGGGGCGTGAACTACCGCGCCGACATGTCGACGCCGGTTGCCGGCTGGACGGGGTGCTCGCGCCTCGCGCCGCACCTCGCCTGGGGCACGATCTCGACCCGGCGCGTGGTGCGCGAGACCCGGGCGCAGCTCGAGCGGCTGCGCGAGGCGCGCGACGCCGGAGAAGACGTCGACAAGCGCTGGTTCGGATCGCTCTCGTCGTTCGATGCGCGGCTGCACTGGCGCTGCCACTTCATGCAGAAGCTCGAAGACGAGCCGCGCCTCGAGTTCGAGAACCTGTCGCGAGCCTACGACGGGATGCGCGACGAGACGATCGACCGCGAGCGCTTCGACGCGTGGTGCGCGGGGCAGACCGGGTACCCGATGGTCGACGCCTGCATGCGCGCGGTCGAGGCGACCGGGTGGCTGAACTTCCGCATGCGCGCGATGATCGTGTCGTTCGCGTCGTACCACCTGTGGATGCACTGGCGCGAGCCGGCGCTGTGGCTCGGGCGGCGGTTCACCGACTTCGAGCCGGGCATCCACTATGCGCAGTTTCAGATGCAGTCCGGCACGACGGGCATCAACACGGTGCGGGTGTACTCACCGGCGAAGCAGGTGCGGGATCAGGACCCGACCGGCGTGTTCATCCGCCGATGGGTGCCCGAGCTCGAGGGCGTGCCCGACGAGTACCTGCCCGAGCCGCACACGATGCCGGCGCTCACCCAGCAGATGGTCGGCTGCGTGATCGGTCGCGACTATCCGGCGCCGATCGTCGACCACCGCAGGGCGTACCACGCCGCTCGCGAGCGGATCTTCGCGGTGCGAAAGACGGACGCGGCGCGGGCCGAGGCGGCGCGCATCGTCGAGAAGCACGGCAGCCGAAAGCGCCCGCGGACCCGTCGGCGACAGGGCTGACCCGGCTGACCCCGCGGCGCAGCGGATCGACGCCGTCAGCGGCGAAGGTGCCGCACGAGCCCGTCGACATTGCCGAGCTGGTCGACGATGAACGTGGCGCCCTCGGCGGCCAGTCGCTCGGCGCGTTCGCCGGCCCCGACGCCGACGAACTCGATGCCGAGGGCCTTCGCGGCGCGGATGTCCCAGACGCCGTCGCCGACGTACACGACCCGCCGCGCGTCACCGACACGGGCACGCTGGCGCTCGATCGCGCGACGGACGATGTCGGGCCGCTGCGGGTGGTGCGTCGCCGTCGACAGGTCGAGGCGGTCCACCGGGTACCCGGCCCCGTCGAGCTTCATCTCGGCTGAGCTCTGCCAGCAGCCCGTCGCGATGCCGACGGCGAAGTCCGGCGCCGCCATCACCTCGGCGAGCAGCGCCGGTGCGCCGTCGATCGGCCGCGATCGATCGGCGTGATCGCGCGCCCAGATGCGGCCGAACGCGTCCTCGAGGGCCTGCGCACGCTCGGCGCTCGGCGGCTCGCCGAACCGTGCGGTGTGGATCTCGACGGCGACCCCGGCGTCCGTGCTCGACGTGTAGTCGTGCCAGTCCAGGTCGAAGCCCTCGAGCCCCCACGCCTCGGCGAGCGCGGCTTCGTAGCACCGCGTGTCGGCGTCGTACGAGTCGGTGAGGGTGCCGTCGATGTCGAAGATGGCGATGATCATGGGCCGTCCGGGGTGCGCGAGCGGGGTCGCATCGCGGGATGGTCACGCAGTGTGGGGCGGCGTCGGACGGTGGGCAAGCACGGGGCGAAGGCGGGCGCCGGTGCGCGACGTGCGATGCGGTGCACCGCGGCAGACGCCGAAAAATTGCGCGGCGGGTGGGCGCGAGGCACACATGTAGGTGCATGTCGCCTCTACCCCCCGATCCGGAGATCCCGATGACCGTCTCGACCGAACGCCGCCGCGTCCGCAGCAACGACCTCGACGAAGCGATCCAGCTTCAGCTCCGCCACGTCGCCGAAGTGATGTCCTTCGAGGCGATCGTCCTCACCGACGACCTCGGCATCCCGAAGGTCCGCATCGGCAACGGCGAGCTCACCGAGCTGCTCGCCGGCTCGGCGATGTGGGCGCGCTTCTCGGACATGGGCGTCGACGCGTACCTGCTCGACCGCCTGCAGGACATCGACCCGTCGCGCCACGCCGGGCACGTGCACAGCGAAGAGATGACGATCGGCGACACGCAGTACTGCCTGCTCGCCGTGGGTCCGTCGCACGTCGGCGGTGTCGGCGTCGAGCACGCGGCGACCGGCGTGCGGCGCATCCACGCGACGCTCGCCGCCTGATCGATCAGGGCGTCGCGGGCACGTGCCCCTGGCGCACCTGCTCGGCCCACGTGCAGCCCTCGGGATCGCCGAGGGTGCAGCCCCGCTCGAGGAGTTCGAGCTGCAGGTCCGCCTTGCGGTTCTCGTTGCCGAGGTACGCCATGCCCGCCGACGTGCAGCCCTGCGGCTGGTCGAGGATGCAGGCGCGCACGAAGTGCTCGAGGGCGGCGTCGCGGTCGCACACCCCGTCGCTGCAGTCCCACAGGGACGTGCCGAGCAGGGTGCAGGCGAACGCCTCGCCGCCGTTGCAGGCCTGCCGATAGAGCACGAGCGCCAGGTCCGGATCGGGCTCGGCGCCTGCGCCGCGTTCGTGCATCGTGCCGAGCAGGCGGCAGCCCATGGCGTCGCCCTCGGTGCAGGCGTAGCTGGCGTAGTGCGCGGCCTGCGCCGGGTACCCGGTGTCGAAGGTCGCCTCGGCGAGCTCGGCGCACGCCCGGGGGCTGAGGCCGCAGGCGAGCTCCCAGACCGCGCGGGCCATCTCGGGGTCGGCGTCGGTGCCGCGCCCGAACCAGTACAGCCAGCCGAGGTTCGCGCAGCCCCGGGCGTCGTCGCCGTCGCAGGCGCGCGTCCACAGATTCATCGCGCGCACGTCGTTCGCCGGCACGCCGAGCCCGTTGGCGAAGAGCGCGCCCGCGACGGTGCACCCCTCGGCGGCGCCCTGGTCACACGCTTCGATGGCGAGCTCGTGGGCGGCGGCGAAGTCCTGCGCTTCGATCGCGGCTTCGGCGTCGGCGACGCAGGACGCGACGGGGTCGCACTCGGTGGCGAGGGCCGCGTTCGACGCAGAGAGCGCGATCGCGACGAGGGCGAGAAGTGCGATGGGCAGGATGCGGGGGCGGATCATCGGCGCAGCCGGTTCGAGGCGCCGTGACCCTGGCAGACCCGATCGGCGGCGTCCACGAGTCGCGAGTGGGTCGCGAGGTGCCGGGCTTGTGACGGGATGGTCACGCAGGGGCCGTCGCTGTGCCGGGTCGGCAGGGTCTGGTACTTCGTAGCCGCACCATCGAGCGCCCATCGCCCCGAGCTGCCATGCGTCGCCGCCGCCTGATCGTCCCGCCCGAGCGCGAGCTCGTCGTCCCCCGTCCGGATCGCCGGCTCCTGCTGCGTCGTGGGCTGGGCGGGCTCGGCCTCGCCGCGCTCGGCGGCCCACTGATCGGATGTGGTGCGGACGACGAGCCGGTGCGTGGGGCGGATGCGGGCACGGGCACCGACGCCGGGATGCTCGACGGCGGCGTGGACGCGGGCCCCGGCGATGCAGGCGCCACCGATGCAGGCGCGGACGCCACCGGCGCGGACGTCGCGGCGGACGCTGCCGCAGCGGCGCCGTTTCGGTTCGCGGTGCTCGCCGACACCCACATCATCGACGAGTTCTACGACGGGCAGGAGAGCAACCAGCTCGACACCGAGTCGCTCTACTCGGCCGCGGATCGGATGGCGTCGGCCGTGGACGTGCTGAACGCGCTCGATCCACGGCCCGAGTTCGTGATCCACGTCGGCGACTACGTGCACGATGCGCCGTGGACCGACCTCGACTTCTATGCGTCGAACCGCACCCGGCTCGACATCGCCGCCGAGATCCAGAGCCGGCTCGAGATGCCGCTGTACGCGGCGTACGGCAACCATGACTACCGCATCGATCTCGTCACGCGAGAGTTCACCGAAGAGCTCTTCGCCGAGAAGCTCGGCATGCCGCGGTACACGTCCGTCGACCACAACGGCTGGAAGTGCATCGTCCTGAACAACTTCCGTGGCGAGACGTGGAACCCGAACAGCGACGCCTACAACCCGTCGCTCGGGTCCCTTGGCGAAGAGCAGCTGCAGTGGCTCGAAGCCGAGCTCGAGCAGGGGATGCCGACGTTCATCTTCGTGCACTACACGGTCGGTCTCATCGACGCGTTCGAGCACGCCGATCTCAGCCTCACGTCGCTGCTGATGCGGTACCGCGACCAGATCCAGTACGTGATCTCGGGGCACACCCACCGGTGGCTCGACATGGGCGATCAGTACGGTCCGCCGCACATGATCATCGGCGCCACGCGCTACGACGAGGACTGCTTCATGGTGGTGGACGTCGACCCGAGCGCGGGTACGTTCTCGTTCGCCAATCAGTCGGCGTGGGGCATGTTCTCGCTCTATGCCGAACCCTGGAACGGGTGAGTGGCGTCCACCGACGACGCGCCAACGCGCCCATCGACCGAGCTTCACGATGAACGACACCGTCCACGACGCCGTCCGCCGGTACTACGGCGAAGTCCTCAAGCGGTCCGAAGACCTCGCGACCAACGCCTGCTGCGCGACCGGCGCCCCGCCGGCGTGGATCGCCGACCGGCTCGCCGAGGTGCACCCCGAGGTGTCCGCGCGGTTCTACGGGTGCGGGTTCCCGATCCCGGACGCCCTCGACGGGCGCACCGTGCTCGACCTCGGCTGCGGCACCGGGCGCGACGTGTACGTGATCAGCCAGCTCGTCGGCGAGCGCGGCTTCGTGCACGGCGTCGACATGACCGCGTCCCAGCTCGCCGTCGCCCGCGACACGCAGGACTGGCACCGCGAGCGGTTCGGGTACGCGGCATCGAACGTCGCGTTTCACGAGGGCTACATCGAAGACCTCGCGTCCCTCGGGCTCGCCGACAATTCGGTCGACGTCGTCGTGTCGAACTGCGTCGTGAACCTCTCGCCCCGCAAGGACCTCGTGATGGACGAGGTGTGGCGCGTGCTGAAGCCCGGCGGGGAGTTCTACTTCAGCGACGTGTTCGTCGATCGGCGCCTGCCGCCCGAGGTCGCCGACGACGAGCTGCTGCACGCCGAGTGCCTCGGCGGCGCGCTCTACGAGCACGACTTCGTCGACCTGGCGAAGGCGACCGGCTTCGCCGATCCGCGCGAGCTCGAGCGGGCCCCGATCACGATCCAGAACCGCGAGGTCGAGGAGCGTGTCGGCGCGGCGCGCTTCGTGTCCGTGACCTGGCGGCTGTTCAAGCTCGAGAACCTCGAGGCCCGCTGCGAGGACTACGGCCAGGTCGCGACGTACCGGGGCACGATCCCCGAGGCGCGGGCCCGGATGATCCTCGACGACCACCACGTCTTCGAGGCCGGTCGCCCCGAGCGGGTATGCGGCAACACCGCGTCGATGCTGCAGAACACGCGCTACGCGTCGCACTTCGAGGTGCTCGGCGATCGGGCGGTCCACTTCGGACTCTTCGACTGCGGCGAGACGATGGCAGCGGCGAGCATGGGCGTCGGTGCGGCGACGAACACCGGCGGATCCTGCTGCTGAGCCGCGCTTCGACGCGATGAATCTCCGGAATCGGCTCAGGCCCCCTGGCGCCATGTAGGACAAGTGCCTACACTTGGATGCGGAGGGGGATTCCAGAGCTGCCCGGAGGTCGTCATGTGGAGACGCTGTGGGAGCGTGATCGCCGTCGTTGTCCTGTGTGTGTGGACGCGACCGGTGCACGCCGAAGATCTGCCCGTCGAGATTCGCGCCGAGGTCATGTCGAGCCTGTTCATCGACATCGCCGGCGGGGTGATGATCGAGGGCCCGGGCCGGATCCGCCTTCGCACGTCCCTCGGTGCGCTGCCCCGGGGCTACGTCCGCGCGGCGAACGCGATCATCCAGAACTTCGAGCCGTCGTACTCCGACGAGACGGCGCGGCTCGTCGAGGACTCGCTGCAGTCGTCGCTCGTGTGGCGCACGCACTTCGGCTGGCGCCCGTTTCGGCAGCGGGGGTTCTACCTGCACACCGGCTACACGCGGATGGGGGCCGGCGGTGGCGCGACCGGCCTGCAGATCATCGAGGGTGTCGGCAACATCAGCGTGCCGCCTGCGGTGCTGTCGGTGGCCGCGACGCAGAGCCTCGACGTGTCGGCGCTCGTCCACATGTGGGACGTCGAGATCGGCGGTGAGTGGACGGTCGCGGACCAGCTGACGATCCGCGCCGGGCTCGGCTGGTCACGCACCTTCGACGCGCGGACGGACGTGCAGGCGAACTGGGAGGCGTCCCCCGCCGTGTCGCTGCTGGCCGACCAGGTCGCGGCAGAATACGAAGCGTGGCTGGAGCGCCAGATCCGCAAGTGGTTTCACCCGCCGACCCTCGTGCTCGCGGTCGGCTACCAGTTCTGACAAGCGGGTTCAGGCGCCGGCTCGCTCGCCGATCCACGCCAGCAGGCCAGCGACGTTTGTGAACGCGTCCCGGTCGATCGACGGCGCCGGGCTCGCGCCTGTGCGCAGCGCGACGAGCACGCCGACGGAGCCGGTGTGCCAGAGCCACGCAGACGCGAAGCCCGCGTGTCGGAGGGCACGGTCGCGCACGAGATCGAGGGGGCGCTCGAGCAGGGTGCCCACGGCGCCGTCGGATCGGTCGACGAAGTCGCGCACCAGCGTGTCGAGCGCGTGGGTCGCGTCGCCCGCGACGACCGGCGGACCCATGTCGCGGGGTACGCAGCCGCACACGCCGCCGATCACCTGCTGCAGCCCGGTGACGGCGTCGCGGACGACAGCGTGTGCCGGCGCGTCGAGTCCGTGCGCGATGACCTCGCGCGCCAGCGTCGCAGCGCGCTCGGCCCGCACGGTGTGCGTCACATCGCGCGCGGTCACGAGCACGAGCCCCTCGGCGTCGGCCGGCGTGAGCGCGACGTGCAGATCGCGGGTGGGTCCGCCGCGTCGGGCGTGGCGAACGACGCGATCGGTCGCGACCGAGGCTCGCACGGCGTCGAGCAGCGCGTCCCGATCCGGATCGGCGACGAGGTCGTCGAACCAGGAGGTGGCGCCGGCCGTGACGGGACCGGCGACCCGCTCGAACGCACGGTTGGCCCAGACCACCGCGCCGGGCCGCGCTCGCTCGGTGAGCAGCAGCGCGTCGGCGCTGGTGTGAAGCGCCCGCTCGAGGGACCGCCGCCACGAGTCGGACGCCGCGAGCCGGGTGTCGAGCTGCCGCGCGGTGTCACGCTCGTGTGCCGTGCGGCGGCGCCGGGCCATGGCGGCGTCGATGGCACGCACGAGGCGCGCGGCGTCGAACGCGCCGCGCTCGAGCACGTCCTCGGCACCGGACTGCACCGCGCGACGAGCCCACGTCTCGTCGACGCACCCGGCGAGAAGCAGGATCGGCGGGCCGTGCGCGGTGCGGTGCAGGCGCCCGAGCAGGCGCTCCGGGTCCCCCGGTGCGAGCGCGGCGTCGACGAGGGCCACGTGAAACCGCTCGGCGGCCATGCGGTCGCTGGCAGTGTTCAGGCTCGCGGCGTGTTCGACCTGCCACGTCGACGCGGTCGCCTGCAGCAGCAACCGGCGCAGGATGATCACCTCGGCGTTCGATGCGGCGACGACCAGCACCCGAACCCGTCGCTCGGGGGGCGTGCCGGTCACGGCAGCGCGCCGTCGAGGCTGAATCGGACGCAGGTGCCGTGGGGCACGGCTCGGGTCGCTTCGATCGCGCCGCCGTGGCGGTCGACGATGCGTTCGACGATCGCCAGGCCCAGGCCGGACCCGGCCACGCTCGGCGACGCGGCGCGGACGAAGGGCAGAAAGACGCGAGCGAGATCCCGTGGCGGGATGCCGACGCCGTTGTCCTCGACCTCGATGCAGGCGCCGCCGCCGTCGAGTGCGCGCCCGCGGACGACGACGCGCAGCGGACGATCCGGGGACGCGAACCGCGCGGCGTTCGAGAAGAGCTGAACGAACACGCGCCGCAGCTGCGGGCGATCGCCCAGCGCCGGGGGCAGCGTACCGATGCGCACCATGGCGCCGTCGCCGAGCACGTCGGCCACGGCGTCCCGGGCGTCGCGGGCGAGCTCGCCGAGGTCGCACGGCCGGCGGGCCATCGAGCGCCCGGCGACGCGGGCGTAGTCGGCGAGCTGCACGGTCGTGTGGCGCAGCCGACGGGCCGCCTGCCGGGTCGCTGCGGTCAGCTCCGCGTGGGCGTCGGGTTGGGCCGGGTCGCTGCCGGCGAGCAACGACGCCAGCATCTCGATCTCGTACAGGGGCTGGTGCAGTTCGTGGGCAACGACGTCGGCGAAGCGTTCGAGCTGGTCCCGTCGCCCGGCCTCGCCGGCGGACGCGTCGGCCGCTGCGGCGCGCTCGAGCACCGCCGCGCAGGCCTCGGCGAGGGACGTGGCGGCCATGCGATCCGCGGCGGACCACGCGGGGGCGCGGCGGGTGCCGTCGACGGCGGTCGCCGTGCCGTGCCGCATGGCGACGAGGGCGGAGCGCCCGTCGTGACCGAGCGGGACGACGGCCACGCCGGTGGCGCGGCGATCGACTGCCGGCAGGCGATCGTCCAGCGGGACGGCGTCGGTGAACCACGCGCCGTCGTCCGCCTGCGCAGACCCGAAAAGGGCGAGGCCTCGCACGAGGGCGCGCGGCGGACCGGCGCCGAAGACCGTCACGCGAGCCGGCGTCACGAGGGCGAGGGCGTCGCATCGCACGAGGGCGAGGGCGTCGTCGGCGTGGCGGGCCAGCGCCTCGGTGAGGGTGCGTGTGCGCGCCTCGCCGATCAGCGCGTGGGTCAACGCCAGTGCGCGCCGCTCTCGCTGAACGCGGTCGGTGCGGGTGAGCTCTTCGAGTCGCCACTGCAGCGCGTCCACGACGAGCCGAGCAGCGATGCGGGTCACCGGATCGACGTCGAGGGGCGCCGGGTGGGCGAACGCGACGCCGCCGACGCCGGGCAGGGCGGCGGGGCGAAAGGGCACCGCACCCCACGCGACGGCACCGGTCGCGGCGAGCCGGCCTCGGAGCGATGCGTCGAGGGGGGCGACGTTCGCCTCGCGCGCGGCGCGGCGCGCGTTCTTCGCCGCCATCTGCGCGTCGCCGCCGGGTTGGTGTGCGCCGACCGACGTGGCGTCGTGGCCTGCGGGCCCGACCGGGTGCAGCGGCCGAGGTGCGGCCTGCACATCGGGGCAGAAGAGCGGCGTGTCGGCGGCCGCTCGCAGCACCGCGGCGATCGCGTCGTCGAGGGACGCGGCCGGGTCACCACCAGCGGTGGGGGCCACGTCACCGAACCGGGCGAGTGGACGCCCGTCGGGGCCGAACACCCAGACCGTGTCGAACCCGGTGAGCCGTCCGAGCGCGTCCGCCGCGAGCCGCGCGACGTCGTCGGCGGCAGGTGCGGCGCGCAGCGTGCGCGAGATGCGCTCGATCGCGGACAGGGCGACACGCACGTCGGCGTCGCCCGCGCGTCGGCGCGCGACGATGACCGTGCCGGCTGCGGTCGGTCGGGCCTCAATGGCCACCGAGCGCGCGCGTCGCGACACCGCGACGGGCCAGGGGTCCCCGCGCATCGCGGCACCGATGGCGGTCGTGCACGCCTCGGCCCATGGGCCGGTGAACCAGTCGTCGAAGGCGTCCGAATCCGGCGCCACGCGGTGGCCGAGCAGCCCGGCGGCTCCCGGAGTCGCCGCCCACACCCGGCGCGTGGCGAGGTCGCACACCAGCGCTTCGGCGTCGGCCCGTACAAGGCCGATGCGCGCGTCCAGAGGCGCGTCGTCGGGGCGAAGTTCGATCATGCCCCGAGCCTATCGACGGCGCCCCCGGCCAACAACCATTGCGCCCCTCTGCGGGGCGCCGGATGCCGCGTCGCCGCTGGATCCGTGCCCCGCAGTGGCCGATCCTGCGCAAACCCCGGCGGTCAGTAGTGCCAGGGAAACGACGAGAAGTCGCGAGGCCGCTTTTCGAGGAAGGCGTCACGCCCCTCGATCGCCTCGCCGGTGCCGTACGCGAGCCGGGTCGCCTCGCCCGCGAAGAGCTGCTGGGCGACGAGCCCGTCGTCGACGAGGTTGAACGCGTACTTCAGCATCCGGATCGCGGTCGGGCTCTTGGAGTTGATCTCGGCGCCCCACTCGAGGGCGACCTTCTCGAGGTCCTCGTGGGGCACGACCGCGTTGACCATGCCCATCTCGAAGGCTTCCTGCGCGGAGTAGGTCGCGCCGAGGAAGAAGATCTCGCGGGCGCGCTTCTGGCCGACCATGCGCGCGAGGTAGGCGGAGCCGTAGCCGCCGTCGAAGCTCGCGACGTCGGCGTCCGTCTGCTTGAACGTACCGTGCTCACGGCTGGCGATCGTCATGTCACAGACGACGTGCAGGCTGTGCCCGCCGCCGACCGCCCAGCCGGGCACCACGGCGATGACCACCTTGGGCATGAACCGGATCAGGCGCTGGACCTCGAGGATGTGCAGCCGCCCGAGGCGCCCCGGGTCCGGGTCCCCCTGCTCGCCGTCGACGTACTTGTAGCCGTCGGCGCCACGGATGCGCTGGTCGCCGCCGGAGCAGAACGCCCAGCCGCCGTCCTTCGGGCTCGGGCCGTTGCCCGTGATCAGCACACAGCCGACGTCGCTCGTGGTGCGCGCGTGCTCGAGCGCCGTGAACAGCTCGTCCACGGTGTTCGGGCGAAACGCGTTGCGCACCTCGGGGCGGTGAAACGCGATGCGCACGGTGCCCTGGTCCACGGCGCGGTGGTACGTCAGGTCGCGAAACGAGAACCCGGGGACGGGCTGCCAGCGGTCGGGGTCGAAGAGCGGAGAGATCATGGTCGCCGGGGGCCGGGGGATGCGGGGCCGATCAAAGAGAGCGTGCGCTGCGCGCCGCCGTGTGCACGGTCGATGTATCCAGTCGCGAATCGGTGCACCAGTATGATCAGCTTCCGCATGCGCCCGGGGTACCGGCACGAGGTCGCGATCCCCCACGACGTCGTGCTCGGACGCTTTCGCCAGCGCTTCGTCGATCCGGGCTCGCCGTGCCGGGGATCCGTCGCCGGTGAGGTCGTCCAGGTGAGCATCTGCGAGCGCCAGCGGCACTTCTGGTCGCCGAAGCTGGACCTGCACGTGTCGGCGGAGGGCGACGGGTCCCGCCTCGAGGGGCGGTTCGCGCCCCGGTCCGAGGTGTGGACCCTCTTCGTGGCCCTCTACGCAGCGCTCGCGTTCACTGCGCTCGGTTTCACGATGTTCGGGTTCAGCCAGATGATCGTCGACGCGGCGCCCTGGGGCTTCGGCGTGGTCGGCGGCACGCTGGTCGGCGCGTTCGCCGTCTACGGCGCCGCGCTCGTCGGTCAGTCTCTCGGCGAGGACCAGATGCACATCCTGTCGAGCTTCGTCGAAGCGATCGTCACCGACGCGCCGATGCCGGTGACGCCGTGCTCGGACGCCTCCGTGTGCGTGGACGTGGACGACGCCGATGTCGCCGGCGCGGTCGCCGCCGCGGCGCTGGCTGGCGTCGCCGACGACGATCAGGGGATGTCCTCGTCGCCCGACGCGAACGCCGCCGCCAGCTGATCGAGGGCGTCGGCGCCGCGGTCGTAGAGCGCACCCCGAACGGACGCGTCGATCTCGGGCCACCGCTCGCGCAGGACGTCGAGCGCCTCGCCGAGGTCGCGCCGGCTGGATCGGGGGAAGCTGTCGCACACCGGGCACGGCACCGGGTGCAGCCCCGACCGGGTCACCCAGTCGATGATGCGGGCCTCGGGCACGAGGATCAGCGGGCGGATCACGTATGTGCCCAGGCGATCCTGAGGGCTGCACGGGCGCATCGGGGCGAGGCGGCGGCCGAAGAGCAGGTTCAGCAGAAAAGTCTCGATCGCGTCGTCGAGGTGATGCCCCAGCGCGAGGCGGGTGAACCCGTTGTCGCGGCACCACTCGTTGAGCACGCCGCGCCGCATGCGCCCGCACAGGGCGCACGGGATCTGGCCGGGGCCGAGCTTGCTCTCGACGACGGACCAGGTGTCTTTCGACACGATCTCGCAGTCCATGCCGAGCAGCGCGAGGTTCGCCTCGAAGCCTGCGCGGTCGAACCCGGGCTGGTGCTGGTCGAGGTGCACGAGGGACCAGGTGAAGTCGAGGTCCGAGCGTCGCGACAGGGCGTCCATCACGACCGCGAGCAGCAGGCTGTCCTTGCCGCCGGACACGCCGACGGCGACGCGGTCCCCGGGCTGGATCAGGTCGAAGTCCACCACCGCCCGGTGCACGTCGCGCAGGATCGCGCGGCTCGGGAAGAGGGGGGACGACGGGGTCACGATGGGGGCGCTGGACACGGCGGGCCCGGGGGCTCGAGGCGCCCGCATTCTACGGTTCGGCTCCGCGGGCGCAACGCGAGGATGACGGGGCACGTGAACGGCGCGGATCGTCACCCCGCGCGCGTCGCTGTGGACGGCGCCTCCAGGTCGCGTCACACTGAAGGCCTCGGGTCACGCCTGGGGTCACGGACCATGAAGCGCGCAATTCTCATCGCCTTCGCAGGGCTCTGCGTCGGCACCCTGTCGGCCTGCGGCTCGTCGACAGGCACCGGCGAGACGGACCGTCCGGCGCCGGACACCGCGATCGACATCGGCACGATCGACGTGTCCGACGACGTCGCGCGCCCCGACACCGGGGCCGACGCGGGCACGGACGCCGACGAGGACGTCGCCGACGACGTCGCCGAGGGGCTCGGGTTCGGCGAGCCCTGCACCTCGGACGACGAGTGCGAGAGCTTTCTGTGCGTCGAGCTCGATACCGACGCGGGCCTGTGCACGACGCCGTGTGACGGCGACGGCACCTGCCCCGAGGAGTACGACTGCGTGCTCGTCAGCAATGGCGGCGGCGACGCGGTGCAGGTCTGCCTGCCCGACGACCTGTGCATCGACCGCGACGACGACGGGTTCGGCATCGGCCCCGGCTGCCTCGGCGACGACTGCGTCGACGACGACCCGCTGATCAACCCGCGGGCCCCCGAGATCTGCGACGGCGACGACAACGACTGCGACGGCATCCCGGACGACGACCCGGCGGACGAGAACGAGGACTGCGTGTCGGAGTTCCCCGGCGTCTGCGCCGAGGGGCGCACGGTCTGCTCCGGCGGGCTGCTGGTGTGCGAGCCGCGCCGGACCCCGGCCGACGAGACCTGCGACGCCTTCGACAACGACTGCGACGGTCTGGTCGACGAGGACGAAGACGGCTCGCCGCTGACGCGCCCCTGCTACGACGGCGCGCCGGGCACCCTCGACGTCGGCGCCTGCCGCGCGGGCGTGCAGGGCTGCGTGGCCGGTGGCTTCAGCGGGTGCATCGACCAGATCACTCCGGCCGATGAGGTCTGTGACGGCGTCGACAACGACTGCGACGGTGAGGTCGACGAGGGCCTGCCGCCGATCGCGTGGTACCCGGATGTCGACGAAGACGGCGCGGGCGATCGCGACGCCGAGCCGGTCATGCGCTGCGCGCCGGTCGACGGCCACGTCGACAACGCGGACGACTGCGACGACGGCGACGACACGCGCTACGCCGGCGCCGAAGAGATCGTCGGCGACGGCATCGACAGCGACTGCGACGGCGCCGAGCTGTGCTGGGTGGACGGCGACGGCGACGGATACCATGACGACGCGTTCGTCGAAGGCGACGACGCCTGCGTGGCCGAGGGGCTCGGCGACGCGACCACGCTGCCCGGCGACTGCGACGACACCGCCGCCGACGTGTACCCCGGCGCCGAAGAGGGGCTGGGCGACGGCACGGACAGCGACTGCGACGGCGCCGAGCTGTGCTGGGTCGATGGCGACGACGACGGCTTCTATGCGGACGACACCCCGCCGGTCGAGGTCGAGGACCTGACCTGCGGCGAGGGCCTCGTCGACGCCGAAGGGCGGGGCGGCGACTGCGCCGACGACGAGCCGCTCTCGGCGCCCGGGCTCGACGAGATCTGCGACGGGCTCGACAACGACTGCAACGAGCGGATCGACGACGCGGCGGGCTGCTTCGACGACGGCGACCCCTGCGAAGACGACGTCGACTGCGAGAGCGGCGTGTGCCGCGACGGCGTGTGCGTGCCCCCGGGTCTGTGCGCGCGGCCGGGCGACTGCCCCTCGCGGGTCGTGATCGGCGGCACGGGCGAGTCCCGCGCGTCCGAGTCGTTCAGCCTCTTCATCACGGTGGGCGCCCCGGGCGCGTCGCCGCGATCCAGTGAGAACTACACCGTGGAGGTCGGCGGCGCCCCGTACGTCGCGACCCCCTGACCGAGAGACCGGCCATGCGTTCGAACGCCATCCGACATCTCTTCTCTTCTGCGCTCTTCGCCGCCGCCATGGCGGTCGGCGGCGCCGCGGTCGCTCAGGCCCCGTCGCTGCTGCCCGTCCAGGGCGTGCTCTACGACGCGGACGGCGAGCCGGTCGAAGGCCCCGTCACCGTCACGTTCGCCATCTATGACGGCGAGCGCGTGGCGGACCCGGCGTGGACCGAGACGCAGCGCATCGTCGCGACGCGGGGGCTCTTCGCCGCGTACCTCGGCGACACGGTCGACGTGGACCTCGCGACGTTCGCGGGCAGCAGCGACCTGTGGCTCGGCATCACCGTCGGCGACGACAGCGAGATGGAGCGCATCCGCCTCGGCTCGTCGCCCTTCGCCGGTCACGCGGCCTGGTGCGGCGACGCCGACACCCTCGGCGGCGACGACGCGGACGCGATCATCGTCGACGCGATGGCCGAGGCGGCGACCCGGTTCGCGCCCCTGGACCACGACCACGACTTCGGCGATCGGTACGCCGCGCTCGGGCACGACCACGACGGCACGTACGCCCCGACCGGCCACACCCACGACGAGCGCTACTCGCGCCTCGGCCACGGCCACGCGTGGGGCGAGATCACCGGCATCCCGGGCGAGATCGCAGACGGCGACGACGCGGACACCCTCGGCGGCATGAGCTGCGCGAACGGCCAGGTGCCGACTCGCAGCGGCGCGAGCTGGGTGTGCGGCACCCCCGGCGACATCACGGCCGTCACTGCGGGCACCGGGCTCACCGGCGGCGCGACGAGCGGCAACGCGTCGCTCGCCGTGCGCTTCGGCGGCACCGGCGCGGCGTCGACCGTCGCGCGCAGCGACCACAACCACGACAGCGAATACACCGTCCGGTACGACCGCGACGGGGTCTCGCAGACCGCCTACACGTACAACCCGCAGCCGTACCTCATCGAGCTCACGGCGGCGGCGTCCGGTGGCGACACGCGGCGCATCCCGCATGACGTGATCACCGGATACTGCGGCGACCGCGACGGCTGCATCGTGCAGCTCGGCATGCGGCAGTGGGGCGCGGCGTGGCAGCAGGGGTCGGCGATGCGGACCTTTCACTTTCAGTACGGCGCGAACCGGCGCTGGCGCAGCTCGTACGACACCGAGGCCTACGACGGCGACGGCGGCACGCACCACGTCATCAACGGGTGGGACACCTGCTACTTCACCGACGGCGAGTACGTGGACTACTCGCAGCGCGGCGACGCCGTCGGCATGAACCTGCTGATGTGGAACGGCAACAGCTACGCCGGTCGGTCCTGCTGGCTGATGATCCGCGACTGAGTCCGGGCGTGAGCGGACGGTGCCCCCGTCTGGACGCCCACGAAACCACGACCGCCGCTCGGGATCCCGGGCGGCGGTCGTCGTTCGTGCGGCGAGGCGTCAGGTCGGGACGGCCGACGAGTGGTGGTCGAGGATGCGCCAGCCGTCGCCACGGTTCGCCCAGACGAAGCTGTAGCGGGCCGAGAGCGACTGCTCGTGCCCGTCGTCGTCCGTCCACTGGAACGTGTAGTAGCCGGTGTCGATGACCACGTCGCCGACCTGACGGACGTGGGGGTGGTACACGACCGCGGTCAGGTCCTTCTTCGCGAGGAAGTGCACGAAGTAGTCGCGGATGTGTGCCGGCGTGTCGCGACGCATCTGCGACACGGTGCCCCACAGGACGCCGTCCTGCGGATCGTAGAGGGCCGTGACCACGTCCGGGTCGCCCGAGGCGACGGCGGCGGTCCACAGCTGCATGAGATCGGTGGGGATGATGCGTGCGATGTTCATGGCGGGGGGCTCGGGGCCGGGGGAGCGTGACTGCCCCGATTCCAAAGCAATCCGCGTGCCAGCGTGGCCGACCCCGGTGCGGCTCACGGATCGCCCGGCGCGCAGAACGACTGCAGTACCGTACCCGCGGGTTTGCCGCGGGGCGAAAAGCCGACGATGCCCTCTTCGTCGGTGTCCGGGTCCGAGAACCACTTCCACCAGTAGATCTGCTCGACGGCGTCGGCGCGTCCGAAGGTGTCGAGGGTGGCGAGGTAGGCGGTTCGCTGCTCGAGATCGCCGGCCTCGGATCCGACGTCCGGCAGGTGCTCGGGCCAGACCCACGGCTCGACGGCGCCGCCCGCGCGGTTCATGAACCCGACCTCGGTGAGCACGAGCGGGCGGTCGACCTCGGCGGCGATCCCGGACCAGCGTTCGAGCCAACGCTGCGACGCCGCTCGCAGGGTCGCGAAGTCGGCCCCCGGGGCCTCGGCGAGGGGCGCGAAGTGCTGCACGCCGACGGCGTCGAGGGCGTCGTGGAAGGTGACGTGGTCGACCTCGTCCCAGTTGGCGGCGTACACGAGGCGCCCGTCGTACACCTCGCGGATGGCGGCGATCAGCGCGCGCCAGCGGTCCGGGTGGGCCCGGGTCGACGAGACGAGCTCGACGCCGACGCAGAACCAGGCGGCGTCGATCGACGCGGCGAACCGCGCGTGCTCGAGGATGAACGCCTCGTAGCTGTCGAACCACGCGTCCCAGCCGCCAGCGTCTTCGGCGGGGTCGATGTCCCCGCGCCAGTCGCCGTGGCCGATCCAGAGGTGGGGCTTCACCATCACGTCGAGTCCCAGCGCGCGGGCCCGCTCTGCGTCGACCCGCATCCGGTCGAAGGTCTCGGACCCGGGCACACGGGCGATCCGGATCTCGGTGGACGAGAGCGACGACATCCACCCGAACGCGGTGAGGCTGACGGCGCCCATGCCGGTGTCGGCGAGCTCGTCGAGGGACGCGGCGGACGTCGCGCTGCCGTACCCGCGGGCGCCGCCCCCCTGCCAGTTGTGGGCGTAGCAGACGTTGCAGGCGCGCGCGCGGTCGTCCGCGTCGGACGGGGCGATCGCAGAGTCGTCTGCGGGTGCGGCGGCCGCAGGCGTCGCCTCGGTGGCCGCGCCCGACGCCGTCGCGCTGGTTGCGGCGCTGGTGCCGGTGCCGGCGTCGGTGGGGGACGGGCGGGCGCAGGCAGCCCACGCGACGACGGTGGCCACGGTCGCGAGCCAGAGGAGCAAGTGCTTCATGATGTTGCTCGATGTCGCATCGTCGTGACTCGAAGGGCGCAGAGCTTCGTGGTGGCTGCTGCGGACGGTGAGGCAGGGCGGGGTGGCACGCAATGTGCTGCATCCTCGGGTTGCGATCTCGCTGCGTCCGCACGAGGTTGCCTCACCAGAAGCATTCGCAGGCCCGGTGTCGAGCACCGCGCGCCGCGCACGGAGGTCGGTATGAAGATCATCGGTTGGATTCTGCTCGCAGTGGTCGCCACGTGGTGGCTGCTGTCGGCCCGCGTCGGCACCGCACAGGACGGCAGCCGCATCGATGGCGAAGAGGCGCGCGCGCTCGTCGAAGACGGCGCGGTGCTGCTCGACGTGCGGACCCCCGGCGAGTTCGCGTCGGGCCACATCGAGGGGGCGGTGCTGGTGCCGGTGCAGGACCTCGCGTCGCGCCCCGCGGCCCTGCCTTCGACGGACACGCCGGTGGTCGTCTACTGCCGCAGCGGGCGTCGATCGGCGTCTGCGGCCGCGTGGCTGCGGGACGCCGGATACGAGGCGGTCTACGACCTCGGGCCGATGTCGGCCTGGTAGAATCCCCGTCGGCGACTTGACGCGCGCCGTCCCAGCCACGACCGTGAAGGTATGGCTCTTGTTGGTGCCCCCACCCCGGGGGCGAGTCGCCCGGAGATGCGGTGTCAGGCACGTCGCAGCCCTCGGGATCGGTCCCGCGTGTGACCGCGTCCCATCCGTCCGCGCCGGTCTCGGCTGAAGATCGGCTGGGGACCTTTCTGAGCGGGTGGCGGCTCGACGGACTGCTGGGCACGAGCGAGACGAACACCGTGTACGCGGTCAGCGATCGGTCCGGCGAGCCGGCGGCGCTGCGGCTGCTGCACGTCGAGCGGCGCGGCGACTCCGGCGCTCGGCGGCGCGCGTTTCGCGAGGCGGCCCACGTGCGTCGTCTCGACCACCCGGGCACGGCGCGGGTGCTCGTCGCGGACGTCACCGCGCATGCTGAGCCGTACGTGGTCATGGAGCGCCTGTACGGGCTCGACGCCGGCGCGTTGCTGCGGGCGCGCGGATCCGGGGTGCGCCCCGAGGTCGCCCTCGCCATCGTCGAAGAGGTGCTCGAGGTCCTCGCTCGCGGGCACGACGAGCACCTGATCCACCGCGGGGTGCACCTGCCCACCGTGTTCTGCGGCGCCGACGGGGTTGTGCGTGTGCTCGACTGGGGCGCCGCGTGGTCGTCGGACGACGACCCGCCGCTCTCGCTCGCCGACGTGGGCGTGCAGCCGCACCCGATGCTCGCGCCCGAGGTCGCCGCCGGCGCGAACCCCGTGCTGGCAACGGACGTGTACGGCGCCGGGCTCGTGCTCGTCTCGCTGCTCACCGGCGACGCGATGGAGGGCCCGCGGGGCGACCTGAGCGAGGTGCTCGCGCACGTTGATGCGGCGCTCAGCCGGTCGACGGAGCCGTTTCGGCACGACGTCGCCGACCTCGTCGGGCGCGTGCTGCACGAGGACCCGCGGCAGCGGATGCCGACGGCGCAGGCGATGCTGCGCACGGTGCGTGGGCTGCGCGAGCGGCTCACCGAGGAGTCGACGCAGACCCTCGTCGCCGGCGAAGTCGACCGCTGGTACGAGGGGCCCGCGCTCGACGACGGGCTGCACCGGGCGTGGCAGTCGGCAGACGCCCTGCGCGCCGTCTTCGGGCTGGTCGAGTCGGCGCTGTACAGCGCGCGCCGGTCCGGGTGGGAGGACGAGGAGTCCATCGAGCGCACCGAGGCGGTGCTCTCGGACCTGCTCGACGTCGTGCGCGACGACGACGAAGGCGTCAGCCTCACCATCCGACCGCAGCACGTCGAGTCCCGCGGGCGCATCGTGTGGGAGCCGCGCGCCCCGTTCGACGTCATCCCCTATCACCTCTTCGACGCGGGCTTTCGCCGGCTGCGGGTGCTGCCGGGCATCGACCGCGACGAGTGCCGGCGGTTCCTGCGCTGGCTGGTCACCGACCCGGAGCGGGACCTCGCGTCCGAGGACGACCTCGCGACGATGTGGTGGCGCGCGGCGTTTCGTCACGTGCGCTGTGATCTCGTCAGCTCGGTCGTGCTGCAGGACATGGACGAGTACGACGTGCTCGACCGCGAGCTGCGCCGCCTGCGTGCGAACGCCGTCGACGAGATCCGCGAGGCCCTCGCGGCGCGCCTGACCGGTCAGCACG
>Ga0070729_10001160_pt1:0-42500 | contig 43527 bp, 42 predicted proteins | sample tdDd472_FD_66725 | JGI IMG/M metagenome (GOLD analysis project Ga0070729, IMG submission 66725) | Marine sediment microbial communities from the Atlantic coast under amendment with organic carbon and nitrate - tdDd47.2 | ecosystem: Environmental > Aquatic > Marine > Coastal > Sediment... | reverse complement strand
ACGAGTATTCCCTATCAGAGCCGTGGAAGACGACCACGTTGATAGGCCGGGTGTGGAAGCGCAGTAATGTGTGAAGCTTACCGGTACTAATAGCTCGATTGGCTTGATCGTTCTCATTGCTCATGTCCATGGCGGATGCCATGGCTGCAAATCCAGCTTCTCAAATGTTTGTGCTTCGCCGACCTGGTGGTTATGGCGGGGTGGCTGCACCCGATCCCATTCCGAACTCGGCCGTGAAACACCCCAGCGCCGATGGTACTTCGTCTTAAGACGCGGGAGAGTAGGTCGCTGCCAGGTCTGCAAAGCACAAGCATTAGATCATCTTCTCTTCTACGGCCCCAGCAATAATCATATATCGCCGGGGCCTTGCAGTAGCGCTTCTCGGCGCGGCACTTCCCGGCATTTGCTCCGCAATTGCCTGCCAGTGCTGCGTCAAAAGCCGCAAAGCTTTTGACGCGGGGTGGAGCAGCCCGGTAGCTCGTCAGGCTCATAACCTGAAGGTCGCAGGTTCAAATCCTGCCCCCGCAACCAAAGAACAACCCGTTCGTCGCAAGATGAGCGGGTTTTTTCGTTTCCAGGCCTCGTGCGTGGCTTACGGTGAGCTGATAACCCGAACCGCTTCCGGCGTTTGTTCCAAACGCCTGCCGTAGCGACGGGGTTGCGGGTTCAAATCCTGCTCCGCAACCAACCATCTTCTCAGACTAGCGGCCAAAACGGCGGCATTCCGCCCCTCATGTCGGTCGCTGCGAACTTCCCTTGCGCTTCCTGAAAGCGGACACCGGGGCTTTGGCCGTCGGAGGTCAGCAGTGCGGACGAAACGGTCATTCGCTGTTTATGGCTGCGCGGGCAATGTCGCCCAAGCTCATGGCCTCGTAACGATCAAGAACGAGATCTGCGGCTTCTGCTTCGACCTTCGTCAGGCATTGATTGACGGCTTCTTCCACCGGGCATCCGGGATGGTCGCTGGTTTCGGGCCGCTCTGCCTGGCCAGGGCGATCGAGCGCCTCGAACACATCTCGCATCCGAATATCGTCCAGCGGTTTCGCGACACGCCAGCCTCCAGTTCTACCCTTTGTCGCGACGAGTAGCCCGCTTTCACGCAACCCTGCGAGCAAACGCCGAACCACGACGGGATTGGTTGCCAGCATTTCCGCAATCTCTGCAGAGGACATGACCCGGTCCCTAAGCGAAAGATGGATCAGAACATGCAGGACGCGCGGAAATCTCAGATCGGGGGTCAATTTCTGGCCCAACTGTAATTGCAGGGGTTACATTAAAAAGGGTTGTGCCTTATATGTTACCTTAGAGGTTACAGATTGGAAGTGCCACGGTGAATCGTTGTCAGTCCTCGACATGCTTAGGGCTTTTTCAATTCTGCCTAGCGTTGCCAGAACTGAACCACGGCCCAGTCTTACGGAGCAGTAGTCATGACCCAGTTGAACTATCGTGAGGTGGAGGCGAACGGTCTCCGGATGAGAATCGCGGATCACGGCGAGGGCCCGCTCGTCCTGCTATGTCACGGCTTTCCTGAAGCCGCTTATGCGTGGCGGCATCAGCTCATTGCACTTGCAGACGAAGGCTATCGGGCTGTCGCTCCGGACCTGCGCGGTTTCGGCTGTACGGATGCTCCGGCAGAGGTGGAAGCTTATGCGCTGCAATTGCTTGTGGGGGATATGGTTGCGCTGCTTGATACTTTGGTGGCGGAAAGCGCCGTCATCGTCGGCAACGACTGGGGTGCCACGCTCGCCTGGCACGCCGCGCTCCTCCGCCCCGACAGGTTCACCGCGGTAGCGGCAATCGGCGTGCCGATCATGGGGCGGCCGCCGATCCCGCCGACGCAACTTTTCCCTCAGACTGACGACGCACTGTTCTACACGCTCTACTTCCAGGACGAAGGCGTGGCCGAAGCCGAGTTCGAATCCGATATCCGCCGAACGCTGCTGAAAATCTATTATTCTGCCTGCGGTGAAGCTGGATCACGCGAGCCCTTGGACGGGACCCCGAACCCTTTCGCGATGGTCTCGCGTCGGGATGGCTTGCTGGCACCGCTGCCCATGCCGCGGCGAGGCCTTTCCTGGCTGACCGATGGCGATCTTGCGGCCTTCGAGGCGGACTATTCGAAGAGCGGTTTCCGGGGTGGGCTCAACCTTTACCGCAACCTTGACCGGAACTGGACCTTCCACGCCGCCTTGTCCGGGCGAACAGTAGATGTTCCTGCACTCTATATGGTCGGGACACGCGATACGGGGTTGGCGATGCCCGGTATGCAGCAAATGATCGAGGGCCAGAAGATGTTGACGCCGCAGCTCCGGGATCCGATCTATCTGAAGGAATGCGGCCACTGGGCGCAACAGGAGCGTCCCGATCAGGTCAACGAATTGCTGGTGACCTTCCTCGACGAGGTGGTTGGCCAAGCTCATTGAGCCGAGTCTGCGGCTGCTACATTGGTAATCCCCCACGATTCAGCCTGCGCGCTTCGCGTAGACTATTGCCTATGAACTATATCAAGGCTGACCGCGCGGGCGAAACCTGAATGGTGTGCGAAATGCCGACTGCCCATGGGGCTTGGCGCCTTCGGGCAATTCGGTGCGTGAATCAAACCCCGAGATCGACAGGCTGGTCTTCCATGATCCGCTGCTGACGCGGTTGCTGCCGACATTGGTCATCCTGATCGCTCCGCCGGCGGTCGCCTTTCCCGCCTATACGCGCCTGACCGGCGATATGTTCGCCCTTGCACGCATCCCGCTCAACGCGGGCTATGTCTTCTCGACGGTGATGGCCACGCAAACCGGCAATTTCGCCCGGTTGCCCTTTGCGCTGTCCCGGTGGGCGCTGTCCTTCCCGGTATTGGGCGCCAAGCGCCGAAACGGTGTCGTTAATGTCTCAAAATCGCGGGATTGGCTGGCGGAACGGACAATCCGTTCAAATTGGTCTCCTGTTAAAGTCCGGTTTGACTTAGTTGGCACGCCAATGACCGCCGGAAATCCCTTCTGTTTCGACGGCGGGCAGCATTCTTTTAAATCTGCAATTGTTTATATAAAAGAAATGGAATATATCGTTTGCCGCTGAAGCCCTCTATAGGCCTCGTTTTGTGCGTCATTGCTTACCAATTTTGGCCGGAGCAGCCGTTCGGATGGAGATCAAAGCCGTGCAGAAGGAAAACCCCGAGATCGACCGGCTCGAGAATTTTCCGGTCACCTTCTTTGCCGTCGTCATGGGCATGCTTGGCCTCACCCTGGCTGCCCATGCCGCTGAAACGGCGTTCGGCACGTCGTCGACGGTCTCCATCATTATATTGGCGGTATCGATCCTGATCTTGATCACCGTATCGGCACTCTATGCCGCCAAGGCCCTGACGCGACGCGGCGCGGTCGCCGGGGAATGGGCCCATCCGGTCAGGATCGCCTTCTTTCCGACAATCTCCATTTCTGTCCTGTTGTTGGCGACCGCTTTCGTGCCGTATAGCCGGGACCTCGCGACGGTCCTGTGGATCATCGGCATGGTCGGTCAGGGTGTGCTAACACTGAGCGTTGTCGCCAACTGGATCGGACACCGCACTTTCCAGACGATCCATATCGGGCCGGCCTGGTTCATCCCGGCGGTCGGCAATGTCGTCGTTCCTGTCGCCGGCGCGCAACTGGGCTTTGTCGAGATCTCCTGGCTGTTCTTTTCCGCCGGGCTTGTCTTCTGGGTCGTCCTGCTGACGCTGGTGATGAACCGGCTTATCTTCCACGACCCGCTGCCGGCGCGGCTGCTGCCGACATTGGTCATCCTGATCGCTCCGCCGGCGGTCGCCTTTCTCGCCTATATGCGCCTGACCGGCGATATGGACCCCTTTGCACGCATCCTGCTCAATTCGGGCTATGTTTTCGCGGCGATCGTGGCCACGCAAATCGGCAAATTCGCGCGGCTGCCCTTCGCGCTGTCCTGGTGGGCGCTTTCCTTCCCGGTCGCCGCACTGACCATCGCCTCTTTTTCCTACGCACATCTGACGGGCTCGGTGGCGCATCAATTTGTCGCCGGCTTCCTGATGGCCGCCCTTGTGGTGATCGTGGTGGTGTTGCTCTATAAAACGGCCCGCGCAATCGCCGCGCGGAAGATCTGCCTGCCGGAATGAATGCCGGCGGCAAAGGGAGGAGCATCATGACGACGTCGAACGAGCACCCGATCAGCCGTTTTCCCATGCCGAAACTCGGGGATTTGCCCGACGATATCCGCGAACAGATCGAAGCCGTCGAGGAGAAGTCCGGGTTCATCCCGAATGTGTTCATCGCGCTGGCGCGCCGGCCTGACGAGTTTCGCGCCTTCTTCGCCTATCACGAAGCGCTGATGGAAAAGCCGGGAAACCTGACGAAGGCGGAGCGCGAGATGATCGTGGTCGCGACTTCGGCCGCGAACCAGTGCCAATATTGCGTCATCGCCCATGGCGCGATCCTGCGCATCCGGGCGAAGAACCCGCTGATTGCGGAACAGATCGCGGCGAATTATCGCAAGGCCGACATCACGCCGCGCCAGCGGGCCATGCTGGATTTCGCCATGAAGGTGGCAAAAGAATCCTACGAGATCGGCGAGGACGATTTCACCGAACTTGGCAAACACGGTCTGACGGAAGAGGATGCGTGGGATATTGCCGGTATCTCGGCCTTTTTCGGCATGTCGAACCGCATGGCGAATGTGATGAGCATGCGTCCCAACGACGAATTCTACATGCTCGGACGCTGATCCGGTCGGCATTCCTGCCCCTCGCACCAGACGCACAAGGCAGCTTTCATCGCTTGCGTTACGAGTTCGCCATTCGTTGCTGTTGATCAAGTAACAATTTTAGGATTGACTGCACCCATCCGGCGGATGGGCGTTGAGGAGCGCATACTGTTCGCGGGGTTGTTTCGGTAGCGCAGGAGGGCGCGGTCGAAACAAGGGAGGAAAAGAACACTATGCCGTCAACGGTGCAGGCCGGGGCGCAGGCTCCGCACACCTTTCCGCAATATCTGCTCTTGAACGCGGAACGGTTCGGCGCGCGAACCGCCATGCGGCACAAGGACCACGGTATCTGGAAAAGCTGGAACTGGGCCGAACTCGCCGACGAGGTCCGGGCTTTTTCGCTCGGGCTCCAGGCGATCGGGCTGCAGCCCGGGGACAAGGTGGCGATCGTCGGCCACAACCGCCCGCGGCTCTACTGGGCCTTCGCGGCCGTCCAGGCGCTGGGCGGCGTGCCGGTGCCGGTCTATGCCGATTCGGTCGCCGAGGAGATGGTCTATGTGCTGAACCATGCTGGCGTCCGCTTCGCCGTTTGCCAGGATCAGGAGCAGGTCGACAAGGTTCTGTCGATGACCGACGAGCTGAAGGATCTGCACAAGATCGTCTATGACGAGGCGCGCGGCATGCGCGACTACGATCATACCAATCTCCATTCCATCGATGCGATCGAACGGGCCGGGCGCGAGATATTCGCCGCCAACGGCGACGCGGCCTGGAAGGACGGCATTGCCGCCGGCAAGGGCGAAGACCTTGCCGTCATGCTCTACACGTCGGGCACGACCGGTAAGCCGAAAGGCGTCATGTTGTCTTTCGACAATCTGGTCATCTCGGCGCGCAACGGGAACGCGTTCGACAATCTAACGGAAGCGGATTCGGTATTGTCCTATTTGCCGCTTGCCTGGGTCGGCGACCACGTCTTTTCCTATGCCCAGGCCTATGTGGGCGGCTATTGCGTCTGCTGCCCGGAAAGCCCGGAAACGGTCGATAGCGACCGCCGCGAGATCGCACCGTCCTATTTCTTCGCGCCGCCGCGCGTCTTCGAGAATTTGTTGACTGCCGTGATGGTGCGCATGGAGGATGCGGGACCAACGAAGAAGCGGATGTTCGACTATTTCATGGCGCATGCGCGCCGGGTCGGCGAACCGATCCTGAATGGTGAGACGGTCGGCTTTTCGGACCGGCTCAAATACCGGCTCGGCGAATTCCTGGTCTATGGGCCGCTGAAGAACCGCATGGGTTTCCTGCGCATGCGGGTCGGCTATACGGCGGGCGAGGCGATCGGCCCGGAAATCTTCCGCTTCTACCGGTCGCTGGGGCTCAATCTGAAGCAGCTCTACGGACAGACCGAGGCTTCGGTCTACATCTCGGCACAGCCGGACGGTGAAATCCGCGCGGACACGGTCGGCCGGCCCTCGCCGGATGTCGAGATTCGTATCGAGGAAAATGGCGAGGTCATGTATCGCTCTCCGGGCGTTTTCGTCGGCTATTACAAGAATGAAGAGGCGACGCGCGAGACCAAGACCAACGACAACTGGGTGCATACGGGCGATGCCGGCTTCTTCGACCATGAAGGCCATTTGCGGATCATCGACCGGGCCAAGGATGTCGGCAAGCTGAATGACGGCTCCCTGTTCGCGCCGAAATATATCGAGAACAAGCTCAAATTCTTCCCGAACATCAAGGAGGCGGTGGCCTTCGGAGATGGCCGCGACGTCTGCACGGTATTTCTGAATATCGACCTGACGGCGGTCGGTAACTGGGCCGAGCGCAACAACATCTCCTATGCCTCCTACCAGGAACTGGCGCAGCACCCGCGAGTCTACGAGATGATGGAGGAGCATGTGGCGCAGGTGAACCGCGACCTCGCCAGCGAAGACACGATGGCGGGATCGCAGATCGCCCGGTTCCTCGTCCTGCACAAGGAACTGGACGCCGATGACGGCGAACTGACCCGCACGCAGAAGGTGCGCCGCTCCTTCATCGCCGAGCGCTATGCACCGCTGATCGCGGCGCTCTATGACGGCTCGACCGAGAAATATGTCGAGACGGAAGTCACTTTCGAGGACGGACGTAAGGGCAAAATCACAGCGACCGTGGAGATTCGGGAGATGAAGCGAATGCCGGCTTCGCCTGCGCAAAAGGAGGCCGCGGAATGAACGTGCATGTTCAGGAGGATTTGTCGCAGCACACATCGCGCGCCGATGATGGCATCGCAAAGGGTGCAGACCTGCTCAAGGTGGAGAATATCTCGCTGTCCTTCGGCGGGGTGAAGGCGATCACCGACATCTCCTTCGATATCAAGAAGGGCGAGATCCGCGCGATCATCGGGCCGAACGGCGCCGGCAAGACGTCGATGCTCAACGTCATCAACGGCTTCTACTTCCCGCAGCAGGGCACGATCACTTTCCGCGGCGAAGAACGCCGGCGTGCCCGGGCTTCGGAGACCGCCCGCGACGGCATCGCTCGCACTTTCCAGAACATCGCGCTGTTCAAGGGCATGTCGACGCTCGACAACATCATGACCGGCCGGATCACTTTGCAGAAACGCAATTTGTTGTGGCACGCCCTGTGGAAAGGACCGGCCGAACGGGAAGAGATCGAGCACCGCGAGGCGGTGGAACGGATCATCGACTTTTTGGAGATCGAGCATATCCGCAAGACGCCCGTCGGGCGGTTGCCCTACGGATTGCAAAAGCGGGTCGAACTCGGCCGGGCGCTCGCCGCGGAGCCGGCGCTGCTGCTGCTCGACGAGCCGATGGCAGGAATGAATCTGGAGGAGAAGGCGGATATGAGCCGCTTCATCCTCGACGTGAACCAGCAATACGGCACCACCATCGCCCTGATCGAACACGACATGGGCGTGGTGATGGACCTGTCGGACCGGGTGGTGGTGCTGGATTACGGCAAGAAGATTGGCGACGGCACGCCCGACGAGGTGCGCAACAACCCGGACGTGATCGACGCCTATCTGGGCGTCCCGCATTGAGGAGAACGAGACATTGCTGAGCGAAATCTTCGTCGAACCGTTTGTGGACATGGTCTCGGCACCGGACTTCCTGATGCAGGTGCTTTGGGAAGGGCTTGTCTCCGGTATCCTCTATGCGCTGATCGCGCTCGGCTTCGTGCTGATCTACCGCTCGTCGCGCATCTTCAACTTTGCGCAGGGCATCATGGTCGTGTTCGCCGCGCTGACGCTGGTGGGCCTGCACGAGGCAGGCGTGCCGGCGTGGGTCTCGGTCGCGCTGACGCTGGGCGTCATGTTCGTCCTGGCCTTCGTCGTCGAACGGGTCGTGCTGCGGCCGCTGGTCGGCCAGCCCGACATCATCCTGTTCATGGCGACGATCGGCATCACGCTGTTCCTGATCGGCTTCGGGGAGATCATTTTCGGCGGCGAAAACAAGGTGATGATCACCGAGCAACTGGGCATCCCGACGGATTCGGTGGTTTTCGAGCCGTTTGGCGGGCTGTTGATTCTGGAGCAGAAGGACATCGCGGCTGCGGCAATCGCGGCGCTTTTGGTGATCGGGCTCCTGCTGTTCCTCAACAAGACGCGGATGGGCCGCGCCATCCGGGCACTCGGCGACGACCCCCAAGCAGCGATGTCCGTCGGTATCTCGCTGCAGACGATCTGGGTGCTGGTCTGGTTCATCGCCGGCATCATCGCGCTGGTCACGGGCATTGCATGGGGCGCGCGCGCCGGCGTCAGTTTCGCTCTGGAGGTCATCGCCTACAAGGCGCTGCCAGTGCTGATGCTCGGCGGGCTGGAGTCGATCAGTGGCGCGATCGTCGGCGGGCTGATGATCGGAATGCTGGAGAAGCTGTTCGAAATCTATTGGGGCCAGCCTTTGCTCGGCGGCAATACCGAGACCTGGTTCGCCTTCATGCTGGCGCTGGTCGTCCTGCTGTTCAGGCCGCAGGGCCTGTTCGGCGAACGCATCATCGAGCGGGTGTGAGTGGTATGGTCATGGCAAGAACGATGACGAAAACCGCACTTGTCGCGCGTGACGGGGAGGCCGGCTGATGTTCTATCGTACGGCAGGCCAGTTCAAGACGAGCTATACGGCCGACCAGGCGCTCTTCCCGGTGCGACAGGACGCGGTTCTGCTGATCGTTATTCTGGCATTTGCGTGGATCATCTTCCCGCTGACGGCCAGCGAGTTCACCTTTCAGACGCTGCTCATCCCGATCCTGATCTATTCGCTCGCCGCGCTCGGACTGAATATCCTGACAGGCTATGCCGGCCAGCTCAGCCTTGGCACCGGGGCCTTCATGGGCGTCGGCGCCTATGCCTGCTACAAGATGGTCACGCTGATGCCGTGGATGAATCCGATCGTGGCGATCCTGCTGTCGGGTGTGTTCAGCGCGGGGATCGGCGTCGTCTTCGGCATCCCAAGCCTGCGCATCAAGGGGTTCTATCTCGCCATCGCGACGCTCGCCGCGCAGTTCTTTCTGGTCTGGCTGTTCGAGAAATGGGCCTGGCTCTACAATTACAACGCGTCCGGCGCGATCCAGGTGCCAAACCTCGAAATGTTCGGCGTCTATGTCTCGGGGCCGCAGGCCGCCTCTTTCACGCAATACTATGTCGTGCTCGCAATCGTGTCGCTTCTGACCTGGATCTGCATCAACCTGACCCGCGGCCGGCCGGGGCGGACCTGGAAGGCGACGCGGGACATGGACATCGCCGCGGAGCTGATCGGCATCGACCTCATGCGCTCGAAGCTGACCGCCTTCGCGGTTTCGAGCTACATCGTCGGGGTCGCGGGCGCGCTGTTCGTCTTCATGTGGCGCGGCGCGGCCGAGCCGAACCTGTTCGATATCCCGCTGAGTTTCCGCATCCTGTTCATCGCCATCATCGGCGGACTCGGATCGGTTCTCGGCAACTATCTCGGCGCGATACTGATCGTCGGCTTGCCGGTGGTCCTGGGCATTGTGCCGGAAGCGCTCGGGCTGGAAATAAAATCCGCCACCGTCGAGCATCTCAATGTGATGATCGTCGGCGGACTCATCATCTTTTTCCTGATCATCGAGCCGCACGGCCTCGCCCAGCTGTGGCGCCTGATCCGGGAGAAACTCATCATCTGGCCGTTCCCGCATTAGGGAGCGGCCGACAACCGACGAAGCTTCGTCATGATATCAATGGGAGGATCTATGATGAGAATGACTGCCAAACTGCTTGCCGCCGCCGTGGTGGCAGCCGTCGCGGGTAGCACCGCGTCGGCGGAGAGCATCTATGCTCCGAACCTCAGCTACCGGACCGGCCCCTTCGCGGCCACCGGCATTCCGCTGATGAACGGCCAGAGAGACTACATCAACATGCTGAACGCCCGCGATGGAGGAGTCGGCGGCGTGACGGTCGATTTCGACGAATGCGAAACCGGCTATTCCACCGAGAAGGGCGTCGAGTGCTACGAGAAAACCAAGGGTAAGGCGATCGTGACGCAACCCTGGTCGACCGGTATCACCCTGCAAGTGCTTCCGAAGTCCAATGTCGACAAGATCCCGATCCTCGCGCCGGGCTATGGCTTCTCGCCGATGGCCGACGGAAAGGTGTTCCAGTGGGCGTTCAACGCACCGTCGAGCTATTGGGACGGTGCCTCGATGATCCTGCAATATATCGATAGCAAGGATGGCCTGAAGGGTAAGAAGATCGCGTTCCTGCATCTCGACCATCCCTTCGGCAAGGAGCCACTGCCCTTCCTCGAGAAGAAGGCTGCCGAGCAGGGCTTCGAGCTTCTGCCGATTCCGGTCGGCCTCAAGGAAATGCAGAACCAGTCGGCACAATGGCTGCAGATCCGCCGCGAACGCCCGGACTATGTCGTGATGTGGGGCTGGGGCGCGATGAACGCCGGCGCCATCACCGAAGCGGTGAAGACCAAGTTCCCGATGGATCATTTCATCGGCGTGTGGTGGTCCGGTCATGACGCCGATCTCGACCTCGTCGGCGAGGAAGGCAAGGGCTACAAGTCGATCAGCTGGTCCTTCCCGGAACTGGATGCGCCGGTCATGGCCGACATCAAGAAACATGTCGTCGACGCTGGCAATTCCCAGTCGAACGAGAAGGAAATGCAGGGTGTGTTCTACGGCCGAGGCGTGGTGATCTCGATGATCCTCGCGGAAGGCATCAAGGCGGCGCAAGATCATTTCGGCGCAGCAGCGATCGACGCCGCCCAGTTGCGCTGGGGCCTCGAAAATCTCGATGTCACCGAGGAGCGTCTTGCCGAACTCGGGATGACGGGCATGGTGCCGCCCTTCAAGACGTCCTGCGCCGACCACACCGGGCATTCCGGCGGCTGGATGCTGGAATGGGATGGCGCGAAATTCGTCAAGGTCTCCGATCTGCTGAAGCCGGAATCCGAGGCTATCAGTGCGCTGGAGGTCGAGAAGGCGAAGGAATATGCCGACGCCAACGCGCCCTGGCCGATGAACGAAGAGTGTAACTGAGCCAATCGAACCTGATACCGCCGGCGGCCTGCCGCCGCCGGCAATTCCCACCCCGCCGCGTTTGCAGAGAAGAACCGATGCTGGATACCGCAACGACCCGGGAAACGCTTCTCGCAGTCAACAATATCGAGGTGATCTACAATCACGTGATCCTCGTCCTGAAGGGCGTGTCGCTGACCGTCCCGCGCGGCGGCATCGTCGCCATTTTGGGCGCGAACGGCGCCGGCAAGACGACGACGCTGAAAGCAATTTCCAACCTGTTGCGCACAGAGCGCGGCGAGGTGACCAAGGGCTCGATCAGTTTCGGTGGCGAGCAAATCCAGAACCTGTCGCCGTCCGAACTGGTCAAGCGCGGTTGCATCCAGGTGATGGAGGGCCGGCACTGCTTCGGCCATCTGACGATCGAGGAAAACCTGATGACCGGCGCTTACACCCGCAGCGACGGGCGGGCCAGGGTCGCCGAGGACCTGGAGATGGTCTACACTTATTTTCCGCGCCTCAAGGAGCGGCGCAAAAGCCAGGCGGGTTACACGTCGGGCGGTGAGCAGCAGATGTGCGCCATCGGACGGGCGCTAATGTCAAAGCCGACAACGATCCTGCTCGATGAGCCGTCGATGGGGCTCGCGCCACAACTGGTGGAGGAAATCTTCGAGATCGTCCGCGATCTTAATGCCAATGAGGGCGTCACGTTTCTCTTGGCGGAGCAGAACACCAATATTGCGCTCCGTTACGCCACCTATGGTTATATCCTCGAATCCGGCCGTGTCGTGATGGACGGCGATGCGAAGGAACTGCGCGAGAACGAGGACGTGAAAGAGTTCTATCTCGGCATAGGCGGCGAGGGCCGCAAATCGTTCCGGGACGTGAAACACTACAAGCGACGCAAACGCTGGCTGGCCTGACGGCCCGCAAAGAAGAGGCGATATGAACGAGCATTTCGACGACCTGGAAACGGCTGACCTTCAGGAACGCGAAGAGACGTTGTTCGCGCGGCTGCCGAGTTTCATCGAAAGGGCGATCAAGGTCGCACCGGGATGGAAGAAGCGTCTGGGAGAGATCGACCCGCACACGATCACGTCGCGCGAGGCGCTGGCGAGGCTGCCCGTTCTGCGCAAGCCGGAGCTGATGGAGGCGCAAGCGGCCGAACCGCCCTTCGGCGGTTTTGCCGATCAGGCGAGCCTGGATGGCAGCCGCATCTTCATGTCGCCCGGTCCGGTCTGGGAGCCGCAGGCGCCAGGACCCGACCCCTGGCTCGCGGCGCGAGCTTTCCATGCGGCGGGTATCCGCCGCGGCGACCTCGTCCACAATGCGCTCTCCTATCACATGACGCCTGGCGGCTTCATTCTCGACGAGGGCGTGCGTGCGCTCGGGGCGCGTGTCTTTCCGGGCGGCGTCGGCAACACGGAGGCCCAGGTCGAAGCGGCTTCCTTCCTGAAGCCGGACGCCTATGCCGGCACGCCGGATTTTCTGAAGGTGATGCTGGACAAGGCGGCGGAGATGGGCCGCGACCTTTCCTCGATCAAAAAGGCGCTGGTTTCCGGCGGGGCGCTGTTTCCGTCGATGCGCGAGGAATACCGGGCCCGCGGCGTCACCGTCCTGCAGGCCTATGCGACCGCGGACCTTGGCGTCATCGCCTATGAGAGCGCGGTCGACGGCGAGCCGCTGCCGGGCATGATCGTCAACGAGAACATGATCGTCGAGATCGTACGGCCCGGCACGGACGATCCGGTTCCGGCGGGCGAGGTCGGCGAACTGGTGGTCACCAGTTTCTACCCCTCCTATCCGCTGATCCGGTTCGGCACGGGCGATCTATCCGCCGTGCTTGACGAGCCGTCGCCTTGCGGGCGCACCAATATACGTATCAAGGGCTGGATGGGCCGGGCCGACCAGCGCACCAAGGTCAAGGGCATGTTCGTCGATCCGAAACAGATCGACGCGGTGATCAAGTCGGTCTCCGGCGTGGCGCGGGCGCGGCTGGTCGTGGACCGCCAGGGCGATGCCGATGCGATGACGCTGCTGGTCGAGCCTGTCGCGGATGCCGCACCGGACTTGTCCGCTCTCGCTGCTGCCCTGACGGCTCAGACCAAGCTGAAGGGCACCGTCGAGCTTGCTTCCGATCTTCCGAATGACGGCAAGGTCATCGACGACCGGCGCGATTATTCGAAATAGGCTTCAGGCGAAGTCGCAGGAGACCGTGCCGAACGGGCCGAAATCGGCATGGATGCGACTACCAGAGGGGCATTCGACCGGGCGGATGAACGATCCCGACAGGATGATCTGGCCCGCCTCGATCTTCTGCCCGTAGATCGCCATGCGTTTGGCCAGCCAGACGATACCGGTCACGGGATCGTTGAGAACGCCTGCACCAAGGCCGGTTTCCTCCACTTCGCCATTGCGCGAGACGATGGCGCCGATCCAGCGCAGGTCGAACGCATCGATGGCGTGCTTTTCCTCGCCGAGGACGATGCCGGCATTGGCGGCGTTGTCCGAGATCGTGTCGCCGATCTTGCGGGTCTGGCCGGTCTCGGGGTCGGCGCGAAGGATGCGGGTATCGAGGATTTCGAGAGACGGGGCGACGTAGTCCGTCGCTGCGATGACATCCTCGCGGGTCACGTCCTCGCCCGCAAGCGGAGCCTTCATGACAAAGGCGATTTCCGCCTCGATGCGGGGCTGGATAAAGCGTCCGGCCGGGACGGTCGCGCCGTTCTCGAACGCCATGTCGTCGAGCAATACGCCGCTGTCGGGAATGTCGATATTGAGCGCGGATTGCATTGCCTTCGAGGTCAGGCCGATCTTCCAGCCGATGACCTCGCGGCCGGCAGCAAGCTTGTGGCGGACGAGCGCTGCCTGCACCGCATAGGCGTCATCCACCGTCATGTCGGGATGACGACGGGTCAGGAGGCCGATCTGGCTGCGGTTCTCGTCGGCGGAAAACAGCTCTTCCGCCGCCAGTTCGATTTCTGCTTCGCTCAGGATCATTTCTCGTCCGCCACGCCGTTCTTCAGGATGCCAATGCCTTCTGCCTCGACCTCGATCTCGTCGCCGGGCTTCAGATATTTCGGCGGGTCGAAGCGGGCGCCGGCGCCGGTCGGCGTGCCAGTGACGATGATGTCGCCGGGCACGAGCGTCGTGAAGGTCGAGATATAGGCGATCTGTCGGGCGACCGGGAACATCATCCGGCCGGTGCGGTCGTCCTGCCGGACCTCGCCATTGACGCGGGTCGTCAGGTGAACGTCGGTGATCTGCGCATGATCGCGAAACGGCACCAGCCACGGACCCATCGCGCCCGACTGGTCGAAGTTCTTGCCCTGGGTCACGTTGAACTTCGCATGGCGCACCCAGTCGCGCAGCGTGCCCTCGTTGCACAGCGTCAGGGCGGCGATGTGATCGAGCGCCTCGGCATCCGGGATATGCCGGCCGCCCTTGCCGATCACCGCTGCGATCTCGCCCTCATAGTCGAGCTTGTCGGACACTTCCGGCCGGATCAGCGGCCGGCCGTGGCCGGTAAATGACCGCGGGAAGCGGACGAAGAGCGACATGTTTTCCGGGCCGGCCGTGCCGTCCTTGTATTCCGCATTGCGGTCCGGAAAGTTGACGCCAACGCAGACGATCTTCTCGGGCGCGGGGATGGGTATTTCCCACTGGAAGCTGCCGTCGGGATGGGTGACGGCACGGCTGCTGGCGGCTTCGATGAGTTGCTCCAGTGCGCCTGCCTCGATCACCTCGCGCAGTGTCGGCCATTGGGGGAAGTCGGGTGACAGGGCGATCATGCCGCCTTCGGCGACGACGCCGTAGAAGGTCTCACCATTGGCCGAGAAGGTTGCAATACGGTCAGTCACTCGGGGTCTCCATGTTGCGAGCGATCTCGAGAATGACATCGCCTGCGGTCTTCACGTCATCTTCCGTCGCGCTGAACGCCCCTGCGGTGAAGCGGATCACCAGATTTCCGTCGACGCGGGTCTGGGTCAGATAGATGCGGCCGTCATTGTTGATAGCTGTCACCAACGCGAGATTGAGCGCGTCGGGGTCCGCGCCGTCCCGCCGATAGCGGAAGCTGAACAGCGACAGGACGGGATCGGTGACGATTTCGAAATCCGGTTCGCCGCGCAGTCGTTCGGCCAGGCTGGTGGACCAGGCGACGTGATTGCGGATCATCGCGCGCAGGCCGTCGAGGCCATAGGTGCGGATCAGGAACCAGATCTTCAGAGCGCGGAAGCGCCGGCCGAGCGGGATCGACCATTCCGAATAGTTGATGATGCCTTCAGCGCCGTGCGTTTTCAGATATTCCGGCTGGATGGCGAGCGTGCGGACGAGGTCGTCGGGCGAGCGGATGAAATGCGCGGAGCAATCGAATTGCGCGCCGAGCCATTTGTGCGGGTTGAAGACGACGGAATCCGCTTCCTCGATGCCTTTCCAGTAATGCCTGAATTCCGGGCAGATCATCGCCGCTCCGGCCCAGGCGGCATCGACGTGGACGTAGAGGCCGTGTTCGCGCGCGACCGGGATGACCGCCGTCAGGTCGTCCATCGCGCCGACACCGGTACCGCCTATGCAGGCTATGACGCCAGCGGGCTGGTATCCGGCGGCGATGTCTTCGGTGATGGCGGCGTCGAGCGCCGCGGCGTCCATGCCGCGGTTTATGCCGGTCACGGGGATGCGGCGGAGGTTTTCTTCTCCGATGCCGGCGATCCATATGGCGCGGTCGATGGATGTATGGACTTCGCGCGAGCAATAGATGCGCAGCGGCTTCTGACCCGCGAGGCCGGATTTGTTGCCGTCCCAGGAAAGCGTCTTTTCGCGCATGGTCAGGACGGCGGCGAGCGTCGCCGAGGAGGCCGAATCCTGGATCACGCCAGCGAAGCCTTCGGGCAGGCCAACCGACTGGCGCAGCCAGTCGAGCATCACCGTTTCCATCTCGGTCGCGGCGGGCGAGGTTTGCCACAGCATGCATTGGGGCGCGATGGTCGAGACGAGATATTCGGCCAGTACCGAGGCGGGCGCGGCATTGGCGGGAAAATAGGCGAAGAAGCGCGGGTGTTGCCAATGGGTGATGCCGGGCATCACGATGGTCTCGAAATCGGCGAAAATCGCCTCCATCGGCTCGGCGGAGTCGGGCGGCGAGACGGGCAGGGCGGCCGCGACTTCGCCGGGTTTCGTCTGGGCGCGCACCGGCCGGTCCCGCAGGCCCTCATGATAGGTGACGGCCCAGTCGGAGACCTTGCGGCCCCATTTGGCGAAATCGCTCCAGCGCATGCGAACTCCTAAGGCGCGACGATCGGCTGTGCGGCAAGGCTCGGCTCAAGGACGTCGGTCCCCTCGAAAACGCTGCCTTCCTCGAACCACGAGCGCGGCGCGGGCGCGCCCCACAAGGTCTGGCGCTGCGGGTCCTTCAGGTCCCACTTTATCGGCTCGAGGTCGGGATCGACCGTCTGGTAGTCGGAGCAGTAGATCTCGATGCGGTGGCCGTCGGGGTCGCGGATATAGAGGAAGAAGGCGTTGGAGATGCCATGCCGGCCGGGGCCGCGCTCGATGCTGGAAACCCAGCCGGTCGTTGCCATCAGGTCGAGCAGGTCGATGATGTTGAGCGGGGTCGGCACCCAGAAGGCGGTGTGGTGCAGGCGCGGGCCGCGGCCATTGGTGAAGGCCATGTCGTGGACGCCGCCCTTGCGGTGCGTCCAGGCGGCCCAGAGCCGGCCGGTTTCCTCGTCCTCGGTATATTCGGTCACCCGGAAACCGATCTCGTTGTAGAAGGCGACGGATTCATCGACATTCGGGGTGAAGCAGTTGAAGTGGTCGATGCGCAGCGGCTTGACGCCCTTGTAGAGCTTGTATTGCTGGTGGATCGGCGGCAGCCGGTCCATGCGGGAGTAGAATTCCAGAGGAATGCCGTGCGGATCGCGGGTCCGGAAGGTGCGGGACTGGTACGGCCGCTCCACCCATTCGACCGGCAGGCCCTTGCCCTTGAAGAAGTGTTCCGCCTTGTCGAGGTCTTCCTCGTCAAAAACCTTGAAGCCGAGGTCGCGGGCGGCGGCCGTCTCGCCCTTGCGCAGCACGATGCAGTGATGGCCGCGTTCCTCCATGGCACGCAGATAGATCGCCTCGGATGTCTCGTCGGTGACCTGCAGGCCAAGCGTGTCGACATAGAAGGCGCGGCTTTTCGCCAGATCGGTCACTACGAGTTCCACATGGGACAGGCGAACGATGTTGAAGGGCGGGTAGAGAACGGGTGCGGGTATTGGCATTTTCTTTATCTCTTATCGGTGTCTGGCCCGTCAGGAGACGGGAAAGATGACATTGACCTGGCCGGTGCCGGAGCTCGGAAAGTAATCGGTTACGATTTCGCATTTCCCCGTGTAGCTGTCCCAGCCAAGCGCGCCATAGAGCATGGCGGTGTCGTGCATCGAACCTTCGCCCGAGCAATGATGCGCATAGTCGCCGAGAATTTTCAGGAAGGTGGCGTGATCGCCGCGCTTCCACATCTCAAGAACCATCAGATCGACCTGGCGGTTGAACTCGGACGAGATGGTGAAGGTGCCATTGTTGGGCGCATAGTCCTTGTTCGACCAGATCTTGTGGGAGAGCGAGCCGGAGGCGAGTAGCAACACTTTGGAGTCGGAGGCGTCGACCGCGGCGCGGATCGCCTCACCGATCACGCGGCTTTCGTCGTGATCGTGAACGGTGCAGAAAGCAGCCACGGAAACGACTTTCATGTCGTGTTCGCGGCTCATGAAATGCATCGGAACGAGCGTGCCGTATTCGAGGTCGAGTGAATCGAGGTGGTGGGAGAGCGTGTAGACGCCGAGTTCGGTCGCCTTCTCGGCGATTGCGTCGCCGAGTTCCGGATTGCCCGGATGGTCATAGGGCAAGTCGCGAATGAATTGCGGGAACTCGCTGGAAGTCAGAAGCCCCTTGAAGCGGTTGTTCGCGTTGATGTGGAAGCCCGCATTCACCAGCCAGTGGGTATCGCATACCACAACAGTATCCGCGCCGAGCGCCTTGGCGCGACGAGCGATTTCCAGATGGCCGTCGATGGCAGGCTGGCGCTTGCCCTTGATCGGGCCTTCCTGTTCCGACATCTGGAGCGTCGGCACATGTGTGACCTTGGCGGCCAGTACGATCTCACCCATGATCTTTTCTCCCCATCGTCACGTCGTTGCGTGCCCCATAGCTTACCAGGTAACTCACTTGCCAAGCTGAGGAATGTGATGCTGGCCGGTTGCGAAGCCGACATGCTTTTGTTCCATGTAGAACTCGAAGGACCAGTCGCCCCCGTCCCGGCCGATGCCGCTGGCCTTGACGCCGCCGAAAGGCGTCGGCAGGTGGCGGACATTCTCCGAATTCACCCAGATCATGCCGGCTTCCAGCTTGCTGGTGAAGCGAAGCGCGCGCGTCAGGTCATTTGTCCAGACATAGCCGGTCAGTCCGTATTGCACGCCATTTGCGATTTCCAGCGCCTCGTCCTCATCCTTGAAGGTGATGGCGGTCAGGACGGGGCCGAAGATTTCCTCCTGCGCGACACGCATGGCGGGCTTTGCGTCGGTGAACAGCGTCGGCTTGACGAAATGGCCCTTGCCCTCGATCGCCTCGCCGCCGACCGCGATCGTCGCTCCATCGGCCTTGGCGATATCGAAATAGGACGTCACCTTGTCGAGATGGGTCTTGTGGATCAGCGGACCGATCTCGGTGGACGGATCGAGCGGATGGCCTACCTTGATGCGGTTGACGCGCTCCACCAGCTTCTTCTGGAACTCCTCGGCGATGTTCTCCTGCACGAGCAGGCGCGAGGACGATGTGCAGCGTTCGCCATTGAGCGAATAGATCATGAAAATCGCCGCATCGAGGGCGCGGTCGAGATCGGCGTCGTCAAAGACGATGACCGGGTTCTTGCCGCCAAGCTCGAAGTGGACGCGCTTCAGCGTGTCGGCGCCCTGCTTCATGATCATCGAGCCGGTTTTCGACTCGCCGACAAAGGCGATCGCCTTGATATCCGGATGTTCGGTCAGCGCCTTGCCGGCCTCCTCGCCGAAACCATTGACGAGGTTCCAGACCCCCGCCGGCAGACCGGCCTCCTCGGCGATATCCATCAGTATACGAGCCGTAACCGGCGAAAATTCGGCCGGCTTGTGGACGACCGTGCAGCCGGCAGCGAGCGCCGGGGCGATCTTCCAGGTCGACAACATGAAGGGCGTGTTCCACGGCGTGATGATGCCGACCGGGCCGATCGGCACGCGGGTAGTGACATTCATCAGCGTCGCGGATGGCAGGACCTGTCCGTCGCGTGCCGACAGCGCCTTGTCGGCAAAGAACCGGAAATTCTCCGCGCCGCGCAGAGCAGCCTTTGACATGTAACGGTGCGCCTGACCAGTGTCCCAGCATTCCGCGAGAGCGATTTCCTCGGCGCGTGCTACGATGCGGTCGGCGATGCGGTGCAGGATCTTCTTGCGGTTGGCAGGATCGATGTCACGCCAGGCCGGAAACGCTTCCTTCGCAGCCTTGGCCGCGGCATCGACATCCTCCGCACCGCTTTTTGCGACCTTGCAGATGAAGCTCTCGTCGACGGGCGAGTGATTGTCGAACGTCGCGCCCGAAATGGCCGGCCGGGCCTCGTCACCGATCTGGTTGAGGATCCCGTGTTCGCGGAAATGGGCGAGATGGCTCTCGAGCTTTTCGAGGTTCTGTTGGAGCGTGGTCAAGGGCTCAGCCTTCCTTCAAGAAATCGCGTATCGTGTTCAGTTTCGGGCTCAGTTCCGGATCGATGTCGCGCATCTCCATCGACAGGGCGAAGGGGTGCGTCGTCATGATAGGTTGGAGAAATTCCTTCGCCGCGGCGAAAAGCGCTTCGGTCGCCATCTTCTTCGCCTCGAAAGTCCTGCCACCACGCAGTCGGATCGAAATGTCGATGTAGCCATGCCGGGCATCGCCATCGGCGATGGCGACATGATCGGCCTTGAAGGCGCGAACGCGAATCCCGGCCATCGGGAACACGCCGGTTTCGATGCCGGTCTTGCGCAGCAATTCGCACAATGCCGCAATGTCAGTCGCCTGCTCCATATTGGCGGAATAGTCGATCATGATGTGCGGCATCGGCGCTTCCTCCCTGCCCGATATAATTAACTTGTTAAACGTATTTGGGATATGAGTCAAGCGACAGCCTGTCGGGCGCGGCATATTGCCTTGAGAGAATATGACGGGCAAAAGTCTAGAATGAAAAAAACTGGAAACACGCCAGGCTCCCCTGTCGGCCACGCGACTGCGCGCTCGCTTCCCATCGCGCTCCTGCGCGCCCGCGAGAATGTAATGGGGCCGATCCGGGCGATGCTGGCCGACGCCGGTGTGACGGAACAGCAATGGCGCGTCCTGCGCGTGATCGACGAGCACGATGCCCTCGATCCGACGGAGATCGCCGAACGGTCGTGCCTGCTGCTTCCAAGCCTCACGCGCATCCTGCAAACGCTTGTCGACAAGGACTATATCAACCGGATGCCGCATCCGACCGACGGCCGGAGGTTGCAGATCACCATCACGCAGGACGGCCGCGATTTCCTCGCATCCAACATGGCAGAGAGCGAGCGCATCATGGCGGGCTTTCAGCAACATCTCGGCAATGAGAAGCTGGAAACCCTGCTCGATCTCCTGAACCAGCTCGACGGCGTGAAATTCTAGCGCGCCTCTTCCCGATGAATTGGAAAAATCGCCGGGAACTGTATATTCAGGACCGGCTCTAAAAATATCCAGGAAACAGACATGGCCGGCCAAACCGATACGGTGATCGAGGCGATCCTCGTCGCAATCGACAAGGGCGAGATCGGTCCGGGCGAGGCGATCGACGAGCAGGCGCTGATAGCCGAGCATGGCGTGTCGCGCACGCCGGTGCGCGAGGCGATCATCCGGCTGGAAACGGCCGGGCTGGTGCAGCGCCATGCGCGCAAGGGCGCTGTGCTGTTCAAGCCGACGCTGGAGGAGTTTCTTGGCATACTCGAAGTGCATGCGCGGCTCGAAGCCCAGGCGGCGGGTCTGGCCGCGCGGCGCCTGACGCCGGAACTGGCGCGTGAACTGGAGGAGATCGTCGCGGATTGCGAGGCCCATGCCGCCGAATTCGGTTCGAGCCGGCCGAATGATTACTACCAGCTCAATCTGCGCTTCCACGAGGTGATCGCGCGCGCCTCGGGCAATCCGTTCCTGATCGACATGGTGAAGATGAATGCGCGCAAGCTGATGGCCTATTACCGGGCGCGCTACCGCTATCCGGGGTCTGTGGAGGCATCGGCGAAGGAGCATCGCGCCATCGCCACGCTGATTGCCGCGCACAGGCGCGAAGAGGCGGAAGCCGCGATGGAGACGCATTTCAACTACGACCGTGGAACGGTCATGGACCTGCTGGCCGCCGTCGGCTAGGCGGCGGGGCTTGCGGTCGCCTGTTCGAAAAACCGGGCGATCGTTTCCGCGAAAGCCTCGTAGTCGGCCGTCGCGGAGAGCGAGGCGCGCGCTTGCGTGACGACGTTTTCCGGCAGCTTGGCGGCATATTCTTCGATGAGCGCGGACGCGAAGTCCGGCGACATTTCGGGATGGTTCTGTGTCGTGTAGACGCGACTGCCGATCGCAAAGCCGCCGACCGGGCAGGCCGCGGAACCGATCAGAATGCGGGCGTCCGCCGGCGGTTCGGTGACCTGCTCGATATGGGCGCCATATTGGGCGAGTTCCCGCCCGAGCGGCGTCATCCAGGGCGTTGGATCGATGACATCGGCCCTGGTCAGGCCGAATACCCAGCCGCCGGGATTGGTCTCCACCTTTCCGCCAAGAGCCATCGCGATCGCCTGATGGCCGAAGCAGGCGCCGAAGAGCGGGACTCCTGCCGCCACGATCTCGCGAATCATTTCCAGCAGGCGGGGGATCCACGGCTCGTCGTCATGAACCGAAGCGGGGCTGCCCGTGATCATGACGCCATCGAATGATCGGATGCTGTCAGGAAAGATGCCGTCCTTTACAGCGAAAACATCACAGCTCCATTCGGGGCGCACGGCGTGGATCAGCCCGGCGAATTTCTCGCCGTCCTTGGGATGGGCTTGCGCGAAGGCGCTCTCATCCGTGTTCGTCATCAGGATAGCCAGGTGCATGGCGGGTCCGCAGAATCTTGTTTACATATTTATGAGCTCGCATAATATACGTAAATCCGCAACCCGAAAGGATGCCTCATGACAGTCTGGGTGCCGACCGATGACGGCCATGCCGATCTCGCCAGTCATGACAGCTTCACCGAGGGGCCTCCGCACAACACGTTTGCGCGCATGCGCAGGGAAGACCCGCTGAGCTGGATCGAATGGGATGGCGGCAAGGGCTTCTGGGCGGTCACGAGGCACGAAGACATCCTCGCCATGAACGGCAACACGCAAGTGTTTTCCTCGGCGCGCGGCATCCGGATGGAGGATCAGTCCTACGAGGAATATCTGGCGAGGCGCACTTTCCAGGAAACCGACGCGCCGGAACACATGAAGACGCGCATCAAGGTTGCCAAGGCATTTTCCAAACCGGTGATATCGCAGTTCGAAGAGGATATCCGTACGCTGTGCGACGAGATCCTCGACGCGGCGCTGCCGCTCGGGACGTTCGATGCGACGAAGGAGATCGCGCGGCAACTGCCGATGCGGATGCTCGGCCGCATCATCGGCACGCCGGACGAGGACCTGCCCTGGCTGGTGAAAAAGGGCGATGCGCTGATCGCCAATACCGATCCGGATTTCACCGACCATGTGCTCGACAAGATGGACACCGACGAATTCCGGTTGATGCCGTTCAACTCGCCGGCCGGGGCGGAGCTCTATGCCTATGCCAAGGAACTGATGGAGAAAAAGGCCGCCGCCGGCGATACCGAGGGCGTGCTGCATCTGATCCTTCAGCCGGGGCGCGACGGCGAGACGATCTCGGAGACCGAGTTCCGAAATTTCTTCTGCCTGCTGGTTGCTGCCGGCAACGACACGACGCGCTATTCCATCGCCGCGGGCATCCAGGCGCTCTGCCACCAGCCGGAACTGCTCGGCCAGATGCAGAATGATGAAACGGTGTGGGAGACGGCGCCGGACGAGATCATCCGCTGGGCGACGCCTGCGCTCTATTTCCGCCGCACCGCGACGCAGGATCACGAGATGCATGGCAAGACGATCTGCGAAGGCGACAAGGTGCTGCTCTGGTTCGCCTCGGGCAATCGCGACGAGACGGTCTTCGACGACCCGTTCCGGGTGAATCTCGGCCGCACGCCGAACCGGCACATGTCGTTCGGCCAGGGCGGGCCGCATGTCTGTCTTGGCATGTGGCTGGCAAGGCTCGAAGTGCGCGTGCTTTTCCAGGAACTGGCGCGGCGGATCAAATCCATCGAACCGGCCGGGCCGCACAAATTTCTTCGTTCCAATTTCGTGGGTGGTATCAAGAGCCTGCCCGTTACCGTGGAAATGGCTTGAGGATCACCCGATGAGAACCAGACTGCGCGCCGTCTTTTGCGATCATCTGAGCATCGTGCGAGGCAAATATCTGCCCGGTTCGAAGATCGGCGATACCTCGACCCGGTTCTGCCGCTCGACCTTCGGCGTGCATTACGATCGCGACCTGCTCGACGCGCCCGGCGCGATGATGATGCAGGGCCTGCCCGACATGGAGCTGAAATGGCGCCATGACGATATTCGCGAGTCATGGGACGGTGATACCAGGATCGTCATCGGCGACCTGTATGACGATGCCGGCGAGCCGCTGGAACTCTGCCCGCGCGGAGCGCTCAAGCGCGCTGTCGCGGACTGGCAGAAAAGAGGGCTGACGCCGAAAGTCGGCATCGAGCTGGAAGCCTTCGCGCTGGTCGCCGACGAGAATGGCAGCCTGATGCCCTATGACAGCCCGGGCGGCGTGGTCTATGGCACGGGACCCTTCGCCGATCCGCTGCGCTTCAACGACAGGATCTGGGAAGTCGCAGACGAGCTGGGTTTCTCAATCGAGATGATCACGGCGGAATTCGACTCGCCGCAATTCGAATACACGCTGACCTTCGACGATGCGGTGAAGGCCGTCGACGATATCGTGCTGTTCCGGCTGATGGCGCGCGAGATCGCGCTGGAATACGGGATCATCCTGACCTTCATGCCGAAGCCGATCGCCGAATGCGGCGGGTCGGGCATGCATATCAACTTTTCCTTTGTCGACGAGACCGGCGGCAACGCGCTGTCGACCGGCGAGAAGGGCGGGCCGGATCACATGAACGACCTGGCGCGGGGCTGCGTCGCCGGGCTGATGCATCATCACAAGGGGTTGGCCGGGCTGATCGCGCCGACGGCGAATTCCTATCAGCGACTGCAGCCGGGATCGCTTTCCGGCTACTGGCGTAACTGGGGCGGCGACCATCGAAACGTGACGATGCGCGTTTCGGCGGAGGGCGGCCCAAAGGCGCGGCTCGAGCACCGCACGGCCGATGCCTCGGCCAATCCGTACACGGCGGTGGCGGCGGTTTTGCAGGCGGCGCGACTGGGCCTCGAAAACGGCTATACGCTGCCGCCGATGGAGACCGGCGACGGTTTCGACAAGACCGACGCCAAGGAAGGCACGGCCATCGACCTGAAGGGCGCGACGGCCGACCTGAAAGCGGACACGGTCCTGACCGAGGCGGTCGGGGCCGGCCTCGTCGCCAACCACGTCTTCATGAAGGAAAAGGAAGTCAAGAAGACGCGCGACCTCGAAGGCGATGGGCTGCGCGACTTCTACGTCTATTTCGTATGAGGCAGGAGCAATGAAGGTAACTTTGAAATGAAGGTGACCTGGAGACTGGCCGACGGCCGCGAGATCACCGGCGAGGTGGCGAACGGCCTGAACATGATGGAGGCCGCCGTCGCCAACAATGTGCCGCATGTCATAGGCGAATGCGGCGGCAATCTCTCCTGCGCCACCTGCCATGTCTATGTCGACGACGCCTGGCGCGAGAAGACCGGCGAAGTCGGCGAATTCGAGGACGACATGCTGGATGTCGCGGAAGCCGAGCGGCTGCCGCAAAGCCGGCTGTCCTGCCAGATCACCGCGTCGCCGGAACTCGACGGCTTGGTGCTGATCGTTCCGGAACCCTGACGGGCCGCAGGGTCAACCGTCGCGCTCTTCGCCGATCCGCGCGATCAGCTCTTCCGATGTTACCACCTCGGCATATTCGCCGCCCAGGATCGCCAGCGTAAGGTCCTGCACCGTCGCCGCGTCCCAGATCTCGCCGTTCGGACCTCGCACCGGGACCGCGGTGGTCGCGTCGGACGGCAGGATGATGCGGTAACCGAGCGCCTTGCCGGCGCGCACTGTGGCGTCCATGCTGTTGTGGATGACCACGCCGGTCAGGACCAGCGCGTCGGCGCCCATCCCTTTCAGGACAGTGTCGAGTTCGGTGCCGATAAAGGCGCAGTTCTGCTGCTTGGCGAACACCGGTTCCCCGGCGATCGGGGCCACCTCCTGCTTGATGGCGTTCCACGGGCCGTGTGTGTGGTAGCTCGATGTCGGGGTCGGTTCGTCATGCTTGACGTGGATGACCGGCCAGCCCTTCTCGCGCCAATGCGCCAGAAGGCGCTGGATGACCGCGAGATAGCCAGGATTGTTCTTGCCGTCCCAGACCAGGCGGTCGATGGCGTCCTGAACGTCGAGGATGATTAGCGGAAGAGGGTTCGGTTTCGGGCTCATGGCACAGGGGATTCTGGCCGGCGGCGATCCCGCCGGCGCTATCGCCCTCGACTGTGGTCGATCCTCAGCCGATCCGCAATCCGGATAAGGGGTCGGATCGGCGGCTAGGCGGCGGCCAGCCCCGTATCCAGCGCGTCGACGATCTGCTGCACGTCGTCCGCCGTGATGACCAGCGGCGGCGACATGATGATGTTCGGGCCGGAGACGCGGACCATGACACCTGCCTCGTAGGTCGTCTCGAAAATCTTTCCGATCGTCGCCTTGTCGATCGGCGTCTTGGCGTCACGGTCCGAGACCAGTTCCAGCGCGCACATCAGGCCGTGGCCGCCGCGCACATCGCCGATCAACTCGTGCTTTTTGGCAAGACCTTTCAGGCCTGCGTGAAGCTCCGCGCCGCGCGCGCCGGCATTGGCGGCGACATCCAGCCTTTCGGTTTCCTTCAGGCAGGCAATCGCCGCCGCCGCGCCGACCGGATGGCCGGAATAGGTGTAGCCGTGCCCGATTGCGGCGCGGCCGGTCTCGTCCTTCTCGAAGACCTCGGCGACCTTGTCGTTGATCATCACCGCGCCGAAGGGGAAGTAGCCATTGGTGATCGCCTTGGCCGTCGACATCATGTCCGGCTGGACGCCCCAAAGACGCGATCCGGACCAGGCGCCGGTGCGGCCGAAGGCGGTGATCACCTCGTCGGCGATCAGCAGGATGCCGTTCTTGTCGCAGATCTCGCGGACCATCGGCATGAAGCTTTCATGCGGCGGGATGACGCCGCCGGCACCGAGTACCGGCTCCATGATGAGCGCGGCGATCGTGCTTGCGCCCTGGAAGGCGATCTCGTCTGCAAGCGCGGAGGCGCAGAGCTGCGCCAGCCTGGCCGGATCGGTTTCGTTGAACGGGTTGCGGTAGGTGTAGGGTGCGGGGATGTGATAGCAGCCCGGCAGAAGCGGCTCGTACTGGGTTCGGAAATTGGCGTTGCCATTGACGCTCGCGCCGCCGAAATGGGTGCCGTGATAGCCCTTCTTCAGGCTCAGATACTTCACGCGGCCCGGTTCGCCACGCACCTTGTGATACTGGCGGGCAAGCCGCAGCGCCGTCTCGACGCTGTCGGAGCCGCCGGAGGTGAAGAAGGCGCGGGTCAGGCCATCAGGCGCGAAGAACTCGCGCAGCATGAAGCTCAGTTCGATGGCGGCGTCGTTGGAGGTGCCGCGGAAGGTCGAATAGTAGGGCAGCGCGTCGAGCTGGGCCGCGATGGCCTCCTTCACCGGCTTGCAGGAAAAGCCCAGATTGACGTTCCACAACCCGCCGACCGCGTCGAGCGTCTGCTTGCCGTCGACATCTGTGATCCGCACGCCTTCGCCGCCGACGATGATCTTGGGCGGGTTGGCGAGGCTGTCGGCGGGATGCGCCATCGGGTGCCACATGTGGCGGGCGTTGTTTTCCTTCAGAAAGTTGGAATCCTTCATGGCGTGCTCCCTTCGGCGATACCCAGCAAGTGCAGCGCGGCCGCGTAGCTTTCGCGCGGCCGGCAGACATCGAAATGAATGGTGTTGAGCCCGACCGCTTTCGCGCCCTCGATGTTGCGCAGCTGATCATCGACAAAGACGCAATCGCCGGCGGCAAGGCCGAGTTCGTCGAGACAGGCGCGATAGGCGCGCGGGTCGGGTTTCAGGATGTTGGTGTAAGTCGCGTCGACGATGACGTCGAAGTCGGCGAGGAAGGGCAGCTTGTCGCGGAAATCCGCGCCATAGAAAAGGTCGAGCTCGTTCGACAGGATGGCGAGGCGGATATCGGCGGATTTCGCCGCGGCGACCGCCGACCTAAATTCCGGCCGGATGACCGCGTCCGGATCGCCGCCGCGCGCGGCGCGCACGAAATCGGCCATCTTCGTCCAGTCCTTGCCGACCAGCGCGCCGACCTCGCGGTTGCGCTGCATCCAGTAGTCGCGTTCGGAGATGCGGTCGGCCTGCATGTCGCGCCAGAGCGGATCGTTTTCCGGGTCGAAGGGTCCGCGCCAGGTGAGCGTGCCCGGGGCGAGACCGAGCGCCGCCTCCGACAGATCATGTGTTTCGAACAGGGTGCGGGTGACGACGCCGCCGAAATCGAGGATCAGGGCCTGCGTCATGCCGCGACCGCCTGCGGGAAGCTTTCGGGCACGAAGCCGCCAATGGCGCGGGTCAGTTCCATCGCGCCGGCCAACACGGCATGTTTGATCACCGGTGCCCGGTCGGGGGTGACGCGTGCGACCGGCGCCGCGACGGCGAGCGCGCCGATCGGAAGGCCGTTGGTATCGAAGACCGGGGCGGCGTGGGAATGGACGTCGGCCTCGAAGCCGCCGACGGATTCGGCGATGCCCTTCTCGCGGATCGGGCCAAGCAGGGCGCGCAGGGCGGCGGGGTCGGTCACAGTGTCCGGCGTATGCTGTTTGAGCGGAAGGGCCAGCACGGATTCGACGAAGTCGTCGGGCGAAAAGGCAAGCACGGCTAGGCCCGAACCGGTGCCGTGTAGCGACAGCCGCTCCGCATCCTCCATCATCACGCGGGTGGCGTGGCGCGTCGAATAGGCGTGGGCGAGCGCGTTGAGTTCGGTGCCGCGCAGCACGCTGACATGGGCCGTCTCATGGGTCTCGGCGGCGAGCCTGTCGAGGATGGCGCGCGACGCCGTGGTGATTGGAACGGCGGCCTCGCGCACTCTCGCAAGACGCAAAATCTCCGGCCCGAGACGCCAGGTCTTGTCCGCTCCAGTCTGTTCGACGAAGCCGCCGGCCTGCAATTCAGTCAGAAGCCGGTAGGCCGTCGCCTTGTTGATGCCGGCCAGCCGCGCAATCTCGCTCAACCCGATTTCGGTTCGGGATTGATTGAAATTCGTCAACAATGACAATGCCTTGGACACGGTCCCCATGGCTGGGCGTTCCTGTTCCCGTCTGCGAAGTGGCGCCGCCGCGGTTTCGCCCGCGGTCGTTTTCCTAAAATTTATTGACAGGGGAAGAAATCGAATGTCAATCTATTTTAGAACCGTCGGTTCATTATTTGAACCTCTACCAGGGAGGCTGCTGTGTTCAAATCCACTCTTCTGAAAGGCGCTTTGGCCAGCGTCATGATCCTGATGGGAGGCGCCGCCTATGCGGAGTATCCCGAGAAGCCGGTGAACTTCATCGTGCCGTGGCCTCCGGGCGACCTCGAAGATGTCCTCACCCGCATGATCGCCGAGGACTTCCAGGCCGAGTATAACGTACCCGCAGCGGTGGTGAATAAACCGGGCGGCGGCGGCGGACCGTTCCCGGGCGCGATCGAGGTGGCGACCTCGCCGGCCGATGGCTACACGATCGGCTCCTTCGTCATCGGCGTGCCGGTGGTCGGCCACCAGATCGACATTCCGGAACTGACGCCGGAGAAGTTCGATCCGCTCGGCATCTTCCTCACCTACCCCTTCGTGATCGCCACCAGCGGCGACGCGCCCTATTCCTCGATGGAGGAACTGGCGGCCTATGCGAAGGAGAACGATGTCGCGCTCGGCCATTTCGGCGACGTGCTGACGCCGACGCAGGTGACCAAGGCCTATGCCAAGAATGCCGGCTTCGAATGGGGCTCCGATGCAGCCTTCGACGCGCTGGATTGCAACACGCTGGCTTCGGGCGATGCGGATGTCATCAACACGACGCTGCAGCTGATCCTGCCGTGCCTCGACAAGGTGAAGGTCCTGACCGCGATCACCGACGAGCGCATCCCGCTGGTGCCGGACGCGCCGACCATCGGTGAGCTCGATCCGACGCTCAACATCGCGCTGTGGAACGGCCTCTTCGTTGTGAAGGACACGCCGCAGGATGTGCGCGAAAAGATCATCGCCGTCGCGAAGAAGACCGTGATGAGCGAGCGCGCCCAGGCCGTGGCCAAGGAGACCGGTGCGCTGGTCTACTGGCAGGATGCCGACGAGAGCGCGGCGCGCATCGCCAAGGACATCGAGACGGTCGCCCATATCGGCGAGATCCTCGAGCAGTAAAACCCTTGACGGGCCCGGATATTCCGGGCCCGTTTTGTATCACCATTCGAGAAAGCGACAGTGCAGAGCGAACGCGAGCGCCGATTTCCGGGACCGAGGCGAGGGCAACTCCTTTTCGCCGTCGCATTGTTTTTCTTCGCTGCGCTGTTGCTTTTGCAGACACCAAGCCAGACGCGCTGGGTCGCCAAGACGGATTTCTTCGCCCAGCCCCGCTTCTGGCCGGCGGCCGGCCTGATCGCGATGGCCGCGTTCGGCGCCCTGCATCTATATCTGCTGCCATGGCGCCGCTTTCGCCGCGACGACCGGGCCGAGGCGCGCAAATGGGTCGCGGTGGTGGAATTCGCGGCCTGGTTCATGGGCTATGTCTTCGCCGTGCCGGTTATCGGCTATCTGCCGTCGACGCTTGTCTTCGTGCCGCTGCTGGCGCGCCGTCTCGGCTATCGAAGCGGCAGGATGATGCTGGCAAGCGTGCTGTTCGGGCTCGTGACCGTCGTCGTGTTCAAGAGCTTCCTCTCGGTGAAGATTCCGGGCGGCATGCTCTATGAATATCTGCCCGGCGCAATCCGTACATTTTTCATCCTGAACTTCTGAAGGCGCCATGGACACGCTGCTGTCGAGTCTGGAAATTCTGGCGCGCTGGGACGTGATCCTGGCGCTCCTCGTCGGCTCCGTCGGCGGCGTGCTGATCGGCGCCATTCCGGGCGTCGGCCCGGCGGTCGCTATCGCCATCCTGCTGCCGGCGACCTTCTCGATGGACCCGATCGTCGGGCTGACCGTGCTGCTCGGCATCTACGGCTCGTCGATGTATGGCGGAGCGATCCCGGCGGTGCTGATCAACACGCCGGGCACGGCGGTCAACGCGCTGACGACCTATGACGGCTTTCCGATGACCGCGCGCGGGGAGCCGCGCCGGGCGCTGTCGCTTGCCTATTCGTCGTCCTTCTTCGGCGGCATCTTCTCGGTCATCTGCCTGATGGCCTTCGCGCCGGTGCTGGCGAAGGTCGCGCCGATGTTCGGGTCGCGCGAGATCTTTCTCGCGGCGCTGCTCGGCATCATCCTCGTCATCGTCGCGCATCGCGGCCAGAGCCTGATCGCGGGCGCGCTGGCAGGCTTCGGCATCTTCATCCAGACGATCGGGCTGGAGCCGGTGAAATATTCCAAGCGCTTCACCTTCGACCAGGCGTTTCTGGCGAGCGGCATCGACCTGATCGTCGTGGTGCTCGGCCTGTTCGCGCTGAGCCAGGCCTTCCTGCTGCTGACCAGCGACGACGAGAAGATCCGCACGACGAAATTGCGCGGCGGGCTGTTTCAGGGCTTTCGCGAGCTGATGCGCCATCCACGTGTCGCTGGCGTGTCGGCGTCCTTCGGCGTGCTGATGGGGATGATCCCCGGCGTCGGCGAGTTCACGGCGCAGTTTCTCTCCTACACCTATGCGCAGAAGACCTCGAAACGGCCGCAGGATTTCGGCCATGGGTCTTCGGAAGGGCTGATCGCCGCCGAGACCTCGAACAATGCCGTCCCGGCTGCGGCGATGGTGCCGCTGCTGGCGCTCGGCATTCCGGGCGAGGCGCTCACCGCGATGATGCTCTCGGTCTTCTATGTGCACAATGTCGTGCCGGGGCCGGGCCTGTTCCAGAACTCGATGGACTTCATCATGGCGCTCTATCTGGCGCTGTTGATCCTCAACGTGCTGGTCGTCCTTTTCCTGCTGGTCGCGACCAGGCCGCTGATCCAGGTCGTGAAGATCCCGAACCGCTTCCTCGGCATCTGCGTGCTGACACTGTCCTTCGTCGGCGTCTATTCGTTGCGCAATTCCGCGACCGACTGCGTCATCGCCGCCGTGTTCGGTATCATCGGATACATCCTCAAGCGGCTGTCTCTGCCGATCGTGCCGATCATTCTCGGCATGGTGCTCGGCAATATCATGGAGGTGAAGCTGCGCGCCGGCATGGCGCGGGTGAAGGAGCCGTTCGACTTCATCGACCGGCCGGTGGCGATGATCCTGTTCCTCGCGATCCTCGCCGTGCTCGCGCTGCATTTCCGGCACGTGCTTCAAGACCGCAAATCGCTCAAGGAGGCCGAATGGCAGACCAAGCACAGATCGACGCGCTTCGGCGCACTCCTGTTCCGCCGCAAGGGCTCCTTGTCGCGGGCGCGCGGCAGGAAGGTGAAGGCACGCCACTCGACGTCATATCGCCGATCGACGGATCGCGACTGACCACGATCGCCGACGCGACGCCGGCCGAGGTCGAGCGCGCGGTCGCCGCGGCGCGCACGGCCTTCGAGGACCGGCGCTGGGCCGGACAGCCGCCGGCGGCCCGCAAGAAAGTCATGCTCAAATGGGCCGAGCTGATCGAGCGCGATGCGCTGGCGCTGACCGTGCTCGGCGTGCGCGACAACGGCACCGAATTCGCGATGGCGTTCAAGGCCGAGGCCGGGTCTGCCGCCGCGACGATCCGCTATTATGCGGAGGCGCTGGACAAGGTCTATGGCGAGATCGCGCCGACGGCGGACACACATCTCGGCATGATCCTGCGCGAGCCGGTGGGCGTGGTCGGGGCCATCGTGCCGTGGAATTTCCCGCTGATGATCGGGGCCTGGAAACTCGGGCCCGCGATCGCGGCGGGTAATTCCGTTGTGCTCAAACCTGCGGAGACCGCGTCGTTGACGCTCATCCGGATCGCCGAACTGGCGCTGGAAGCCGGCTTGCCGAAGGGCGTGCTCAATGTGGTGACCGGCCGCGGAGCGGTGGCGGGCGAGGCGCTGGCGCTGTCGATGGATGTCGACGTGCTGGTGTTCACGGGGTCGGGCCCGGTCGGGCGGCGGCTTCTCGAATATTCCGCGCAATCGAACCTGAAGCGCGTCTATCTGGAGCTCGGCGGCAAGTCGCCGTCGATCGTCTTCGACGACGTGAAGGATATCGCGCAGGCCGCCAAGGTCACGGCGAACGGCATGTTCCGCAATTCGGGGCAGGTCTGCGTCGCCTGTTCGCGGCTGCTGGTGCAGCGCGGCATCCATGACGAGTTCGTTGCCGAGCTGGCGAAAGCGGCCGGGTCGCTGAAGGTCGGGGATCCGCTCGACATGGCGACGCATGTCGGCGCGATCAATTCGGAACGGCAGCTGCAACAGAGCCTTGGCTTCGTCGAGACCGCCACGAAGGAAGGCGCGTCGATCCATACCGGCGGCGGGCGCATCCTGCAGGAGACCGGTGGCTATTACATGGAGCCGACCATCGTGACGGATGTCGGGATCGGCGACACGCTGGCGCAAAGGGAGGTGTTCGGCCCGGTGCTCGCGGTGAGCGCATTCGACACGGAGGAGGAAGCCGTCGCCATGGCGAACGGCACGGAATACGGGCTGTCGTCGGGCGTCTGGACCAGCGACCTGTCGCGGGCGCACCGGATGATCCGGTCGGTACGGGCCGGGGTCGTCCATGTAAACACCTATGGCGGATCGGACATGACGGTGCCGCTCGGCGGGGTCAAGCAGTCGGGCAACGGGCATGACAAGTCGCTGCACGCCTTCGACAAATATGTCGACCTCAAGACCGCGTGGATCCAGCTCTGAGGGGAGGAGACATGACCGACAAGACCATCCTCGTAGTCGGAACCTACGACACCAAGAACGACGAGTTGTCCTACATGGCCGGGTGCATCCGCGCGCAGGGCGGCGGGGTCGTGACGATGGATGTCAGCGTGCTCGGCGATCCGGCGGCGCCGACGGACTGGTCCAAGCATGACGTGGCGGCCGAGGGCGGCAGCTCGATCCAGGCGGCGATCGATTGTGGCGACGAGAACCAGGCCATGCAGATCATGGCGAGTGGTGCGGCGGCGCTGGCGGCGCGGCTTCATCGCGAGGGCAAGATCGACGGGGTGATCGTGCTCGGCGGGACGATGGGGACGGATCTGGCGCTCGATGTCTGCGCGGCGCTGCCGCTCGGCGTGCCGAAATTCGTGGTCTCGACGGTTTCCTTCTCGCCGCTGCTGCCTGCTGAAAGGCTGGCGCCGGATATCCAGATGATCCTGTGGGCGGGCGGGCTCTACGGGCTCAACTCGGTGTGCAAGTCCTCGCTCAGCCAGGCCGCCGGCGCAGTGCTGGGCGCGGCGCGCGCCGTCGAGGCGCCGGTGCGCGACAGGCCGCTGATCGGCATGACCTCCTTCGGCAAATCGGTGCTGACCTATATGGTGACGCTGAAGCCGGAGCTGGAAAAACGTGGCTTCGAAGTGGCGGTATTCCATGCGACGGGCATGGGCGGGCGCGCCTTCGAAGCGCTGGCCGCCGAAGGGGCCTTCGCGGCGGTGTTCGATTTCGCCACGCAGGAGGTCGGCAACCACATGATGGGCGGGCTTTCCGCCGGCAGCGACCGGCTGACCAATGCCGGCAGGGCCGGGATTCCGCAACTGGTCGCGCCGGGCTGCATCGACCTGATCGATTTCGTCGGCTGGCAGCCGCTGCCGGAGCGCTTCCGGGAGACGCCCTCACATGCGCATAACCGGCTGCTGACCTCGATCGTGCTGGAGCCGGAGGAGCGCCGCGAGGTGGCGCGGGAGTTGTGCAGCCACATGGCCGAAGCGAAAGGACCGACGGTCTTCCTGCTGCCGAAAGGGGGCTGCCATGAATGGGACAGGCCGGGGGCGCCGCTGAATGACCCAAGCGGACTGGCGGCGTTCTGCGACGAGATGGAGAAAGCCTGCCCGGGCAATGTCGAACTGCAGGCGGTCGACTGCCATATCAACGACGCCGCATTCTGCGAGGCGGCGCTGGCCGTCTTCGACGAATGGGTCGCCGAGGGCGTGGTGAACAGACCGGGCGAGGTATGATCCCGCCCGGTAAGTAAACTTTTACGCCTTGCTCAGTTCCTTGGCATGGAGCCAGTCGGCGTGCTGCGGCGCGCGCCTGGTTTTCGACCATTCCTCCAGCATGTCCCATTTGACTGCAGTGAGACGCTCCAGCAGGGCGTCTTCCTCCGGGTCGGGGCAGGCCAGTTCGACGCGATGGCCGTTCGGATCGAAGAAATAGATCGAATGGAAGATCGAGTGGTCGGTGACGCCGAGCACCTCGACGCCGTTTGCCTCCAGATGATCCTTGAATTCGAGCAGGGTGGGGCGGTCCTTCACCTTGAAGGCGATATGCTGCACCCAGACCGGCGTGTTCGGATCGCGGCCCATTTCGGGCTTGGTCGGCAGTTCGAAGAAGGCCAGCACGTTGCCGTCGCCCGCGTCGAGGAAGACATGCATGTAAGGGTCGGGCTCATGCGTCGACGGGACGTGGTTCTCGGCAATCGCCAGAACGAAGTCCATCTTGAGCATTTTGCCGTACCATTCCACGGTCTCCTTGGCGTCCTTGCAGCGGTAGGCGACGTGGTGGATCTTGTCGAGTTTCAGGGTCATGGCCAGTCCTCCTCTCAGTTCCGGGCTTGCGCGGCGGCCAGCGCCTCGGCGAGCGTTTCGCGGTCGCCGACATGGTTGGCCAGAATCAGGATCAGCCGGGCGTTGAGCGCGTCGCTCTCCTCCTTCGACAGGCCTTCGTGAATGGCGAGCAGATCGGCGTAGAAATCGTCGGGTGCGGCAATATTGGGCTTCGTATTGAGCTTTGCCATGGTCATGCCCTCCCGGTCGCGGTGCGCAGCGCGGCCTTGACCGCGGCTTCGTCGTAGCTCGGCCAGCGCGCCGCGACATGCTGGTCCGGCCTGAGCAGGTAAACGGCCGACTTCGCGCCGCCGAGATAGCGCGCGGCGAGATCGCCGGACGGGTCACCTGCGGCGGAGATGCGGAGCGCTTCGGCCGTGATGCCGCCGTCCTCGATGCTGTCCGGAACTTCCGCGTCGATGGCGAGCAGCTGGAATTTTCCGCCGAGCCGGCCGAGCAGGAAGTCGTCTCCGAGCGGTGCATCCGGGCAGGGCGCTCCGGGCCGAGTGCGGGCCGGGGCATCGGTCAGCTGGTCCGGACCATTGAGCGGCGAACCGTCATAGACGCAGGGCACCGACAGCCGGCCGGAATTGACCAGCGGACGGGCGAATTCGAAGCGCTCGGACAGATCGAGCGCCGCGTCGCGGAAGATCCGGGAGATTTCCGATTTCGGCGTGATGAAGTCGGTCGAGCGCGACGAGTTCATGATGTTCTCGTCGGCGCCGTGGATGCGCTCGACATCGTAGCTTTCGAGCAGGCTGTCGGGTGCGAGACCGTCCATGACCAGCTTCAGCTTCCAGCACAGATTGTCGGTGTCCTGCAGGCCGGAATTGGCGCCGCGCGCACCGAAGGGCGAAACCTGGTGGGCCGCATCACCGGCGAAGATCACATGGCCGTGGCGGAACTTCTCCATGCGCCGGCACTGGAATGTGTAGATCGAGACCCATTCGAGCTCGAACTTCACGTCGTCGCCGAGCATAGCCTTCAAACGCGGGATGACGTTTTCGGGCTGCTTTTCCTTCTCCTTGTCGATGTTCCAGCCAAGCTGGAGATCGATGCGCCAGACGCCGTCGGGCTGCTTGTGCAGCAGGGCCGACTGGCCGCGATTGAAGGGCGGGTCGAACCAGAACCAGCGCTCGGTCGGGAAGTCGGCTTCCATGATGACGTCGGCGATCAGGAAGTTGTCCTCGAAGACGCGGCCGACGAAGTCGAGCCCCATCATGGCGCGGACCGGAGACGCGGCGCCGTCGCAGGCGATCAGCCAGTCGCAATCCATCCGGTAGGGACCGTCCGGCGTGTCGATGGAGAGATTGACGCCGTTGTCCTTCTCCTTGACCGACACAAGCTTGTTGCCGCCGCGCAGCTCGATCGGCTTGCCCTGGCGCTGCAACTCGAAGACGCGCTCGACCAGATAGAGCTCGAAATAATATTGCTGCAGGTTGATGAAGGCCGGGCGCTTGTGGCCCTTTTCGGGGAGAAGGTTGAAGTCATAGACCTGCCGATCGTCTGAAAAGACCTTGCCGACATTCCAGACCACGCCCTTGTCGACCATCGGGTCGCCGCAGCCGAGCCGGTCGAGTATTTCCAGCGGCCGCTTGGCGAAGCAGATGGCGCGCGAACCCCAGGAGACCTTGTCGTTCTCGTCGAGCACGACGACCGGTATATCCATCTGGGCGAGGTCTATCGCCGCGGCCAGACCGATCGGGCCGGCGCCGACGATCACCACCGGATGATGCGCCTTGGCGTCCGGCTTCTGGTCCGGCGATTGCCTGTAGGGATAAAGCGGCGTCTCGAAGATCTTCTTGCCGCCGGTTTCAACCGGTTTGTCCAACATGCCTCATCCTCCCAAAAAGTAACTAGTTTCCGGAAACCTGTGCCGCAATTTGCATAGCGCTCTGCGTAACTTCGACGGTCATGAACATCATGCTTCCGGCCAGTAGCCATGCGAAGGACGCAACAACGGCAAGCAAGAGCCGCAGTACGTTTCGCCGGTATCGTTCGTGGCCGTGTTTCCCTAAGAAGAGCCATTCGAATGCTACGCGAATTCGCAGTCGCGAGCCGCTCGGGTGAAACCAGCCTTGCGAGCGAAAGTCCTCCGTTCGGTATGGATACACTGCGAACATTCCATACAGTGAATACGCCCAAAGCGCGCCGAACGAGAGAATGAACGGCGCTGCGACGACCAGATATGTGACCGTCGCACTCATCCTTTCCATCAGCCCTGCAGCGCGTCCCACATCTTGCGATCGCGCTCGGCGGTCCAGATGCGCGGCGTGTCGATGTCGAGCGCCTCGTCATAGGCGCGCGCCACGTTGAAGGGCAGGCAGTGCTCGTAGATCGCGTAATCGGAGAATTTCGGATCGCATTCGGCGCGGCAGGCGTCCCACGCGTCCTTCAGCGAGCCGCCGCGAACCGCGACCTTGGCCACCGGATCATAGGTCGAGGTGACGAAATCGGTCGTCTTGTCGAGCGCCGCATTGACCATCTCCTTGCCGACGAGCGCATCGCCGCGGCCCGGCGCGATGGCGTCGACATCGAAGGCGCGGATGTTCTCGATGGTCTCGGGCCAATCGTTGAAATGGCCGTCGCCGCAATAGCAGGCGGAGTGGTATTCGACGATGTCGCCCGTGAACATGACGTTCTCGTCGGGCACATGGATGATGATGTCGCCGGCGGTGTGGGCGCGACCGACGAACATCAGGTCGACGCGGCGCTTGCCGAGATAGACGCTCATGCGGTCGGTGAAGGTCGTGGTCGGCCAGGTCAGCGGCGGGATCTTTTCGACATCGTCATAGCCGGCGAACAGGCGCGGGAAGCGCATGAACTCGGATTCGCGGTCTTCCGCGCCGCGCTCGACCACCATGGAGCGGGCTTTCTCGCTCATGATGATCGTCGGGGCGTTGTAGGCGGCGGCGCCGAGCACGCGCACGGCGTGATAATGGGTCAGCGACAAATGGGTGATCGGCTTGTCGGTGACCGAGCGGACTTTCTCGATGACCTTGTTGGCGAGCTCGGGCGTTGCCTGCGCCTCGACGATCATGACCGAGTCGTCACCGATGATGACGCCGGTGTTCGGATCGCCCTCGGCGGTGAAGGCCCAGAGGTCGCGGCCGATCTCGGTGAAGGAAATCTTCTTTTCGGCGAGATCTCCGGCGGAGGCGAATTGCTTGGCCATCAGGCGGCTCCTTCGTATTTTTCCACGGTCTGTTCGATGGCGCCGAAGATCGAGTGACCCTCGGCGTCCTTCATCTCGATGCGCACGGTGTCGCCGAAATGCATGAAGGGTGTCTTGGCGCTGCCTTCGAGGATTGTCTCGATCATGCGCACTTCGGCGAGGCAGGAATAGCCGAGGCCGCCGTCCGCGACCGGCTTGCCGGGGCTGCCGTCCGCGTCCTTGTTGGAGACGGTGCCGGAGCCGACGATGGCGCCTGCGCCGAGCGGCCGGGTCTTCGCGGCATGGGCGATGATATCGGGGAACTCGAAGGTCATGTCGACGCCGGCATTGGCGCGGCCGAGCGGCTTGCCGTTCAGATCCACGTTGAGCGGCAGGCTGACCTTGCCGCCGTCCCAGGCGTCACCCAGCTCGTCCGGCGTGACGGCGACCGGCGAAAAGGCCGAGGAGGGTTTCGACTGGAAGAAGCCGAAGCCCTTGGCGAGTTCGCCGGGGATCAGGCCGCGCAGCGAAACGTCATTGACCAGCATGACGAGCCGGATGGCGTCCTTTGCCTGCGCGGGCGTCGCGCCCATCGGCACATCGCCGGTGATGACGGCGACCTCGCCCTCCATGTCGATGCCCCAGGCCTCGTCGGCCATGACGATCGGCGCGCGGGGCGCGAGGAAAGTGTCGGAGCCGCCCTGATACATCAGCGGGTCGGTCCAGAAGCTTTCGGGCAGTTCGGCGCCGCGCGCTTTCCGCACCAGCTCGACGTGATTGACGTAAGCCGAGCCATCCGCCCACTGATAGGCGCGGGGCAGCGGCGACAACGCGTCGTGTTCATGGAAGCGCTCGGTCGGCACGGCGTCGTGCGACAGGCTTTCGGCCAGCGCTTCCAGCTTCGGGGCGATGTGCTCCCAGTCGTCGAGGGCCGCCTGCAGCGTCGGGGCTATCGAGGTGGCATCGGTGCAGCGTGTCAGGTCGGTGGAAACGACAACGAGCCTGCCGTCACGCGTTCCATTGTCGAGGGTCGCAAGCTTCATTCATCCGTCCTTCAATTCGGCGGACCTGGGGGAGGTCTTGATTGGTGGCGTGGCCATGCCGGCGCTGCGCTTCCTCCCGCTCCTCCCGGACGGTCCGCATCGCGGTATCAAGCCGTTCGTAATGGTTGCGGATGTAACTAACAACCGGTTTTTGCAGAAAGTCGCGGCGGGAAGGCTGTCAGGCGATGCGGACGATGTGCGACGGCGCGACGGCATCCGGAGCGGGGGCCTGTTCGATGCGGTTGCGGCCGTTGTGCTTGGCCGAATAGAGGGCCTTGTCGGCGGCGGCGATGACATCGTCCAGATTCATCTGCGGGCTTGCGTTCGCGACCCCGGCGCTGACCGTCGCCCGGACCGGATGTCCGTCGACGAATTCATGGCTTTCGGCGAAGACGCGGCGGACGCGCTCGGCTATGGCGCAGGCCGTCTCGATCGAGGTGCCGGGCAGGATGGCGATGAATTCCTCGCCGCCATAGCGTCCGAACTGATCCCGCGGACGCATGCACTGCCGGACTGTCTCAGCGAATTCGCGCAGGATGCGGTCGCCGAACTGATGGCCGTAATTGTCATTGATCGCCTTGAACCGGTCGAGATCGAACATGATTAGCGAGCACGGCGTGTTGGTCTGCCTGTCGCGTTGAAGAAGCCGCTCAGCCGTTTCGAAAAAGGCGCTTCGGTTGCTTGAGCCAGTCAGGGGGTCGCTGCGGGACGCCTCAAGGTAACGCTGTTCGCTGCGCTCGTGGCAAAGCAGGATCATCATCAAGGCCGCGCCCATCGAGAATATAATCGACTCGAAGTGGACGATCCCGAACGCGCTGGTGAGCGACGGTGCTCCGACGAAATTGAACCGGCCCGTCAGGACCTCGACAAGTGCCAGGACGAACACAAAGCTGTGCAGTATCAGGAAGCCGGACAGGATCCAGCGGGCTGGAAGATGCTCGCCGCTCTTCCGGAGAAGCAGGTACGCCGCCGCCAACAGGAAGGCCGGCCACAAGGCGAAGGTCAGGGCGACCCACCATTTCTGGGCGTCGATTTCCAAAGGAATAAAGACGACGATCGACAGGATCGCCGGGGGCCCGGCGATCACCGGCCAGCGCAGCGGCAAGCCAAAGAAGCTTCGGACGCCGGCCCAGATGAAGACGGGCGTGGTGCACATGATGGCGCCCGCAACGGGGGCGATCGCGAGATTGGGGGTTGCGAATGCCGAGATGAACATCCCGAGGCCGATCGTGTAGACCGCATGCGCTGCCCCCCACCAGATCAGCGCGGTCGCATCGCGAAAGCGCAACCAGGCGCCGAGCACGAACAGGCTTGAAATCGCAGCAGCGATCACTTCGGGGACCATCAATGTGAGGGGGTCAAGATGCATTTGGCGGAGGTTTTCTCCTTCCGCTGCGGAATTAAACCTCCGTTATAGAAGGGAACACATTGCCAAGGTGTTAAGCGAATTACGGCCATTTCGGGATACGAAGCGTTTTGCGACAGCCCGCTTTCCGGGCTGTGCGCGCCGAACGGCTACAGGCTCCACACTTTCGGCATCGCGTTGTCGCCCAGAAAGAGCGCGATGACCGGCAGCAATTGCCGGCGCAGGACATAGCTCGACGGGGCGGCGAGGCGGACGATGACCTTCGCGTCGGCGCCGGCTCCGATGCGGCTGACGCCGCCGGTCGTGCCCGCGAGGAGCAGCCGGCATTGGCCGACGGTGAGATCGAGGCTTTCGGCGTCGTCGGGCAGGATCGCGACGAGGGTGGCGACGACGCGGTTCGGGCCGAGACTTGCCGCGGCTGCGATCTCTCCGGCGTCGGAAAGATCGAAGCGAAGATCGTCGGCATGGACCAGACGGCCGTCACGACGGATGCGCCAGCGATCGTGGAAGAAGCCGCGCGCGACGGTCTCGCCCATCGCCTCGCGGCCGAAGACCAGGCCTTCGAGGCCGACGAAGCGGGCGTCGGGCGCGAGATCGACTTGAAGCTCACGATGGAGGCGGCCGCCGTCGAACAGGATCGTTTCCTGCGGCAGCCAGAACAGGCTCGCGCCGCTGTCGACCGTTGCCGTGGTGGTCTGGCGGCCGGTGTCGCCCGTCGACTTGTAGATGCGCTCGCAGGCCTGGGTGGTGACGACGGACCGGGTGCCGGGCCCGGCGTGAAGGGTCCAGTCGAGCGTGTCGCCGCCGGTGATCCCGCCCGATGTGTTGATCAGGACCGCTTCGAGCGCGGCGCCATAGGTCTTGGGAACCCGGATTTTCGCGTTGCCGGCCTGGTGCAGCCGGTCGATGCGGGTTGCGCCGACTGACGCCTTGACCGCGAGGGTGCCGGCACCGTGCGAGCGCTGCATGGCGGGTGCGGCGAGGGGTGCGGTCATCCGCCGAGATGCTTCTCGCCGCGTTTCTTCGCCAGCGCGATCTGGCGCTGCCGTTCGGCGAAGCGGGCGCGGTCCTCCTCGGAGCGGGCCTCGTAGCAATGCGGGCAGGAGACGCCTTCGACATAGTATTCCGAGCGGGTTTCCTCGGGCGTCAGCGGATGGCGGCAGGCGCGGCACAGCGTGTAGTCGCCGGGTTCGAGGCCGTGGCCGACGGCGACGCGCTCGTCGAAGACGAAACAGTCGCCATGCCAGAGGCTTTCCTCCTCGGGCACTTCCTCGAGATATTTCAGGATGCCGCCCTTGAGGTGATAGACCTCGTCGATGCCGAGGTTCTTGACGAAGGCCGTCGCCTTTTCGCAGCGGATGCCGCCGGTGCAGAACATGGCGACCTTCTTGCCCTTCAAATCGTTATGGTGGCGGCGCACCCAGTCGGGGAATTCGCGGAAGCTGGCCGTTTCCGGATCGATCGCCTTCTCGAAGGTGCCGATCGCGTATTCGTAGTCGTTGCGGGTATCGACCACGATGGTCTCCGGATCGGAGATCAGGGCGTTCCAGTCGGCGGGCGCGACATAGGTGCCGACGATCTGCTTCGGGTCGGTGCCCGGTACGCCCATGGTGACGATTTCCTTCTTCAGGCGCACCTTCATGCGCAGGAAGGGT
>Ga0070729_10001159_pt1 | contig 43553 bp, 39 predicted proteins | sample tdDd472_FD_66725 | JGI IMG/M metagenome (GOLD analysis project Ga0070729, IMG submission 66725) | Marine sediment microbial communities from the Atlantic coast under amendment with organic carbon and nitrate - tdDd47.2 | ecosystem: Environmental > Aquatic > Marine > Coastal > Sediment | place... | reverse complement strand
TTTTAGACAAGGCAGATTTTGCAGCCCAATGCGGGCAATTAGGCGAAAAATCTAACGCAGAATAAAAGAAAATTTGCCGCTTGGAGGCAATTAAGGCCTGCCCAAACATGCTCTTATAAGGAGTAATTTGATTTGATGATCGCCGAACTATTATTATTGGATATTTTAAAATGAAGAAAATGGCAGATGAAAAGAAAGGATGGCAAATTGACTTCAGCCCAACGAACCCAGAGAAAGGATTCCAAATCGACTTCAATGAAAAGGAGTACAACAGTTTTTTGACCATGGGAGCTACCTTCACTTTTCTTGGCAGCTCTTTTTCGTCCCTCGGTGGTTTTCCTTCTCTCTTTATTCTAGCATTGCTAATAGTAGGGATGATAATGACAGTATATGCTTTCGTAATGAAAGTGGCAGAGAAGACTTCGCTGGAAGAAGACTAGCATAGATTTGATTCAAAGGACAATTTCAATAGCTTAATTTAATCCATAAAATTCTAGAAAATGAAAAATGTAATGTCTAAAGCATTAGTTGCTGTTCTTTTGCTAATGGTAAGCTTTGTAGGCAGAAATATGGCCCAAGAAACGGCCACTGCTGCGGTGACGACAACAAAGGTAGCACTGAAGGCAGCTGACAATAACAATACATTGCTGTGGAAGATCGAAGGAAAGGGAATCCAAACTTCCTATCTATATGGAACCATACATTTAATTCCGCAAGCAGACTTCTTTATCGCTGATGCAACGGCTACGGCCTTTGCTGCTGCCGATCAAATTGTAATGGAACTCAAGATGGATGATCCCAACATGCAGATGCAAATCATGCAAAATGCAGCCATGACCGATGGTACCACTTTGGACAAATTGCTCAGCGAAGAAAATTACAAAAGGGTAGATGAACTATTAAAATCGGCGCTAGGGGTTGGTGTAGCACCTTTCAATACTTGGCAGCCCTTGTTGACCTCCTCTTTATTTATGACCAAATTTATAGAGGGAACACCTGCTTCCTATGAAGGTAGCTTTACGACGATGGCCAAAGAAGCTAATAAGGAAATCTTAGGATTAGAAACAGTGCTAGATCAGGTAGGTGCGATGGGGGAAGTGCCTTATCAAAAACAAGCCGATCTCTTGGTAGAGACCATTTCAGATATGGATGGTATGAAAGGCATGTTCTCAGATATGGTCAGTATCTACAAAAAGCAAGACATCACTGCCCTTCATGTGATGATTACCGAGCAGACAGGTGGCGAAGAAATTGCCGAGTTCCTGCTTGACAAAAGAAATAAAAACTGGGTCACGAAAATCGGTGAATTAGCCAAAGAAAAATCAAGTTTTATCGCAGTTGGAAGTGGACACTTAGGCGGTAAAAATGGCGTGGTACAGCTATTGAAAGATGCTGGATACCAACTTACGCCTATCGCCAATTAAACTTTGGAATAAAAGCATAGACGGTAGCCTGTTGAACCTTCAATGGGCCCGTCTATCCCGTAATTTCTCATGTAAAGTGTTTACGTCTGAGCATTTAGCCGAAATGAGCAGAACGGTATTGAAAAGTGGAAATCGGAAGAGGGAAATTGGAAAACTAGCCTAGCCCAATCGAGCTTCCGACTTCCGAGTTCGGAATTCCGCCTTCAAGAAATTGCTGTTGTCTGTTTGTTAAAAAAAGCTAGCCTTCCTCCTTTAAAACCTCATACTTCGCCACCACAGCTTTCGTGAAGGGAGTAGTCTGTCGCGTCGTTCTATTAATATGAACGCCTACCATTTTGGCCTTAGCGACCAATTCATCTGTTTCTGCATTGAACATTTGATGAAGAAAGACGATGGCTTTGGGTTTGAATTCCAGCATTTGTGTTTTGATATAAATCAAATCACCTGGCAGTAGTTCATGAAAATAATTGATGTTTTGTTCCACCGTGAACATGCCCACATTATGGGCCTTCATATAAGAAGGTGTAATGCCGAGGTGGGCAAAGTAATGCCAAGTGGCTTCATCAAATTTGCCCATGTAATGTTGTACATTCATGTGGCCATTGAAGTCACAATGCCAGGAATAAACTTTACCGCGATGCGTTTCGATGGCTTTCATATCAACTTATTTTCAGCAATGAGATGCAATATTTTGTCTACTTAGTAAAGGGAAAAACTAGGACTATAGTCTTCAGAAGTTTATCCTAGACTTGGCTTCGTAAACTTCAGAAGTCTAACTTAGCTCGACAGCTTCTAATATAGAAATAAAATACTGCTTGGGCAATTTGATCCTTACAGAAATGCAAACATGCACTAACACTCAGGCAGATTGACGGAGACATTAACCGCCAAGCCTCCTTCAGAGGTTTCTTTGTATTTGTGGTGCATATCTTTTGCGGTTTCCCACATGGATTTGATCACGCCATCCAAACTCACTTTTGCAGCACTAGGATCACTCTCTAGCGCGATGTGAGCTGCCGTAATGGCTTTGATAGAACCCATCGTATTTCTTTCTATACAGGGAATTTGTACCAAGCCACCAATCGGGTCACAGGTCAAGCCTAGGTGGTGTTCCATGGCTATTTCAGCAGCCATAAGTACCTGATCTGGGCTACCGCCGAGGCATTCGGCCAAACCGGCTGCGGCCATAGCAGAAGAAACGCCGATTTCCGCCTGACAGCCTCCCATCGCAGCGGAGATAGTCGCATTTTTCTTGAAAATAGTCCCAATTTCTCCTGCAACTAGTAAGAAGCGAATAATCTTTGGCTCTTTGAACTTTTCAAAACAATGCGCATACATCAACACGGCAGGAATTACGCCAGAGGCACCATTTGTCGGTGCAGTGACTACTCGGCCAAAAGAAGCATTCTCCTCATTGACGGCCATAGCAAAACAACTGACCCATTTATTGATGTTGGTAAAAGACTTTTTTGTCTTTTTGATGAGCGCGATCCATTCTTCCCTATTTTCATAGGTAGCTCCTTTCAAGAGGCGAATATTTATTTCAGCTGCCCGGCGTTTTACACCCAAGCCGCCGGGTAGTTGTCCAGTTTTGTTGACACCTCTATATATACAGGCTTTTATTTCCTCCCAAATGCTAAGCGCTAGCGCCTTGGTTTCGGCGGCTGGTCGCCAGGCCTGTTCGTTTAGAAAAACTAGATCGCTGACCCGAATGCCCAATTCGTTACAGTATCGTGGGATTTCCTTTGCCTGATGGCAAGGATAAGGAGTGGCAATCGCATCTTTATTGATGATGCGCTCTTCTTCAGTGGCCACAAAGCCACCACCCGTAGAGAAATATTCTTGTGATCTTCCTGTACCATCTGAGAAAAAAACCTCAAACCGCATACCGTTGGCATGAAAAGGCAGAAATTCATTCATGGCAAAGATGATGTCATCTGTATAGGAGAAAGGGATAGGGAATTGGCCTTGGAGGGAGAGCTGGCCCTGGTGCTTAATAGCCAATACACGCTCTGGTATCGTATCGGTGTCAATTAGCGTATAGTCCTCACCACTGAGCCCCATCAATACGGCAATATCTGTTCCATGTCCTACCCCCGTTAAAGCTAAGGAACCATATAAATGGATCTTGATCTGTTGCACGCTAGATAATCGTTCTTCTTCTGCCAAGAGGGACAGGAACATTTCGGCTGCTTTCCAAGGTCCCATGGTGTGTGAACTGGACGGACCTATGCCTACTTTGATGATCTCAAAGGCACTAATCGACTTCATGGTTAAGGCTTTATCATTTCATTCTCTGAGTTTTCTATTGCTCAGAGATGGGTAATTTGGTTGCTTTCAGTCTAGTAAAGGGCATAGTTAGTAGAAAAGCTTAGCAAAACGAAAGAAATAATCCTTTTTTTGTTCCCACTGCGATACCTTCTTATCTAAGTAGGGGTAAAGAAAGGTTTTCCGCATCTTACTTACAATATCAATAGCTAAAACGTATACATCCGAGTCTGTTAGTTTGTTGGAAAGACAAACGCCAACCATTCTGCCGATAAGATGTATTTCAAGTTATTCGAATCTGACCGCATATTGGACATTTACTATTCTCCTTGGAAAATGAAAACTGGATGAACTGTCTAGGTTGTCCCTTTTGCGTCGCTACTATTCGAATAGCAGTAGAAAGCTATTAATCAATTTCTTATAAAAATTATCCGATGAAAGTAATTGCGCAATCCTTCATTCTATGCCTAAGCTTGTTGACACTTTCTATTCCTCTTTCTGCTAGTGCAGTGGGTGAGTTAACTAAAACCATCAAACGAGATTTTGATATCACCGCAGATGGTAGTACAACTATTTCCAATAAGCACGGCAAAGTAGAGATTAAAACTTGGAATCAAAATAAGGTTAAAGTTGAGGTTTTTGTGAAAGTGGAAGCTCGTTCTCAGGATGATGCTCAACGAATCCTTGACGCGATTGAGGTTGATTTTTCAAACTCATCCAGCAGCGTTTCCGCCACCACCGTCTTCGATAACAGAATGAACAAATGGCGAAACGGAAATAACCGAACCAAGATGAACATTGATTATGTGGTGCATCTTCCAGCAAGCAATAATCTAGAGTTGCAACATCGACATGGAAATGCTATGATTGATGATATGGCAGGCACTGTAAAAATTGGATTCCAGCATGGCTCATTTCGTGCAGGAAAACTCGGTACAAAGGCCAAAATCAATATGGCACACAGTAATGGAAGTTTCACTGATACTGGAGATTTATCCGCCAAGGTAAGTCATGGAAAACTATTGGCAAGAAGTGTAGGGGACGTCGATATCGATGTTAGACATGCCACTTTTGAATTGGAGAATGGTGGAACGGTAACCAGTAGTTCTGGACACAGTACAGTTGTATTGGGCGATATTGCGGGTTTCAGTACAGGAAGTAGTAGCCATGACCGCATTAGAATTCAAACAGCAGAGGTCGTCAAGGTAAACGGCAGCCATACTAATGTACGAGTGAGCAATGCCTCAAAAGAACTCGACCTCGATCTCAATCATGGGGGATGTACAGTAGGTTTAGGAGATAACTTTACCGCTGTCAATCTAGTGGGTTCACATGCAAGCTTCGGTCTTGAAGTAGCTAGAAATGCGGCATTCGATATGGAAGCTTCTACCCAACACGGTGGTTTGAGCTATCCAGACGGTATGGACGTGCGCTACCACGTAGAGAAAAACTCTAGCAAAACGATCAAAGGTTCTGTTGGCAATAACTCAGGTAGTAGTACATTGAAAGCTCGCCTTTCACATGGTAGTTTGAAAGTCGCTCGCATGTAAGAAGGAGTGTAAATAACTTGCGTTTAGACTTCAGAAGTTTACTCAGCCAGGGCCAGGAAAACTTCTGAAGTCTACCTTTGAATAAGACGATATGAAAAAAGAAGTAACACTTATTCTTTTCATCCTTACGCTCAATATAGGCTTTGGCTACCTCTTTCAATTGAGCAATGGGATTACTTGTTTGACCGAATTGAGTTTCATCGGTCTTGGAGGCTTACTTTTCTGGCTAATCCTCTATTATCCACTAAAGCGTTTTACCACTCAACTCTTACTGAAAAGCGGCCTCCAGAAGAAAAATGTCTTAGCCTTAGGGGGGATTGGTATACTCGCAAGCGTGTTAAATCTCTTTTTCTGTCAATTCTTTTTAATGACGAGCTTTGCCCTGCTTTTTGGCTGCGTCAGTCCATCCTTTGATACGCTCACCGCCTCCCTCACCAATAATATGGCAGGCAATCTTCTGTGTTATATAGGACTTGTGGGTATGATTATCCACGACAATAGAACACCAAGTTCTCGAAAAGAACAGGAAACGGACTCGCCATTAGACACCACAAATCGGTCTATCCTTTTATCTCATCACAAAGCCCTGGTCAAAGTTTCAATCAGAGAAATTAGTCATATCGAGGTGAGCAATAATGCCATTACCATTTTTGCAGGCGGCAAGAAGTTTGTAAAATACCAAAGCCTAAAATCATTTCAAGCCGTACTACCTGACAGTTTGTTCAAACGAGTACATCGCTCGACAGTGGTTAATGTAGCATTTATTGAAAAGATCATCCCCAATCCCAATGGAGATGGTCGCTTATTACTGCGCGGTGGCCTTGAGCTTCGCTATAGTCGATCCTATAATGCCTTCTATAAATAGAATGATTGAGTAAGGGGTTTGGAAATAAATAAGGTACCCAAGAAGGCGCTGAAATTTTGTTGTCAGGCTAGGCCAGAGAACCGTCCCGATAACTATACTGGAAGCCAAAGCTACATGAGGACTCGAACAACGACGCCTGGCAGCAAAAGAGCAAGCCGAACGGGTAGGTTATTTTTTCCCAAAGCCCTAAGTAATTGAATAGGCTTAATCTCAATCTCGTCACTTACCCTTTATTTTCCGCGACTTAGCATATTCGACCGTCAGCCTGAGCCGATTTCCTATAGATTAGCGGCTAATCAACAATAAATAGTATGCCGGTCTATAATTTATCTCTAAACGGTAAAACTACATTCGTAACAGCTGCCGAAGATATGCCGCTGCTCTGGGTACTTCGGGATTTACTCCACCTTCGGGGAACAAAATATGGTTGTGGCTTGGGAATCTGTGGGAGCTGTACTTTGCTGGTAGATGGCGAGGCCACCCAGTCTTGTCTAATGCCTATCCGCTTAGCGGAAGGAAAACAAATTACCACTATAGAAGGACTTTCCACTGATGGAGACCATCCCGTACAAGAGGCCTGGAAAGCGGCGCATGTACCACAATGCGGCTATTGCCAATCTGGGCAAATTATGCAGGCTACCGCACTACTCGCCGCTAACCCTAATCCTACAGCGGAAGAAATAGCAGCAAGTATGTCCAAAATCCTGTGCCGCTGTGGAACCTATCCACGCATTAAAAAAGCGATTGCTCTCGCCGCAAAAAAAACACAATAATCATGACAGATACGAGTAGGAGACTTTTTCTCAAGATGACCGCTTGGGCCGGAGGAGGCTTGGTGATGGGGTTGGAAAGATGGGATGGAAAATCTAGCCTAGAAAGCCAAACTTCATTCCAGGCCAATCGACTGCTTATTTTTCAAGCAGATGGATTCATCCGATTAGTTACAAATAAGACGGAAATGGGCCAGGGAACCAATTCGACAATTAGGATATTGGCCGCAGAAGAACTTTGTATATCACCCGCAAAAATTATTCAAGAGATTAGGTCGCCGGATACGGATCATTTCATGGGCACAGGCGGTAGCTGGGGAATGGCAGGTTATTATCGTTTGGCTCGGCCCATCTTTGCGACGGCCCGTCAGTTGTTTGTTAATGCAGCCGCACAACATTGGAAGCTTGATGCACACCTTATTAAGGTAGAATCTGGCCGTATGATCCATCCGACGAAAACCGATACTTTAGCGTACAGTGACTTATTAGACTTAGCAGCCGGATTGGAGGCTCCCGTAGAGGCCGAATTGATCCCTTCCCCGTCATTTAAATATATAGGGCAGGATCACCCCATGGCACACTTAAATGATCAAGTAATGGGTAAAGTCTCTTTCGGGATTGATCAATTCCAGGAGGGAATGCTCTATGCTTCTATGGAGCGATGCCCTGTGGCAGGAGGGCAATTAAAGACTATGAATGAAAAGGCGGCTCTAGCCATAAGTGGAGTGCAAAAGGTAATCCCGCTGTCTGGTACCGCCTGGGATGCGTACAATTATCGCCCAGCAGGAGTGGCAGTTTTAGCAACCAATACTTGGCAGGCACAAGAAGCCCGCAAGGTATTGGCCGTCGAATGGGAAGAAGGAGACAATAGGAAAATTGATAATGATTATATCCAGCAAGTATTCCAGGATAAACTAAGAAAAGAAGGGACTACGTTCCGAGAGGTCGGACATTACATAGAAGCGATGGAACAGGCGGATGAAAAAATAGAAGCGGTTTATGAAACGCCCTTTTGGTCCCATAGTCCGATGGAGCCGATGAATACTTTAGCGCATGTGCAAGAAGATCGTTGCGATATCTGGTCTCCCTGCCATATGCAAAGCCGACTCCTAGCTGCTACAAAGGAGATTACAGGGTTTGAAGACGAGCAGATTCATATTCATACTACCTATTTAGGCGGGAGTTTCGGCCGGCGCCTCTTGGTAGATTATGCCATCGAGGCCCTGTTATTGTCCAAGGCAGCCAATGCGCCAGTGCAATTACTGAATACCCGGATTGACGAGACCAAAAATGGGCACTATTTATCCGCGGGGCGATATCAAATGCGTGCTGGGTTTAAGCAGAAACAATTGATAGGCCTTGGGATTCAAGTGGCTCATTTGAGTGTTTGGTCGCAAAGAGAACCTCAAATGCTGGAAGACGGGATAGATAATTCGATTGGCGATGATCTCTTGCGTTACCCCTATCATATTCCAGTAAAAAAATATGGGCATCATTTGGCAGATGAAATCCAAATTCCCGTTTCTTGGTGGCGAGGTACTTATGCCAATACAACCGGATTTGTGATGGAAAGCTGGATCGATGAGTTGGCAATATATAGCAAGCAAGATCCGCTAGATTACCGCTTATCCCTTTTGCAAAATGCGCCTGATGTACAAACGGTAAGGGGAGAAGAAGTTGTCCATAAAGGATTATTCAAAAATGTATTGGAGGCAGCGAGAGACAAGGGGAATTGGCAGGCTAAACGACGGAAGGGGTATGGCAAAGGGATCGCCGCTTGTTTTACCTTTTTTGAATCTTACGCTGCTATTGTAGCAGAAGTACAGGTGATAAAAAAGCAAAAGCTGCGGATAAAAAAACTGAGCTGTGTGTTGGATTGTGGAGTGGCCGTAAATCCCAATATGATCAGGGCGCAAATTGAAGGGGGGATCATCTTCGCACTATCCGCTATGCTCAAAGCTTCCATTAACTTCGAAAATGGCAAGGTAGTGGAAAATAGTTTTGGTGACTATCCTACCTTGACCTACCAGGAGTGTCCTGAAATAGAGGTTCATATTCTTCCTTCAGACCGAGCTGCTTCTGGCGTTGGGGAACTAGGGAATATTCCCACCTTCGCTGCAGTTTGCAATGCCATATATGATGCCTCAGGTATTAGAATTCGATCCTTGCCATTGAGTGATCATCTAGAAGTCTAGTCTAAAATATTAATCACTGAGGCCGGGTAGTTGAGAAACACTATTCCGGCTTCCCCTTTTTGCCTCAGTATTGTATATAAGAGTAAAATTTTCTACATTTGTATAAGTACTTATGTAAATGCTTATATAAATGAATTTTTACCAGCAAGCGAAAAGCTTAATATTAGGAACAAGGCTGAAAAGACTCAGTGAGAAATACCTGCAAGAGATTGGGCTGATTTACCAGCAATTGGGGATTGAATTTGAGGCTAGTTGGTTTCCAGTGTTTTACCTGCTAAGAGCTGAGGAATCGATGACGATGACAGCAATGGCGGCTGATTTGGAGGTTTCTCATTCGGCCATTAGTCAAATGGTAAATGGCTTGCGGAAGAAGGGGTTGGTGGTTTTGATTGAAGACCAAGCTGATGCTCGTAGAAAGAAAGTAAGTCTTACTCATTCGGGTAAAGTGCTGCTTGGAAAAGTAGAGCCAGTTTGGACCGCTATGGATTTGGGAATGACGACTATGTGGGAGGATAAAGCGGAACAGGCTCATTTTTTTCAAACGATCAACCAACTAGAAAAAAAGCTAGATGATAAGACCTTATCTCGGAAGACAGTAGCATTAATGCCAGCACTGGACTATCAATTGGTTCAATTGCCAGCTCTTGGCATTGACTATGATCTATTTGTACAAGAAAGCGAAGGTCGGTTCGAGCAGTTGTCAGAACATACGCAAGTCTGGGGCGCTCTACATCAAGAAATGTTGCTAGGGGCATTGGTTATCAAACAAACTGCCGATTCCTCAGTAGTATCATTTGAGCAAGTATTTGTCAAAAATGACTTTCGTCGAAAGGGCATAGCCACGGCTTTGCTCAAGAAAGCGATGGAGGCCTTGGGCTTAGAGAGGAGGTTAACCACTTTGATTATATCGGATGCCCAACTTCCACTTGTCCAATTATTGCTCAAGGAAGCATATACTTTTACCATAGATCCTCATCAAAAAGTGGCCCATGAATCAGTCTAGCTTTCAATACGGAGAAGAACAACTCACCATTGGAATAGCTCTAGAAATAGCCAATGGAAAACGTCATGGATTACTAAGTTCCTCTGCCAGAGCCAAAATCCAACAAAGCCGAAACTTAGTAGATGAAGTATTGGAATCGGAGCGTATCGTCTATGGTGTAACGACCGGCTTTGGCCCTTTATGCACCACATTTGTATCGGGCAAGCAATCCCAGGTATTACAGCATAACTTATTGAAAAGCCATAGTGTCGGCGTAGGAGAGGCGATCCCCAAAGCGGTAGCTAAGCTCATGCTGATTTTAAAGGTTCAGGCCTTGGCGCAGGGCTATTCTGGTATTTCTTTGGCCACACTGGATCGTATCCTTTGGCATATTGAGGAGGACTTAATCCCATTCGTCCCTGCACAAGGATCGGTGGGGGCTTCGGGAGATTTGGCTCCCTTATCTCATCTTTTCCTCCCTTTGATTGGGTTTGGGAAAATATTTTACCAAGGCCATTATGAGCCGGCGGATAAGGTCTTACAAGCCTACCAAAAGCCTCCACTCCAATTGCAGGCAAAAGAGGGTTTAGCGCTAATCAATGGGACGCAATTTATGGCAGCCTTTGGAATTGTGGTTGCCGCGCGTCTGCAATCCTGCTTGGACCAGGCTGATATCACCGCTGCCATGATGCTCGAAGCGATGACGGGCTCAGCCAAGCCTTTTCACCCTGATCTCCATCGTCTGCGACCTCATATTGGCTGTTCCTATGTGGCAGAACGACTACGCTCACTGCTCTCGGAATCGGCTATCATGAAGTCGCACGAGAATTGTAGTCGGGTGCAAGACCCCTACTCCTTGCGTTGCATACCTCAGGTTCATGGAGCCTCTCGCAATGCTTGGCTTCACTTGAAAGACGCCTTGCATACCGAAATCAATTCGGTGACAGACAATCCCATTTTATTGGATCATATCAACATCATCAGCGGCGGTAATTTTCATGGACAACCGATTGCTTTGCCCCTCGACTACGCGGCCATGGCTGCCGCTGAAATTGGGAACATAGCGGATCGACGGATTTATTTGAGTATAGAAGGCAAGATGCCAGGTGTACCGAAGCTGTTGATGGAAGAAGTCGGCCTCAATTCTGGTTTTATGATTCCTCAATATACCACGGCGGCTTTAGTGACGGAAAATAAAACCCTCTGCTTCCCTGCTTCTGTGGATAGTGTGCCGACTTCGCTTGGGCAAGAAGATCATGTTAGTATGGGATCAATCAGTGCCCGAAAGGCATTACAAGTCGTACAAAATCTAGAGCAAATTTTAGGTATAGAACTCCTATATGCTGCACAAGCTTTGGATTTTCAGCGGCCACTACGATCCAGTGCATTGGTGGAATCTTGTTATTCATTAGTGCGAGAACAAATTGGACATCGATCCAACGATACCCTTTTTATTGATGAACTCGCCATCGTTATTGGTTTAATTCGCGAAGGTAAATTGCTGGCTGCCACGGATGCTGTTGCGCAGCAGCAACAACTCCCTTTTAAAAATATCACACATGAATTATTTGGAATTTATTAAGCAGTATGCTGCCCACCCTCATTACAAATCACCGGTAGGTAACCGCCTTCACGCCCAATCTTGGCAGACGGAAGCCCCCTTGAGAATGCTCCTAAATAATTTGGATGCCACCGTAGCGGAGGATCCCGAATCTTTAATCGTATACGGAGGAACAGGGCAGGCTGCTCGGAATGTACCTGCGCTACAGCAGATCATAAAATCCTTACTAGAACTGGATGAAAACCATAGTCTTTTGGTACAATCGGGCAAAGCGGTGGGGATTGTGAGAACCCATCCTGACGCACCACGTGTCCTCATCGCTAATAGCAATTTGGTACCCGCCTGGGCCAATTGGGGACACTTTGAAGAATTGAAAGAAAGGGGCTTGATGATGTTTGGACAGATGACAGCCGGGAGTTGGATCTATATTGGCACGCAAGGGATTCTGCAAGGCACCTATGAAACCTTTGCTGCCTGTGGCCGGAAATACTTCGATGGTGATCTTAAGCATCGCTTGTTGGTGAGTGGTGGTTTGGGAGGAATGGGCGGCGCACAACCCCTGGCAGCCACCATGGCTGGGGCTACTTTTTTGGGCGTTGACGTTGATCCTAGTCGGATTAAAAAACGCTTAGAAACACGTTATATCGATAAAATGACCGCTGACTACGAAGAGGCGAAGGATTGGGTTATTGCAGCGAAAGACAAGGGGGAAGCGCTTTCCGTTGGCTTGGTGGGTGATATAGGGGATGTGTTGGAGCGTTTGCTGAATGATGGGATTATTCCTGATGTCTTAACTGATCAGACTTCGGCCCATGATCCAGTACATGGTTATGTACCGCATGCTATGAGTTTAGAAACAGCAGATATATTACGAAAGAAAGATCCGGTTGCCTATAAAGAAAAATCGCTCGAGTCGATGGCTCGGCATGTAGAATTTATGCTGCAAATGCAGGAAAAGGGGAGCATCGTTTTCGATTATGGCAACAATCTCCGCGAATTTGCGCGCCAAGGTGGCGCAGAGAATGCCTTTGGGTTTAATGGATTTGTACCGGAATTTATTCGTCCCCTCTTTTGTGAAGGGAAAGGCCCTTTCCGTTGGGCGGCCTTATCAGGCGACCCCGAAGATATTTACACCACGGATCAAGCCTTAATGGAGCTCTTTCCGGATAATCAACACTTGATTCATTGGCTGAAGGAAGCACAGGAAAAGGTAGCTTTTCAAGGCTTGCCTTGTCGGATTTGCTGGTTGGGAATGGGGGAGCGTGAAAAAGCAGGCTTGTTGTTTAATGACCTGGTCAAAGCAGGAAAATTAAAAGCCCCCATCGTTATTGGTCGAGATCATTTAGATTGTGGCTCTGTGGCTTCTCCTAACCGGGAAACAGAAGGCATGAAGGATGGCAGTGATGCAGTATCGGATTGGCCTCTGCTGAATTTGATGTCCAATACCGCAGGTGGAGCGACCTGGGTGTCCTTCCATCATGGTGGCGGCGTGGGGATGGGTTTCTCGCAGCATGCAGGTATGGTCGTTCTCGCAGATGGAACGGAAGCCGCCGCCGCTCGGATTCGCCGGACCTTACATAATGATCCCGCTATGGGGGTATTCAGGCATATGGATGCCGGTTATGATTTGGCCTTAAGTACAGGAAGAAAGCATGACTTAATACTTGACTAAAATGAAAGATATCAGCCCAACTTTTGCAATAGGTCCCTTTACCCAGATCGTCACCCTGCGAGCGGTGCCGTTGAAAGGAGCTATCCAAGATGAGGCCTTAGAAATAATAGCAGCGGGAGGAATTGTTGTGGAAGGGGGTAAAATCAAGGCCATAGGTTCGTTCGATAGCATAGAGAGAGAAGCAAAGACAGCTAGTATTCCCATTCGAAGGCTTACAAATCCGACGGTATTATTACCTGGATTTATTGATGCGCATACGCATATTTGTTTTGATGGTTCTCGTGCTAAAGATTACGCCATGCGGTCGGCAGGGAAAAGCTATTTAGAGATAGCCAAAGCTGGTGGAGGGATTTGGGATACGGTACTGAAAACCCGCGAAGCCAGTTTGGCGACCTTGGTTCGCCGTACGCAGATGCGAGCCCATCAACAATTATTAGGAGGGGTAACGACAATTGAAGTTAAAAGTGGTTATGGATTGAGTTTGGAAGAGGAACTCAAGATGCTCCGAGCTATTCAAGCAGCTAATGAGCATACAGCGGCCGACTTGGTTTCTACCTGTCTTCCTGCCCATATTTTACCTAAGGATTTTGAGGGCGGGACGAAAGATTATATTGATCATTTACTGCAAGACTTCTTTCCGTTAGTCCAAGAAGAAAAGCTATCCAATAGAGCGGATATTTTCATAGAAGAGGGGGCTTTTTCCATGGATGATGCTCGGTATTATATGACTGCTTTACAAGAAATGGGATTTGATTTGACGGTGCATGCGGATCAATTTTCAATAGGAGGGAGCCAGGTAGCCATTGAATGTGGGGCGAAAAGTGCGGATCATTTGGAAGCTTCTGGCGAGGCAGAGATCAAAGCTTTGGCGGGAAGTGAGGTGATTCCGGTGGCCTTGCCGGGAGCATCGGTAGGTTTAGGCTGTGATTTTGCGCCGGGGCGAAAACTCCTGGATGCGGGCGCTTCTTTGGCGATTGCGTCAGATTGGAACCCTGGATCTGCGCCGATGGGAGACTTACTCACTTTGGCCAGTATTTATGGGATGTTTGAAAAACTAAGCACTGCTGAGGTATTGGCGGGCATTAGTATTCGGGCGGCGGCGGCGCTGGGCTTATTAGATCGAGGCTGCTTGTCGGCAGGAAACTTAGCTGATATGATAGCTTTTGAAACAGCCGATTATCGGGAAATATTTTATCGACAGGGGCGGCTGCGACCCAAATGGGTATGGAAAGGAGGTAAGATGGTAAGCGGGAAAGACTGGGGCTTTTGATGGATAGATTTATAAAACAAAACGCTTTGGATACAGAAAATTATAAATGGATGGCTCCATCTCCCTGGACAGGGCGTATGGATGGTTCTGATGATGTTCGGCTTCATCAGCGGATTCGCTTGGTAGATATGGCGTCGGAATGGGAAAGTGAAGAGCGGCAGGCAGTACTGTTGGGGTTTGGCTGTGAAGAGGGGGTGCGGCGCAATCAAGGGCGTGTGGGGGCCGCGGAAGGGCCAAAGGCCTTGCGGAAAGCGATGGCTTCTATGGCTTGGCATTTTGATTCGGATTTTCAACTCTTGGATGCTGGAGATGTGTTTTGTGATGGTGAAAAACTCGAAGTCGCGCAGCAAGCCTTGGCGGATCATTTGGACATGATATTGACCAAAAAGGCTTTGCCCATTGTGCTGGGAGGAGGACATGAAACAGCCTGGGGCAGTTATTTGGGCTTACGACAAGCTTATGGATCAGCTGCCAAAATCGGCATCTTAAACATTGATGCACATTTTGATTTGCGGCTACCCGAAAAGGGGCCCAATTCTGGCACCCCCTTTTGGCAAATGGCGGATTGGTGCCAACAGCAAGGCGCCGATTTCGATTACTGCTGTCTTGGTATCAACCCCGCAGGCAATACCAGCTCTCTTTTTGATCGGGCGAGAGAACTGAACGTCGACTTTATCACGACAGATGAACTGGGACGAAGCCCCAAAGAGGTGATTTTGCAACGGCTGAAAGCCTTTATTGAAAGGCAGGATTACCTTTACCTTACCATCGATCTCGATGCCTTCGATGCAGCTTTTGCACCGGGCGTCAGTGCACCCGCCTCCTTGGGCTTATCACCACAAATGGTCTTGCCTTGGCTAGAACTGATCGCCGCTTCAGGGAAATTAAGCCTGTGTGATCTTTGCGAACTCAATCCTACCTACGACCTAGATCAGCGAACCGCCAAATTGGGCGCAAGCTTATTGTATCGCATCTTGATGCATTGGCAGTGATCGATCAGGCTTTCTGTAACATTACTGGCGACATGCTACTAGACATTTAGAAGAGAGAAGCGAGAAGAAAGACTGCCGAAATGGGACACTTGCCTTGTATCTAGCAGGTCTCTCCTCTATCGTCTCGCCTCTGACTTCTCCCTTTGTCCCTTAGTATGCACTGGCGAAAAACAAATTCAGCAATAATTTCACAATCAACTAATCATTAGTTTTGTACTTTCGGCAGCCATACTACTAGACATTTAGACGACAGAAGCGAGAGAAGAGACTGCTGAAGTACACCTTCCACTCTATATCTCGTCGATCTCGCCGCTGTCATCTGGCCTCTCGCCTCTTTTGTTTAGTAGTATTTTCGGCAGCCTGAAGAACGGGATATTCCCTTCAAGAGCAGAGCCTTAATCCAATTGCTAAATATTAAATGATTAGCTGTGAATAACTTAAACTTTCCATCGTTACTCAGTGTGCTATTACTTTTTTGCTGTTTCCTCTTGGTCACGCCGAGCGCACAAGCACAAAAGAAACCCGCCACCATAGAAGCAGACACCACTGCGAAGAAGCCTAAAAAGGAGAAATCTCCTTTCAAACCTTACCAAGATATTATCACCGATAAAGCCAAGACCGATGAGGGGCTTTTTACCGTACATCGGGTAGATGATAAATGGTATTATGAAATTCCGAATGATCAATTAGGGGTTGAAATGTTATGGATTAGTAGAATTAAGGCGATTCCCTCCAATTTTAGTCCCTATTTAAATGCGGGTTCTAAAATATTGGAACAGGTCGTTCGCTGGGAAAGAAATGGGAATAACATTTTAGTGAAAATTGCTTCCTATCAAAATGTAGCTAATGAAGGAGAGGCCATACACGAATCCGTTCGGGTCAATAACTTCGAACCGATTTGGCAGTCTTTCAAAATAGCCGCATTAAATAAAGATACCACGGGAGTGGTTATCGATGTCACGAATCTTTTTTCCAAAGGTGGAATCAATCAAATTCCTGATCGCATTAAGAAAGACCAGAAAGTGTCTTCTCCCGATGGTAATCGATCATTTATTGATACGATTCGTGCTTTCCCCATCAACCTAGAGGTCGTTCATACGGTAACCTACAAGGCTGGTGCTGGTTCAAGAAGTGCTAGGTCTGGAGCCTTATCTATCCAGTGGAATCAATCGATGATTCGTTTGCCCGAAAAGCCGATGACGCCGAGAATGTATGATCCTCGGGTAGGTTGGTTTACGATTGGTCAGATTGACTATAGTTCCGACGCGCTGAAATCTGATAGCAAGAGATATATCCGTCGCTGGCGATTAGAACCCAAAGACCCCGCTGCTTATGCCAGAGGTGAATTGGTTGAACCGGTAAAGCCGATTGTATATTACCTCGATCCAGGTACGCCGGAAAAATTGCGACCCTATATGAAAGCTGGGGTGGAAGAATGGCAAAAGGTATTTGAGACGGCTGGTTTTAAAAATGCCATTATCTGCAAAGATCCTCCGACGCCTGAAGAAGATCCAGATTTTAGTCCAGAAGATGCTCGTTATTCGGTGGTTCGTTATGTGGCCAGTACCACTAGAAACGCCGTTGGCCCAAGTGTCAGTGATCCTCGGACGGGTGAAATCATTGAAAGTGATATTATCTGGTACCACAACCACTTACGCTCTTACCGAAACCGTTACCTATTGGAAACGGGAGCTGCCAATCCCAACGCTAGAACCTTAAATACGCCTCAGGAAGATATTGGTGAAATGATGAAAATGGTTATTGCCCACGAGATTGGTCACGCCTTGGGTTTACCGCACAATATGAAGGCCAGTGCGGCCTACCCGGTCGACTCTTTACGCTCGGGCGCTTTTACCCAAGAATATGGTATAGCGACGACTATTATGGATTATGCCCGATATAATTATGTGGCACAGCCTGGTGATGAGGGCATACGATTTGTCCGTCAGATCGGACCTTATGATCATTATGCCATCAATTGGGGCTATCGTTTGGTACCCAATGCCACTACTTCGGAGAGTGAGTTGCCGATCTTGGACAAATGGATTAGAGACAAGGTCGATGATCCCCGCTTCCAATTTGGCGGTGGCCGTGGCGAGGATCCCGATTCGCAGACGGAATCGATTGGAGATGATGCTATTTTAGCGAGCACCTACGGCTTAAATAACTTGAAAAAAGTAGCTCCTAATCTCATTGAATGGACGACGAAGGATTCTAAAGATTATGGTGATTTAGCAGAGCTATATGGCGAATTAATTAGTGTTTGGAGTCGCTATATTGGCCATGTCGTGAATAATGTAGGAGGCGTATATCAGGATACTAAAAAAGCAGATCAAGAAGGCGTGGTCTTTACGCCAGTACCCGCCGGAAAGCAAAGGGAAGCGATGAAGTTCTTAAACGAACAGGTCTTTGCTACCCCTACCTGGCTATTGGACCCAGAAATATTACGCCGAATCGAATCAAATGGTGCATTGGAAAGAATCCGATCACTGCAAACTCGTCACCTTAGAGGCTTGTTGAGTAGCAGTCGACTACAACGAATGATGGAAACGACGGCCTTTGCGGGCAGCAATTCCTACTCCCCTATAGATATGTTTGCGAGTCTTCGACGAGGAGTCTGGACTGAAGTCTATACCCATAAATCCATCGATGTATACCGTCGAAATTTACAACGTGCTCATCTTGAACAGCTTAATTTGATGCTTAACCCGCCGAAGTCTACAAGTAGCGGTCCTCGCTTCTCCTTTGGCCCGCCAACGACACCGCTTAATCAGTCAGATGTATGGCCGATGGTAAAAGCAGAGTTGAAAGCATTAGATAAGGATATTAAAAAGGCATTGCCTAAAATATCTGATCCAATGAGTAAGTATCACTTGCAAGATGCGCGAGACCGTATTGCAAAGATGTTGGATGTTAAGTAGATAGATGGTCAGGGGAAATGGGATAGGTTCCTTCCTGGTTTTTGAGGAGCCTATTCAGTTGTAAAGTTGTGGTTTTGTTGTGGGTTACGGGTTGTCGATTTAGCCAACCCGCAACCCGCAACAATCCGATCATCTGTTCCACTTGCATAGAAAAACTTGGGACGAACTCATTTTTTATAAATAGTCTACTGCCTCCACTAATTCATACTCTGATGAACTGCGGATCAACTGCCGCAAAATGGCGGCATGACCCGAGCCAAAAATAATCAGTATTCGATCTTCCGGATCAGCACTTACGCGAGTCATATTGGCGTAGATTTTGATATTCCGCTCGTACCACTTTGTCAGGACGTCAGCTCCTGGGTAGTCTTTGTCCTTCCCTATTCTCACCATTGAAACATACAGGCTTTGAGCACCATCTAATGTGCTGGGGGCATTCATATCTTTGAGAGATTCCGCAATAGTTCTTTTTTCCAGTTTGGCTTGAAAGTCTCCAATCATTGCTTCAATTTGCTTGAAAAGAGGCTGGAGGATATCCATTTGATTATTTTTCTGCGCATATCCCATCATGGCGTCGAAAGGTAGGCTTCCTCGATGATCGATTGAATACACTCGTTCATGGCCCATTTTTTTTGCGAGGCGAAAGCCAATTTGTTCTGCTTCGCCTTTGTGCAAGGTATGGTTGCCAGCGAGATAAGCTTCATAATTGGCTTGCACAATGGTGTCGGTTTTGGTTTGCCACAGCCTTTCTACCGCGATTTTCGTAGGTTTAAATGCAGCCAGTTTTTCGGCTACCTCGTCCAACTCTTTTTGCCGCTTTGGGGTGGTAATATCATCTGATTTGATATTGTATAAGTCCTGATTGGGGTTATTGAGGTGCCAGGTGCCTAGTATCATAACTTGAGCCTTTTTTGGCTCCTTAGGGGCCGTTTGTTGGAAAGCCAAAAGGGAGAAAAGGGCTATTCCCACTAATGAAAACGAAATCCATTTCATAATAACAGTATTTGGTGATGTTTAGTGAATCTGGAAGGAAAATAAGAGGTATAGAAAGTAAATGCTATGCTCGACCCTTTGAATAGGGTGATTGGGCATGTGAAATCGGCTTTTTTCTATTTGGACAATAGTCGGTCCGGAGATGATGGAGTATATAGAACAATTGTTAGGTGAGCAGGGACAAAGAATCCTACAGGTAAAAACATCGGGCTTGCCGGAATTTGAGCGAAATCGAGCCTTTTATGATAAATGTAATTACATCAGAGAGGCAGTGATCAGAGATTTTTATCAAGCAGGAGAGAATAAGGTTGTTTTTTGGAAAAAGTTGATGGATTAAGTATTAGTCCGCCTCCAAAATAAAGCCCTTTCCATGTACATTGCGAATGCTAATGCGCTTATCGGCTTCCAAGTATTTGCGTAGTCGGAAGATAAATACATCCATGCTTTTACGACTAAACTCATCATGGGTTCCCCATATTTCTCGTAGCGCTTTTTTACGCGAAAGCAACTGGTTTTTGTGCTCACATAGCAATTGAAGAAGTTTACATTCTCTTTCCGTCAGTATTTTATATTGAGCGCCTTGTTGTAAACGCTGATTATTGACATCGAGTAAGAAGTGCCCAAGCTGGAACGTAGTTCCATTGCTCCCATTTTGCCCTCTTTGCGAGCGGTGAATAATGGCCTGTATACGGGCAATTAGTAATTCTTCATCAATCGGTTTTACAATGTAGTCATCACAACCCAAACGAAAGCCCTTGAGCCGATCTACTTTCAATGATTTGGCGGTAACAAATATAAAGGGCAGATCTGGTTCGACCGCTTGAATCTCTCTCGCAATCGTAAAGCCATCTTTACCTGGCAACATGACATCCAATAGGCAGACATCAAAGCGCTCACGTTCGACGACTTGGCTAATGTTTTTTCCATGCGTAAGCAAAGCGACATGAAAGGCATTCATCTCAAGGTACTCCTTTAGGATATAGCCAAAGCCGGGGTCATCCTCTACCACTAATATTCGGTGCATAACAGAGAAATTTAAGAAGGTTCGGGTGTTTGAAAAAATAGGGTAAAGCTGGTGCCCTTACCCGCTTGGCTGCTTACCTGGATATTGCCATGGTGAGCGTCCATCATTTTTTTGACATAACTAAGGCCCAAGCCAAAGCCTTTCACATCGTGCGCATCCCCGGTATCCGACCGGAAAAAGGGGGCGAATATCTGCTGTTGTTCCGCTTTACTCATTCCAATACCATTGTCTTGAATGGTCAATTCCAAACCGGGCGAATTCCTGGTTTGAATACAAATGAAGGGAGCAGTAGGACTATATTTGATTGCATTATCTACTAAATTATAGATGATGTTAAACAGGTGAAGTTCGTCGGCTTTAATCACTGTGTTTTGGGCGCTAAGATCCAGTTTAAATTGACCGCCTTTCTTCTCAATGATTAATTTCAAGCTATCGAGTACCTGTCGAATACTGCTATGGACGTCTACCGCTTTGAGGTCGAGTGAAAAATTACCCGCATCAATAACAGCCATCTGGAGTATCTTGTCTACCTGATTTTCTAAGCGCTTACTTTCTTGGTCGATGAGACTCGCATAGGTTTTTGCTTTTTGGAAACCATCTTCAGGTTTCAGGCGGTTTAGTGTACGGGCGGCGAGAGAAATGGTAGCAATGGGCGTCTTAAACTCATGGGTCAAATTATTGATGAAAGCACTTTTCATTTCCGATAGTTTCTTTTGCCGAGCAATCGTCGCTAGGGTATAAGCGAATGCGCCAATCAAAATCAAAATAAAAATCAGGGAACTGCCAATCGCCAATCCTAATTGCTTGAAGATGAAAAGCGATTTGCGTGGTAGAATGGTATAAAAGTGAAAATGTTCTCCAGATTTCAACCTACCCAATTGACCGCACTCGCCTAGTTTGACCGTATGCCCCTGCATAATATCGTCCTTCTGGTTTGGGTCGGTATACCATTTAAAGTCATCACTTTTACAGGTGATCAATCCATACTCATAGGAGGTGTTAATGCCTTCATTTTTTAATACTTCATCAAACATTTCCTGGAAAGCCTGTAAGAACTGCCTTTCCTCCTGCGCATCATTATGTTGTAAAATAGCTGCTAAATCGAACTTGACCTCTACTTCGGCCATATATTGATGATTGACGACTTGTAGCAATTGGTCCATTCGCTCAATTAGCTTTTCCTCTCGCTCATGGAAAACACCCTTGAGCCAACTCATTTGGATCACGATTAAGCCCACCAGTGCCAAGGCCGCTAAACCGCTGATCAACCATATGTATTGGGAACGGAATTTCATACTCTTAAATATACGCCTAAGTGGGCGCAATGTATGACCTATTAAGTTTTCATTAAGTCATTTAACTTGCCCTTAGCCAGCATTAAGTCATTGCTATCCCATTCGCTGCTTGAAAAAGTTGAATTTGCCTATCTATTCACTTACTTAAAAAACGTACATTATGAAAAGCAGTTTTTTCCAGCTCAGTTTAGTGGCCATCGTTTACTTTATGGCCAGCTTCTCATTATCTGCCCAATCTTGCTCCGCTCCAGCGGCTGTAAACAAAGCCGATCTGATGGGACAATGGAAAGGTAGTTTTACTTATGATAATGAGATTCTTCCCTTGAACCTACAATTGAGAAATGGGGGGGAGCAAATGGAGGCGAAGACCGCCATTGCAGCATTGAATATTCCCAACTCAACTATGGACGCTTGGTTATGCAAGTCCAATGAATTGCATATGCGCGTAGATTTGCCAGACCAGCGCGTTCTGAAATTGATCGGTACGCCTGATGATGGGAAGATTGTCGGGCGATTGGTCTACTACGGCCAGGATGGAGCGGTGGCGGCGCGTGAGGTATTTACGATGGCGCTGGTTAAATAATAAGGTTTCTGTTAGAAAGAGACTTCTGAAGTTTCTCTGACATGACTGGGAAAACTTCAGAAGTCTAATTGATCTATTACACGACTTAAGACAATGAAAAAACTAATACTTTTTCTTTTCGTAGCCCTTTACTTCCTGCCCTGTTTTTCACAAACAGCCCATACTTTTTCTGGTAGAATAAGCGACGAAGTGAGCGGGGAATTATTACCCTTAGTAACCGTAGTGATTAAGGATACCAGTGATACTTTTATTGAAGGCACTTCGACTGACAATGAAGGGCGGTTTGAATTAGACATAGCGCCAGGTAATTATCAAGTGACTTACAGCTACATCGGTTATGAGGTACTCATTCGCCCATTGGTCTTACAATCGGATACCAACTTGTTGATACAGCTGCATAGTGCTGCGCTAAATATGGAGGAAATTGTGGTACAAGGGGAACGAAGTAGTACCACCTACTTGGTAGATAGAAAGGTGATCAATGTGGGTAAAGATTTGCAAGCGATTGGTGGAGATGCGTCAGAGGTGTTACAGCAACTAGCGGAGGTTCAAACGACCTCGGAAGGAGAGGTGATGTTAAGGGGCAGTAATAATGTCAATATCCTGATTAACGGGAAGCCTTCCCCTTTATCTAGTGCGGAAGTGCTGCGGCAGATTTCTGCACAGGAAATGGTCAAGGTAGAGTTGATTACTACGCCCTCAGCTAAATACCGGGCAGATGGCTTGACAGGAATCATTAACATCATTACCAAGCGGAAAAACAAAGTAGGGTGGACGGGTTCGGTCAATGGGAGGATTAATAATTATGGACAGTTCAATAGTGGACTGCAATTGGCCTATGGGAGTCCGAAACTGAATGTGGGTCTTTCGGGTAACTACGGTCATTCTTGGAATCGCACACAACGGAGCCGAGCGCGCATCGGCGGCGCTTTCCCCTATTCTCAAATCGGAGAGTCTGAATTTGATGGAAAGGTTCGGAGCCTTAAAGGAAACTTGGATTGGTTTATTGATGCCAAGAATGAGTTTTCCTTAGCACTAGACTATACGAATAACTCACATGATATACCTGCCACTGTCAATGGGAAGGAGCAGACGGGAGCAGGGACAATAGATCCATTTAGTTTTTCCTCTTTGAATACCCACCAGCATCTCACTACTGAATATAACCTCAATTACAGAACCTACTTTGCTGACAAATCGAACTTCTTAGAATTTGATTTTCATTTATCTGACAACAGGAATGACTTACCTGCGATTTTTACGCTCCCGGGCGATACCTCCCAAAATAATATCGATTATGCTACTCGCATCGGCAACGTGGCCATCGACTGGGAACAGACCATAGCGCCCTTGCAAGCCAAATGGGAAATGGGAGTACTTTGGACGAATAAGAAAGTGGACAATATGCAAGCTTTCAAAGCGGATATTTCACAAACGGATAGCAGAATCACTTCTTTTATTTATACCGAAAATACGTTGGCGACCTATGGTTTGTTGAAGAAGAGTTGGCAAAAATGGCAACTACAATTGGGTCTTCGTTGGGAGTGGTATGAAAACGATGGTGCTTTTCAACCAACACAAACCTTCAATGCCCAAAGCTTTCAAAACTTCTTCCCCTCTTTTCACCTAAATTATTCATTCAGCGATGATTTGACGGTTAATCTAGCTTATAATCGCCGCATCTCTCGCCCCAATCTGTACCAAGTTAATCCCTTCACCAATTCCAATGATCGTTATTTTCAGCGAGCAGGAAACCCCAATTTGTTACCGGAGTTTTCGCAGAATGTAGAGATGAGTACCCGCCTCATGCAGAAGACTTGGTCTTTCACGCCGACTGTGTTTTTCCGGGCTAAAACCAATCTTTTGCTTTCTTCTTACGTCTTTAATGAAACGGACCAGCGCACTTACTTGCAGTTCATCAATGAAGGTAAAAGCGATGCTTATGGTGTTGAGGGGGCTTTGGCTTTTTTCCCTTATTCCTTCTCTCGTACGAGCATCAATGCCAATTATTACTTAGAAAAGCTGAGTGCAGTGCAGAATGATTTTGGCGCTGTAGAACTTACCCGCTTTAATCTCACGATGAAACAATTGTTCAATATTGGGAAAAAGTGGCAGCTGGACTTGAGTTGGTTTTATTGGGGAGACACGCAGTCTCGTTTTAGCTTTTATGAAGCGCGCAATAAAATGGATGTCGCTGCTAGTGTGAAGATCTTGAAAAAGCAGGCAACGCTCAGTGTAAGGTTAACCGATGTATTCAATACGTTGCAATATGAAAACAGTTTGGAAGGCTTAGATTTTCGGGAGATCAGTTATCGTAAGAGTTTGACTCGTATTGCTTATTTGAGTTTTTCCTACCGTTTTGAAGAAGGGGAAAAAGGGCAACGTAGAAACCGCAAAAAGCGATCCTTTAATGAGCCAGGATCAAGAGAATAAGGCTAATAGAAAGTCTGCATAGCATTGAGCAGTTTTTGTCGAGACTCAACTGCTAATTCTTGTTCTCCAGCCCCAAGAATGCCTTTTTCACGGAGTTGCTTCAAGACGCGGTTAAGGCTTCTAATGGAGACCGCCAAGTAGTCTGCCATGTCCTTTTTAGCGATTGGCTGTTGATTTTCATAAAAGACATAAATAATTTTCAAAACTGCATATTCTAAAGGGAAAACTTGCTGGTAAGAAGCTCGCCGGGCAGTTCGACTTAACCGATTGGCTAATTCAACTAAGATCAGCTTATTAAAGGCGGGATCTTCTTCCAAGATAGACATGAAAACCGAATTAGCTATTTTATAAAGCCGGATATCTGTCATGGCTTCAATATTGCACAAATATCCCTTCTGCGTCAGCAATTCTAATTCTCCAATAACCTCCCCCTCGCCAAAGAATTCCAATAGAAAATCCTGTCCATTCTCCTCGGTGATAAAGCACTTGGCCATACCTTGAATAATGCAATAGACATGTGTGGGCGCGTCATCTTGCCAAATAAGCCGTTTGCCCGCTTTGAGTTTGACCGTTCGGATTTGGTCCCGGAAACGAGCAGCCGTGCTCAATCGACCAATCTCTTTGAGTAAGTTGGTATTGGTTCTAATCATGACGCAATGGAATAGTGGGACAAATGTCCTTGACAAATGTTTATATTAAGAGTGAAGTTAAAGCTTAAGTCGTTTAACAGAAATAAAATTTCTTCATTTATTTTTTCTCCATCACTTGCACGATAAACCTGGTAAAGAAATCATGAGACATTTTTTGATAGATACCGATACCGCTTCCGATGATGCCGTGGCATTAGTCATGGCCTTGAATTATCCTGATATAAAAATAGAAGCCATTACCCTGGTGGCGGGAAATGTTTCTTTAGCACAAGGACTACAGAATGCTTTGTACACGATTGAATTATGTGGGCAAAAAATCCCCACTTATAAGGGAGCCGCTCAACCGCTACTAAGGCCGCTCAAAACTGCACAATTTGTCCATGGTCAAGACGGGATGGGAGATATCGGCTTAGAATTGTCGGGACGACAAGCCGATGATGGCAATGCTATCGATGTAATTATTGATACAATCAAAGCTTTTCCTCACGAACTAGAGCTGGTAACCTTAGGTCCTTTAACCAATATAGCCCTCGCTCTCGCTAAAGCTCCAGAAATAGCTCCCTTAGTCAAACAATGCACAATCATGGGTGGAGTGGGAAAAGGCCACGGAAATATCACGCCAGTTTCTGAGTTCAATATTTGGGTAGATCCAGAGGCGGCCCGGATGGTATTTGATTCGGGAATGAAAATGAAGATGGTGGGTTGGGATATCTCTCGAAACCATGCCTGTATTGATGAAGCCTTGCATAAGGAAATAAGAAGTATAGGTACTGCTTTGGCGACTTTTTGTATGGACATTCAAAATGTCGTCAAGAATTTTGCCACAACTACCTCCAAATTGCCTGGTTTTGATCTCCCCGATCCTATCGCTATGGCTATCGCCTTGGATCATAATGTAGCGACGCTGACGGAGGAGTTGTACGTAGAGGTGATTATTGCCGATGGCGTAACTCGCGGCCAAACGGTGGTAGATCACACCGGCGTATTGCAAAAAACACCTAATATGGAAGTCGTATTTGAAGCCTCCAGAGAACAATTTTTGACGATGCTTAAATCGGCTGTAAAGTAGCATAAAATGAAAAATAGCAACTTACCAAAAGTAGAACTCCATTTGCACCTCGATTGCTCCCTTAGTTATGAAGTGGTGCAACAATTAAAACCCTCCGTCACACGCGAGGAATTTGAAAAACACTATATCGCTCCGGCTAAATGCCATGACCTAGCCGACTATCTCACCCGTGCGATAAAGGGTGTTGAGCTGATGCAAACAGCTGAGCAATTGTGGGCGGTGACTCTTGATCTCTTTGACCAGCTAAAGGCGGATGGAGTCATCTATGCCGAGATTCGTTTTGCCCCGCTATTACACCTTGAGCAAGGACTTTCTCCAGCAGAGGTCGTTCGGATTGTCAATGCAGCAGCTATTGAAGGGATGGAAAAAACGGGGATTAAGGCGGGCATTATTCTGGCGACGCTGCGCCATTACAATGAAGCGCAAAGCTTGGCAACAGTGCACCTGGTAGAACAATTCAAAGGAACCCATGTGGTGGGGTTTGATATTGCAGCCGATGAAGCAAGCTTCTCTATCGATGCCCATGTTAAGGCTTTTTCTTATGCTAAGAAACAAGGTATTCCTTGTACGGCACACGCTGGAGAAGCCCGTGGTGCCGATAGTGTTTGGGAAACGCTTCGTCATTTTCATCCGCGTAGAATTGGACATGGTGTACGCAGTATTGAAGATAAGGCTCTCTTGGCGTTTCTCAAAAAAGAGGGAATCCATTTGGAAGTGTGCCCCACTAGTAATGTACAGACTGCGATTTATGACACGATTCAGGATCATAAGGTGAATGACATTTATGAAGCGGGCGTGTCGATCAGTATTAATACCGATGCACGCACTATTTCTAATGTTACTTTAGCTAACGAATATGAGACGCTTAGGACGGCCTTTGGGTGGGGAAAGGATCATTTTCTAAGCTGTAATTTAGAGGCTATTGAGCATGCCTTTGCCAGCAATGAAGTAAAAAAAGAGATTCGACAAAAGTTATTGGCGGGCTATAATTCCTAGTCCTTTTTTATCGGAAAACGGTGGCCGCAGCACTTATCGTTCACCTGATATTCTATTCCTTCCTTCTTTCCTGAGCAAATTTGTTGCTTTTCAAGCACTAAAATGGACTTATCCTTGCTTTTCAGAAAAAAAAATGAAAATATTTAAACTTTTCCAAATAATATTAGTTAAATCCCTGTCGTTTGCCAAATGAAAGCTGTGTTGATGATTCATATACTATAAATATTTTATTGCAACATGGCTAACTGTCATCAAAGTAAATCCTGCGCTAGTACTACTCGAAAGCGCAATTACTCCTGGCTTCCGGCCATTGTTGTGGCCATCCTACCCAAATGCCCGTTTTGCATTATGGCATATTCTGGTGCTATGACTATGTGCAGCGGTAAAATGCTTTATCCGCATGCAGATACGACAGCTTCTTATCTGACTATTGGTATCGCACTCTTTGTTCTCCTTAGCATGTTTTTCAATTATAAAGGAAGAAAAACACAAGTGGCACTTACAATAGCCGGTCTTGGTGTTTTGATGTTACTACTAGGTCAGTTTTACTTCATTTCAATGATGAATTATTACCTGGGGGTACTTTTGTTGTTTTTTGGAATCTGGTACAATGGCAGCTTTTTTCATTTCTATCGCAAATATGCCAGTGCTTTTATAAAATACTTAACCACTTAATAATATGATTGCTGAAAATTTCAACTACGCTGCTCCTAGTAGTTTGCAGGAAGCCTTCGAGCTGCTGCATGAATATGGAGACGATGCTAAGATATTAGCAGGCGGGCACAGTTTGGTGCCAATGATGAAACTACGATTTGCCTCGCCTACCCATCTGGTAGATATTAATAATATCCCAGGATTGGCGTACATAAAAGAGGAAGGTGGCTACCTGAAAATTGGGGCCATGACTAGGGAGTGCGAACTGGAAGAATCGGCGATTATTAGTAGTAAGTACCACGTATTTACTGATGCCAGCAAATTGATTGCCGATCCGCAGGTACGTAACTTTGGTACGATTGGAGGCAATATTGCCCATGGTGATGCTGCGAATGATCATCCCGCTGTGATGCTTGCCCTGAAAGCAGAAGTGCAGATCAGTGGCCAAGATGGCGATCGTATGGTTTCGATCAATGACTTTTTTCATGGGTTTTATATGACGGCTGTACAACACGGTGAAATACTAACGGAAATACGGATACCGATACCCACCCATAAGTTGGGCTCAGCCTATCATAAAGAAGAGCGAAAAGTAGGGGATTATGCCACGGCTGGTGTTGCGGTAGCCATTGAAATAGATGATAATGGTGTATGTACCCAGGCTGGTATTGGGCTGACCAATGTGAACCCCTTACCCATGAAGGCCGAACGATCAGAGGCAGTACTGATTGGAAGTCGCCTAACCGCTGAAGACATCGCCACGGCTGCCAAGTATGCGGCTGAAGATTGTAGCCCCTCTGATGATTTGCGTGGCGATGAAGATTATAAGCGTCATTTGGTTAAGGTAATTACTAAAAGAATGTTGAACAAAGCGATCCAACGCACAAAAAGCTAATCTTTATGACAAAGACGATAACTCTTAAGGTAAACGGAACGGAACATACCGTGGAAGTAGAACCAAGAACACTTTTGGTTCACCTCATTCGTGAAAATATATCTATGACTGGTACGCACATCGGTTGCGATACCTCAAGTTGTGGAGCTTGTACCATTTTGGTAAATGGGAAATCAGCCAAATCGTGTACGCTACTCGCCGTGCAGGCCGATGGAAAAGAGATCACTACCGTAGAAGGATTAGCGACCGCTGAAGGTTTGCATCCTATTCAGGAAGGATTTCACCTGAACCATGCCTTGCACTGTGGATTTTGCACACCAGGCATGATGATGCGTGCGATTGAAATGCTGGAGAAAAACCCTAATCCTACAGAAGAAGAGATTCGCTGGGGTATTTCGGGTAACCTCTGTCGCTGTACGGGCTATAACAACATCGTTAAGGCTATTCAGTGGACTTCTGCGAAGATGCAGGGTAAAGAACTGCCTTCTACCGAGCCAGAATTTGTTTAAGATTCCATCACTATTTAATTAGAATTTTATCATGATAAAATGTAAAACGTCGAAAGAAATTGGTGGAATGGGGCATTCCAAAAAAAGGAAAGAAGATGCTCGTTTCATCCAGGGTAAAGGCAATTATGTAGATGATGTCAAATTGCCCGGCATGCTATACATGGATATTGTTCGAAGTCCGTATGCCTATGCCAAAATCAAAAATATAGATGCTTCTAAAGCACTTGCCATAGAAGGAGTAGTAGCTGTTGTTACGGGGAAAGATTTAGAAAAGTATAGCTTACACTGGATGCCTACGCTAATGTCTGACACCCAAATGGTACTTCCGACGGATACCGTCATGTACCAAGCGCAAGAGGTGTGTGCGGTGATTGCGACTTCCCGCTACTTGGCTCGCGATGGTAAAGAGGCGGTTATGGTGGACTACGAGCCGATGAAGCCCCTGATGGATCCCTTTGATTCTATGGATCCCGATAGTCCGGTCTTGCGTTCTGATAAAGAAGGAAAGACCGATAACCATATCTGGCATTGGGAAGTAGGAGATAAAGACAAAACAGACAGTGTCTTCAGGAATGCAGAGGTTACCGTCAAACAGCAAATGCATATTCCACGGATTCATGTGGCTTCTATCGAAACCTGTGGTTGTGTAGCTTCTTACAATAAGGTGGAGAATCACCTGACCATGTATATGACTACCCAGGCACCTCACGCTATTCGTACGGTGATTGCGCTTGTAGCTGGACATGTTGGTCTGACTGAAGAAAAAATCCGAGTGATTTCTCCTGATATTGGAGGTGGGTTTGGGGGTAAGGTGCCTGTGTACCCTGGTTACGTCATTGCCATTGCTGTTTCTTTCCTGACGGGTGCGCCGATCAAATGGATCGAAGATCGTAGCGAAAACCTGCAGGCTGATTCTTTTGCTCGTGATTATCATATTACGGCTGAAATGGCAGGTACCAAAGAGGGTAAGATTCAGGCTACTCGCTTCAAGGTTTTAGCGGATCATGGCTATACCGATGCTTCTGCCAACCCTTCTAAGTTTCCTACGGGCCTATTTTCAATTGGAACAGGTTCCTACGATTATGGGGCAGCCTATATGGAAGCCGATGCGGTATATACCAATAAACCACCTGGTGGTGTAGCCTACCGTTGTTCGTTCCGGGTAACGGAAGCCGTGCACGCTATTGAGCGGATGACCGATTTGTTTGCGCATAAAGTAGGGAAAGACCCTGCACAGTTGAGAATGGAGAACTTTATCAAAAAAGAAGATTTTCCTTGGGCTTCTCCTACGGGATGGTTGTATGATAGTGGCGATTACCACGCTGGTTTGAAGAAGGCGATGGACGCACTAGATTATGACCAGTTGCGTATCGAGCAGGCCGAATTGCGTAAAGAAGGGAAACTCATGGGAATTGGGATTTCCACTTTCACAGAAGTAGTCGGAGCTGGTCCATCGAAGGATTTTGACATTTTGGGTATCAAAATGTTTGATAGTGCTGAAATTCGTGTGCATCCTACAGGTAAAGCGATAGCGCGTTTTGGTACCAAATCACAAGGGCAAGGTCATGAAACGACCTATGCTCAGATCATTGCCGAGGAGTTGGGTATTCCCATGGAAAATATTCAAATAGAAGAAGGAGATACCGATACGGCTCCTTACGGTCTGGGAACTTATGCCAGTAGAAGTACACCAACGGCTGGTGCGGCGGCGGCTATGGCCGCTCGTAAACTGCGGGATAAAGCCAAGAAAATTGCGGCTTATCTGATGGAAGTTAGTGAAGCGGATTTGGAGTGGGAACCCGGTAAATTCTACGTCAAAGGTGCACCTGAAAAGGCTAAGACCATCCAGGAAATCATCTTTGCGGCTTATACCAACCATCCTCCTGGTATGGAAGGTGGTTTTGAAGCTACCCATTACTATGATCCACCAAACTTGACGTTCCCATCGGGCGCTTACATCTGTGTAGTGGATATTGATCCAGAAACCTGTCATATCAAAATACGTCGCTTTGTAGCGATTGACGATTGTGGAAATATTATCAATCCTATGATTGTACAGGGACAAGTACACGGTGGGCTGACGCAAGGCTTAGCTCCTGCCATGTATGAAGAACTGATCTACGATAAGGCTGGAAATATACTCAATGGTACCTTTATGGATTACCTGGTACCCACTGCAGTGGAATCACCGAATTGGGAAACAGGGCACACCGTAACGCCTGCGCCTCATCATCCGATTGGGGCAAAAGGAGTAGGGGAGTCACCTACGGTAGGTGCACCGCCCGCCATTGTCAACGCTATCGTTGATGCCGTGAAGCACTTGGGAATAGAACATCTTGAAATTCCCGTTACCCCCTTCAAGTTGTACAAAGAACTGAAGAAGGTGGGGTATTTTGAAGAGTAATCGAATACAAGGGTTGGGGGCTACAAACTCCCAACCCTTGTCAGAGAACCTATTTTGCAGGCATAAAGTAAAATTCAATATTCAAGAATGAATACATTAATTGAAAAAAACTTCGATATCCATGCACCGATCGATTTGGTCTGGAAAAGCTTGGCTAATCCAGAGGAAATAGTAGGCTGTGTTCCCGGTGCTTCTATCACTGAAAAAATTGATGATCGAAATTATAAAGGAGCAGTAGTCACCAAGTTCGGCCCCATTAAGGCGGCTTATGCTGGCGATATCGAAATTGTAGAACTGGATGAGCCCAACAAAAAAATGGTGCTCAAAGGTCGGGGATTAGATAGTAAGGGTAAAGGTAGTGCGGATATGATCATGAATGGAACCCTGACAGAAAGTGATGGCACCACCCATGTGAAATTCAGTATGGATATCACCATTGTAGGCATGCTTGCGCAGTTTGGTTCACGCCTTATCAATGACGTTTCGGACCAGTTGCTTAATCAGTTTGCGAAAAACTTTCAGGCCCAGTTGGCTACGGCAGTGCCGGAAAATGCGCCACTTGCAGCTGCTGCAGCGCCCACACCGGAGGCCCCTAAAGTTGATCCTACCCCCGCAGTTGAAAAAGCGCCGCCTCCACCCCCCGCAGATGACGACAATGCACTGGATGCCGGCAGCTTAGCGGGTACGGTGCTAAAAAGCTTATTCAACACTTTAATCGATTTCATTCGTTCTTTATTGGGAGGGAAAAAAGCTAAATAATACGCAGCAATGATCAAAGGACCTAAAGCGCTGATCCCAATACTGGACGAACTGGGTTTTGTGGTAGAAGAAGAATTGGCAACGGTTCTTTATCTTTTATTACAACTGGAAAAGCCGCTTCTATTAGAGGGGAATCCAGGGGTAGGCAAAACCCAAATCGCCTATATCTTATCCAAGTATTTGGGGTACGATCTGATCCGTTTACAATGCTATGAAGGACTGGATGTGAATAATGCCATCTACGAATGGAATTATCAGAAGCAACTACTAGCCATTAAGATTCATGAGCAAAGCGATATCTCTGAAAAAGAGAAAGAGGCGATGATTTTTGGCGAAGACTATTTGTTAAAACGTCCTTTGTTGCAAGCGATTAGTGCGGATCGAAAAATGGTGTTATTGATCGATGAAATTGATCGAGCTGATGAAGAATTTGAAGCTTTCTTACTAGAATTATTGTCAGATTTTCAAATCAGTATACCTGAGCTTGGTACTATGCGGGCCAAACATAAGCCTGTCGTAATTCTTACTTCTAATCGGACCAGAGAATTGAGTGATGCACTCAAACGTCGATGCCTTTACCACTGGGTTAACTACCCCAGTATGGAAAAGGAATTGAAGATCATACATAAGCACCTACCTGATATCGAAAGCCAGTTGGCTACCCAAATTGCCGATTATGTACAGCGCATTCGAAACTTAAAACTCGATAAATCACCGGGTATTGCGGAAACTATCGATTGGGCTAGGGGAATAGCAGCCTTGGCAAACAGTGATGAAAATGCCATTTATAATAGCTTATCTTGTCTGTTGAAATCGGACCACGATATCAAACTGGTAAGTCAGGAGTTATTCTAGAAGGGTACTGAAATCGTTATTTATTTTTGGGCAATATTAACTATTAAAACCACTACAAATGTCACTTAATAAAGAAATCAAAGAACTGGATGCAGAACGATTGGCAGAGGGAGAAAAAAGCCGTGCACACTACAATGCGCTTAACTTGCCAGGAGAGCGTGTAATGACGGCTGATGCAGAAGCTGCTCGTAAGCGAATTGAGGCTATGCGTAAAGAACGCGAAGCGGCACAACAGGAGAATCCGATTAAATAAACAGATTCCATTACCGCATTTGGACCATTACACAGACTATTCCTCTTTTAGCGAAGCGTTGATTGGTTTTAGCCAGGAAGCCAGGAAACTGGGTTTTCAGGTAGGACTGCAAGCTAGTCACGATACGGTGGTGACAGCACTAGATGGATTGTGGTTGGACCGGGATTTGTTTGAATATGCTTTAGCCGCATTGTACTGCCATACGGAAGAAGAACGTATCCCTTTTGGTCAATTGTACAAGCGATTTTGGCGAAAGCGAGGAAGCCGATTGACTGACAAGCGCAATCGTAAGAACCAAAAAAAGCTTCACAAAGCCACTCAAAGTGTAGCTGTGATGTTGGGGACCGGAAAGTCTGAGTTAGATGGCGAGACAGCGGAAACTAAAAACACCGCTGGAGCAAATGCTCGAGAAACGGCTAAAAAAACAGATTTCAGCTTGTTGACTCAACAGCAAAGTCAATTGTTAGATGAAATCTCTGCCAAACTGATACGCGAAATGAGTTTGCGGATCAAGCGCAAAAACAAAAAGGCCAAAAGTGGACATATTGACCTGGCTGGCTCCATCCGCAACAATTTACAAAATGGGGGTACGATTATTCATTTAAAACATGTCCGCCCGAAACGTGAAAAATACCGCTTATTAGTACTGCTAGATGTGAGCGGATCGATGGATAAATACTCCTTTTACCTACTCAAATTTCTTTGGTCGCTGCGCCATCATTTCAAGCAAATCGAAGCCTTCGCCTTTAGTACTAAACTGATGCGGATTACCGAGTATTTAGTAGATAAGAATATGGCCTTGTCCTTAGCGATGGTGTCCCAAAACGCTACACACTGGTCTAGCGGCACTAAAATAGGGGATTGCTTACAGGACTTTAATGACAATTATTCTAAGCGTTACCTCAACGGAAATACCATGACGATTGTTCTTAGTGATGGGCTAGATACTGGAGAGCCGGAAGTTTTGGAGGCTGCCATCCATCAGATAAAACTAAGAAGTAAGAAATTGGTATGGCTTAATCCACTCAAAGGCATGACGGGCTACGAACCGATTCAGCAAGGAATGCAAGCTGCATTACCTGCGCTTAATCACTTCGGTGCAGCTCATAATTTTGCGAGCTTGATGGAATTAGAAAACATACTTACCCATGCATAAATCTTTCCTCGATAGAGCAGCGCAGCTGAGTGCCAATAATCAGCCCTTTGCTACCGCTTATATTGTTCGCCGGAAGGTGCCATCTTCGGGCAAACCAGGTGATAAAGCTATCATTACGCCCGATGGTCAAATTCATGGTTGGATTGGTGGGGGGTGTACCCGAGGAATTGTCTTGAAGGAAGCCTTACTTTCGATGAGCGACCGAAAAGCCCGTTTCGTACTCATCAGCCCAAGTGCAAAGAAAGCAAAAGTTGAGCATACTAAAATTTACAACATGACTTGCCAAAGTGGAGGCGAAGTAGAAGTATATATCGAGCCGGTACTACCCAAGCCACAACTGCTCATTTTTGGTAGTTCACATATTGCCATGGCCTTAGCTAAAATAGGCAAGGCCATGGAGTACCAGGTGCAGGTAGTCATGTCTTCGGTGGATAAAACGCTGTTTCCTATGGTGGATGCGGTATACGCCTTAAGTGATTTTGACCCTGCTAATTTGACCGTATCTCCCTATGTAATTGTCTGTACCCAGGGCGAAGGGGATGCGGACGCGATGGAAAAGGCTTTATCACTTGAAGCCAGCTATTTGTCTTTTGTTGCTAGCCGAAAAAAAGCGAATGGCACTTATGGAGAGTTGCGCTTAAAAGGTATCACCTTTGATCAGCTCAAAACGATTAAGACGCCTGCTGGTTTGGATATTGGAGCCAAGACGCCCGAAGAGGTAGCTATCAGTATATTAGCAGAGATTATTCAAGACTTTAGGAAGCCTAATCAGCAGGAAGACCTGACCGTAAAGGGAAATTCCGCTGCTCCACAGATTAATCTTCTCAATGATGATTATTACATCAACCCAGTGTGCAATATCCCCGTATTAAAAGCCTCTGCCAAGCATGTGTTGGAACATAGAGGGGAGAAGGTCTATTTTTGCTGCGATGGTTGCAAAGTAAGTTTTGAGGCTACACCAGATAAATATATAGCGGTGAAGTCGTAAGCCCAAATGGTATTGCCCCAACAAGATCGCAAACTTCATCGAAAAAATAAGGTGGCAAGTCGAATTGATTTTAAGAATTCAAATTGGAGTGATATATTAGGGGCAGCTCCTTGGCGAGAACAATTTGAAAATAATTTTATAGTTTATAACAGCAATGGAAATAAAACCACTAAAAGACAAACCCGATTTTACAAAAGATAAAAAAATAGCTGAGAAGTATGCCAAGTTCGAAAAACTCCTCAATGAGTTGAGAGGACGAGATATTCCAACAACGATAGTAGCCGACATTAACACAGAAGTCGACCTTCTTAATGCTTTTATGGGATCGGATAAGGATTATAAAAAGCAATTAAGGAAATCGAGAGCGGCGATCATCAAACAATTAGAGAAAGAATTGAAATTAGTACCTCAAAACTATTACCAAAGTACATGGATGGCATTAGGGATGACCGTTTTTGGTCTCCCCTTCGGTACAATCTTTGGCATGAGCTTGGATAATATGGCCTTTCTGGGAATCGGCCTACCCATCGGAATGGCTATTGGAATAGCCATTGGAAGTGGCATGGATGCTAAAGCTAAAGAAGAAGGTCGGCAGTTGGCGATTGATGCATAAAAGATCAAATTAGAGAGCCAATGACCAGAGATATCATCGCACTCAATGATTTTATTGTCTTAATAGAGCAATCTACTGCTGAAGAAACGATTATCGATAAATGTGGTTTTGAGGATGAAGTGATCGGCATTGCTTTTTATGGCTCTGGTAATGTTTTGCTGAGTATCAACCAGGGTGATGAAAAAAGAGTTTTCAACAATACGAAGGGTTTTGCGATGTCCTTTTTTGTCAATGATAAGGTAGAGTTTGTCCATACGATTTCTCCAGAAAAACCACTCGAATCCATCGTGATTGTCTGCTCTTTGACCAATCTCAAAAAGCTTCCCAATCAAGAATGGGAAGTATTTAATGAACAGTTACAAGACTTAATCAATCCGCAATCGAATTATGTAGAAGGTCCCAACCTCTATATGACTCATGAAATGCAAGTGGCGGTCGACAAGATTTTTAAAACAACTTATAAGGGTAAAACCAGAATGATGTTTCTACGGAGTCAAGTGACCGAACTCCTAGCTCATTTCTTTGCCCTGCTCGCCGAAGGCCCAAGCGAACCCCTAGTCGTAAAAGACCAAGAACGAGAACAACTTTATCGCGCCAAAGCCATTCTCACCAATAATATGGTGGCCCCACCCTCCTTGAATGAATTGTCGAAGCTCATCGGCTTAAATAGCTATAAGTTGAAAAAGAACTTTAAAGCCCTCTTCGGGATGCCCGTCTTCAAATACTTACAACAAGAGCGCTTAACCAAAGCGCATGAACTATTGCGTAGCAAAGATTTGACTATTCAGGAAGTAGCTTGGGATGTAGGCTATGATAGCTTAAGCTCCTTCTCCAACGCCTTCGCCAAGAAATTTGGCTACCGCCCCAGCGAAATAAAACGATAGACTTAAACTCCGTGTCGCTGTGTCTCCGTGTTGAATCAAAATGTCAATGGGAATGAAAATCAAAATGCGAATTCATCGCGGTATCCGCCGTTGGTGCTCGGTTTTCAACCGGCACCTGGCCACGGCCACGCCTATCGATAGCTCCTGCTGTCACCTATAATCAAAATGAAAAGTCTAGGCTCCGACTCCGTGCCTCCGTGTTCGTTCAATCCCCAGCCTCGTCCCTGCCTCCCACACTTAATCCCTTTCGAACAAATCATACTCCTTTTGGAACCAGGCCATTGGTGGAAATAAGGCCAAATTTGTGTTATCAAACATTCAAAAATTATCATGGAATTATCAATCAAAAGCACTACGCTACTAATTGCCATCCTATTGACAGGCTTATCTGCCGGACTTTTCTACGCTTGGGAAGTATCCGTGATCCCCGGTACAAAACGCATTCCCGACAGGAGTTACCTGGAGACGATGCAATCCATCAATCGAGCCATTCTAAATCCGGCCTTTTATATCATCTTCTTTGGGAGTTTACTATTCCTTATCGGCAGTAGCTACCTACAATACAAGGCGCAATTTAACCTGGCCTTCCTACTGGTTTTGGCGGCTACGCTGAGCTATGTCATCGGTACTTTTGGTGTCACCCTTTTTGGCAATGTACCGCTCAATGAAGGATTGGATGTCGTGAATCTTAATCAATTGAGCAAAGAAGCTCTTACGGATACAAGACTGACCTATGAAGGACAATGGAATCGATGGCATACCATTCGGACCGTCTTCTCCGTCTTAGCATTTCTGCTGTGCCTACTGGCGGCCTTTATGGAAAGCAGCAGTGATAAAATATCTTCATTAAACCTATAAAAATACCACTCATGAAAAACAACATTTTAGTCATCGGAGGAACTGGAAAAACCGGCCGGAAGATCGCTGAGCGTTTGACGCAAAAAAATCAAAACGTAAGAATTGGATCAAGGAATGGGCACCCGGCGTTTGATTGGGAAGCCCCTTCTACCTGGCCAGCTGCACTAGCAGGTATGGATAAGGTGTACATCACCTTTCAGCCTGATTTGGCGGTGCCTGGCGCTTTAGCTGCCATTGAAGGCTTGACCCAAGTCGCCCAGGAAAGTGGCATCAAAAAGATGGTTTTACTATCCGGTAAGGGGGAGCGAGAGGCGGAACTATGTGAGCAAGTCCTTATCGGTTCAGGAATAGATTATACCATCGTGAGAGCCACTTGGTTCAATCAAAACTTTAGTGAAAGTTTCTTTCTGGATCCCATTTTGGCTGGCCAAGTCGCCTTGCCACAGGCCAAAGCCAAAGTACCCTATGTCGATACCGATGACATCGCTGACGTCGCGGTTGAAGCGCTATTGCATGATCAGCATAACGGTCAAATATATGAACTGACCGGCCCTCGAACTTGGACTTTCTCCGAAGTGGTACAGGAAATAGCCACCGCAACGGGTAGGGAGATTAGTTTCACGGCGATTTCCTTGTCGGATTATAAACAGCAGCTAGAACAATTTCAGCTTCCTGCGACTTATGTCTGGCTCATCAACTACTTGTTTACCGAAGTTTTGGGCAATGCGCAAAATGCGATCGTGACCCATGATATAGAAAAAGTGCTGGGGAGAAAGCCGAAAGATTTCTCTGAGTATGTGCGAGAGGTGGCTGCGATGGGGGTATGGAATCCGAAGGTAAATGTTTAATCAAAGACATTGACAAGCACATACAGAAAAGTCTAGATTTTTTGGAGGAAGAGGATCGCAAGATGCGCCAGAAGAAAACGAAGACGAATCGGAAAAAAGCTTAATCCATTGATGTGTAATGATAGGAATCTTATTACTGATAGATTCCTGGCTGGCTGAGTTTTGTTTCCAAGGAGAGCACACACACACAACATCGGCGGGTGAAGGCGTAGGTTAAGAGCATGTTTGGGCAACACCATTTGGGCCTGTCTGACTACCAGGCAGGCCTAAAATATCCTTTTTTCGCTAATACTTCGTTCCTTTTTTTGCCCGTATCTATGGATATGCACTTCAAAAAGAGCCTCGTCTTAGCTAAAAAATGACTCTTTTTTGCTCCAAAAGCATTGCCCAAACATGCTCTTAGACTTCAGAAGTTAACCAAGCCATGGCAAGGAAAAACTTCTGGAGTCTTGCTATGTAAAAATGTTTTAGGTGTTTAATCCCCAACAAGATAAGGTTATTTGATCATCATTTAGACCACATCTTGATGTGGTTTTAAGCTCAACATACCCCAACTCGCAACTCGCAACACTTCCTCCCCCGCCCAATAACAAAGCCCCCCCAGTTAAATCTTTGAGCAGCAATTCTCATGTGAAGTCGGAAATGAAAGACTACCAGTCCACTACCTACCCCAATAAATCCTTCTTCGCTCGTTTACTAGCAATCGCTCGCATGTCCTTCGCTTCATCCAGCTCATCAATGATTTCTGTCTTCAAAATCTCTTCGATGACATCCTCCAAACTCACCACGCCCTCAAATACGCCAAACTCATTGAAGAGGCAGGCCAGGTGTTTTTTGTTGGCGAGGAAATGATTAAGTAAGTTGTCCAGCCGCATATTCTCTTTAATATAAAGAATATCTGGGCGCATGAAATCTTTGACAGTTTTCCCTTCCTTTAAGTCTAGCCCCAATAGATCCTTGACTAGAAGTACACCTTCGATGTTATCGCGATTTTCAATATAAATCGGGATGCGTGAGAAACCCTTAGCCTTAATGGTGTTGATAATATCTTCATCGATCACCGTATCGATGGAGAGACTGTAGACAACTGGCTTGGGAGTGGCTACCATTTCAGCAGTCATATCCGAAAACGCTAATGCCCCTAACAGAATACGCTCTTCGTCCTCATCGATTTCACTCTCATGTGCATCCTCATGGTATTTGATGATTTCTTCGATTTCCTTTTTATTCCAAATCGTAGCCAATTCTTCTCCGAGAGCTTTATTGAGTACCCAGGCCAATGGGAAGGCAATGGGGTACAATACAAAGATGAAAAGCCGTACCAGCCAAACCGTGTTGGCGCCCAGTTGCATCGCATATCTAGAGAAAACAGCTTGTGGAATAATTTCACCAAAGACCACGATTAAGCCCGTCGAAACGATACCTGCGACCAAGCCCGTAGCAATATTCCCCAAGAAAATGGCCATGGTCGAGTTGACGGCTACATTTCCCAAAAGCAGTGTACAGAGTAATAAATTACCATTTTTACGGATGGGGTAAATTTTCTTGGCCCGTTTATTCCCCAACTTCATCTTCCGCTCCAAAGAAGTCAAATTCAGACTAAAAAAGCCCAGCGTCAAACCACTAAAACAGCCAGAAAGCAGCACTAAGGCCGTAACAATTAGAATATCCATTTGTCAATAATCAATTTCGGTTATAATATCATCAGTTAAGCTATAGACTTCTGGAGTCTATCCGAGTTAGCAATTGACAAATATAGCTTTTATATGATTTTTAGTCTTATTCCGCTGGCATGGAGCGGTTTTATCCACATCAAAATGTGATTGCAGTGATTTCTTATGTAGGCTGTTTCCGTATTTCGAAGCCTTGTTTTATTCGGAAAACCGGAAATGGGAAGTCGGAATTGGGAACGCAGGCCATGAAATGCCTATTCCGCCTTCATATGAGAAACTTCTGAAGCCCAAGCCATTTTTGAATAGCAATTAATTTTCGTTATCATGTAATCGCAATTTATTCTTTTAGAAAAGGTGAAAACAAAGTGCTGTATGTTAGATCGAACCACGAAAGAAGGACGAAACCTAGAAATATCCTTAGGCCTATTGGCTGGCTATTGCGTAGCAGCCCTTATTAATAAATTTGCTTTTGATAAAAGTTGGGCCGAAGCCTTTTTCGATGAAAAATTGATCCTGGGATTGGCGGGAATTGGACTGTCTCTTTTTATATACTTTTGGAGGAAGCGGAGAGCCGAGAACAGTAACTAGCCCCTTTTTATCGAAGCTGCATCTTTTTCGGGAATCTGACTCATGCTTGGCGTAATTATATTGCCACTTTGGAACGAGAGGGAGCGATACCCTGGATTTTTGACCAGGAGAAAAGGGAGAGGAGAATACCCGAAATCTTGATTCCAAAAGAAGAATTTTAAATTGCCCAGCACTTGGCAACCTACTCATTATTTAGCTATGAAAATAAAATTATTGCTTTTCTTACTTGGAACAGCCTACTGCGGTGCTTGTACCCAGCACACTCCATTGGAGCCAGAATCTTTGGCCGAATTTTATTCCTTTAACATTAAGGTAGATCAAGCTATTCCTAATTCTCCTAAAGTTGATATGGTGCTAGAAATCCTCAGTGGGGATTCTACCCTTGCCTACCCCGGTAGGATCGAAACCAGAGGGGGATTCTCCATCTCTTTCCCTAAACAGTCTTTTGAGATAGACCTGGAGACTGATGTGCCACTGGCCGGATTAGCCGCTGATGACGATTGGATTTTAAATGCCAATTATATCGATAAGACGTTTATCCGTCATGTAATTGCCTATGATCTTTTTCGGGCAATGAATGCCAAGAACGTAGCACCTGAAACGAAGTATATTGAATTGAGCTTGAATGGGAACTATAACGGCTTATATGTCTTGATGGAAAAGTTGGATCGATCAAGTTTGGCGATAGATAAAACAGATCCTACTGCGGTGATTTACAAAGAGCCTCCCTTATTCCATGAAGACCTGATCACTCCACAGAATGCTGATAATTATTACCAGCAAACCTACCCCAAGAAAAAAAAGCAGGACAAGACTCGATTTATAGCTGATATCCGTGGTTTTATCTTGCATAGCGATAGCACTTCCTTCGAAGAAAAGGTAGGCACCCTCTTTGATTTGGATAATATAATAGATTGGCATTTGCTATTGCTACTCACGAATAATAGTGATGGTATTTTGAAAAACTTTTACCTCTATAAAGTGAATGCGGCTACTGCGCTACGTGTTGCTCCCTGGGATTATGACCATTCGTGGGGCAGGGATGGCGACAATGAACTTAACTTGATCAAACCGTTGGACTTGAATCGATCTACCCTATTCCGGCGATTACTCAAGATTTCTTCCTATCAATTGGCTTTAAAAGAGCGCTGGAATGAACTACAGTCCCTAGGCTTATTCACCCCTGCGGGCTTGAAACAACGGATACAAACCTATAGACAAACCCTGGATGAAGTAGTCGGCAGGAATTTTGAAAAATGGCCCGTAGACAATCCCATCTACTACGATAAAAATGACTTTGCCGCCGAAATGGACATCCTAGAACATTATATCGACTTAAGACACCCCCAATTGCTACAGTATTTTGAAAACCTATAAGGGGATACGTGCAGTTTTATCCTATCATCAATTGCTTTTCCTTTCGCCGAGAGATACAGTATGATCAAAAGTTTACCTGGCTTCAATGCTGGAATGGGATATCTTTCAATTCAAGGGGCTGCTCATGTGAATGAAAGATGGGTGTTTTAGGAGAGTCTATTTTCATACCTGTTAATGTTGGCTAGTTCAAGCATGTAAAAGATCTGCTTTGGAACGATAAAACGGCTAAAGCGTATTAACTTTTGTTATTAAGTTGATTGTTTCTTTTTTAGAATAATCAGAGAAGGGAATTTGACTTTCCCAAAACTAGTTATTAATATTAGTATTAAATTCATATAAATGAAATTTGAAAAATTCCACAATTTATTCTTTGACAGCCTCCATGGTGCTTTTTCTAGAGTTACGGACCGTGAAGCATATGATTCTCAAATTACACTTACTGGAGAGGAATACGATATTGTGACAAATTACTTTGGGGTACAAAATATTCATATTGGGAATGTAGCTAGTAATCGGAGAAAGGCTTCGAAGAGGTTTCTGCTTTATAATACAGGTGAGTTTATTAATCTAAATTTAGTTTACCCAAAGCCAAATAGCCTTGAACTAAGGCTATATCTTGCTAGAAAGAATGGTTTTAAACCTTCTGGGGGAATGATTTGGTTTATTTTTATCAATAAATCGAATCAACTAACCATTGGTGCTGTTAACGAATTAGTTTGGAACTCT
>Ga0070729_10001156_pt1 | contig 43696 bp, 25 predicted proteins | sample tdDd472_FD_66725 | JGI IMG/M metagenome (GOLD analysis project Ga0070729, IMG submission 66725) | Marine sediment microbial communities from the Atlantic coast under amendment with organic carbon and nitrate - tdDd47.2 | ecosystem: Environmental > Aquatic > Marine > Coastal > Sediment | place... | reverse complement strand
GATGCCGGTGTGAGCCATGTGTTTATGGAAGTTTCATCTCATGCGCTGGATCAATATCGAGCTGATGGCACACTGTTTGATTATGCCCAGTTTACTAACCTGACCAGAGATCATCTGGATTATCATGATGGTATGGATGATTATTTAAAAGCCAAACAACGACTATTTGATCCGCTGCTTGAGCAAAGTGAAAAAAACGAAAAAGCTGCGATCATAAATATTGACGATGAATATGCCGAGAAAGTTTTGGCCTCGTATTCAGGTAGGGTTATTCGTACCGCTCTTGAAGACCGGCGGGCCGATATCTATGCTGAAAGTCTTGAGACCAGTTTGGACGGCAACCGGATGTTGCTGAATGTTTTCGGAAAACAATACCAATGTGCAAGCCCTTTAACCGGGGTGCATAATGCCAAAAATATCATACAGGCAGTGGCCGTAGGACTTTCTGCGGGACTTTCCGCCACCGATGCGCTTGAGGGAGTGTCAAGTTTAAAGGCTATTCCCGGAAGGGTCGAAAAGGTAGAGGACAAAAACAGGCGACACGTTTTTGTGGACTACAGTCATACCCCGGATGCACTTCAAAATACTTTAAGTAGCTTGAAAAAATTGAAGGAAGGCAGACTGTTTGTGGTGTTTGGCTGCGGAGGAGATCGGGACCGGGGTAAACGCCCCCTGATGGGTCAGGTGGCTGCACAGTTTGCCGATGTTGTCGTAGTAACATCCGACAACCCCAGAGGCGAAGAGCCAGCTTTTATCATCTCCGAAATTGAGCCGGGCGTTATTAAAGCCGGGATGCAGAAGGCTGCAAGTGATCTGGCTTGTGAAATAAATAATGGTGAATATCAGGTAATCGAAAACCGAGCCGAGGCAATAAGATTTGTGTGTCAGGCTGCAAAGGCCGAAGACGTGATTCTGATTGCGGGTAAGGGGCACGAAGATTATCAGATAATTAAAGGTGTCAAATATCATTTTGATGACAGAGAAGAGGCCGCCAAGGCATTAAAATCTGAAGCTGGAGGCAGTAATGACTAAATATCGATTCAGCTTGGAGTTTATCAAAAAGAGTATCAGACCCATAAAATGGCTCGGTAATAAAAGCGGTGGAGCCATCGCTGTTTCCACCGATAGCAGAACCATTAAGGCGGGAGAGTTGTTTGTGGCACTGGTTGGGCCGAATTTTGATGGTCACGATTATTTGCAGAGCGTGGTGGATTCAGGTGCAACGGCTTTAATCGTATCCAGCGAGGACAGTGCAGAGAAACTGCTGGAAAATAACAGTCAGCTAGCTGTGTTTCTGGTAGAAGATACCTTGCAGGCTTTGGGCGATCTCGCTCATGGCTGGAGGATGAAACAGAACCCGCAGGTTTTTGCCATCACCGGTTCCAATGGAAAAACCACTACCAAGGAATTGCTGGCCTCGATTCTGTCCGAGGTGGATGATGTTTTAAAAACCGAGGGTAACCTGAATAATCTTATCGGTTTGCCTCAGACGATTTTAAAACTTGAAGAACAAGCGCTATTGGTGGTTGAAATGGGCATGAGCGAGTTAGGCGAGATTGATCGACTGACAGAAATCGCCACGCCCGATATCGGCATAATCAGTAATGTCAATCCGGCGCATCTGGAAACTTTAGGCAGTCTGGAAAATATTGCCAGGGCCAAGGGTGAGTTGTTCAAAAGGTTGTCGGGAGATAACTGGGCCATTGTCAACCTTGATAATTCTTATACCGAGCAGCTGGGCAAGGCTTGCAAGGCAAAAAAAATTACCGTCTCGCTGATTGATCCATCGGCAGATGTTTACGCCAGAAATATTATTCCCAATCCTCAGGGCTTCAAGGTGGAAGTTGTTTGCAATGGCCAGCCGGTTGAGGTGGTTCTGCCACTGATGGGTCGTCATAATATCAGCAATATGCTGGCAGCCATGGCTGCTGCATCAGTTGCGGGTGTCTCGCCCGATACCATGGCCAAAGGTATTGAAAAATGCGTGGTACCGGGTAGACGATTGAAGGTTAGAAAAGATCTGACCGGCTTTACCTTGATAGACGATTGCTACAATGCCAACCCCTCTTCAATGGCGGTTGCGCTTGAACTGCTCTCTGATATTGCCGGCGCTAAACGCAAGTTTGCCATATTGGGCGATATGCTGGAATTGGGTGAGGGTGCCGAGATTTATCATAAGCAGGTTGGCAGCAGGGCTGCAGAATGTGGCACAACCAAACTCTGTGCTTTTGGCAGTTTTGCCGAAAATATAATTCAAGGAGCTGTAGAAGGCGGAATGAAAGCCGAAAATTGTTTCGCCACAGAGGATTTCGAACAACTGGAGCAGTTTTTGTGGAGCAAGCTAAAAAGCGGTGATGTTGTGCTGGTGAAAGGCTCCAGAGGAATGCGACTCGAGCGTGCTGTCAACAGTATTGAAAAATTTGCAAAGGAGTAGAACCGGATGTTCTATCATTTGTTATATCAGACAATGGGTTCAGACACGTTTTTTCGTGTTTTTAAATATATTTCATTCAGAACCGCTATGGCTACCCTTACGGCTCTGCTGATCACCTTTGTTTTTTCACCCTGGTTTATCAAGGTTTTAAAGAGTAAGCAATATGGTCAGACCATTCGAGAAGACGGGCCCCAGAGCCATTTGCAAAAAGAAGGCACACCCACCATGGGAGGTGGAATTATTTTGTTGTCTTTTGTGCTTTCCACTTTGTTGTGGGCCAGGCTGGATTCGCCTTTTGTCTGGGTTGCGGTGGGTGTTTCCTGTCTGTTCGGACTGATTGGTTTTGTTGACGACTATATGAAAGTGGCCAAGAAAAATACTGCCGGTTTAAGTGGCAAGATACGCATTGTGGTTGAATTTGCGATTGGTTTTGTAATGATGTATGTGCTGTTGACACAGACCAGCCTGGGAAGCGATCTGGCGATACCTTTCAGGTGGGAGCCCTTGCCTGACGTGCCATATTGGATTTTTATTCCCTTTGGAGCTTTTGTGCTGGTTGGTACTGCCAATGCGGTAAATCTTACCGATGGCGCTGATGGTTTGGCGGTGGGGCCGGTGATGACCACTTCATTGGTCTATGCTATTTTCGCATATATCGCCGGTAATATGGTTTTTGCCGGATATCTGAATATGCCTTATATTGTAGCCTCTGGAGAGTTAACTGTATTTTGCGGGGCCATCTTCGGTTCCTGTTTGGCTTTTTTGTGGTATAACACGCATCCGGCCTCGGTCTTTATGGGCGATGTAGGTTCTTTAAGTTTGGGTTCAGCCCTTGGGGTAGTTGCTGTTTCAACCAAAAATGAATTGATGCTGCTGATTGTTGGTGGCGTTTTTGCCATGGAAACCATTTCCGTTATTATTCAGGTGGGATCTTTTAAGCTGACAGGAAAACGCGTTTTCAAAATGGCTCCCTATCATCACTCGCTGGAACTCAGGGGATGGGCCGAACAGAAAATGGTAGTTCGCCTCTGGATCATTTCAATTATTTTAGCCTTGATGGGGCTTGCCGCACTTAAACTGAAGTTTAATATTTAAGGAAATATTTTGAGAGTTGATCAGAGACGACAATCTGCAAACCCAAGTCGCATTGACTGGGTTCTTTTAGCGACCACACTATTGCTGGTTAGTTTCGGTGTGGTAATGGTTCTGTCGTCTTCGGCTTATTTTGCAGCAAAACATGTGAATGACAAATACTTCTTTTTCTCCAGACAACTGATATTTGCCATTGTCGGGTTTGTGGTGATGTACGGTGTTAGCAAATTCAATTTTGAAAACTATCGCAACCGTAAGTTTCTTTATCCGGTTTTGGGCTTGCTGGTGCTGATGCTGATTATGGTCTTTATACCGCAGGCTGCGGGAGAAGCTGTGCTGGGGGCCAAGCGTTCTTTGCCACTGGGGCCTTTTCATCTGCAACCCTCGGAGTTGGCTAAACCACTGGTTATCATGTATCTGGCATTTTCCTTGACCAAAGAGCGAGAGCGAAAAGATGGATTTGTTTTTGGTTTTCTGATCCATCTTGTTTTACCGATGTTCATTTTGGTATTGATTGTTTTAGAGCCTGATTTCGGAACCTTCTTTCTAATTTTCACCGTCAGTATTTTCATGCTGATAGTGGCTGGCTCACCGATCAAATATCCTCTGATTGCAGTTGTTGCACTTACCCCAGCGGTGATAGCCTTGTTTTATCTGCATCCACATACTTTAAAGCGACTTGGCATGTGGATGAATCAACTGCTGTTTATTGGCTCCAATGCAGACTACAACCTCCTGACCTATCAGGTGCGCGAGTCGCTGATAAGTTTTGGCTCCGGCGGTTTCTGGGGACTGGGCTTGGCCGAGGGTACCTTGAAGATGTTCTTTTTGCCTCAGGCCCACAGTGATTTTATTCTGGCCACGCTGGGACAGGAACTTGGTTTTATCGGCACCGGCCTTTATTTCCTGCTGTTTGGTGTTCTGGTGGTGCGTGGTTATCAGATTGCTTTAAGAGTACCAAGTACATTTGGATGCTTTTTGGCCTTTGGTCTGACCAGTCTTTTGTTGCTGCAATTTATGATTAATAGTGGTGTGGTGATGGGTATTTTGCCTCCCAAAGGAATTGCATTGCCCATGATAAGCTATGGTGGATCATCCCTGTTTGCAACTTTGATTTCCATTGGTATTTTAATGAATATCAGTAAATATACGGTTGTTTCCGATAATGGCAAAAGGAGGCGCAGATGAAGGTGCTGATTGCCGGTGGTGGAACAGGTGGACATCTCTTCAGTGGTGTGGCCGTTGCCAAAGAACTGTTGAAAGAAAATGACAAGCACGAGATTACCTTCGTCGGCACCAATAAAGGTATTGAAGCGCGGGTGATTCCCCAGGAAGGTTTTAAGCTGCGCTTGATTACTGTTGCCGGTTTAAAACGGGTAGGTCTCTTTAAAACCTTGCTGGGACTGATCAAGCTGCCACTTGCAGCCTTGCAGTCCTTCTGGATCGTGCTTTCCAGTTGGCCGGATGTCGCAATTGGTGTTGGTGGCTATGCCTCCGGCCCGCTGATGCTGGCTGCCTGGTTTTTGCGTAGACCGTGCATTATCATCGAACAGAACTCCTATGCCGGAGTTACCAATAAAATACTGGGTAAATTTGTAAAGTATGTAATTACGCATTTTTCAGCCAGCCAACGTTTCTTTGCAGCGGAAAAAATCAGGCAATTTGGTAATCCGGTGAGACCGGAGATTGTTGAGCGCGCCAGAAAAATTGAGTACACAAGATCTGAGCCTGAGCGTCTGAACATTCTTATCACTGGCGGTAGTCAGGGTGCGCACGCTGTTAACGAAACCGTTAAACAGGCATTGCCATTATTTGAAGACTTTGCCGAGAAGATAAAAATCCGGCATCAATGCGGTGTGGCAGACGAAAGTGGTTTGCAAAAAGCTTATCAGGATTCAAAGATCGAGGGTCAGGCCACTGCATTTATCGACGATATGTTAAGTGCTTATGACGAGGCGGATCTGATTATCTGCAGAGCTGGAGCGAGTACCATTGCCGAGATTTCCATTGCCGGAAAACCCGCTTTGTTTATACCTTTGCCGACCGCCGCAGACGATCATCAGACCATGAATGCCAAAGAATTAGCCGAAGCCAAGGGTGCATGGCTGGTAAAGCAATCAGACTTTACTCCACAGTATTTGGCTGATTTTGTAAAAGAGCGAATTGCAAATCCTGCTGAGTTGGAAGCTTTTGCAAAGCTGTCCAAAACCTTTGGCAGACCGGATGCTGCCAAAGATGTAGTGAATCTTATGCACGAGATGTGCGGGAAATAATGAGGCCTGTAAATGAGCAGATTAACATGTGAAACAACTTGTGCCCGTGGTGTTTTGAGAACACGCATTAAACAGATTCATTTTGTGGGCATGGGTGGTATCGGGATGTCCAGTATTGCCGAAGTGCTTTTGGCGCAGGGCTTTGCTGTCTCTGGTTCGGATGCCAAAGACAGTGGTATCCTTCGCAGATTGGAAAAGCTTGGTGCTAAAGTGGCCGTGGGTCACGCTGCGGAAAACCTGGGTCAGGCAGATGTTCTGGTGTTTTCATCTGTTATTCCGCCCCATAACCCGGAATATCGCGAAGCCAAAAAACGTGGTATCCCCATTATCCAGCGGGCAGAGATGCTGGCAGAGTTGATGCGGATGAAGGACGGTATTGCTATCGCCGGCTCTCATGGAAAAACTACCACCACCAGCCTGACCGCCTGGATTTTGTCAGAGGCCGGTCTTGATCCTACCTGTCTGGTAGGTGGCAGACTGGAATCCTTTGACTCCAATGCCCGTCTTGGTGAAAGCTGTTTTCTGGTGGCGGAGGCCGATGAATCTGATGGATCATTTTTGAAACTATCGCCAGTAATTTCGGTGATTACCAATATTGATCCGGAACATCTGGATCATTATCAAACCTTTGAGGTACTGGTGGATTCCTTTGTGGAGTTTACCAGAAACAGTCCCTTTTACGGTACCAACATTCTCTGTGTGGATCATCCGGTTGTCAGGCGGATTCTGCCACGCATCAAACGACGCTATGTCAGCTATGGCTTGTCCGAAGATGCCGATTTCAGAGCCGAGAACATCCGGTCCGAAAGCATTACCAGTATTTTCGATGTTTACTTTAAAGGGCAACTTTTGGGTGAAGTGAAAATTCCATTACCAGGTAAACATAATGTTTTGAATACTTTGGCAGCCATTGCCTGTGCCTATGAAGTGGATGTTGAATTTGAAGTGATTCAGCATGCACTTGCCTCGTTTGCCGGTATCGACAGACGTTTTCAGATCAAGGGCAAGGTGGATGGCGTGACTGTGGTTGATGATTATGCTCACCATCCCGAGGAGATATCTGCAACTTTAGGAGCCGCCAAAAGCTGTCATCAGGGGCGCGTGGTGGCGCTGTTCCAGCCCCATCGTTATACCCGTACCAGAGATTTGTTTGAAGAATTTACCACGGCTTTTAAAGATGCAGACGTGGTTTATGTCTGCGATATCTATGAGGCCAGTGAGGCACCGATTCCCGGCGTGACCGCTGAAGCACTGGCTAAGGCCATCGTTGAAAGTGGTCATCCCAATACCAGATATGTGGCCGACAAAGATAAGGCGGCCTCAATTATTGCTACTGATATTCAGGAAAACGACATAGTTATTACTCTTGGCGCCGGAGATGTAAAAAATGCCGGTGTTCATTTACTCGAACTTTTGCATGGTAAAAAGGGTAACACATTATGAGCATGACCAGAGAAGAGATGCTTGAGAAAAAGATCGGCGTTTTGTATGGAGGATTAAACAGCGAGAGATCGGTCTCTTTAGAAACCGGAGAAGTAATTTATCAGGCATTGTTGAAAAAAGGATACAATGCGGTATTGATAGATCAGGGCCGGGATTTGCCGCAGCGTTTAATCGAAGAAAAAATCGAGGTGGTTTTTAACGCTCTGCACGGGAAATGGGGAGAAGATGGTGCAGTTCAGGGTACCCTGGAAGTTATGGGAATTCCCTATACCAGCACCTCAATTTTAGGTTCTGCGCTGGCCATGGATAAATATCAGGCAAAAATTGCTTTTCAGGCTGCCGGTTTGCCTATTGCGCCATTTACGATGGTTAGCAAGGATGAATGTGGTAAATTTAATCCATCCAGTCTTGGTTTTGACTTACCGGCAGTTGTCAAACCGAACTCCGAAGGCTCATCATCAGGGATCAGTATAGTAAAAAAAGCTGAGGAATTTCAACAGGCTTTGCAGAAAGTGTTTAAGCTTGATTCTTATGCTCTGGTTGAAAAATACATTGTTGGCAAGGAAATTCAGGTCACGGTTTTGAACGGAAAAGGACTTGGTGCGATCTGGGTTAAGCCTGCCCGAGAGTTCTATGATTTCGAAGCAAAGTATAAAACTGACGATACTGAGTATATTTATCCTGCACCTTTGGAAGAAATGTTGTATAATGAATGTATTCGTGTGGCCGAGCAAGCAAATAAGGTTATTCGGGGCAAAGGTGCCACTAGAGTCGATCTTATTGTCAATGATAATGGAGAAATAATAATTCTGGAGCTGAACACGTTACCGGGAATGACAAGCCATTCACTGGTACCGAAAACAGCTTTGGCTGAAGGTATAGTATTTGAAGATCTGGTAGAGCAAATACTGTTCGATGCTTCACTCGAATTGTTTGAGCCCGAAGGAGACTGAGATGGCTCGCAAGGCCGTAAACAAAAAGGTCAACCGCAAAAAATCGGAAGTGGTTGAGGCTCAGTGGGGAAAACGTATTCTGGCTCTGGTCAGATTTTGCGGGATTTATCTGGTCTTTATTGCTGTTTTTCTCTGCTGGCGACAAATGTACAGCTGGATAGAGGAACAACACTGGTTTGATTTAAAAGAGATTGACGTTGTTGGTGTTGAAAGAGTTAGTGAAAAAGAAATTATTGAATATTCCCATGTTGATATTGGGATTTCTGTTTTTGAGCTGGATATTTCCAAGGTGATTTTGCAGGTAGAGGCTCATCCGTGGGTCAAACATGCCAGCGTAACCAGACGCTTACCAGATGCTCTGCTGATTGAGGTTACAGAACATCATCCGGTGGGGCTGGTTAAACTGGATCGAATTTACTATGTCAACAGTGAAGGAACTCCTTTCAAGGTTGCCAAAAAAGAAGTGGTCAACGACTTTATTGTGATTGAAGGTTTAAGCAGTTCCAACTTTGAAGTAATGGAAGTTGGGCAGAAGAAAGTCAGACGAGCCTTGGAATTCATAAATTTTTACAAGGAACACCCAATGCACCAGCTTGCTGCCTTAAGGCAGGTCAAGCATCGCTATAACGGACTTGAGATAGCTGTTGGGAAAGATAGAACCAAGGTTATATTTGGCAAAGGAAATATGCAGGATGATCTGGATCGGGCGGCCAAACTCTGGTCGCATCTGAAAGCCAGAAATCTTTTAGCAGATGTAATTCATCTGGATAACAGGAAACAACCGGAACGTGTGGCCGTTCAATTGAGGTCGGATGATCCGGAAAACGATATGAAAACAGAAGTGCGCGAGCATAGAAATTAAACGCGGAGGATTAGATGTCTAAAAAAGGTGATATCATAGTCGGTCTGGATATCGGCACTACAAAGGTGGTGGCACTGGTTGGCGAAGTCAAAGAGGATGGACAGATCGAAGTAATCGGTATGGGTTCCAGTCCATCCAAAGGCATGCAAAAGGGTGTTATCAATGAGATAGAATCTACCGTAGATTCTATTCGTAAGGCTGTAATGGAAGCCGAGTTGATGGCAGGTGTGCAGATTAGTTCTGTCTATGTTGGTATATCGGGACATCACATTCGTGGTTTCAACTCTCACGGTATTGTGGCTGTTAAAGGCAACGAAATTACCCAGGTTGACATGGATCGAGTACGCGATCAGGCCAAAGCTGTGGCAATTCCCATGGATCGACAGGTCTTGCACTCTATTCCGCAGGAATACATTGTCGACAGCCAGGACGGTATCAAGATTCCTCTGGGAATGAGCGGTATCAGGCTTGAAGCCAAGGTTCACATTGTTACCTCCGGTATTTCTGCCGGGCAGAATATCATCCGCTGTTGCAATAAAGCCGGACTTTCCGTGGCCGACATTGTTTTAGAGCCTCTTTGCTCCTCTCTCTCTGTTCTAACCGACGATGAACGTGAGCTTGGTGTGGCAATGGTGGACGTTGGTGGTGGTACCGCCGATATTATCATCTACCTTAAAGGTGCGGTTGTTCATACCTCCGTTTTGCCCATTGGTGGTGATTTTGTCACTCACGATATCGCAGTTGGTTTAAGCACACCGATGGCCTCGGCTGAGGAAATCAAAAAAGAATACGGCTGTGCCATGTCTTGTCTGGTGACCAAAGGCGAGTCTCTGGAAGTGGCCAAGGTTGGCAGTGGTGACCCGCGACATATTTCCAGGCAGGTTTTGTGTGACATTATCGAGGCCCGTGCCGAGGAAATCGTTACCATGATCCAGAAGGAAGTACACATGACCGGGCTGGATGATCTTTTAGGTGCAGGAGTTGTCTTTACAGGTGGTGGAATCAATCTGCCGGGTATGGATCAGCTTGCTGAAGAAATGATGGATATGCCTGTCAGAGTGGCATCCCCCTCCGAGGTTTCCGGTCTGATTGATCTGGTGCATGATCCGGTATATTCGACTTCTGTTGGTCTGTTGCGCTATGCCTCGACACATTCTCCAAGCTATATTGACAAAAAACGTCCGCTGGTGAAACGAATGATGGAAAAAGTAAAAGTATTTTTTAATGATTTCGTATAACAGCTTGGAATTAGATTTTTGTCTTTATCGCCAAGCTATATTATAGAGATACCGCTCATGCCCTTCGATATGAATTTTAAAGTGATAAAATTACTTTAAAATCCACCAAGGGTGAGAGCAAAACAGGAAAAAGTGAGAATTGCTGATAAAAAAATCATAGCCTTGTTTATTTTATATAATTTTACTATTGACTATGTTATATTGAATTGATATTGAAAGAGTAGAGAATTTCATTATCTTTTTTTCATATAAAAAAGTAAAGATAGAGAACAGGTACGATAAGGAGGACTGAGGGATGGCCGATCAGAACGGTTTGAAATTTGATTTCGATCCTGTAAGCTACCGTGCAGCAAAGCTGGCAGTTATTGGCGTTGGTGGTGCGGGTGGCAATGCTGTTGGATCAATGATTGAAAGCAACGTTGAAAACGTCGTACATATGATCTGTAACACTGATATGCAGGCATTGGAACGTTCCAAAGTGCCGGTTCAGGTGCAGCTTGGTGACAAACTTACCCGCGGTCTTGGTGCTGGCGGTGACCCGAATGTAGGCATGGCAGCGGCAGAAGAATCCCTTGAGCTTATCGAAGAATATATCCGTGATGTGGATATGTTGTTTGTTACTGCCGGAATGGGTGGAGGAACCGGAACAGGTGCCGCCTCGGTAGTAGCCAGAAAAGCCATGGATATGGGCATTTTGACCGTTGGTGTGGTAACCCGCCCCTTCCGTTTTGAAGGCCCGAACCGTGAAAAACTGGCCAATCAGGGAATTCAGGCTCTCAAAGAATCAGTTAACACCCTTATCGTTATTCCCAATCAGCGACTGCTCGATCTGGAAGAAGCCGACCTCTCTATCCTGCAAACCTTTAAGAAAGCGGATGACGTATTGGTCAATGCCGTTCGTGGTATCTCAGATCTGATTACCACTGCCGGTTATGTCAACGTGGACTTTGCCGATGTCAGAGCTATCATGTCCAATATGGGTATGGCCATTATGGGTACAGGCTCCGCAGTTGGTGAAGAAAGAGCCGTCGAGGCTGCTCGCGCTGCAATTTCATCCCCACTACTGGACGATCTGGATATCAACGGTGCAAAAGGTGTGCTGGTAAATATTACCGGATCTTCCACTTTGTCGTTGCGCGAAGTTGACGAGGCCGTGGGTTATATTCAGGAAACAGCCGATCCCGATGCAAACTTTATCTTCGGTTATGTGATTGACGAATCCGTGGGTGACTCTGTCAATGTTACCGTTATTGCAACCGGCTTCCCCGATACCGATATGCCAAAGGTAGATATCGAGCGCGACAACAGAATTGCCAGACGCAGAGCTTTCCAGGGAAATCTGGATATTCCGGCACATATCAGAAATGCCGAACGCACCCACGAGGGAACCTCGGTTTTGAGTTCAACTCCTCAGCGCAGCAGACCGCAGCCGATGGAAGTGGCTGATGAGCTGGAAGCTACCACGAGCTTGCCGGAACCAAGCCCGGTAATAGATCAGTTTGTCGAACCTGCAGTAAGCGAAGAACAGATAAGCATTCCTTCTTTCCGTCGCCGTCAGATTATGCGTCGCGAACGCTAGGAATTAGCAATAAAAATAAAAAGGCTACCTTGGAAAACCGAGGTAGCCTTTTTTGTTTTATGCATGGTTTGTTGATTTATTTTAAGGGGCGTTTAAAGCAAATTCTTGCATGTACAGAGTTTTTTGGGAATGCGAAAGAAACCATTTCCCAGCCCTCCTTACCAAGAGAATTAGAGATCAATCCTATTTTTTCAGAGAGTTGTCTAAGGCATGTATACTCCCATTTCTGGATTTCCACTTGTTGTTTTGTAGAAGTTTCAGTTGTGCTTTTTGCAAATGAAATTGAGAAGATTGATAAAATGGTGATTAAAACAAGAATTGCGATGGCAGTTTTTTTCATGGTTTTCCTCTGGTTAAACTTTAAGATATATATTTTCTAGGTTGGTTATCAATAAATGGATTATCCAGCTTATGGCTCCCAGACTTGCATTTTGCCATCTTTCCATTCCAACCACAGCTTTGTGGGATCGTCCAGTGCTTTCTTAAAGCTGAACATAATGCTTTTGATTCCTTTATTTCTGGTAACAGGGCTTATTTTCACTTTCATTTCTTCAAGTTGAATTTCGCTTTTACCGGTTTGGGGAATATTATGCGTTCCCCAGCCGAACATGGCCGGGCCATAGAAAAATCCCCGAGGCTTGCTTGTTGTTACCAGTTTGTTTTCTTCCAGTCTGGTGGTGCTTATATCAAGAGGGGCGAACCATTCTTTCGAATTATGAAATGTAAAAGAGTAGAGGTAGCGCATTTTAACCGACATATTTGGATTATAGAGCGTACTGGCAAAGGTCAGCAGGTGAATCTTAAGATTCTCCCGTTTGATCATCAGCGGGACAACATCGGGTGCACTGACCATCAAGGGCCAGAGGTGCATCAGATATACGTCTGTTACATCCGGCCTCTTTTCGATCTCCATTACCATATCATTTACAGCATCTTTAACAGTGTTGTGAGCTGTAACTTCGGTGAACGATACCATCAGGCTGAGGGCGATCCACCAGGAGAAGAATAGACCAAGCAGAGCCTTGCCCAGCAAGGACAGTACAGGTCTGGTGGATTTGATCAGGCTATAAATTGCTATTGCAAAAATGACAGCCATTCCCGGTGCTGCCGGATAAAAATATCGACCGGAAGAGGGCATCCAGAGCATTGCAAATAAAAATCCCAATCCCCACCAAAGCATAAATAATGCTTTTTGATTGCGTAATTTCCAGACTAGATAAAAAATTGTAGCAAGGATAAGCGATAATGATATTGCACCGATTATGGGGTTTAGTGGTGCAGACAAGCCAATAAAGGAGGTCGGTGGAATACCACTTACAGCAAATTTTAAATACTGGATAAAGTTATATGCCAATACTCCAAGCGGGCCATAGCCCACAAAAGCTGCAAAGCTTGCTTTTGGTACGGAATAGGTGGCGACACCACCGCTTTCCATCATCCTCCATGCAAAGAAGAACAGCGCGATTACCAGATTGATTGCCAATACCGCAAATGTATTTTTAGTTTGTAAGTTATTCTTATTGAATAATTTCCGAGATGCTTCATAGGCGAGCATAATAAAGGGAAAAGTTAAAGCATGTTCTTTTGCGCCCAAAGCCAGTATAAACATTGTTACATATAAAATTATGTTTCGAATCTTACCAGTGCTTTGCCATTTGAAATAAAAAATAGCAGACAGCAAACAGAAGCTCAGCATTTGCAGGTCACAGCGTGCCGAGATCCAGCCCAGAGGTTCTGCTACCATGGGGTGAATTGCAAAAGTTAAGCAGGCAATTAATACAATATTTTTGTGCAGTTTCAAGTTCTGCAATAAAATGAACAACAATATAGTATTGAGGCTATGCCAGATTTGCGAATGTATATGGTAGGCAGGGGCGAACCACTCAAAAAGTTGATAGTCCAGCCACAAAAAGACCAGATAGACCGGACGGAAGTAGAGCTGAATTTGTTCGACCCAGGCCAAAGCCGAGAAAACCTCTTTTCGCATATACCATATTTTATCAATGTTTTCACGACCGGATTGCCAGGTGGAGAAGATATAGTCTCCGCTTTCCAGATGCGCTAAATGCCAGAAGTCATCCATAAAGAAGTAGGTCCATAGGTATGGCAGATGCGGACAGATGGAGGCAAACAGCAATGCTATAATTAACTTATAACTGAAGTCATTTGAAATTTGATTTTCTGGTACACTGCTCATGTATTACGACACTCCACCCACAAAAGAAAATAGAAAACCTGCAAAATTTTGCTTAAACACGGTTGGAACAAATAATAACACTTATAGCTGTGCTTAAATTTAAGCATAGCTTATGAGCCTCTGAAAAGCCTGTAATTTTAGAGATCTGCTATCATGATATAAACGCATAATATTGAAAATAGCGATAGCTTTTAATTCCCAGGTTAATAATATTTCGAATCCACTTGATTGTTTTCACATTTCGAGATACTTTTTTGTGGCAAATGAAAAAACATATCGGTGGAAACGGATATTAACAGAGGTTTTTACGAAAGGCAATACCAATGAGACTGTGGATATTAAGACAGATGTTCTTTGTTTCGGCACTCTGCTTTTTATTGGCTGCATGTGGTAGTGACGAAAATGGTTCTGTTGATGGTGATCTGGAGGTTGAGCAAGAATTAATTGAAACCGATGGCGACCCTGAGCTGGAAGCCGAGCTGGAAATTGAGGAAGATGGCGATCTTGACCTAACCGAATGGGACGAGGACTTGCCGGAGCAGGAAACGGAAGAAGAAGCAGAGCCTGAGATTGAGGAAGAAGTGGAGATAAGCTATTGTCATCAGGACCCATGTGCCCACCACGCAAATTGTACCGATACCGTAAATGGTGCGGAATGTGTATGTGTTCCTGGTTACACGGGAGACGGCTTTGAATCCTGCGAAGATATCAATGAGTGCGAGCTGGGTACTTCCAGTTGCGACCCGATAACCGAATGTATCAATGGCGGTGGAGGCTTCACCTGTGGTAATTGCCCGGAAGATTATACCGGAAATTCTGCCAGTGGTTGTGTACCCATTACCACCAGTCACCTGAGAACATTTGCCTTGGCCAGTTCGGATAACACCATCAGTGTTTACAGCAACTTCCCCTTTGAGGTGGAATCGGATGAGATAAGCGAAATCATGGTGTTTATCCCTGAAAAGGGAGCAGATACAGAGCAGTACTATCTGGATGTCTACGATTTGGCCAGAAGAGGGAAAGCTACCGGCAGAACATTTATTATTGTTCCGGTATTCTTGCTTGCCAGTGATACACCGGCAGCAAAAGAGATTTTCTGGCAGACAGCTAATGACTGGCTGTTCGGCAATCAAACACCTGCTCAAGAGACCCTGGATATCAGCTCCTACACCGTGGTGGATCAGTTGATACTTTCACTGGTTTCGGAAAAGCTGCCCAACCTTAAAAATGCCATTATTGCTGGTCATGCCAGTGCTGCCGACTTTGTCCAGAGATATGCTGCGGGAACGAAAATCGAGGACAGCCTTGATTTTGATGTGCGCTATATTGTGGCCAATGCCAACTCATATTTATATCTGACTAACGAGAGAAAAATCGCTGATAGCTTTGCTGCACCAACGGGAGATTGCAGTAATTTTAACGATTACCATTATGGTTTGACTGGCATGAACCCATACTATAATCTTGCCGGCGAAAGCTATATCAGCAGCAGATACGCGCTGAAAGAAGTATATTATATCGCAGGCAGAACCAACACCGCAAGTGATGATGCCGGTTTTGATTCATCTTGTTCTGCTAATCTGCAAGGAGAGAACCGCATGAGTCGTGCCGAGAATTTCAAGTCATACACGGATTACTATGGTGGAACCGAGATTCATAACCTGATACTGGTAGATGAAGTTGGTCATGACATGGAAGGCATCTTTACCGATCCGGCAGTGAAAGAGGCTGCTTTTAATGTTTGGGTTGAATGAAAATCCATCAAACAAAAGGGTTTAAGTGGCTTTATTGCAAAGCAATCTGTGAATGTCTTGTTTGTTTTAAAATGTCGAACATTTAGACTGCTTAATTTAATTCGCCACTGCCAACCCTGGGTTTACTGCGCTTTTGTACGGGGTGTATTTCTCTCAAGTACATAAATCGAGGCAATGGAAGAATTGATCTTTTTCCATTTGTTTTGATATTTACTTTTCAATTCTCCAAAAAACTGAATTCTGGCTTTTTCAATGTCCTGATCATATACCTTCTGGTGATTTTCATCATATATTTTACTGGTAATAACAGTTCGTTTCCCGGCATTTAGCGTATTTTCTATTTTTGTGAATACAGCGTTTTTCGCATTTTTACGTAAAATCTTGTTACTGGAAATATCAACATTATCAACAGCCGAAGAATGCTTAATTTTTGAGAAAGCCTTGACGTTATTCAGCAAGTAGCCTGAATCAGCAACTATAAAATCATCTTCTTCGGCTTGTTGTAAAACATCGTCAGCCCAGGTGTAGTAAAAATCATTTTCCCATGATTGCAGAAACTTGATATTTCCGAAAAAATTGCTAACAAACAAACCTGCTATTACACAAAAAAGAGCTAGTTTTTTCCAGTGGGCTTCCTTTCCTGACAAAAATACAATACAGAAAAGCACCCAAATTACGACTGTTTGAGGAATCCAGAACCAAAACTGCATTGGGCACCAAAAAAGAAAAAATATTGAATAAGTAACTAGCCAGGACAAAAGCATAAAAATAAAGCTAGATTGGTTCTTCCACAACTGGTGTGAGGAGAAAAAGCCAATAACAAAAAGTGCTAGTATCACTAAAACAACAATCACAGAAAACACTGTCAGGGCAATGGCCATCTCGGCAGACATTTGGCTGACTAAAAGTTCTTCATCCATCAGAAAATTACTTGGATACTTCTCTGTCAGCCAGTCAACCACGGAAGGAATAGCAAACTTTTGACTCATTCCAATGAAAGCTCTCCCAATACCCACCAATGCTAAGATAAATGTTCCAAAGGATAGCGATTGCCACATACTGTCTCTCTGGGCATAACCTGCAAGAAATGATAAAGCCTGTTTTACTGTATAGATTTCATAAATTTGAGTTATGACCAAGAAATATACAAACGCCACAATAAAACCGCAAGGAAGGCCATAGGCTGTCAGACGTTTGATAAAAAGAGCAAACCCGTGTCTTTTCAAATCAAGAATTGCAATTGAGATAGCAACGATGACAAAAAGTCCATGAACCTGATGGATTAAAGCTCCAAGTGCAAGAGAGACACCGCCCAAAGCCCATGTACCTATCTCTGCCTCGGGATTTGAAATCAGGTAAAATGATAGTAAAACAAAGAAAAATGAAATTATGTAGACGCTGACAGCTATACTGTGAAACCAAAAACCATAAGAAAACAAAGGTAACATAGTTGCAAAAGTTGCTAAATTCAGGCTCAGCCCAACCCTCTTTTTAAGAATTAGAAAGAACAGCACAAGTGAAAGAGCACCAAACAAAGCACTGAGTGTTCCCATCTGGATAACAGGTGAGGTAATTCCAAAAAGTTCAAGGATTCCGCCCCATAAATGACTAAGGTGGTAAAAAGCTATGTGGTGGGAATTAGGACGGGCATCATTGACCACGCTGGAAAGATGTAATGCGCCATCAATATAATGTGACAGGTTGTGTGCCAAAGTCAGAATGTATAGTGTAAATCCGCCAAGAAAAATAACAAGAGCTCGTTTCCATACTCTCTTTTGCAGTTCGTTCATATTTCTATCCTGTGTAACAGCCTGCTAAAAATCAGAGAGTTGATTACCCCACCTGGTAGGCTAAAAAAACACTTCTCCTTACGAATACATCATCCCACCTGCAAGAGAAAAATGTTAGATAAGTTAGAAACCTTGCCTATTACACTGAATATAGATGAAATGTAACTATGAGTTTAATAGTACTTAATTGGATAAGAATGTCAAGCAAAAGGAATGTTTGGTTAATGACATCTTTAGTTAATCGGTTTAATCAACCTGTTTCTGAATATAAATAGGCATCTTAAACCAGACTGACCCCACAAAAAAAGGCTGCATTTTCATGCAGCCTTTTTGTATATCTTCTATAGGACTAGGCGTTGGCGCGTTTGTCCAGGTAGTTAGTAATGTAGATCATTACCGGTGCTGCGACAAATACTGAGGAGTAGGTACCGACCAATACACCGATGAGCAATGCCAGAGCAAAGTCGAAGATGATTCCGCCACCGAATAGAATCAGTGCGGCAACAACAAACAGTGTGGTTGTAGATGTCAGAATGGTTCTGGACAATGTTTGGTTGATACTTTCGTTAACCACTTGCGAGAGTGTTTTAACCTTGGTTTTGGAAAGGTTTTCACGGATGCGATCATAGACAACGATAGTATCATTGAGTGAGTAACCAACAATGGTTAGAAGTGCTGCGATTGTCGGAATGGTGAACTCGATACGGAAGAGTGCGAAGATGCCGACAGTGATTGAGATATCATGAATCAAGGCAACCACTGCACCCGGGGCAAACTGCATGTTGAAACGGAAGGCAATGTAAATCAGGATGCCGATAAGAGCATAGAGAATTGCCAGAATACCTTTTTGTTTCAACTGATCACCAACTTTGGGACCAACAGAGTCGAGACGTAAAATCTCGAAGGTGTCGGGACCGATTCCCTGACTTAAAACTTCAGAGACATGCGGTGTTAAACCGGCTAATACACAGCGGTAAATGTAACGGCCTTCGCTGCCTGTGACGGTTATTTCGTCTGTCGGAGCATCGGCTTTCGCGAAGATACCTTTAATTTGTGCATCGTCAACACGGCTGTTGAGAATGAATTCTACCTTGTCTCCGCCAGCGGTGGAGTGGTGGAAGTTTTTCAGACCTTTATCATTGAAAGCAGCTTTTAAACCTTCTTCAATGTCTTTTTCGCGTTTCTCGTTAACAAAAGAAATGCTGGAAAGTTTGATAAGGTATTCGTTGTCTTCCATCAGGCCAAAGCTCTGAACCTCGGCAGACATGCCTTGCAGTTTATTCATGGCATCGCGTACTTCATTGGCACTTACAGCTTTATTAAAGCGAACCTGAATTTCAGTACCACCAGCGAAGTCGATACCGTAGTTCAAGCCAAGTACCAGAGTAAGCAACCAGCAGATGCCGACCACTATTGCCGAGGCGGTAAGAAATTTCTTCGCATTCGGAATAAAGGCTATATTTATATCAGGACGAATGAATTCCATCTATCTTCTCCCGGACAAAACTAAATACTTAATGTTTGTTTTGTGCTTTTAGCGTTAATTGCATCAAATACCAGACGTGTCACTACAATAGAAGTGAACATCGAACAGGCAATACCTACCAGCAAGGTAACTGCGAATCCCTTGACAGGACCGGTACCATAGCTCCACAGTACAAAACCTGCCAGAGCTGTAGTTACGTTGGCATCGAAAATTGTCCAGACAGCTTTGGAATAACCACTGTCAACGGCAGCCTTCGAAGTTTTACCTATTCTCAATTCTTCTCTAATACGCTCATATATAATGACGTTGGCATCAACTGCCATACCAATGGTCAGAACAATTCCGGCCAGACCAGGCAATGTCAATGTGGCCTCAAAACCGGCCATAACCGCCATGATGAACAAGAGGTTAAGGAAGAGAGCCAGATTGGCAATCAAACCTGCTGAACGATAGTAGAACACCATGAAGATCACGATCAATACAAAACCGATCAGGATTGACATTTTTCCACTTTCGATGGAGTCGTGTCCAAGAGTCGGGCCTACTGTGCGTGTTTCTTCAAACTTGACAGGAGCAGGTAAGGCACCGGCACGAAGAACGATGGCCAGATCCTGTGCATCCTGGAAGAGCTCGTTGTAGCTTGACAAGGCGTTCAGAGTAATCATGGCTCTGCCACCTGTGATAGCAGTTTGAATGACCGGAGCAGACTTGATCTTGTTATCAAGCACGATGGCCATACGATCCTGAACGTGGTCGCCGGTTACTTTGCCAAACTGGCGGGCACCCTGACGGTCGAAGTTCATGGAGACATATGGACGATTCTGCTGCTGATCAATGCTTACACGGGCATCAGTAATGGTGTCGCCTGTCAGCATGGTCTTTTTAAACAGAGTATAACTTCTGACCTTGGTCTGCATCATTTTGGTATCTTCGAATTCCTCGAACATAACTACATGTTCGTCATCGACTTTGTCTGCAAGCCATGTTTTAATGCTGGCAAGGTTTTTACCTTCTTTGTCTTTAACAGCTTCGAGATAGGCAATACGTAACAGACCGCCGTTTTTATCTTTACGACTGTCATACTGCATTGTCCAGCCTTCAGGCAACTGGTCTTTGTACTGGTTCAAACCTGTGTACTTGTCATCCACAATTTTGAATTCGAGTTGCGCTGTTTGACCGATCATCTTGCGGGCGCGTTCGATGTCTTTGATACCAGGAATCTGAATCAGAATTGAGGTTTCACCCTGACGGGCAACCATAGCCTCTTTAACAGCCATCTGATCAATACGATTTCTGAGTGTCTCAATAGCCTGCAACACAGCGTATTTCTTACGGGTTTCCGCATAATCGTCTTTAATGCGGAATGCCATTGCGGGTTCTGCAACACCACTTGGGACATCTTCTGAGTTCATGTTGCCAAGGTATTGTGACAATTTGCTGCTTGCAGCATCCTTGCTTGCCTGATCTTCAAATGAGACCCACAAGACAGGTTCGCCGTCTACAGCACCGATCTTCTTGCAAGAGAGATCTTCTTCTTCGCAATACTGGTCAACTTCTTCAGTAAGTCTGTCAACATAGTCGACTACTGCTTTGTCAACTTCTACGCCAAGTACCAAGTGGATACCACCACGAAGATCCAGTCCTAAGCTGATTTTCTTGTCTGAAATGTTTTTATACCATTCAGGCAAGTCATCTCCTAAAAGGGTCGGAATCAGGTACACGACGGAGAAAACAACCAGCAATCCAGTTCCGATTACTTTCCACCACCAATTTCGTTCCATGGAGCAACACTCCTTGAGCTGAATAACAATAACAATTACTGTCTACAAATTGCTTAATGATAACTATCTACAATAGTTTCTTAAACATTTCACTTTTTCGCAGCACTTTCAGTGGCTTTCAGGCCGGCGATCTGATTGCGTTGCATTTTGATTCTTACATTAGGGGCAATTTCAAGTGTTACCACTGTATCGGTAAGACCTGTGATTGTGCCGTAAATTCCACTGTTTGTGATTACTTCGTCGTCTCTTTTCAAAGAATTGATCAGATTTTGATGTTCCTTGGCCGTTTTTTGCTGCGGACGAATAAGTAAAAAGTAGAAAACCAGCATAACCAGACCGGCGGGAAGCAGAATATCCAACAGACCACCCTGGGCCGGCTGACCCTGCGATAACATTACCTGAACTATTTGACTTAGCGGCACTATAAACCTCCTAAACCTCGAAAAATCCTATGATAATCGATTTAATAGACTATCTGGACATGAAGCAATACCTTCTACCAAAAATATAGTGTTGGGTCAATAATTTCTTTTGCTAAATCTGGGAAAAATAGTTTTGCAGTCAGAGATGATTTTAAACATGTGACAGAAGTATTTTGAACTTACATAAATATTCGTAATTAAAGATAAATCAGCCATTATTATTTTTGTGTAGTCTTGAAGTGACTTTAAAGGCAAAAAGGTGGTATAAGAGATTTTTGCGTCTTCAAGGGAAACATGGGGCAATATCGGACTGATAATTTGTAAAAATGATCTTATTTACACAAAAAACAAGATAAATTTTACAGCGGACAAATTACAATATATAATGTCGCAGTTAAAAAATACCCGTTTTGGCTAAATATTTCGTCCTTAACCCGTTTTTTGGGGAGAAGAATAATGAAAAAAACATTTGTTGTTATGATTACACTTTTATCATTTCTGCTTTGTTCATCACTGGCAATGGCTGATTTATATCGTTGGGTTGATAAAGATGGTAACGTTCATGTGACAAACACTCCTCCCCAGGGGCGTGGTGCCAAAGTAGAACAAATGCGTGAAAACAAGAGACATCATGCAAGACCGGACTCAAGCAGCCAGAGCAAGGCAGACAAGAAGAAAAAGAAAGAAGATAAAAAGAAAGAGAGAAAGGCCGCCAAGAAAGAAAAGAAAAAGTTCTATGCAAAATATCCGGGTGTCAAAGTTCAGTTGTATGTGACTAGCTGGTGTGCAGATTGTAAAAAGGCAATCGCATTTTTCAAGGCCAGTGGAGTAAGTTTGCAGGTCTTTGATGTGGAAAAAAATCAGAATGCCGCCAAACGAAAAGATATGATTTCTCCTGCCAAGACAATTCCTGTTGCCGTCATTGGTGATGGCGAGATTGTTGTAATCGGCTTTAACGAATCCGAATATTCCAGTGCGCTTAAAAAGTCAAAATAGCTTTTAATAAGTATTTAAATTAAACAGGGGGCGTTTTTTATTACACTCTCTGGAAATGAGATGTTTTATTTTTGGCTCTTGTGCATGTTGTAATTGATTTAAATGTTGCGTAAGAAAAATAACTTGAAAATTGATGGAAGGGTATTATGAAATTTTTTGTAGTAATGATTATGCTTGGACTTGCCATTTTTTATATATATGACAAGACCAAAAGTCTGGTGGTCTCGGATCAATCCACTTCTTTAATGTGGCAGATTGAACCATTTCATCAGCCTCTGGATTATGTGCGAGCAGGTGATCGCTGTACGGAGCTTGAGTTGATGGGATTTGACGATTGGCGTTTGCCGACAATCAGGGAGTTGCGCACAATCGTCAGAGGATGTTCTTCCTCAAGATATCCAGGTTCATGTCGTTCATTTGAATGTAGTGGATGTCCTGCAAATGGCGATAAATGTTACATTGATGACAGTTTTGATGGGCCATGCGGTAAATACTGGGCTAAAGGTTCCAGAAAGGGTTACCGTGCAATGAACTTTACAAAATCTTCTTTTAAAAAACATGATCCCATAGCATATTTTCATGTAAGGTGTGTCAGAACAATAAAAGAGTAATGTTTTTTTATCCTTAAAGGCATAAATAAAAACTGTGTTCGTAACTTACAAGGGGAAGAAATGATAAAATATATTTTGATACTGGTGGCACTTGGTAGCGGGAGCGTTTATTACTACTATTCAACAAGACCATTGATTTTACAAGATTCTGATAATGGCTTAATGTGGGAAATTTCTACATCATACAATGACGTTGGGTATATCAGTGCCGAGAAATATTGTAACAATCTGGAGCTTCAGGGCTATGATGACTGGAGAGTCCCAACAGTCAGAGAGAATAGAACGATAATTCGCGAATGTCCGAATACTGTAAAAAATGGCAAATGCAGAAGAGTTACATGTGATGGTTGCAAACATATTGCTGGTCATTGCTACAGAGAAAAGAAACTCCAGGGTGTTTGCGGAAGGTACTGGGCCAAGGAAGATAGATATAATTATTACATGGTAGATTTCAATATCGCGTCAATAACCATGGCTGGTAAAAGTGACAGTTTCAAGATCAAATGTGTCAGAACCATTCGCTGATAATGGATAATATATAAAAAAAAGATGGGCATAGCTGGCCCATCTTTTTTTGTTTAATGGTGTTTGAATTATCTGCTACAGATTTCTTCATGTTGGCAGTCATTTGTTTCGCTACAGGTGTCGATGGTGCATGCATTATCGTCATCACAGAGATAATCCTGCGGGACGCTTACGCATTGGTCATCCTGGGTGTCGCAAATGTCATCGGTACAGCTAATCTGATCGTCGCACTCCGGAACCATGCCTTCAGTGCAGCCAAAATTCATGTCACAGTATTCAGCTCCATTGCAGAACACGCCGTCATCGCAGCTGATGTGATCACTGGAGAATGTACAACTGTGATTGTCCGGATTGCACTCGTCTACTGTGCAGTCAATGTTGTCGTTACAGTCACTGTTGGAGTCGCAATATTCTTCGCAGAGGCCGTTTAGGCAGACCTCTTTGACATTAGGGTTGATATCGCAGATTTCATTATCCTGCATTGGTGTATTTAGACAGCCAAGTTCGCTGTCGCAGGTATCTGCGGTGCAGGGGTCATCATCTGAACAGTTCAAGGTCGCAGAACCGGATTCGCAAGTGCCGCTATTACAGGTGTCGCCAGCTGTGCAGATGTTTTCGTCATCACAGCTCATTCCACTTCTTGGTTCATTGCTGCATCCGCTAAGAGGATTGCATTCATCAACTGTGCAGGGGTTTTGGTCGTCGCAGTCTATTTCCTGCAGTCCTTCGCAGATACCCATAACACATGCTGATACGCTTGTGCAAAGGTTGTCGTCATTGCAGGAGTTTCCGGTTAGAGGTATGTTGTCACAGGTTCCGTCATTGGTGCAAAGGTCTTCGGTGCAATCGTTTTGATCATCGCAGTTTACAAATTCGCCAGTGCAGACACCAGCGTTACACGTATCATTAAAGGTACATGCAATCAGATCGTTGCAGGCTTTGCCATTTTCTGAGTTTTCAAAAATACAGCCCGTAGCCGGATCGCAGCTGTCTTCTGTGCAGGAATTCAAATCATCACATTGCTTTTCTGTTTGAATTCTACATTCTCCCAATAGACAAATACCATCTACGGCACATTTACTTTCAGGCTGACATGCTACATTGTCAGTAAATTCATAGCTGCAGCCTATGGCCGGATCACATGTTTCACTTGTACATGGGTTTTGATCATTGCAGTCAGAGTCAAGCTCGCAGAATATTTCACAGCTTCCAGCAAGACATTGACCGGCCTTGTTATCTACACTGCACGGTGTCTGGTCTGTCAGAGCATTGTTGACACAACCTGTGGCAATATCACAGCTGTCTTCGGTGCAGGGGTTGCTGTCATCGCAGCTTATCTCATTTCCTTCGCAATAGCCTGCATTACAATTGTCATTAGTGGTGCAGGCGTTGTTGTCATTGCAACTGCCAGTGCATGAGTTCGCACAATAACCGTTTCGGCATACACCAGAACCTCCACCGGTAAGCTGGCAGGCTGTTTGATCGTCTTTGGCAGAGTGGGTACAGCCTGTTTCAGTGTCACAATCATCAACCGTGCAGTCGTTGTTGTCGTTGCAATCTCTGGTACTTCCTTCACAGCTACTCATATTGCAGCTGTCATTAATGGTACAGGCATTGTAATCATTGCAGTCGCTCAGATGAAGCACTTCTGACTTGCAGCCTTCAACTGGGTGACAACTATAAGCGAGGCAAGGATTGTCGCCTTCACAATCAATGGCTAAGGTGGTGACACATTCTCCAAAATTACAGGTTGCCTGTCTGGCGCAGGCATCACCATTACATTGTTTGTCATTGTCTACAACGCGGATGCAGCCTACGCGAGGATCGCAGCCCACATATTGACAGCCATTTTCTTCAAAGGGACATTGCAGCTCTCCTTCATGACCATTACATTCTCCACCGGTGCAGAAATCTCCAGTGGTACAGGGATTGCCGTCGTCACATGGTATGATGTTATTCTCATCATTCACGCATCCAATGCCTTCTTCGCATTTGTTGATCGTACAGGGGTTGCCGTCGTTGCAGATTGCATCGTTTGTTGTTACCGCGCAGTCTCGCGAGTTCTCATCGCAATAGTCAACTGTGCAGGTAAATCCATCATTGCAGACAATGGGCATGCCAGGCATACAGCCAAATGAAGTGTTACAGCTTTCGGTACCGTTGCAGTAAAGTCCATCGTCACAGTAGTTATTGTTTGCCGAGTGTCGACACCTGCCGGATGTACTGTCGCAGAAATCTACTGTGCAGGCAATGTCATCGTCACAATCAAAATCATTTTCACAGAGTTGAGCGCATTGCCCTTGCTGGCAAATGCCATCGTTTAGACAAGGCAGATTGTCTTCCAGTGGCGGGTTGAAACATCCAAGGGTTTCATCACATGAGTCTGGGCCTGTGCAGGTGTTATTGTCATCGCAGTCCCTTTGTTGGCCTTGGCAAATGCCGTTGTTACAGCTATCCATGATGGTACAATTCAAGCCGTCATCGCAGGCATTATCACTGAGGTTTTCATGTGTACAGCCCAAAACTGCATCGCAGGTATCAGAGGTACAGGCGTTTTCATCATCACAGGCATTGTTTACAGGGGTGTATATGCAGCTTGCTTCGGATTCAACACATGTGTCGCTGGTGCAGTCTATGCCATCGTCACAATCGATTGCATCACCGGCAACACAGCCAAAGTATGGTAGGCATTGTTCATTACCATTGCAGAAGATTTGGTCATCACAGGCATCATCATGTGTTACGTGTTCACAATATCCGGTTTCAAGATTGCATACATCGTCCGTGCATGAAACAAGATCGGCACAGTGTTCATCACTGTTACAAGGTAGGCGACAGATGCCGGATAGGCAGACACCCTCAGCTCCTTCGACGATTTGACAAACTTGCAAGTTTTCGACATTTTCATGTGTACAGCCAAATTTAGAATCACAGTTGTCTATAGTGCATTCGTTGTTGTCGTTGCAATCCCTTTCAATTAAGCTGCCACATTCTCCTGTCTCGCAACTGTCATATAAGGTGCAGGCGTTTTCATCATCGCATGGTGTTTTCAAATCTACATATTCGCAGCCGTTTTCCGGTATGCAGACTGCATTGATACATGGATTTGGGCTTTGGCATTTATCGGATACATCAACATGATAAACTCCTATTAAGGGATCACAGAAATCATCTGTGCATTTGTTGTTATCATTATAATCAATCGCATTGCCAATACATTCCCCGTTTGTACAAGTGTCGTTGGTGGTGCAGAGATTTCCATCGTCGCAGGAATTTGTATGCTCTTGATATTCGCAGCCTGTTGCTGTGCAGATGTCTGTTGTACAACCATTGTTGTCATCGCATAAGTTTGTGTTGGTAATGTGTACACAGCCAAGCTCGGTACAACTGTCTTCCGTGCAATTATTCTGGTCATCACAATCGCTATTCTGACTGCATAAGTTTACACAGTTGCCATCGTTGCATTGTCCTGGTTTTCCGGTTTCCATTGTGCAGGGAAGGCCGTTTTCAGAGATGTTGAAGACACAACCTGTTGCGCTGTTACAGCTATCATCGGTGCAGGCGTTGTTGTCATTGCAATTTATTATACTGCCCTGGCAATAGCCATCTATGCACGTATCGTTTTCAGTGCAGACATTGTTGTCATTGCAGTCTCCATTACATTGAGGAGCACAATAACCCTGCAAGCATCTTCCACCATTGTTGCAGTCAATGTTATCTTCTGCCGGAACATTGGTGCAACCAGTTGAAGGATTACAATCTGCGATAGTACATTCGTTGTTGTCATCGGGGCAGACTCTTGTTTCAAGTGCTTCACAATAGAAATTACAGGCACTTGACAGTGTGCAGACATTGTTGTCTTCGCAGGCAATACCCGTTACTGTTTGTTCGTTTACGCATTGGCCACTTTCCGGATCGCAACTATCAATGGTGCAAGGGTTGGAGTCGTCGCAATTTATTGAGTAATCACTGATGCAACCCAGGTTTGTGTCACATGTTTCTAAACCATTGCAATCGTTGCCGTCATTGCATAATTCATCTAAAGGTATAAAATTACACTGTCTGCTTACTACATCGCAGTTGTCAACAGTGCAGGCAATTCCGTCATCACAGGAGTTGTCGTTGATACATCCCTCTATGCATTCGCCGTTCATGCAAAGCCTGTCCACAATACCGGATCCGCACAGGATACCATTTTGCAGATTGGTATGCTGACAGCCTGTTGTGTTGTCGCAGTAATCCTGGGTGCAGGGATTGTTGTCATCGCAGGTATCCGGATCACCGATGCAAACACCGTCAACACAGAAGTCGTTAACAGTGCATATTAGTTCGTCGTCGCAAGCCTGATTAAGTGGTATATAGGTACAGCCCTTATCAAGATCGCATTTACCTGCTTTGCATTGTCCTCCCAGATTACAAAGACTGTCCTCTGCATCGTGCAGACAACTGTTGTTTTCTTCATCGCAGTTGTCAACAGTGCATTCTATCTCATCATCGCAATTGGGTGGGGTGCCATCAATGCAATCCTGCTCGGTATCACACAACTCATAGCCGTTACAGAAAATTCCATCGGAACAGTTTTCATTGTTAACAATGAATTTACAATGAGATGTCTCAGGGTCGCATATATTGTCGGTACAAACAATGTTGTCATCACATTCAGAATCATCTGTGCAGCTGATTACACATACCCCGTTGTAACAGGCCATGTCATTTCCGCAGTCCGTACCATCTTCGACAAAATCAACAGCGCATCCTTCTGTGGTGCATCTTTCGTTTTCGGTGCAGACGTTATCATCACTGCATTTGCTGTCGTCAGGAACGAATTCGCAACCAAAGAGATCTTCGCTGCATTGGTCTGTTGTACACTCCACATTGTCATTGCAGATAATTGATTGACCATCGGTACAACCAGTATCAGAGCAGCTTTCGGAACCATTGCAGAATATTCCGTCATCGCAATCAATGGATGTACCCACACAGATTCCTGATGTGCATTTGTCGAAGCTTGTGCAAACATCGTTGTCGTCACATTCTATGGTGTTGAAATTCTCATTGCGACAACCATAGCCGGGTATACATTCATCATCTGTGCAAATGTTGTTATCATTGCAACTCAGTATTTCGCTTCCACCCACACAGCTTCCAGCCGAACAGGCATCGTTTAAGGTGCAGGGGTCGTTGTCATCACAGGCACCATCTCTTGGAATGAATCTGCAACCTTCCTCGATATCACAGACGTTAACAGTGCAATCGTTGAAGTCATTGCAATAGCTGTTTCTGGTTTCGTGCTGACAGCTGTCGCTCTCTTCATCACAGAAGTCTCTGGTGCAGCTTAAATTGTCCGAGCAGTCGGGTGGGGTGCCACTGATGCAGTCTTTAGTAATGTCGCAGATTTCTTCGCCATCGCAAAAAATGTTGTTGTCACATAAATCATCAAAGGCTTCATGTGAACAATAGCCATTTTCCTTGTCGCAAGAATCGCTGGTACAGGAAATACCATCCTGGCATTGCCAGTCTTCAGTGCATCCTGCAACACAGAAACCATTGAGACATACTTCATCAATTCCCGCAAGTATGTCGCAGGTGGTAAAGTCTGCAAGCTTTTGATGAGTGCAGTCTTCTACCAGATCACAGGTGTCAATGGTACATGGATTGTTGTCGTCACATTTTGTATTGTCTGCTGTATAGACACAAGTGTCCAGTTCCTCATCGCATATGTCATCCGTTGTGCAGGAGATATGGTCATTACAAATAACTGGATTTGGATGGGTGATATTTGAACCTTCAGGGAGTTCCGGGTTGCAAAGGTCAAACGGACCATTACAGTAAAGACCGTCATCCCAGTTTTTCTCTTCACCCATACATTGTTCAGTTGCACAGGTGTCGTTTACTGTGCAGGGGTTGTCATCGTCACAACTGAGGCCAGTTGGCGTAAAGGTGCAGCCGGTAATGGTGTCACAAGCATCGGCTGTGCAGTCGTTGTTATCATTGCATGTTCTGATGTCACCTACACATTGGCCGGACTCGCATCGTTCGTTGACGGTACAGGCATCGTTATCGCTACATCCGCCTTCAATGCTTTCAAATACACAGCCTGTAAGAGGGTCGCAGCTATCCTCGGTGCATTGGTTGTCATCATTGCAGAAAATCTGTTCGCCGACACAAAAACCACGCACGCAAGTGCTGTTTTTTGTACAGGCGTTATTGTCTTCACAGCTTTCGGTGTTAAAGCTGGTTGAGCATCCTTCACCTTTGGTGCAAACGTCGTCGGTGCAGGGGTTCTGGTCGTTGCAGTAATTATTGTCCTCCGGGTAGTTGCAACCGCTGGCGGGCATGCAGATGTTGGAGCAGTGCTCGTCATCGCTGCAATCTTCTATTAGGCCAGTTTCCTCGCCTTTGGCCGGACAGGTCTGATACTTGTTATCCTTGCAAAAGGAGACACCCGGTTGACAAACCAGCAAGGCGCAGTAGCCGTCTATACATTTTGTACCAGCAGCACAGTTTTGTGCGTCGCCCCATGAATTGCCGGAATCGTTGCAAACCTTGAAGCTGGTCTCGTTACTGGTGGAACATTTTTGTGCTTTGGGAATGCACTCAGCCAGACAAGTGTCTCCCTTGGCAGTCATACCCTCAGGGCAGACCTTGGTACCACGACCAATTATGGGAACAATTCGTTGGCCCTCAAAGCTTGTGCTGGAAATTTTAAGCCAGGCGATGTATTGCTCTTCTGCTGTCGGTTCGAAACGCAGTTCAAAGTATTGCCCATTACCCGAGGTAAATTCTCCGGTTAAGGTTGCTTTGCTGGTGTTGACTATCGAGAAGGTATCGCTGGAGTTTTCCATGAATCCAAAGGCGGTAATGTTCAGTGGATCAAGTCCTGCATTGGTGAATGAAAAATATTTGTAAGAAACCTTACCGGGCTTGACATAGCCAAACTCTACCGTGGCAGAGTTTACTGCCAGAACTGAAATGTTACTGTTGCAGATAATGTCAACGCGCTGTTCCAGAGGATCGCCGTTTTCTGACAGTGCCAGTACTCTTAATTGTCCTGTTGCCTCACCGGGGGAAGCAGGATTACAGCTTATAGTACAGTTTTGTTTTTCACCGGATTCAAGCGTTGAACCGGCATTGCAGTCTTTAAGGGTGATATAATTGCTGGTGGACATGGTTAGTTCGAGCAGAGTTATATCAATGGTTTCGCTGCCTGTGTCTGCATCGTTTTCAATATTGACCACAACATCTTTGGAACTGTTAATATCAACTGTACCGAAGTCTATAGGATCGGGGCTGACTTTTAAAGATCCGGGAGGAAATGTTTCTTCGTCCATTTCCTGATCTTCTTCAGGATCACCGTCAGCCTGTTCTTCTTCTTTGTCAGTATCCGGGTCACCATCGGCAATCTCGGCATCCTGTTCGCTGTCTTCTTCAACATCCCCATCACTTGCAGCATCCTGATCCTGATCTCCATCGGGATTACTGCTTCCGCTGCTGCATGAAGTTGCAGTCAAGCAGAGCAATGTTGCAAGAGATAATAAAAGCATAAATGTAATGAAAACTCTAGACATGGTTTTCACTCCTTTTTTATCTTCAGGTGTCATCGAAACTGTAGCTTCAGAACCCATAATTTCCTCCAATACCAGTGTTCAACTGCGGAAAAACACCAGCCCCAAAAAAGAAAAGGGCTCGTCAACTCCTCAGAGAGAATGCGACGGCCCGATTTTCTAGACAGGATGACCTATCATTTCCCTCATTCTACCAATTAAAGGTAGTAAGAAGCAAGTAAAAGTTTGCTTCTACTCAACCGTTACGGATTTTGCCAGATTCCTTGGTTGATCCACATCGGTTCCATTAAAGTCCGCAATGTAATATGCCAGCAATTGCAGTGGTACCACGGTCAATAATGGCTCAAGCTCTTCCTCAATAGCTGGAACCTTAAACACATCATCCGCGTACTTGTCAATTTCTTCATCGCCTTCGGTAGCAATCGCAATTATAGAGCCTCTGCGGGCTTTGGCTTCCTGCATGTTTGACAGTATTTTATCGTAAATTCTATCTTTTGTTGCAATGGTAACTACGGGTAAATTCTCGTCAATCAGCGCAATTGGTCCATGTTTCATTTCCCCTGCGGGATATCCTTCGGCGTGGATGTAGGATATTTCTTTTAATTTCAGAGCACCTTCGAGGGCGATGGGGTAATTAATCCAGCGACCAATGAATAGAAAGTCCGATGCCTTATGGTAGTTTTCAGAGATTGTCTTAATCTCGCTTTTCTTTTTCAGGATATCTTCCATCAGCAGCGGTATTCTGGCCAATTCAACCAGTTTATGAGATGCTGTTCGGGCATCCATCATATCCGAGCGTCTGGCACAGTAGATGGCAAACAGGTACAGTGCGGATAGCTGGGTCACAAAGGCTTTGGTGGAGGCCACGCTTATTTCGGGCCCGGCATGGGTGTAAAGGGTGTGGTGCGCCATTCTGGGGATGGACGATTCAATTACATTGCAAATTGCCATACAGCGGGCACCTTTTTCCTTGGCGTCTTTCAAGGCGGCAAGTGTGTCGGCAGTTTCACCGGATTGTGAAATAACAATTACCAGGGTTTTCTGATCGACAACCGGCATGCGGTAACGAAATTCGCTTGCCAGATCCACCTCAACGGGTATGCGGGTGTGACGCTCTATCCAGAATTTTCCCACCAGAGCCGCGTGCCAACTGGTTCCACAGGCGATAATTACTATTCGGCGAAGGTTCTTGAGAAAATCAACTTCCAGATCGAAGCCGTCCAGATTAACTTCACCCCTGCCAAAGGAGATGCGTCCGCGAATGGTATCGGCGATGGCTCTTGGTTGGTCGTGGATCTCTTTCATCATGAAATGTCGGTAGCCACCTTTTTCAGCCATAGTGGCAGACCAGCTTATTTGCGTCGTCTCAAACTTTACCGCCACACCGTCAAGAGTCATAACTTTTACCTTGTCGGCTTCTAATACTGCTATTTCGCCATCACGCAAAAATAACATTTCTCTGGTGTAGCTCAAAATTGCCGGAACGTCAGAGGCGACAAAGTTTTCTCCCTCGCCAATGCCAATTACCAGTGGCGAAAAGTTTCGGGCTACCACTATTTTGTCCGGTTCTTTCTCCGAAATTGCAGCAATGGCATAAGAGCCTTTTACATGGGACAGAGCCACTCGAACTGCTTCTTCCAGAGGTTTGTCTAAAAGCTCGCGGTCAATCAGGTGGCTGATTATCTCTGTATCGGTTTCGGATAAAAACTGATGTCCGTTTTGCAATAATTCGTCTTTTAATGACAGATAGTTTTCGATAATTCCATTATGAACCACCACCACAGATCCTGCTTTGTGCGGGTGGGCGTTTTCCTCGGAAGGTTTTCCATGTGTGGCCCAGCGGGTATGACCAATTCCGGTTAAACCCGGTAAGGCTTCTTCTGCAATGGATTTGGAAAGGTTTTTCAGTTTGCCCTCGGCTCGACGCAATTCCAGTGTTTTTCCGTTGTAAATTGCCAGCCCTGCAGAGTCATAACCACGGTATTCAAGTTTCTGAAGTCCTTCCAGAAGTATTTCAGAACAGGTTTGTTCTCCAATATATCCAACTATTCCGCACATGATTCAATCCTTGTTTCAAAGTTGCAATTATTTTTTTGTGCTTTTCTTTTTCTTCTTTTTGGCCGAATTTTCCAGTTTGTCCCTGAAGCCTTTAACAACTACAACCTCTGGTCTGGTGATGACCAGATCACCTTTTTCTACACCTTCGGCATTTGCCAAAGAAGTACCTGCGCCTAAAACTACTCTGTCCGGGATGCTTATTGGGGCAATTAGCTGAGTATCGGAACCCACCAGAACCTCATCGCCGATTGTGGTGGCAAACTTATTGTAACCATCGTAATTGCAGGTAATGGTTCCGGCTCCGATGTTTGTTTTCTTGCCGATAACCGCGTCACCCAGATAACTCAAATGGTTAGCCTTGGCACCCGGCTTCAGGGTGGTTTTTTTGGTTTCGACGAAATTGCCCACATGGCACTCGCTCCCAATATGACTCATGGGACGCAGATGTGAGTAAGGCCCAAGGATTGCACCCTGATCCACTTTGCTTTCTTCAATTATTGTATAAGGTTTTACCTGCACATCGTTGCCAATAGTGGCCGATTCTATTATCGAGCCTGTGCCAATAGTGCAATTGCTGCCGATTTTGGTGTTACCTTTGATGTGGCAGTTTGGCTCGATTGTGGTGTCGGCTTTAATTTTAACGTCTGCATCAATGTAGGTCGATTGCGGGTCAATTATGGTTACACCTTTCAGCATCAGCTTTTCAAGTATACGTTGTCTGAGAATCTGTCCAAGTTCAGCAAGTTGCACACGGTTGTTGATGCCCAGTGTCTCAGCAGGATCGGCTTTGATGCCGACTACGCCAGCACCGCTTTCATAAGCCATACGAACCAGATCCGGCAGATAGTATTCACCCTGATCGTTATCAGTACCTACTTTTTTAAGTTGATTAAAAAGAAATTTTGCATCAGCCACGTAAATTCCCATATTGGCTTCGCAAATCAGTTTTTGCTCACTAGTTGCATCACGGTTTTCCACAATGGCCTGTATCTTGTTTTTACTTTCCCGCAAAACTCTGCCGTAACCTTCAGGGTTTTCCAAAACTGCTGAAACCAGACCAAAGGGTGACTTTTTCTGCTTGACCTTTTTGATAAGTTTGGCCACGGTGGATTTTGTTAGAAGGGGGACATCGCCGGATAAAATCAATACCAGCCCCTTGTGCTTTTTGAGGGCTTTTTCGGCGGACATCACCGCGTGACCCGTTCCGAGCTGTTCTTTCTGAATGGCGGTTTCAACCTGTTTGCCATAGTTGTTTTGCAGAAGTTCAGCGACTTTGTCCGACTGGTGTCCAACTATCGCAATGGTGCGGTCTGCTTTCAAAGCCAGAGAAATATCTACCGGATAGTTGATCAGAGCTTTTCCTGCAAGCTGGTGCAAAACTTTTGCTTTGCCGGATTTCATCCTTGTTCCAAGACCTGCCGCCAAAATGACTGTAGCCAGTTTCATCTTTTCCCCTTGATTACAAAATTACTGTTATGCGTTCTCGTATCATTCATTGATCAAAAAAACATCTGCCCTTTTAAGGCAGATGTTATCTAGCCTTTCATCAGAGCCGCTCTAAGTGGAGCAAGGTCTCTTTTGATTTCACTGGCAGTCTGATAGCGTTCTTCCTTCTTTTTGGAGAGACACTTCAGAATTATTCTTTCCAGAGCTTCCGGTATACTCGGGTTGTACCTGATTGGAGATGGAGGAGCTGTATGCAGGTGGTGATAAGCAATGTCGCCTTTGGTAAAGGGCAAGGTTCCTGTTGCCATTTCGAACATGGTAACTCCGAAGGAGTAAACATCCGAGGTGTGATCTATGCCGAAACCTTCAACCTGTTCGGGGGACATATAAAGCGGTGTTCCCCTCACAATGGTTTTGTCTTTAGAAGCCTCGGTCATAATTTTTGCCAGACCAAAGTCCATGATCTTTACATCACCCTGATTTGAAATCATGATGTTGGATGGTTTGATGTCTCGATGCACCACGTTTTTAGAGTGGGCATATTCAAGACCAGAGCAAATTTTAGTCGCGATTACCACACAGTTTCTGGTGCTAAGACGGCCTTTTTCTCTTACAAAATCTGCCAGTGAGCGTCCATCAACGTATTCCATGGTAATGTAGTAATTATGATTTTCCTGTCCCACATCAAATACTGTTACAACATTGCTGTGGTTTAAAGCTGCCAGGGATTTTGCCTCGGAAAGAAAATATTTCAACGAGGCCGGGTTGTCCTTGATGGCATTGGAGACAGTTTTATAGGCTACCATGCGATCAAGTGCGGTATCCTTGGCCTTATAAACAATACCCATGGCTCCTCTGCCTAGTTCCTGCTCAAAGGCGTAGCGACTGGAAATAGGGGTTTGCCCGGCAGTGACAGGTTCCTCACTATTGTTGGTTAAATTTTGTACACCTGTTTTATATCCGGGGAAGGGCGGGATACTTCCAGGAGGAGGTTCTGTGCCATGTTCGCTGTGATCTTCTTCTATCTGCTCCTGCAAATTTTTAATGCGAATAGTGATGTCGGCGTAATTGTATTTGAAGGTTTGCAGTTTTTCATACAGCGACAAAGCTTCGATCAGCTGGCCCTGCTCCTGAATCAGTACACCGAATTCGTAGTATTTTTCTATAGTGGTCTGGTTGATGTTGGCATTGTCGACAACTTTGTGATAAACGCTTCTGGCAAGTTGTACTTCATTTTTGTCGGTGAAGACTTTGCCCATAATCAAAGCTGCTTTAAGATATTCCTCGGATTGGGGTGAAACCTGTTGGCAGGCGTGTACAGCCTCATCCAAAAGACCAAATTTTTTATAACCTTCGGCTGCTTCACAATATTTACCTGACTTTTCTAGCAGGTTGAAGACCTTTACATTTGATCCAAGCTTCTGGAAATATTCCGCTGCTTTGTCGTACTGGCCGTTCATTTCAAATGCTTCAGCGGCAGACTTGATATCGTTACTGTTGATAAAGCAATCTGCGGCCTTATTGTATTCTCGTGCCTTATAGTAGGCTTGTCCGGCCTGCTGGTAATTTTGCATCCGCTCATGCAGCATGGCAATTCTGTCCCAGGCCCCGGCTTTCTCATAAGCTTTCATCGAGCGAGTAATATCACCGAGGCTTTCCCAATATATACCACGTTTTTTATTGGCTTCATCAAACAGCCTCAAACCTTCAAGTGCTTCAGCTTCAAGCAACAATTCTTCTGCGGACTTAAACATTTCTGCCGCTTCACTGAACTGTCCCTGCTTCAGATAGCTGACACCATAAATTTTGTAGGTCATTATCTGGTTATTGCTTTTTTGAGCCATTTCGATGGCCTGGTTATATTCGCCGGCTCTAAGATAAAGTTCTGCTGCCTCATCCCAGCGTTCAGAACTTTGCATGTTTTTGGCGGATTTTCTGAATTCTCTTTTTTCGGATTCGGTGATGCTGTGATCGTTAATGCCTGCCAGCTCGCCTTTTGGCATTTGGGATGCTGCTTTGAAAAGATCCTCGGTATCGATTGGCATTTGAGTGTTATCGTTTACAACATCTGTTGTTTCGTGTGTGAGCAGAGGTCCGGAGCTTCCCAGGATATCGTCAGATAGTTCAACATGCTCTACAGGTATTTCTGAAATATCATTTTCGACACCAAAGTCGCTGTCGTCCAGTGCCAGGCCGTTATCTATGTCAAATGGTAGGTCAGAAGGAACCTTATCCGCTTTGGCAGCTTCTTTAGCAGGTTGCTCAGCGGGGAGGATATCGGGTTGTGACGAATTAGCAGCAAGAACGTTGTCTGCTTTGGTTGTGGTTAGTTCCAGAGTATTCTCGGTTGGAAGTTTGGAAGTCAATCTAATTTCAATGGTTCTGGATTCTGTTCCATCTATTACCAGCGCATGTGTTGCTTGAAGACCTTCAAAATTAGCCACAACATTATGTTGGCCAAAAGGCAAGTTGTAGCTGACTGGTTCTCCGGCGATGGAGGTTTTTTCATATGCCGGATCATTATTGATTGAAACAGTTGCACCCGCAACTTCTTCCCATCTAGTTACTTTACGTTCTACTTCTGTAATTTCACCTTCTACTGTTTCGGTGATCTTCTTTTTGGTTTTAACCTCTCGGGTTACTCGTATGTCGATATAAGCTTCTTTTACATCAAACTTGATATCCAGATCATTAACAATGTTTTTTTCTACTTTACAGTTTTTATCTACAGCAAAAGATGTCAAAGGTTTCTGGTTGTCAATATTCACCATTATGCCAGTGACATACACGAAGTATTCGCCCGTTAAAATCCTGTCAAAAGCAGCCAGTTTTTTATTGGCAACGGTCACCATTCCACCATGGGACTTAAAAAACTTGTTGATCTGGTCTTCGGTTTCCTGTCGCTTTCCAGACCATTTTTTCTTCATCAGTTTGTCCAGCTTGAACGGTTGGTCAAGTTTTACCGGGGAAACTCTAACGGCAAAATAGTAATCTTCAAAGCTGCGATCAAAATTGATTTTCACAATCAGTTTGCCGTAACCGCGTTGTTTTTTGAAGACAAGTAGGATCAGCAGGGCCAGTAAAATTACTACGGGAATGGTTCCAATAAGTGGATTGAAAACTTTCAGCTTATCTGCTCCAAAGGATATTTCCCCACTGGAACTTAAAATTTCCTTGCCACCTTTGACGTAGGTGTAAAATGTCACGTTTACAACATCTCTGTCTGCGCTTGATCCTTCTTTTAGTTCATATAACGCTACTGCATCCAGTTTGTAGGTTTCAATTGCCCTTATAAAGCTGTTCGGCTTGAACGGATTGCTTCCTTCTCCAAGCTCTATCAGATCATTGGCATCGGGTACGTCAATCACTTCGGAATCAGCCTGGATCAGGTTGGCAAAATCCAGATCAATCGGGTCTGGTGTGATTGTGTTCGGGCTTAAAAACATCTTGAACAGTTTGCTTCCAAACGAGGTGTTTAAATCGTTCATGTTGATCAAAGCCACCCGCCCAAGTCCTTCTGGGATGATGTTGGCCATCTTCTCGGTGGCGGGAAATACAACTTTTACCTTGGATCTTTTGCTTTTGGTTTCAAGTTTAGGCAGTTTTTCTTCCTGCTTTTTAATAACCGGCTCTTTTACTTTTGGCTTTTCTGCAAAGAGCGAGGACGCCATTTTGATGTCGATCTTTTTCAATCTTGCTAGTTCTTTTTTCTTGTTGTCTTCATCGTTTAACTGGTGGTAAATCCTTGCCAATTCTGCAGATGCAGGAGAGTAGTCCGGGTTTTTCTCCAGCACATTGTTCAAACCTCGGATTGCGCCATCTTTGTTGTCACAGTTCAAAAGGATGCTGGAAACTTCGATCACGGCTCTGGGATTATTATCCTGTTGCTTGATAAACTGGTTGGCAAAGGGAATCGACTTGTAACAAAATTGAGCCTTCATATAAATTTTTGCCAGAGCCTTGGTCAGTTCGGGTTTCTCCGAACCCACTTTTCTGGCTTGGTTGAGGTATGAGATGGATCGGTCGATATCCGGCTTCTTTTCAAGAAAATATTTGCCTAGTTCAAACTCAATGTTTTCGTTGGAACTTTGAGAGGCTTGGAGAAGCAGATCTAAAGCCTGATCGTTTTTGTTTTCCAGAAGCATTATTTTTGCTTTTGCCAACATGTGGTGTTCTGTTTGAGTTTTTTCCGATTCAATCCAGCGAAGGAGGTTTTCTTTTTCCGTTTTACTAAGCAAATCTATTCGTACTTTATCAAGCAATTTTGCAGGGCCACCATATTGCAGGGCACGCAGAAATTCCAAGGAGGCCAAATCGGAGCGTTTGCGCTCTGTGTAATACTCAGCCAGTTTAACGCAGGCTTTAACTGCTTCATCAGTGGCAGTGCGATCCAGAGCGTCTGCTGCTATCAGATTGAATATTTCGGGATCCTTGAAATCAAATTCGCCTTTGGCCTGCCATTTGGACAAGGCCAGATGTTTGTGTCCTATTTTTAGCAGGTGCCAACCACTAAGCTCTTGCAGTCTTTTATCTTTGGCAGCAAATTTTTCAATCTCTTTCAATTTGCTGCGCAGCTTTTGATATTGTCCCTGTTGCAATAGAAGCTGTGCGTGTCTGAAATGATAGTCTAGTGATTTTTTGTTGAGTTTGATACCTGAATATAAAACTAGTGCTTCCTGGTATTTGCCAATCAGGTCATTTAGCAGGGCCTGATCTTTTTTATTGGTAATTTTTTCTTTCTTATTTCCAAGAAGTTCAGAGATGTTTTGTAAAGTGGCACCTTGTTTTCCGGCTTTAATAAGCCCAAGCAAGGCATTCTTTTTATTACCTTTTGACGATAGCTTAAGCCAGTTTTTGCCAAGCGTTTCAAGTGTTGCCAGATCGAGATTCTTCTTTAAATCGGCTTCTGCATAGCTGATTTCTTTTTCCAGCACTTCGGATACGGCTTTCAGGGCTTCCTCGATGAAGGCTGGAATATTGTGGATATTTCCGCTGATTTCTTTGCCGTTTAAATTTGTCGCGGAAATTCCGTCAAATGTTCTTAGTGAAAAAATAAGTTTTTCGTTATAGATATCCAAAAATCCAAAAAGAGCCTTGCTTGTATCGGTTTTGAGGCAGAGATATGGAATGTCCCGTGAGAATATTTGTCTGTTTTTCTGTAAAGCCTTCCCCTTTATGGCAGCTGTTATGACCTCGTTTTGGGGTACCAGTTTGATTTGTGGTGCAGGCAATAGTCGATCCATCATCAAAAGCTCTATGGCGGTGGCTATAGAAGCGTTTTTCTTGGAACCGGCTATATGAAAGACAATCCTCTCCTGTTGTGTGTTAAGAGCAGGAGCAGTTTGTTTTGTCTGCTTGTTTTCTTCTGCAATTGCCATGGTGCAGAAGTACATCAAAAAACAGACTATAATACTTTGTAAGCACAATTTACGGAGATTCATTTAGACTTCCAGTAAACTAAAGAATTAACAGACAAAAACATAATAAAACCACAGCTTATACTAAATTGTTGTGGGTCGTGATTATATATTAATGCGCTAAATAAGTAAATTTATTTTGCCATAACACGGCAGATAACAACAATATTTACAAATACTTCGCACTTTTAAGAATGGTAGTGTTTTACTCGGATTAATCTGGCCGATTGTTACATAAAACTTCAGTAAAAGTTCAATTTGTTGATACAGGCTGCTCTGGCTCTCTCTATTGGCCTGATTGCCTTAAACAAGCGGGGGAGTTTTTGCTGGTTTTTCTGTAAATTATGGAAATTGCGATAAGATCAGTTTTTGTCGTCAGTAGGATCAATCACAATATCCGGTTTTCTGGTGCCGGGTTTGTTGTCTCTTGGTGGCTGGTTGTTGAACGGATTTGGTTGCTGAAACGGATTTTGTGGGGCATTTGGGGGTGAGTAGCTGTTTCCTGCGTTAAAGTTACCCGGCTGTCCGTTCATGTATACCTTGAACTGGCTGCCCATGCTTTTCTTGATGGAGTTTCTGATGAAAGTCCTCATCGGAGGCAAAAGCAGAGTAAAACCCGCAGCATCGGTCAAAAATCCGGGGGTTATCAGCACTGCTGCAGCAACCAAAAGCAAGAGCCCGTCTATCATCTGGTCGGTTGGCATTTTGCCTGACTGGGCGTTCATGCGGGCATCCTGAAGTGTGCGAAGTCCCTCACGTTTTGCCAGCGCGGCACCTAGAATTCCCGTGAAGATAGCTATTCCCAGCGTAATTCCAACACCAATCTGCGAACCGATGGTCACTAGCAGATACAGCTCGACGGCCGGAACGATGGTAAAAAGTAGTAGCAGTCTCAAAAACATGACTTAAAAATCCATTCTGGTTTCAACCCAGTCTTTGGCGGGCATGGTAAAGACAAAATGCCCCTTGGGGAATTTCTGTGCTGTTTGCGGACTGGTAAAGGTGATGTGATTCAGGTTGCCGATAAGATCTACCAGAACCACCTCTTCAATGCGAAAAGTCTCAGAGTTTACAAGCAGATACAAGGTGTCGAACTGGCTTTTCTCTCTGGGGATCAACTCCAGCAAAAGCCTGTTTTTGACATCGACAATGCCTTCCACATTCGGCAGCATCAACTTTGCAACCTTGTATTTCAAGGCCAGATTTTCACCACCCCACAAAAATGCCAGTGAAGATTCAAGGTCGGAGCTTTTCAGATCCTTGTGTACCTTAACCTCTTTGTTTTCCCAGGTGGCAACCCAGAGGCTTTTTCCGTTGGTGATGAAGGATTTTCTTTCCGGTTTCTGGTATTCCCAACGCATTTTCATCGGCTTGGCAAAGTCCACCTGACCCGAGCTTTCCTTGGTGCGTTTGGTGATTCTGGAGTGATATATCTGGGTAAAGTCTACCTTGAAATTTCCGGCCTTCTGGTAATATTGTTTAATATTTTCAAGCTCCTTGGCGACATTGGCCGGAACTTGCTCTTCCTTTTTTTCCTGAGCATTGATTACAGCAGAGAGCATAAAGACCATTAGAAAGCACAATATAGTCAGTGAAAATTTTCGTGTTGTTCCAGTGTTCATTTAAAACCTTCCATGTATTTTTACAAAAGCATTGCCTAAGATTAAAACGCATTTGTAAGCTTTGCAAGTAAATACCCGTCTTAAGATGGATATAACCGAATCTTTATGGAGTTAATTCCCGGATTATCCCGTTTTTATTGAAGGATTGCTTGGCCGGAGGCAAGGGGGGCGTGTTGTGTTCGCTGTAGTGGTTCTCCAACCCCATAATGGGTCTGCATGAATATTCCATTTAGCAATACCCCACCCAAATACTCCCAATAAAAAGCTGAAAAATTAATCCCGTGGCAGTCTGCCGCCGTAGACCTGGCGACCTTTGACGCCTTCTGAGGGTCCGACGATTCCTTCTTCTTCCATCTTTTCCACGATTCTGGCGGCTCTGTTGTAGCCGATTCTCAGTTTGCGCTGCAAGAAGGAGATGGATGCCTTACGGGTTTCGCAGACAATCGCCACCGCATGATCGTATTCCGAATCGTAATCCTCGGCTTCGATTTTTGCCTCTTCGGCCTGCTGTTCGATCTTTTCCAGAATATCGGTTTTATAGGTTGCCCGTTTTTGAGAGCGGATAAAGTCAACTACCGTGTTGGTTTCACGCTCACTGACAAAGGCACCATGCACGCGCAGGGCGTTGCCTCCGGCAGGTATGTATAGCATATCACCGCGACCAAGCAGGGATTCGGCACCGTTCATGTCCAGAATAACTCGCGAGTCAACCTTTCCGGCCACACGGAAAGAAATACGTGCCGGGAAGTTGTTTTTAATAAGTCCGGTTAAAACATCTGTCGAAGGTCTTTGGGTGGCCACAATCAGGTGAATTCCCGATGCTCTGGCAAGCTGTGCCAGTCGGGCGATAGATAGTTCCACTTCTTTTCCGGCCACCATCATCAAATCGGCCAGCTCGTCAATTACAACCACAATAAAGGGTAGGCGTTCCGGCAGCGGATTGGTTTTGAGCATCTTGGCCAGCTTGCGCTTGTCGCCACCTTCACTGGCTGAAAATTCTTCCACCAGCTTTTCTATGTCACCACCTTTTGCAACACTTTTTTCCTTGAGCGTCTTAACCAGCTTGTTATAGCTGTCGATGTTTTTTACACCCCAGTCGCTAAGGCTCTGATATCGCTTATCCATTTCATGTACAACCCAGCCCAGTGCCAGCGAGGCCTGTTGCGGATCGGTAACCACCGGTAAAAGCAGATGGGGAATATCTTCGTAAAAATTGAATTCAAGCCTTTTGGGATCAATCAGAATGAAGCGAACCTGTTCCGGTGTGTTTCTGAAAAGAATGGACAAGATCATCGTGTTGACACCGACAGATTTACCGGCACCGGTTGCACCGGCTATCAGCAGGTGGGGCATTTTCTGCAAGTCGGCAATTTTGGCATTGCCGAAGATATCTTTTCCAAGCGCAACAGTCAGCTTGCCTTTGGATTCGCCAAAGACGCTGTTGCCAATGATTTCCTTCAGATAAACCGTTTCTCTGTTGGCGGATGGTACCTCGATACCCACAACCGATTTTCCGGGGATGGGGGCAACAATACGCACTTTCAAGGCTGCCATGGCCATGGCCAGATCATCTTCCAGATTGACAATCTTGGATAGTTTGATTCCTCTTGCCGGAGCAAACTCGTACATTGTGATAACCGGGCCGGGATGAATCTCGGTAACTTTGCCCTCAATCTTGTAGTCCAGCAGTGTGCGTTCCAGCAGTCTGGCGTTATTGAACAACAGTTCCTTATTGATATCGCTCATGGACTCGTTTTTATAGTGCAGCAGAGAAACCGGAGGTAATTCGTATTGTTCCGGCTCTTCTTCTGTAACTATCTCGGCATTTTCAATTTCTTTTTCCGAGAGCCGTTTGGGTCTGGTGTCTACAATTTCCGGATCTTTATCGTCTGCATTTTTGTCGGATCTTTTCTGTCTTACAATTTTCGGGGGGACGATTTTTTCCGGCTCAGCTTCCTCTATGGCCTGTTCCGGTTCTTCTTCCTCAATAGCCTCTTCAACAACTCTGGTGCGCTGGATGATAATTTCACGCTCGCCCTTGTCTAAAATCCCCTTGTCCTTTTCATGATCTGTTTCATCGTCCAACTTTTCAACAGCGTCATCAGTCTGTTTCATTCCCACAATTACAGGTTCGGAAACAGGTTCTGTTTCT
>Ga0070729_10001155_pt1 | contig 43710 bp, 35 predicted proteins | sample tdDd472_FD_66725 | JGI IMG/M metagenome (GOLD analysis project Ga0070729, IMG submission 66725) | Marine sediment microbial communities from the Atlantic coast under amendment with organic carbon and nitrate - tdDd47.2 | ecosystem: Environmental > Aquatic > Marine > Coastal > Sediment | place... | reverse complement strand
ACGGCCGCTATTATCACCAGAAGGGTCTGCGCTTCTACTTCGACGACTACGGGTCCAGCAACCAGCTGGAGTTTCCTTTCTTCGGGGGAGGGCCGGACTCGTTCCGGCGACTGGTCGTTCGGGCGTCTCGCTATGACGACTTCAGTATCAACACGAATCTGGTCGAAACCCTGTTTCAGGACCTGGGCCACCTCGGCAGTCGTTACCGGTACGTTGCCCTCTATCTGAACCGGGAGTACTGGGGCGGCTACAGCCTGCGCGAACGAATAGACCAGGAGTTCGTCGAACACACCTGGGACGTGGTCACGAGCGATTACAAACTGATCAAGGACGGCGACACGGTTCACGGAGATGGCGAGTCGTGGTGGGAGCTGCTCGCGAGCTTCGGGTCGGTCGGAGATCCGCAGGACACGCAATGGTTTGCCGAAGTGCGATCATCCCTGGACCTGAGCTCGTACATCGACTGGCAGATCATCAACATGTACTGTGTGGCGGGTGACAACGGATTCGCCTGGAACCTGGCCCTGCTGCAGCAGGAAGACCATCCCTGGCGCTTCATCATGTGGGACGAGGACCTGCTCTTCTACGACGATGCGCTGTCCACGAACATGTTCCGCTTCTTCACTGCCGACGGACCCGAACAGTGGGAGCGCTTCCGCTCCCCCACCGATCTGCGACCCTGGACACCGGAGGCCCAGCAGTGGTTGACCATGTTCCGCACTCTGCTGGGCAACTCCGACTTTCGCTCGCTCTTCCGATCCCGGCTGGAACATCTGCTGGCTGGACCCCTGGCTGAGCCCCGTCTGCACCAGCGCATCGACGCCTTGGCGACGGAGCAGTGGCCGGAGATTCCTGCCCACGCCGAGCGCTGGCAGGGGTTTCAGGCCGACTGGTACGAGGGGAACATCGCCCGCACTCGCCAGTGGGTCAGTGACCGCCGCGAGCTGTTTCTGGCCCAGGCCGATTCCTTCTACGCCGAATGGGAAATTCCGGCCACGGCGGGTGATCCGGCCACTTTGGTAATCAATGAGTTCCTCGCCGACAACGTGATGACCAACCGGGACGAGGCCGGCGATTTTGACGACTGGGTGGAACTCTACAACACCGGTGAGCAGACCGTGAACCTGACCGGGATGTATCTGACGGACGATCTGGACCACTCGACAAAATGGGAGCTGCCGGCGGTTCTGCTGCGACCGGGGGAGCACCTGCTGGTGTGGTGCGACAACGAGACCGCCGATGGTCCGCTGCATGCCGGTTTCAAGTTGGGCGCCGCGGGTGAGGAGATTGGCCTATATACGTCTATGGCCCAGGGAAATTTCCTGGTGGACAGCCGCGTCTACGGGCCTCAGTCTGCGGATATCAGCGAAGGTCGGGAATTCGACGGTGCCACCCAGTGGGTGGCCCACGATCCGCCCACTCCCGGCCAGGCCAATGAGGATACCACCACGGTGCCGGAGCCGGTACCGGGGGTTCTGGTGCTGGGCGACGCCTATCCAAACCCATTCAATCCCGGCACTAGACTGGATTTCTCGCTGCCTGACGCCGGGCACGCCCGAGTCCGAGTCCACGATGTCCGGGGCCGTTTGGTTGCCACTCTGGTCGATGAGCTCCGGCCGGCAGGCTTCCAGACCGTCCGCTGGGAGGGGCGAGACCGCTCCGGCCAAGCGGTTGCCTCGGGAATGTACCTGGCTCGTTTAGAATATGGTGGCGAGAGCCGCACCGTCCCCATGACGCTGGTGCGCTGACCATTTGCACGCAGATCCTGCATTCCGGACTATCAAGACATTGGCCCGTACCCGGGTCGAGGAGGCGAAGATGAATCGTTCCGAGCTGAATCCGCAGTCCATGACGATGTCCCTGATTCTTGTTCTGACTGTCATTGCTCTGGCCGGTTGCGGCGGATCAGGCCAGAACGCGACCACGTCGGCGCCGCCACCGCCACCGCCGGAGAAGATCAAGGTCACTGCCCTGGACGAGTTGCCGGTTCACACTTATGAGCTGCAGGGGAGCGTCAGTGAGATGCTCGAATCCGACGAGATCATGTCGGCTCTTCGGCAACAGTTCCGCCGTGACGTGGAGTCGGATCTGGCCAAGTATCAGATCGACGATGCCGCCACCCTGCAGGGCAAGTATCGCGCTCTGTTGACCCTGGACATGGTCGACGGCAACGACGAGGGCGCCCTGGCGCGGCTCGACCAGATCGTCGCCCTGGAGGACAAGGAAGCCAGCCGCCTGATGACCGGTCTGAGTACGCGCTCGTTGATTGCCGCAAGGGGGAAGGTCGGTACCGATGCCGCCGACGAGCAATTGTTGCCCGCCTTCCAGGCCGAGTTCGCCAAGCGGGTGAACGAACTGCCCTGGGACGTCGTCCAGGATCAGGTCAAATCGGGCAAGGCCCGGGCCGAGTTCATGAGCGAAAATCTGCTGCTGGGCATGGTCCAGTCCCGGCTGGAACCCACGGCGTCGGCTGCAGGTGAGTTGAGCGCGGACCTGGCGGGATCGCTCATTGGCATCCGGTATGCCCTGGATCGGGGCTTGAAGCTCAATCCGGCCATTGCCGAGGTCTATACCGAGTACATCGCAAACAACGACAGGGTGAAGGCCAATATCTGGCCCGAGCGGGATCTGGTGTTGCCACCGGCTCCGGAACAAGCGCCCGTGGTCATCGGAATCTGGGATTCCGGCGTCGACGCTGAGGTTTTCGGTGAACGGATGTTCGTCAACGCCGCCGAGGCTTTCGATGGCAAGGACACCGACAGTAACGGATTCGTGGATGATGTCCACGGCATCGCCTTCGATCTGGACGGATTGCAGAGCCCTGACTTGCTGCATCCCCTGGGGGACCAGGCCGAGAAGCTGGACAAAGTCTACGAATACGCCCAGGGTTTCGCCGATCTGACCGCAGCGGTGGAAAGCGAAGAAGGCGCCGCCGTGCGCAAGCAGATGTCCACCATGGAACCGGGGGACGTGGGCGAATTCTTGACCACTCTCAGTTTCGGCGGTCTCTACATGCATGGGACCCATGTGGCCGGTATCGCCGCGGCGGGCAACCCCTTCGCCCGGATTCTGGTCGCCCGGATCACCTTTGACTATCACACCACACCCCAGGCCCTGACCGTCGAGACTGCAAAACGGCTGGCCGAGGATTACCGGTTGACCACCGAGTACTTCCGGACTCATGGAGTCCGAGTGGTAAACATGAGCTGGGGCTGGACCTTCAAGGAGATCGAGTCGGGACTGGAGGCCAATGGTGTCGGCGACTCCGCTGAAGAGCGGGCCAAACTGGCCCGGGAAATGATCGACATCCTGAGTGAGGGGCTGCACGGCGCCATGGCCGCGACCCCCGAGATTCTGTATGTCACAGCTGCGGGCAACGACGACAACGACGTCGAGTTCGACGTGGTGATCCCGTCCAACTTCGAACTGGCGAACCTGATGGTCATCGGCGCAGTGGATCAGGCCGGGGACCCGACGGGCTTCACCAGCGGCGGACGCAACGTGCGTGTTTACGCCAACGGTTTCCGGGTCGACAGCGATGTTCCCGGTGGCGGCCGGATGAAGATGTCCGGTACGAGCATGGCCTCACCCAACGTCTGCAACCTGGCGGCGAAGCTCATCACCCTGGACCCTGCGCTACAACCGGACCGGGTCATCGAACTCATCGAGCAGGGAGCCGACGCTCACGCCGAGCACGGAGAGATTTTGCTGATGAATCCCCTGCGGTCGGCGGAGTTGTTGGCGAAATAGTCCGGAGGATTGATGTGGCGGGGAGCGGGCGCATGGGCGAACGCTCCCCGCTTGCTATGAGGTTACGGTGCTCCGCCAGAGCTGAATGATCATCCGTGCAACCACGACCAGGAGCAGGACTGCGAAGATCCTGCGAAAGACCCTGGACTCAGTGCGCAGATTGAGCCAGGCACCGGCCTGGGCTCCGACGACGGCGCCCGCGGCCAAACAGGCGGACAACGGCAAGCAGACGTAGCCGACGAATCCGGACTCCAGCGGCGTCGGCGGTGTGGCGCTCAGATAGCCCACGGCGGCGGCCAGGGCGCTGAAGATGATCGTGGCCGAAGACGTACCGGCCAGCCACCCGGTGGGTACCGCCAGGATCAGGGCCAGAGCCGGCACCAGAACGATGCCGCCGGCCAGTCCGCTGAATCCGGCGACCAGACCCACGCCGACGCCGACGAGCAATCCCAGCCACCAGCGGATCCTTCGGGGTTCCCGTTCCTTGAAATCGGTGTCCCGCAGCATGCGCATCGCGCCGAAAATCATCATGCCCGCCAGGGTCACCTGCAGAATGGCCCCTGGTAAAAGCACGGCCAATCGCGCTGCCAGCCAGCCGCCGAAGAGGCTGCCGGGGGCCAGTAACGGCACTAGACTCCAGCGCACCCGGTGCTGGCGGCCGTGGCGGATCGTGGCTGAGCCGACACTGAAGACCGCCGCGGCCAGGGAAGTACCCATGGCCGCCTGGACGATGCCATCGGCGGGAATTCCCCGACTCCTGAACAGTTCCAGTAGCACCGGCACCATGATGATTCCACCACCAACCCCCACGAAGCCGGCGACGATTCCGGCACAAAGACCCAGGATCAGGTAGAGCAGGATCGCGATCAGCGAATAGTCCACGATCATCCCTTCGCACTATCGGTCTGGTCTGCTCGCTGACTGTAAACTGCAGCCCCCAGGATCAACAGTCCACCCAGGGCGCTGGCCAGATCGGGTCGTTCACCCCAGATGGCGAATCCGACAACCAGGGAAAACAGCACGTGCAGGTAGGTGAAGACCGAAACCCGGCTGGCCCGGGCGTGATGATAGGCAAAGGTCAACCCATATTGCCCTCCGGCGGCGAACAGACCGGTACCCACCAATGCCAGCCACTGACCCTGGTCCGGATGGGGTGGATTCACCATCAGGAACGGAGCCGTGGCCAGGGTCGATACCAGCGAGAAGTAGAAGATGATGCGGTTTGGACTCTCCTTGTCCTTCAGCGAACGGACCAGGGTGTAGGCCATGCCCGCGAACATGCCGGAGCCGAATCCCGCAAGAGCCGGCAGGGCGGAGTAGTCGAAGCGCGGCTTGATGACGAGAAGTGCCCCAACGAAGGCGATCAACAGGGCCGGCACCACCGCCCGGTTCAGGGGCTCCTTCAACAACAGCACCGCGAATACGGTCACGAAGAAGGGCGAGGTCTTGTTCAACAGCGATGCGTCGGCAAGATTCAGGTGTCCCAAAGCCAGGAAGTAGAGGAACACGCCGGCCAGACCGAAGCAAGAACGCGCCAGCAGCCGCCATACGTGAGGTGTGGCTGCCAGGGGATTCTGGCCCATTCGCACCGCGACGAAAGACGTGATGCCCAGGGTGACCAGATTCCGAAAGAATACCTTGGCAGGCAGCGGGACGTCCCCGGCAAGTTTGACCGTCGCTCCCATGAGGGCGAAACTGACGCCCGAGAAAACCATCCAGGCCAGAGCCCGCGGTAGGTTGTCACCGGTTGGATTCTCGTGAGAGGGTCGGGACAAGACGGAGTTCCCTTTTTCGAGTGATGCGCCTATGCTCGGGCAGGTAGCAAGCTAACGCGATGACGCCTTCGCGTAAAGGACGGCAGTGGTGAGCGATCGCAATGACATCGATCTGTCCCATTCTCGCCAGGACCACGTCGAGGTCCTGCTGCGAGTGTGTGAGAGCGTTCGCGGAGCCGGAGGCCGGGCTTGGCTGGTTGGCGGCAGCGTACGGGACAGCGCCAGTGGTCTGGCTACCCAGGACCTGGATCTGGAGGTGTTCGGGCTCACGGCCGAAGCCCTGCGTGAGGCTCTCGAGACGGATTTCGCCCTTGATCTGGTGGGGCAATCCTTCGGGATCATCAAGTTGCAGGGAGTGCCCATCGATGTCGGGCTGCCCCGCCGGGAATCAAAGATCGGACAGGGGCACCGGGGGTTCGAGATCCACTCGGACCCGCATCTCTCGGTGCGAGACGCGGCCGCGAGACGGGATTTCACTCTCAACGCCATATATCTCGACCCACTGACCGGGCATATCGAGGACCCGTTCGATGGGATAGGAGACTTGCAACGGGGGATCCTGCGTCACACCTCGTCCGCTTTCGACGAGGATCCGTTGCGGGTTCTGCGTGGCATGCAACTGGCGGCCCGATTCGATCTCGATGTGGCTCCCGAAACCGTTGAGGTCTGTCGACACATCGGCCTGGAAGGATTGGCGACCGAGCGCATCTTCGGCGAGTGGACCAAACTGGTGGAACTCGGCATCCGACCATCGCGGGGGCTTTCCTTTCTGGCGGATTGCGGCTGGATTCGGTTTTTTCCCGAACTGGCCGCCTTGCCCGGTTGTCCCCAGGATCCCCGTTGGCACCCCGAAGGCGATGTGTGGCAACACACGCTGCACTGCATGGATGCCTTCGCTGCCGAGCGTCTTGGCGACCCGAGCGAGGATCTGGTCGTGGGATTGGCGGTTCTCTGCCACGACTTCGGTAAGCCGGCCACTACTACCGACCACGGAGGCAAGGTGCGGGCTTTGCATCACGAACGGGAGGGCGTCGAGCTCACCCGGAGCTTTCTGGCCAGGATGACCAATCAACGCCGACTCGTGGACGAGGTGGTCAAGCTGGTTGCTGAACACATGCGCCCGGCGGCCTTGTACGCCGCCGGTGCGTCGGACGCGGCCGTGCGTCGTCTGGCGGCCCGAGTCGGCCGTCTGGACAGACTTGTGCGCGTGGCTCGGGCCGATGCGTTCGGTCGACCGCCCCTTGACGACACCGCTTTTTTGGCCGGCGACTGGTTGCTGCAGCGGGCTCGTGCCATGGACATCGAGAGCGCGGCGCCGACCCGGATCGTGCTGGGCCGCCATCTGATGGCCCTGGGTGAGCACCCCGGGCCGCATTTCAACGAGATACTGACCCGCTGCTATGATGCTCAGCTGGAAGGGGAATTCGAAACCGTCGAAGAGGGCATTGCTTTCGCGCGCCGGTTGCTATCCTGACCCGCCTATATCCTTGAACTCGATGAGAAAATCGGCATTCAGTCCATCGGGATAGAGCAGACTCGTGATCACGGCTCCAGGTGCATCCCACGACTTGATGTGACGACCGTTCCGCGCTGGTTCGCCTAGTTCAGCGGCACAGGCCTCATGGAATCTCTCGGTAAAATTTACGGCTGCGTACTGGGCATCGACGACCTGGAAAAGGAGTTTCCGTAGACGGTTGTTCTCGGCGAAAATACTGGCCCGGGTTCGCCATTGCCGATCTCGGGTCAGGTAACTGTCGGTACAGGGATAGAGGGAGAACTCCCGGTCAAACAGATCCAGCGTACAATCATTGGCGTCGTAGCGGGTCTGCTTGGCCGGAATCCGGTCTTTCAATCGCCGCCAGATGCCGGCTTTGCGAAACTCCGCGCCCTGCAAGCGGGCCGCATCCAGGGCTTCACCCAGTTCGAGCAGCAAATCGTTGACAATAATCTGCATATCCACTCTCAAATCCTTCCCACCCAGTGAACATCGGCTGAGAATACACGACTGGTGACCAATAGCTACTCAGATGTGGCCTGGAACAGACTGCAGCCATTCGATTCGCGTCGACTCAAGATTCGAATTGGCTCGTGGTCAGCCTCGCCACGGCTTGGTCTGCGGCCGCCTCGATATGGTGCGCCCAGAGTTCGGCCGCCGCAGGCAGCCGTCCCTGGCGCAGGCATTCGTAGATTTCACCGAGGGAATCCAGAATCGGCGGAATTTCCAGGCCGCGCGTGATCGCGACTCGCCAGTATCGGCAACTGAGGGACTCGAGTCGAAGGATGTCCCTGGTGAGAATCCGATTGGGTACCGTTTCCAGCAGCTTTGTCGCCACGCTACCGGACAGGCTGGAAAGCGGCACGGCCTGGTCGGCTCCGGGGCGCATGGCGGCCCGGCCCAGCAGATTACTGATTTCCATGAGGACAGAGGGTGTCGGATTGTGGGCCAGAACCAGGGCGAAGGGTTCCAGGTGGCCCAGTACGCCCTGGATATCTCGAAACTCACGGGGGTCCAACGCCGGTACCAGGAATCCGTGACCGAGGCGGGTGTCGAGGAATCCCGCTGCGGCCAGGGTCAGCATCGCTTCGCGAAGAGGGGTCCGGCTGATTCCCAGATCCGCTGCCAGGTGGGATTCATTGATACGTCGGCCCGCCGGTAGTCGGCCGTCGACGATCCGGGATTGGATCTCCCGGTGAACATCCTCACGCAGAGCCTTGCGCTGAATCATGGCCTAGATACCTCGGGCTGATCTGGATCTCAGGACAGTTCGGCAGCGGAGTATGGCACCTGGACGCAGAAAAAACCAGTTCTGTGCCCGTAAGTAGGCCGAGTACCATTCGATGACTCATTGCCATCGGGCCTGGGCGGCTCAGCCGGATCAGACGACGACCACCGAATTCTCGGCATGCTGAAATCCGCTGGGCAGGTACTTATCAGCTTCCCAGTCATTCTCCCAGGTACGGTCGTCAATGAGATACCGAAAGTGGTACTCGCGTCCCGACTCGAGGTCCAGAGTCAACTTGAACTCGCCACTCTTGAGACGCTTCATCGGGTTCGCAGCCGGATCCCAGTTGTTGAAATCGCCCACCAGGCTCACTGCGTGTGCCCTCTCGACTGCTTCCCCGGGGAGCCGAAAGGTGACTTTCGTTACGGGGCGGGATTTCAGATAACGCTTCTGCAGGCTCATACCTCGTTCTCCCTCTCCTATGCTCCGACTTGCTGCGCGCCGGGACGGCGCGGCAGGCGGTGAAAGTCGGCTCTCAATGTTGTGATCGGCATTGGAGGCGATAGGATATAGCTTTTTATTGGCCACGCAAGTTCAGGAATCGTTGATTCGATTCGGGCCCGCTGTGTGCAACTTGAAGGGTGTGAAGGAAGCGGAGAAATCAGAAGGAACGTTGAGGAAACAGGGGAACGGGCAACAGGGAAATGCGCACTGCGTGGAATGGAAAAATGCCCGATGAGGACAGAGCCATGAGTGATCTACGCCGGTTGTTGGGAAAAGAAAACGGTTCCATTTGCCAGGGTGTTGCGGCCAGTCCCCAGGTCTGGGCGGCATTCAAGCTGTTGATGAACGAGGACCGAGTTGGTGCGGAACAGCGATTCCAGAGGATTCTCAAGGAGAATCCCGCGGACCATGAGGCCCTGGCGGGACTGGCGATCTGCGTGGCTGAACGAACCGGTCGCTTCGTTTCGGCCACGAAATTAGCCCGTGAATCGGTGCGTCGGGCTCCCAAGTCCTCGGCGGGGTACTTCGCCCTGGGTTACATCCACCTGCTGGGATCGAAGTTGGAACAGGGTCATCGCTATCTCATGAAAGCCAAGCATCTGGCTCCGCGGGATCCTCGCCTGAACCTGGGATTCGCACTCTATGACCGGGAACGGCCGCCGGTGATTGCAGATCTGTCGCGCATGCACCCGGCGAACCGGTTTCTGGGCGGTACCCGGTCCCTGATGCGCTCGCAGGTACACAGGGTACTGGCGGTGGCAATGCTGGCTGGCGGGTGCTACGTCGCCACTGCGATCCTGGTTTGACCCGGTTCGCGAGGAAGGTCCAATCTAGCCGGAGACGAGGCAGAAAACGAACTCGGCCGCAGAGTCGGCAACCTGCTGTTGATACTCCTGCGAGTCGAAATGCCGTTTCATTTGCTCGGTGACTGGAATGACGAGACGGGCCGGTTCCCAGACCAGGGAACGGCCCGTTCTCTGATTCCTAATCAGCCCGCCTTCGACCGCCGTGGCGGCTTCATCCAGGTGCAATCCCTTTACGGCCGAGCGAACGGCGTGAAAGCGTGCCTCAGCAACGGGGTCCGCACAGTATCCCACCGGACGCGCGAGGGAGGCCAGATGGAAGTGGCTGGGCGTGAAGGTGATCCCGTCGAGGTCCAATCGCTCGCAAATGACCACCAAGACTGCGGCCGTGTCCCGGAGGAGACCGAGCCCGGGATAGGTCTGGCCAGGCAGCAGGGGGCGGGACAGCTCGAATCGCGAACGGGTGTCCTGGATCAGTAGCCACTCCACCGAGAGCAGGGAGCGGCCCGGATCGCTGGACCTGTCAACCCGCAAACGGATCTCCAGAACAACCAGGGGCGTATCGTCGCCGGTCAGGACACGCAACGTATGACCCAGCGGATCGTCCAGGTCCAAACCAACCTGCAACTGCTTGAACCCCATTTCCCGCAAGCGATCCATCAGGCCGGCTTCCTCGAAAGCCAGTTCGATACCATGGCGGGAGAAAAGTCCGAGGAAGTTCGAGTCTCGAGGTCCGGCGGCTGGATCCAGATCCTCTTCACTGAGACCCCAGTCTTCGGCCAGAGCTTCAGCTTCCGCGCGGCCGTCGCTGCTTGGTTTGCCCGATAGGGTGGCGGAGATATCCATCAGTCGCGCCAGACGCCGGTATCTGCTGATGGGCAACTCCAAATCCAATGGAATGTCCAGATTGCTATTTCCGGAGATCAGCCACGAAAAGAATGCCGCGCCGTGCCGCCAAGCCTGGCGGCCGTAGCCGCCGGCCAGCAGGATCACGCAGGGGACGGTACCGGATCTGTCGCTGAACGGGTCAGGGTAGCTGGCGTCGGCTTCATCACGGACAGTTTCGCGGCGAACTCCGAGAGTGGATTCCGAGGGCTCGTATCCGAGCAATTCCATCACGAACCGGTCACGGGTCAGCATGCCTTCAAGGCTGATCCGCCAGTTGCCGAGCCGATCGCTGATGCCTGGATCACTGCCGGCCAGGTAGAAAACCAGGCCGGGGTCGACTTCTGCAATAACCCGGGGCAGATGCTCCTTCAACACCGAGAGGTACTGCTCATCACCCACGTCCGCCCCCAGGGCGATGCACGTTGAGGCCACGACATCGGTGTCGCCCAGGTCCTGGTTGTGGATGGAGAAAGTGTGCACGGACGGATCGTCCGCGAAGATCGCCCGCGTGCCGTCTCCGTCGTGCAGGTCCAGATCGATGACCAGGATGGGAAAGTTTTTGTCTCGTCGCCGTAGCGAAGCGATGGCCACGGCCACGTCGTTGAAAACGCAGAAACCCGAACCCCGGTCGCTATAGGCATGGTGCATCCCGCCGCCCAGGTTCACGGCCACACCGCTGCGTGCAAGTGCGTGCTGCGTTGCGCGCAGGGTACCTCCGCACATGATGCGCTGGAACCCCAGGTAATGGTCCTGGTCCTGAACATCGAGGGACTCACCCACCACAGACTCGAGAGCTCCGGGTTCTTCCAATGAGTGCAGATACTCTGGATCGTGGATCAGTTGCAGACGTTTCAAAGACGCAGGCCGAGGCTGGCGCACCATGCCCCGTCTCAATAAACGCCGGCCCTGCAAATAGCTCAGAATCCTGAATGGCCGGCGTGGGTCGTACTGTCGAAAGGGAATATCCAGCTGATAGTCGTTGTGGATGACAAAGCGAGGACCCGGAGGGTTGCCTCCGATGCCGAATCGTTCCAGGAAAATATGCCACAGATTGATCAACCGGTTCATGTCGTCAGTATAGTCGGCTTTCCCGAAGCTTCGGTAGGAGAACTTGGAGCCACGAGCGCATGGATATCAAACGCCTACGGGGACCAAAGCTTCCGGAGCTGGGCAGGTCACTCCTTCGGACAGACGGCCGGTGAGCAGGACCTTGAGCCTGAAGCAGGAACCCGTGCTGGCATTGCTTTCCACCTCCAGGACGCCGTCCATGGTCGTGATTAACTTGCGGCAAAGGGCCAGGCCCAATCCGGCGCCGCCGTGGCGACGGGTTGCCGAGCCGTCGGCCTGGGTGAAGGGCTGGAATATCTCCTCGCGCAGTTCGCGCGGAACGCCGATCCCCGTATCGGAAACCACGAATTCTATCTGGCTCGTTTCGGGGGTATAGGGTTCACCCTGGACGGTGATCCGAACCTGGCCCGAGTCGGTGAACTTGATGGCGTTGTCCACCAGATTCAGAAGCACCTGACGCAGGTTGTCCAGATCGCCTCGCACCCGGCGCGGCAGGGGTCCCGACGGACTCCACTTCAGGGACAGCCCCTTGGCTGCAGCGCTGCTGTGTGCCGAATCCACGATCTCGTCCATGAGTGCAGACAATCCGAACTCGCGGACGGCCTGAGACCGATCGGAATCGTCGGTCGAGGAGTATGCCAGCAGGTTTTCGACGACGGTCAACAGCGACTCGCCCGAAGACTGGACAGTGTTTGCCAGCTCTCGCTGCTCGGCATTCAATGGGGTGTCCAGCAACAGACCGTTCATCCCCAGTACGCCGTTCAGCGGTGTACGCAGCTCGTGGCTGATGTTGGTCAGGAACTCGTCCTTGGCACGGCTGGCGCGAGTGGCTTCCACGGTCAGACGATTGGCCCGTACGACCGCGCGTTCCAGTTCTTCATTGACGATTCCGGCCCGTTTCTGGGCTAGGATCCGTTCCTGCGTTTCGTAGCGCTGCTTCAGATTGCTGGTGGCCAGACTACCCAGGAGTTTCGCCAGCTGTCCGTAGAACCCGATGAGATCTTCGACCTGACGGGCGGGGAACACCGGCAGCTCAGTCAGGTCGTCGGCCATCGGATCGGGGTCCAGACCCGATTCTGTAGCCAGCCAGCGGGAGTTGGCCAGATCCAGGGGGGTTTCTTCGCGTTGATAGGGCCCCAGAATCACCCAGGCCCGTACCTGATCCAGGATCGAGACCGGCAGGGCAATCTCGGCCAACCGGTGGTTCAGAAGTCGTTCGCCGCTGCTGTCGGGAACGTCCGGATGGCCGGCGATGCGGAAGGAATGGTCTCGGCCGGCGGACGCCACGATGGTGCCATCGGTCTCCAGAACCATGGCTCCGGTGCGATTCAATCGGTGGACCATCGCCAGCAGAGCGCCGCATTGCTCTACGTCGACGAGTTCCGTGAACCGAATGGTTTCCATTTCCTTGTCCCGTTTCTCAAGAGACGGTTTTAGATCCCGGCTTCGGGCGATATCCGAACGTGCGGCGCAGGCCAGGGTATTTCATATGCGTTTGCTTTATCGGCAGAATCCCAACGGAATTGACTCTAACTTGGCAGTTCCGGCGTAAAAGAAAAAAAAGTGCAACGGGCACCGAACCATTGACAATCGTCCTGCGTCTGTGGAGTGATGACCATCAGAAGCAGGGGCCACGATTGAGGCCGAAACCGCAGCAACAACAGGAACCGGGCGGGTCATGGACCAGGCAGAACTGCTGAAACGTTGCCAAGACGGCGATGAACTGGCGTGGGAGGTGCTCGTGAGACACCATCAAGGACGAATCTGCTCGATCGCTTACAACTACGTCGGTGATCAGGACGAAGCCCTCGACGTGGCCCAGGACATCTTCGTCCGCATCTACAATCGCCTGGACACCTGTGAAGATCCGGATCGGTTCGAGCACTGGCTCGTGCGCATTGCCCGCAATGCCTGCATCGATCATCTGCGACGGCGCAAGGCGAGGCCGCCACGGCGGGATATTCCCGCTGAGGATATGGTCAATTTGCGCGACGGCGGACCGACCCCCGAGGACAACCTGATCAGTTCCTCCCGCCAGCGGCTGGTACATCGGGCGCTGCAGGACCTGAGCGAGATCAATCGGGAGATTATCCTATTGAAGGATATCCAGGGCCTGCCTCTGGAAGAGATCGCCGGCATGCTGGATCTGCCCCTGGGTACGGTGAAGTCCCGGTCCAGCCGGGCCCGCCTGGAACTAGCCCAGGTGATCACCGATATGGGAAGTGGACCGGATCGCGGCGGGTCCGGACCCTTCGGAGGTTTTGGTGCGGAGGCGGCGTCATGACCGGGCGCAAGCGGCAAGACGAGTTCGTCAACGAGGTCCTGGCCCGGACCACCGGTTCGCCTTGCGCCCGAGCCCGGACCCAGTTGCCGGACCTGGTGGACCGAGCGCTCGAGGGCATGGATCGACAGCTCGTTCAAGCACACCTGGAACACTGTTCCCCTTGCCGTTCCCTGGCCGTGACCTTGGGCTGGCTGGGCCAATCCCTGCAGGATTTGGCCGAATTGGATCCTGGACCGGCTTTCACTCGCCGTGTCCTGGACCAGACCTCCGGCATAAATGTGACCGGATTGGTCCACGCGTCGTCCGGCGTGTCACAGGCGCCGGGTCTGCTGGGTATGCTGGAACGACTGGCCCAGTGGTGGGAACGTCAGGTCTTCAAGCCCCGCTTCGCCATGCAGGCCGCCTACGCAGCGACCGTGGTGCTGGTGCTCCTCACGTCGATTCCGGGTTCGCCCCTCAAAGGAACCCCGAATCGCGCCCTACAGGCGGTGCAAGCCGGGCCCACCTACGTCCCGGTAATCGGTACCGCCGTGAATACCGGCTCGGCCTGGGTCGGGGATCAGGTCGCCGCTTCGGTGGCAACCTTGCGGGGCCATGCGGATGCGGGCTGGAACGAGGTTGCCGAATCGGTGAGCACCCGCGGCCGGCGCACTTCCTCTGCCCGGACGCAGTTCAAGGAACAGCTGGCGGCCGCCTGGTCGGGAGCACGTCAAGGACGGCTGGGACAAGCAGGATACCAACTCATTCAGGCTGCCGGATCGAGCAAGCAGATCTGGCACCTTTGGTGGATCGATAATAACAGCGACATGGACCATAGACCCGAGAGGAGTGAGCCATGAACGGCGCACAGAACGAACAAGACGCGGCCGTCCGCGAGGACCAGGCCACCAACGAGAACACACAGCAGGCTGCCGCCGGCAACATGCCCCCGAATCCTAGCCCGCCCCGGTCGAATTACGACGACCCGCGCTGGCAGGAGTTCCCCGAAGGTCGCCGGGAACGCCGGGAACGCCGTAGTTCCTCGGGTCTGCCCTACAAGTCGCCGGCTCTCGCGTCTGTCCTGTCGATGATGCCCGGCCTGGGCCAGATCTACCTGGGCTACTACAAACTGGGATTCCAGAACATGCTGATCATGGCCGCGACCATCGTCATGCTGAGTTCTGGAATCGCCCGAGGATTCGAACCGCTGTTCGGGATCTTCCTGGGATTCTTCTGGCTCTACAACATGATCGACGCCAATCGACGGGCTCATCACATCAACCGGGCCCTGGATGGCGCGGCCGAGGGCGTTGATCCGGACAAGCTGGAATTGCCCACGATGGAGGGTTCGCGACCCGCAGGCGTTATCCTCATCGTGGTGGGCGCCCTGATCTTCATGGATCTGAAGTTAGGCGTGTCACTGGAATGGCTGGAGGACTTCTGGCCGCTGGCCCTGGTGGGTATGGGTGGCTGGTTGATCTTCAAGGGCCGCAAGAAGTAGCGGTCGACCTTCGGCATGACGCCGATCCGTGAGCCCGGGTGTCGGTCCCAATGACCGGCCCGGGCTTCGCTTCAATTGGTATCGGGCAGGTCGGTTCCTAGCAATTCACGCCATCTGCCGGCCACTCGCTCGAAGACCGCTTCCCACGTGAACTCCCTCAGATCCAGCGTCCCGGGCGCCGGGCCGGCGTCTTCCGCTGCAAGCAACGCAACCAGCAGACTGTCCACGAAGACCGGAAGGTTCTCGGGTCGGGGCGTATCGATACCATCGAGGTCCGGAAGCGGCACCATTCGCAGTGTATCACCCAGGGTTGGAGCCAACTGTTCCCTGACCCCGGGCAGGTCGGTACTGACGATCCGACAGCCGCAGGCTGCGGCTTCCACCAGGACCAGGGGGACGCCTTCGTAGAACGAGGGCAGCACACACAGACTGCAGCGAACCATGAGGTGAGACAGGGTTCGTTGGTCGAGTTGTCCGTGCAGAACTACCGCCGGCGCCATGGCCTCCATCTGGTGCTGCAGCCGCTCAGCCTCGGCGCCGGCTCCGCTTCCGGCGATGTGCAGACGCAGGTCCGGCCGAATGGCCAGGGCGTGTGCGAAACTCTCCAGCAACTGTGGCAACCCCTTGGCCGCACTATATTTGCCCACGTACAGCCAGTTGCCAGTCCGGAACTCTGCGGAAACAACGCCGGCCGCGGCGGGGTGAAAAAGGTCCTCCCGGAAACCGGCACCACAGATGGTGATCCTGGCGGCCGGAACCTTCAGTATCGCAGCCAATTGGTCACGGTGGTCCCGGCGCAGCACGAAGAAGTGGTCGTTGCGGCGGCAGCCGGCAATGACCTCGTCAGCCAGCCGTGGACAGAGTTCGAGTTGCCGCAGACCCGTGGCGTGACAGGTAGTGACAACGGGCAAGTTGGGTGCCACGTCCTTCAGCAACGAACTCATCAGCCAGATATGATTGGAATGGACCAGGTCGGGTCGCGTGCTCTCGATCACCTGCCGGATGTGTTCGCTCCAGATCTGCCGGTACTTGGCCAGGCTGGGTGCATCGAGGTCGGACCAAACGGAACTGGGATAAGGCATCACGTCGCTCATGCCCGGTACGGGAAACTCAAGCATCGGGCCTCGGGCAGGAGCCCGGCTCCCAAAGAAGACAGGATGGATGTGCTCGCCAGCCAGGCCACCCACCGTGGGTTGGAGTTCGTCGGCGGGTACTCCCACTATGGCCGATTGCTGCCAACCGGACTCGTCGGCCAATCGGACGAGCGAATCCAGAGTGACGCCGCTGCCGGTTCGAGAGGGTCTTTGGGAGAGGATATGCAGAATGCGAGAGGTCATGGGAGTCCCGTCGATCAGAAATACAGGTCAATTTCCAGCGTCAGCCTACGATAACTCTGAGGCAAGCCGTTGCAAGTGTGGAACTGGACCGGGTGGCTGCTGAGCGGCATCCCGGACTGCTGCGGCCGCTTTGCCCATTGGCCACCGACAGGAGCAAGCCTTGGCTGAACAAACGGTCGATCAGCAGGAAACCTGTCGCTTGCTGCGTATGCAGTGGGAATTGGCCAGGGAGATTCATCAGGGATCCGATCCGCTCGTCGCCCTCGAATCCACCCTGGCCAGAGTCGTTTCAGGAACGGAGCTGGTCGGCACCTGGGTCTGGTTCACCGAACACCCGGGTGCCCCTTTCCAGCTCGTCTCCAGCTTCGGACTGATCGATAACGTACTGGACCTGCTGGAGAATATCCCCGCGGACGTGCCGCTACTGGAGCGCCTCGAGGCAGGCTGTCAAATCGACGGATTGGAAGTCGCGGACTGGGGGGGACGTGCCGCGACATTGAAGGCTGCTGGCTGGCAGAATGCGGCCGTCTGGCCCCTGCGAGCGAACGATGTCACCGTGGGCGCCATCGGTGTCACCGGAGACAGCGAAGGTGGCCTCGAGCCGGCGACGGAATTGCTGATGCAATCCCTGGCCGTGCAATGGAGCGGCCGTATCGCGCGTCTGCGTGTGGAGGCGACTCTGCGCAACAACGGCAACAATCTGCGCACGCTCTTCGACGCATTCGAGAACTACCTGTACATCGTCACCCCCGGCGGCGAGGTTCTTTGTAGCAACTCGACGCGGTGCGTCGGACTCCGCGCCGATGAACGGCTGAAGAGCAGCGATGATGTCGCGCCGGCGACGTTCATCGATGACCTCGTACCAGGTGCCAGCACTTTGCTGGCTGCCGCCCGTAACGGCAAGACAGGCTCGCCACACACCTCAAAGGGTCGGCTGGTCCAGGGCCGGGTGCTCGATGCGACCGGCGAGGACATCCCGGTGGAGATGTGTATCGTGCCGGGGCAATGGGACGGGCAGTCGGTCTTCTTCATCGCGTGTCGAGACGTGTCCCAGCGACTGGAGATGGAGAAGGAGCGACGCCAGCTGGCGGCGGCAATCGAACACGCGGCCGAGAGCATCGTCATCACCGATGCGGCCGGCGTCATCGAGTACGCCAACCCGGCGTTCGGCCTGCTTACCGGCTACTCCCGGGAGGAGGCCGTAGGCATGAATCCCCGAACTCTCAAGAGCGGAGTCCACGATACTGAGTTCTATCGGCTCATGTGGGATACCCTGGTCCGGGGGGAGGTCTGGTCTGGGCGCCTGGTCAACAAGAAGAAGGACGGAACCCTCTTCACCGAGGAAGCCACGATCTCGCCGATCCGGGGCGAGGGAGGAACGATCACCCATTTCGTGGCCGTCAAGCGAGACGTGACCACCGAAGAGGACCTCGAGAATCGATTGCGGGCGTCACAGAAAATGGAGGCCATCGGCACCCTTGCCGGAGGAATCGCCCACGATTTCAACAACATCCTGTATGCTCTGCTGGGCTATACGCAGCTGGCCCTGGACGATGTTCCGGAGCCCCATCCGGCGCGCGTGGCCTTGGGCGAGATCGCCCGGGCTGGCCAGCGGGCCAGCGACCTGGTGGCCAAGATGCTCACCTTCGGGCAACGGGCCGAAACGGGACGCGAGACCGTCTGGTTGCAACAAGTCGTAGCGGAGGTTCTAGACCTGGCCCGGGCCTCCCTTCCGGCGACCATCGAGTTCCGGATGGACCTGGATCCGGATTGCCCGCCGGTGTACGCCGACTCCACCCAGATCCATCAGGTGGTATTGAACCTGTGTACCAACGCCGAACACGCCATGCGTGACGGAGGCGGCGCCCTGTCGGTGACGTTGCGCAGGGTACACCGGGACACGCATATCACCGATGGGGGCGTCAGCCTGCCTCCCGGGGATTGGGTACAGCTCGAATTCAGCGATACGGGGCAGGGTATCGACGCCTCGGTGCAGGAACGGATCTTCGAGCCCTATTACACAACCAAGAAATCCCACGAAGGCACGGGCCTGGGGCTGGCGACGGTCCACGGTATTGTCCTCAATCACGAGGGCCACATCTTCGTGGACGGCGAAGTGGGAACCGGCACGAAGTTCACGATCTGTCTCCCGGTTCAACCGGTGACCACGACTCCCGAAACGACCGAAACGACAGTCGAGCCGGTCGACGTCGGCAGCGCACATGTTCTGGTCATCGACGATGAATCGATGATCGTGGACGTCTCGACACGTGCTCTCGAACGCTTGGGGTACAAGGTCACAGGAATGACCGACGGAATCCGCGCGGTCGAGGTCTTCAGGGCCGATCCCGATGCTTTCGACCTGGTCATTACGGACCAGACCATGCCCAACATCACCGGATTCGAGTTGGCATCACAATTGTTAAGCATCCGCCCGGATCTGCCGATACTCCTGATGACGGGATACGATGAACAGTTCTTTGCAGACAGGATGCAGGATACCGGAATCGCCTGTTTGTTGCCAAAACCACTAAAGATCGAGAAGCTCGCCGAAGCGGTCAGCCGCTTCACGGGGAGTCCGATCGCAACCTGAGGTTGCCGAGATGCCCAGGATCCTTGTTGTCGACGACGATGCCCAGGTACGCACAATGCTAAAACTCACCCTCGAACGAGAGGGTTACGAGATCATCGAGGCCGGGGATGGTACCGAGGCGGTGGCGGCCTACGATTCCGAACAGGTGGATCTGGTGATCACCGATATCGTCATGCCCGAGAAAGAGGGCATCGAGACGATCATGGAACTTCGGAGCACCAATCCGGCCGTCCGAATCATCGCCATCTCCGGTGGTGGGCGTATCAATCCCGATGATTACCTGAAGTGGGCCCGCCGCTTCGGCGTCGAGCACACGTTCACCAAGCCGGTCGACCGGGAACGATTGCTGGCGGCTGTCAGCGAGCTCCTGACCACCGAAACGACTGCGTGAATATGATCAGACAGGCCAAAATATTGATCGTCGACGACTCGCAGCAGGACCTGCGGATCCACGCCTCCACCCTGCGTAGCCAGGGCTACGAGGTCGTCACGGCCACCAACGGGGAAGAGGCCCTGTTCCTGGTGGAAGCCGGCGTGCCCGACCTGTTCCTCATCGACACCCAGATGAAGGATATGGATGGTTACTCTCTGTGCGAAAGGCTCAAGGAGGACGGTCGTCTGCTCAATACTCCAGTCATCTTCATCACAGACAGTCGTGCTCCCGAAGACATCGACCGCGGCTATCTGGCAGGCGGTGTCGACTACATCGTGAAGCCCTGTCACCTGAGCGAATTTCTGGCCCGGGTGCGGACCCACATCAATCTCTACGAGCTTCTGATGGAAGTCCAGCGACTCCGGGAGGTGGCGATCGACTCCAATCCGCTGACCCATCTGCCGGGCAACAATACCATCGTGACCACGATTCAGGAGGCCGTCGACCTGGACCTGGACATGGGAGTCATCTATACCGATCTGGACAACTTCAAGGCATACAACGACGCCTACGGCTTCAGCGCCGGGGACGAAGTGTTGCTCTTCAACGCCGAAACTCTGCAGACAGTTCTGCGGACGGTGTGTGACGGCGAAGGATATCTGGGCCACATCGGTGGCGACGATTTCGTGATGATGATGCCGGCTGACAAGATCGATGAAGTGGGCGCCGAAGTAGTGCGCCGTTTCGACGGCGGCGCCCCCGAGTTCTACAACGACGAGGATCGCGAGCGCGGCTTCATGATGTCCGTGGACCGTCAGGGCAAGATCGCCCGCTTCCCAATCGTGTCCATCTCCATGGGTGGATTGATCCTTCACCAGCGCAAGTTCACCCGCTATGTCGAGGTGGCGACCGTCTGCGCTGAAGTGAAGCACGCCGCCAAGGGCGTGATCGGCAGCAATCTGTTCATGGACCGACGGGGCGAACACCGGCAAGCTGAAATCCCCGAGCATTTGCAAGTGAGACGTCGCGACAAAGCCGAGGTCGAGGCGCCCGAGATCGATCAGGATGCGACGGAACCGGTCGGTTCCTGATTCCTCCCCGCAGTTTTCTCCCTATCCGACGAGTGCCGCGACGATCGCCCGACAGAAGTCGGTCAGGGATGGATCCCGTGCCCCCATGACCAGTACCAGATCGCCGGGTCGGGCCTCCGCGGCGATTTTATGTGCCAGGTCGGGACGTGTGGCCAGGAAACGGGCGTCCCGGTTGCGGGCGCCGATGGCGTCGGTCAGATCGGTGGCGGAAATATTCTTGGTGACCGTACCGCCGGCAAAGAAGATCTCGGGCATCCAGAGGATGTCGTTGGGGTCCAGACTGGTGGCGAACATGTCGACGAGGGCATCCTTGAGAAAGCGCGTCGGACCGAATCCATGGGGCTGGAATACCGCCAGTACCCGGCCGTTAGAATGACCTGAAGCGACAAGACGGTTGTGCGCGGCTGCGAGGGCGGCGGCGATCTTGTCGGGATTGTGTGCGAAGTCATCGATGACCTCGACACCCGCTGCGGTGCCCACAGATTGGAAGCGTCGGGCCACTCCGCGAAAGCCGGCCAGGGGGGCGACCATGTCGACCGGATCCAGGCCGACTACGCGACAGACAGCGATGGCGGCGGCGGCGTTCAGGACGTTGTACTGCCCCGGGACCGGTAGGTCGAAGGACACGTCGCCCAGGTCGAAGCGCGATCCGTCTGCAGTCAATTCGACGTTTCGAACCTGACAATCGCCGGCAGCGGTTGCAGACGCGGCCACCCCGAATCGGGTCGCTCCTTCGGCCAGAACCCGCAAATTCGGTGCCTCTCCGACCAGGAACGGACCGCGTGTGTTTTGGCGGAAAGCATGGAACATCTCCAGCACTTCGTCCGGAGACTTGTGGTCCAGGCCCAGATTCAGGACGACTCCGGCCCAGGGATGATAGCGAACAACGCTGCCGTCGCTCTCGTCGGCCTCGATCACAAGCAGTGGGCGCCCATCCTCGGGCACGGCGTCGAGATCGGGAGCCCAGGCGTTGCCCACATGTCCTGCCTCGACCAGAGCCGCCAAGGGGCCGCCGGTCAGTAGACCCGGGCCCAGTCCGCACTCCCGCAGGATGGTGAAAACCATGGCAGTGACCGTTGATTTTCCACTCGTGCCGGTGATGGCGATCGTCCGGTGTTCGGCCACATACCGAGCCAGCAACTCGGATCTGTGCAGGATGGGTACGCCGTGCTCGCGGGCCCGCCGGATGTCCGGAACCCGGTCTTCCACGGCGGTGCTGACCACCACGGCGTCCGGTTGCCTGGAACCGTGCAGGGAAAGGAAGCTGCCATCCTGGGGAGTGATCGAGACGCCCAGTTTCTCCAGGTGGGCGCGCACGTCGCCGCGTTCATCGCAATCGAACGCCCGGTCGCTGCCGCTGGTCTTGCCGCCGGCCAGGGCGTGGAACTGGGCCAGGGCGCTCATGCCACTGCCGCCGACGCCGGCGAAATGCAGCCAGGCGGTCGAGTCTGCGGGTACGGCGTTCGTATCAGACGATGACAACGGCGTCTCCTTCGTTGACCAGCTCGAATAGCTCGATGACATCGGCATTGCGCATGCGCACGCAACCGGCGGATTCCGATTGCCCGATGGCGCTTTCGTGGTTGGTACCGTGGATGTAGATGTATCTGGCCAGCGAATCCACACCCGGACCCCGATTCACCCCTTCTTCGCGGCCGTCGAGGGTCAGGATCCGAGACAGGATCAGGTCCCGATCGTCATCTGCGGATGCTTTGTCGGGTCGCCATACCTCTCCGGTAGGCAGGCGACTGCTGAACACGGTTCCGACAGCGGCCTGCGCGCCTATCTTCCTGTCGATCCTGTGTAGCCCAGCGGGGGTACCGCCGGAGTCCCCGCGACAATCCAGACCGGCGCGGGCGGTGGAAACGGGCCAGACCCTGTCGATCGTCTGCTCCCGGACCAGTAAAAGCCGCTGCCGCAAAGTGATAACCAGAAGCCAACGCCGAAGGTCAATAGCTCCGTAAGATGCTATCTTGGCGATAGTTGTCTCCACTGTAGACTGATGCTCGGGAGAAGGTGCGCCATGGTCGGATGTGCTCATCAGGGGCTTCCTTGCCAACTGGTTTTTTTCTGACCACTTTACGTGTTAACGAATTATCGACCCGTTTCAAGCCGGTTTCCGGACGAATCGGGCGACTTCACGCGGGCCGCAGCATGAACCGTCGGCCGGCGTTTCAGGTCCCGGCGATCATCGCCAGGAAGGAATCCAATGTACGACATCGAAGCGTCACTGGATAGACAGATCCTCGAGGTCATGAAGAACCGACCTGCGGTGATCCTGACCGAGGCCACAGACCCTCGAATCATCGAGGCGGGGTGCTACCTGCCGCGCTTTACGCGCCCGATCTTTCTGGCTTCCGAGCAACGGGTCAAGGAGATCGTACACAAGGAATTGGGCCACGTGGACCCCACCCGCGTCGAGTTTGCCCTGTCCGAGAGTGCCTTCGTCGATCTGGCCGAACGCACCGATCTGCTGGAGGAGTTTGCCCGCGCCTGTACCGAATTGCCTCAGGCCATCAGCCGGACCCAGGACGTGGACGAGGCCATGGGTCTGATCAGTGATCCGGCCCGATTCGGGATCATGGCCGTGCGACAAGGTCACGCCGACATGGTCGTGGGTGGAATTCAACATGAACCGCGAGAGTTTTTTCGCCCGATGACCCGTCTGCTGGCCAAGCAGGAGACCATCTGCGAGGCGGGCGTGATCGTACTGCCGGACAGTCACCCCGCGGATATCTTTCCCCACAATATCCTGGTCGTCGGAGACGTGGGATCCAACGCCACGATGACTCCGGAGGTGCTGGCCAACGTCGCGGTGGGAACCTGTGCTGTGGCCCGCGATCTCTTTCCCGAAGACGTCCTACCGGTCATCAACGGCGCCCTGGTCTCCTACTCCAACAAGGGTTCCGACGAGGGGCCAAGTCCCGAGCTGGTGCGCAAGGCCAGCGAGCTGGTTCCCGATGTTCTGGCTGATCGAGTACGCCGGGGACGGCGCTACGAATCGATCCACATCGATGGCGAGGTCAAGATCAGCGTGGCCCTGTCGAGACGCTCGGCACACCTGTATCGACGCGGCCAGGAAGACGCCTTCGTCGGTGGCACCAACGTCATCATTGTCCCCAACCTGGACACCGGAAATCTGCTTTTCCATCTCTACGCCACCCGTTATCCCGACGCCCGGAAGTTCAGCGTCATGTTCGGTCTCCGCTTCCAGGGGGTGGACCTGCCCATGGACTGTACCGCCGAGGACGCGGTGCTGGGTGTCAAGGCCAGTGTCCTGCGCATGCACCGTTTCGGCCACTGGAGCCGGACGCCCAAAGATACCTTCTTCCCCCGCCACCGGATCTTGGCGGTGAATCCCGGTTCGACGTCCACCAAGATCGCGGTCTTCGAGGGCGAACTGGAGCGCTTCACCGAGGAAATCCAGCACACGGTCGAGGAACTCGCACCCTACGAGGGCAAGCGCATCGTCGAGCAGTACGAAATGCGCAAGGACATGATCCTCAGCACGCTGGCTGACCACGCCGTGGATGTGGCGGATCTCGACGCCGTTTCGGGCCGTGGCGGCCTGTTGCAGCCCATCGCCCACGGGACGTACAACGTCAACGACCGCATGCGTGACGACCTCCTGTCCGGCACCGGCAGCGATCACGCCTCGAACCTGGGCGCCCTGATCGCCCGCGAGCTCGTGGGCCCGTCGCGGAAGCCGGCATTCATCGTCGATCCGGTCGTGGTGGACGAAGTGCCGGAGCGGGTCAAGATCACGGGCATGAAGGACATCCGCCGACGTGTGGTCAGCCACGCCTTGAACCAGATCGCCACCGCCCGTCGCTACGCGGAAGAGAACGAGACGTTCTACGAGTATCTGAACCTGATCGTCTGCCACATGGGTGGCGGCATCACCGTCGGCGCCCATGCCAAGGGACGCTACATCGATGTCAACAACGGTCTCGACGGCGAAGGCCCCTTCAGCCCCCAGCGGTCGGGTTCCGAACCCACCGGTGCTTTGATCCGCCTCTGTTTCAGTGGCCAGTACACCGAAGCCGAGCTGCTCAAGAAGAACAAGGGGCGCGGCGGCCTCATCGATCTGCTGGGCACCGCCGATTTCCGCGAGGTCGAGCGACGGGTCCTGGAAGGTGAGCCCGGGTTCGTTGCGGTCTGGGAGGCCATGGTCTACCAGATCTGCAAGAACGTCACGGCGTTGTTGCCGGCGTTCGACGGCGAGTTGGTCGACAAGGTGCTGCTGACCGGCGGCTTGGCCCGCAGCGAGAAGTTCGTGGATGATATTGCCGCCGGCGTCCAGGCCCTGGGCTGTGGCGTGACCGCTTATCCCGGCGAGAACGAGATGGTGGCCCTGGTCAAGGGCGCCTTGCGGGTCCTCGACGGCAAGGAAGAGGCGCAGGACTACGATCCTGCCGAATGATTGCGCCGGCGATCCAGCACGCTGGCAGATTGAACCCCTGAACCGAGGTAGAGGACATGACAGCGATTTGCAGCCTTGACCAGTTGATCCAGGATCTCAAGGACCAGCCGAGCCGTAAGGTCGCAGTGGCAGCCGGTCACGACCCCAACACGATTCAGGCTGCTGCCCGCGCCGCCGCCGAGGACATTGCGGAAGTGACACTGGTGGGGGACGGCGCCCGGATCCGGTCCCTTTGCACTGAGTTCGGCCTCGACGATGGTGTTTTTGGAATCGTCGACAACCCGGACGAGTTCGCCGCCGGCAAGGCTGCCGTGCAGATGATTCGTGCCGGTGAAGCCGATGTCCTGATGAAGGGGCTGATCGGGACCGACAAGTACATGAAGCTGATCCTGAACAAGGAGCAGGGGCTGTTGCCCAAGGGCAATGTGCTGTCCCACATCACGGTCCTGGAGTTGCCGACGTATCAGCAGAGTCACAACAAGCTGCTCATCGTCGCGGACGTGGCCATCATTCCTGAACCGGATCTGCCGACCAAGGTCCAGATCCTCAACTACTGCATCAAGGCGGCCCACAGCTTCGGAATCAAGAATCCCAAGGCGGCGTTGATCACGGCGACCGAAAAGGTCAATCCGAAGATGACCGCCTGCGTCGATGCAGCCCTGATCTCGATGATGGCCCAGCGGGGCCAGATAACCGGCGCCATCGTCGACGGACCCTTGGCCCTGGACGTGGCCCTCTCCCCGGAGGCTTGCAAGATCAAGGGGCTGCAGTCACCGGTGGCCGGCGACGCGGATATCCTCGTGTTTCCGAACATCGAAGCGGGCAATGTCTTCTACAAGGGATCGACGATTCTTTCGGGTGGGCGTCTGGCCGCCGCGGTCGTGGGCACCACCGTGCCCTGCGTGTTGACCAGCAGGGCCGACAGCGAGGAGTCCAAGTTCCTGTCCATCGCCCTGGGATGCCGATTGGCCGGCTGAGCCATAGCTGATAGAGTGCGGATGTGTCATGCGGGCCAACGGCCCGGGAAAGGGTTTTTTAACAATGCCGATACCACCGAGAATCTGAAGGAAGCCTTTGCCGGCGAGAGCCAGGCCTTTCAGAAGTACAGTGCCTACGCCAAGGCTGCCGAGAAGGATGGAATGCCCAACATCGCCCGTCTGTTCAGAACCACGGCCGAGGCCGAGCGTATCCATGCTGCCGGTCACTTCGGCGCCTTGGACGGCGTCGGCTCCACGACCGAAAATCTGCAGGCTGCCATTGATGGAGAAACCTACGAAGCGACCGAGATGTATCCGCCCATGCTGGCCAAGGCCGTGGAGGAAGGCCACAAAGCCAAGCGGATGTTCAAGTTCGCGGTAGAGGCAGAACAGGTTCATGCCAAGCTTTACGCTTTGGCCCTGGTGGCCGCCCAAAACGGCGAGGATCTGACCGAGACGAATTTCTACCTCTGTCCGGTCTGCGGCCATATCGAGTTCGGCGAGCCGAGCTCCAACTGTCCCATCTGCGGGATGCCTGCCGCCAAGTATGTGCAGGTCTGATTGACACCACGGTCTACTTGAAGGATCGGTCGCCCGGTGTGACACCGGGCGACCGTGGGGGATGAGAATGGACCGACGTTTGCACTGCGTGCTTTGCTGCGCGACCGCCTTGCTGATCTTGCTGCCGATCTGCGCCTGCGAGGATTCCGACTCCCAGGCCCCACCGATCATTCCACCGGTGGACGAGCCCGATGAAACACCCCCCTCGGCCGTGACCAACCTGAGCGTCGCCACGACGGCGGACCGATCCGTGACCCTGAACTGGAGTGCGCCGGGGGACGACTGGACCGCCGGTCGCGCCACGACCTACGACATCCGACACGCCCCCGCCGAGTCGACGCTTCGGGCCTGGGCAGACGCCGTCCCTCTAGGGTATCCCCTGGTCCCGGAGTCCTCCGGACGTCCCGAGGCACTGGAGATCACCGAACTGGACAGCGGCCAGTTGTACTATCTGGGCCTGAAGACCGCCGATGAAGCAGGAAACTGGTCGATCCTTTCCAACGTCGTCTCAGCTCGCACCACCTGCGGTTTCACAGTCACCAAGCCTGAATGGAACCAGTACTATTGTGCTTCCGAGACGATCGAGTTCCGCTGGACGGTCCCTCCCTGCGCGGGCGACTCGGTTTCGGTCCGGATCTTCAATGGTGAAGGGATCGGCTTGTGGCTGGTCTCGGCCGCGACCGAGAACGACGGCCTGCTGTCCTGGGATCTACCTGAACTGGACCAGGATATCTACGGCTGCACGGTCCGCATCCTGGATCTCGAGACCGGGATGGAGGCGGTCAACGAAGGCAGCTTTTCGGTGCGCCGGTCCTGCGAGGTCATGATCGGTAATCCGTACGGCGGTGACGAGTTTTGTCTTGGCGCCAGGGTCCGGGGTTACTGGTACACCGAGGGATGTTGCCGGGAATCCATCGCCGTCGAGTTGCTACACGACGGCGAGCTCGTCCTGGTCTTCGGCACCTCCGATTCCGGGCACGGGTTCTACGACTGGTCGATTCCCTATGACACGGCGCCGGATGACGGTTACCAGATCCAGGTCCGGGGACTGGACAGCGAGTTCTTGCTCGCAAGCACCGCTCCATTCACCGTGTTGCCTGGTGATGACCTTCAGCTCATCGCACCCGAGGCCGGCGATGTGTACACGAACCCCGCGTCGATACCCATCGTTTGGGACGCCGGACAGTGTCACGGCGACCAGATCCGGGTCGTGCTGCTGAACTCGGCCGATGAGGCCACGACACTGGCACCGGACACGGCCAACGACGGGAGCTTCTACTGGCAGGTGCCCGCCGGGTACGACCCCGGCGGTGGATTCAGAATCCGACTGATCGACCTCGAAACGGGAATAGAAGCGGTGAGTGCAGCTCCGTTCACCATGGAGTGGGTCTGCCAGGTCAGCGTCACCGAACCCCAGTACTACCAGGAATACTGCGAGGGCGATCTGGCCCAGATCGAATGGGAGACCTCGCCCTGGTGCGCAGGCACCATGCGCATCGAGTTGTACAAGGAGGGCGAGCTGGACTGGGTGCTGGGTGATGGCGAGCCGGATGACGGCAGTTTCACCTGGGTCGTGCCGGCGGTGCCCGAGTCGTGGTCCTACCACTTCCGGGTCGTGAACGAGGAGTCCGGGGCCTGGGGGCTGAACAATGGCAGCATCAGTTTTGGCAACGGGTGCTACCTGCAACTGTTGACGCCGAATATCGGCGGCAGTTACCAGGCAGGCGATCCGGTGGCCGTCGAGTGGAACTATGGCGAGTGCTGTGGCGAGACGGTGACCATCAGTCTGTTGCGCCTGGACGTGGAGTGCCGGGTACTGGCCACTGACGTGCCCTTGTCCGACCAGGTGTTCACCTGGACGGCCGAGCAATGCGACGGCCAGGTCTCCGGATACAAGATCCGCATCACCGAAAACAGGCTCGGAACCAGCGATACGAGTTTCCTGCCGTTCACGATCTTCAATGAGAAGTAGCCCGGACCCGCGGGCCGACTAGAGGGTCAGGGCAAAGCCGCCGGATACCACGCGGCCGGACTCGGGCAATCCCGTCTGGAACTCCAGCAACTGGTCGAAGAGGTTGTCCACACGCAAGTGGGCCTCGACGCCGGCGGCGGCTGTCGAGGGGGCGGGCCAGCGCCAGCTCAGACGCAGATTCCAGATGACTCCGGCCGGCAGATGGCGCAGCCCGTCGACCGCCGTCTGGTCTGCGCTCCAGCGCGGCCCGGTGACCTGAGCCTCGACCAGGGCGCCCGGGCCCGCTGACGGACGCCAGTCCAGAGCCGCCAGCGACTGGTAAGCGGGGCGATCCTCCGCAGGCCGATCGGGCTGATCGTCCACCAGGACGTGAGCATCCAGGATCGTGTGCTGGGCACTGAGTTCGAGGTCCGGCCGCAGCGTCCAGCCGCCGACCAGCTCCAGGCCGGGGACGCGAATCTCGGTGCGATTGACCCGCATGAACCGCCGTTCGGGTCCGGGCAACACCACCTTCTCGATCCCATCGCGGAGCCAGCTCACGAAGGCGGCGCATTCCAGGCGCCAGCGATCGCCTGCAGCCGTCGTGCCCAGTTCGATCATGTCCTGGGATTCCGGCTTCAATCCGGGATTGGCCACGAAACGACCCAGGGCTCCCGAGTAGAGTTCGCGCAGGCTGGGGAAACGGCTACGCCGGGATGCGGCGGAGTAGATGCCGGTGCGATCGCTCACTGCCCGCATCACCCGCAGGTTGGCCGCCAGGGCGTGGTCGGGATCCTTGCCGGCCTTGTCTCCTGATTCAGGAGTGGCGGCGTGATCCCAACCCAACCCGGCTCGAATCGTCCAGTGGTCGGCCGGCAGAAATTCGCTTTCGGCAGTCAACGAGGTCAGCCATTGGGCGTAGGCCTGCGTGGCTCCGCCGACGGTGGTGCTCTCGCGGTGGTGGGTGTAGCGGGCCGAACCCTGGACCGCCAGACTGGCGGTGTCACCCAGCCAGCGGGTCAGGCGTACTCGGCCATAGCCGGTCCGGTCGTAGTTCTTCTCGTAATCCTGCCCCTCGAGTTGTGGCTGGTCCCAGCCGTCGGGGCCGCGGGGGTCGATCTCCTGGTGGAAAAAATCCGCCGAGACGGTCGCACCCAGGTCGAAATTTCCTGCGTCGTCCAGAGGTAGATCCAGTACGGCACCCAGCAGGGCCCGCTCACGCACGGGATAACGCCAGAAGCGGGCGTCCTCGCCCAGGTGCAATTCCGGCGGAACTCCCTTTTCGCCGGTCCAGCCGGTGGCCAGCAGACTCAGTCGGCCGCTGCCCTTGACCGGCCGGGCGCCGCGCAGGAGCACCGAGAACTGTTGCAGGTCACTGTTCTGTCGCAGCTCTTCGGAGGCGGCTTCTGGGTGGCTGTGGGGCAGGGGCCAGGCGTCGCGGTTCATCCAGGCGCCGGCGCCCATCAGATTCCAGCTGCCCTGGTGTTGTCGATGAACGATTTCTGCCCGCCCGGCGCCATGCTGGCCCAGGGCGGCAGCAACCCTCGTGGCGCGGCGTTCTACCAGTTTTCCCGGTGGTAGAATGCGGACGCTTCCGGCCAGGACACCGGGACCGTCGAGCAGCGTGACGGGGCCGCGCCGGCCCTCAATGCGGCCAATCCCCAGGGCGGGCACGGTCTCCAGATCGACCCGCTCATCCCAGGGCACGTTCAGGGGGATGCCGTCCAGGAAGGTCTGCACGTGGCGCTCGGGTGCGCCGCGGACCATCGCGTGGCTGTCTCCCCGGGAGTTGGTGGCGACGCGGGTCGACGGCAACAGCACACCCAGGCTGGCCAGGGAGCCCGGATCCCTGACCTCGATGGCCGCCGTCTCGATTCGGGTGCGGCTGGGTGCCGGAGGATTCGATCCTTCGGCCTGCACCACCAGATCAGGTAGGTCCACCAGCAGAGAATCGGCCGGTGCATCTTCAGCCACTCCTGTCGTCGGCAGGATCAACAGCAGGACGACGACGGGCCAGAACCCGGCGGAGCAAGGTGTATACGGATGACGCGATCGAATCACGCGTCGGGACCATAGCCCTCTTTGTAACGCAGAATCTTGGCGGGACAACCGGCCACGATGGCTCCCGCGGGCACGTCTTTGGTCACCACGGCGCCGGCGCCGACCACGGCTTCCTTGCCCACGGTCACCGGCAGGATCGTCGCATTCGAACCGATGCTGGCTCCGTCTTCGATGTAGGTGGGCTTCCATTTGTCCTTCTCCGGCTGCGGCGGCATGGTGTCGTTGATGAACATGACTCCATGTCCTACGAAGACATCGCTGCCGATGTTCACCATGTCGCAGATGAAGGTGTGGCTCTGGATGCGGGTCCGGTCTCCGATGGTCACGCCTTCCTGGATCTCCACAAAGGTGCCGACCATGGAATCGCGACCGATCTTGCAGCAGTACATGTTGACGAAGTTCCAGATCTTGGTGCCTTCGCCGATCTCGCAATCGCGAATCAATTGCCTGTCATTGACTGGGTAGTCCATAATGGCTCCTTGGAGAATGGTCGGAGTACAAATGTTTTGCAGGCGGAAAAATACAACATGAACGGGAGTTCGTCTTGGAAAATGATCAATTGGTATCTGGCGGCGAGGCCACTCCGACGCTCGGCTGGAGCGATTTCGCCCTCGTTCGCCACGTTCCCGGCGGACGGCACACCTGGTTCGAGGGCACCGCTGAGGAACTGCTGGAGAGGGTGCGTGTCCGTTGGCTGGATCGACGCCCCGGTGCCGGTCGCGTCGACTTGACCCAGGTGGTCATCGTGCCAGTGGATCCCTCCGGTTTCGTCTCGAGCACCGTCTGCGTGGATGAATCGACGTCCCTGCGCGCCGTGTTCGAGCGGCGCCAGGCCCACGAAGAAGGTTTCGTGCGGGTGCTGGCGAAGGGGCCACGGGAACCGGCCATCCATGCGGCCGTGGTTCTCTACTCGGCAGAAACGCTGCGCGAGAATGAAGGCACGCGCAGCGGTGACTGGGACTGGGAGGTTGTGTGTCTGCTCGCAGGCCCGGTGGAGAACGAGCCCATGGATCCCCTGACCATGGCGCGCAATATGCTCGAGAAACCCGGCGGAACCCACTGCGAGTACTCGGCCCGAGATTTCGCCGAGGCCATCTGGTTCTGGTCGGGGCGGGTCAGCGCCGACGTGGACTAGTCGGCTCAGCGGCGGGGGATGGTCCTGCCCGTGAAGGTCCGGTACTCGCGGTGCAGGTCGCAGGTCAGACAGGAGTGGACCGGCCAGACCAGGACCAGATCCCCGGGAATCAGATCGCAGGCCAGTTCCGCGAACTCCCGGGGAGTGAATCTTGCGGTGCCGTGTTCCTGGGAAAGAGAGACGACCGGTACCCGGGTAAGCACCTCACCTGGTTCCAGCGGCCCCTTCGCGGTGGCTCTCGCCGTACCCAAGCAACCGTAGAGGAGTTTGCCATCCGGGCCGGACAGGCTCTCCTTGGCCAGGTGGACGGCCCCGCCATGGAAGACCACTTCGCACCGCTCGGGATAGACGCCCACGACGGGGCAAGCCACCGCCGCGGCAAGATCCTTCGCTCCGCACGCCCCCAGTCCCAGTTGCATCAGATCGTAGAAGACGAAGTTGCCGGGCCGGATCTCGTCGACGCCGGCCAGGGAGTCCATCGTGCTGCAACAGGGGGTGTCGCCGAGGGAGGTTCGCAGCTCCACAGCGCCAGCGGAGGCGATGCGCTGCCTGGCCGCCTGCAATCGACCAACGGTGTCGGTGAAGATCGTCTTGAGTTGGCGCCGGTCCGTCGCGTGGTAGCTTTGCCCGCTGTGGGTGAGCAATCCGGATACGGTCAACGATCTGCCGGCGGCCTGTGCCTCCAGATACAGCTCCGTCAACGCCGCGGCGTCTTCCCACCAGACGCCGGTACGCCCGTAATCCGTATCCAGTTTCAACCAGATGTCAGCCTTCAGGCCCTGGTGCTCGGCGATGGCCGCCACCGTGACCGGCGAATCCACGGTCAGACCCAGTCGGCCGCCCCTGCGATCCAGGGTTCCGGCGAGCTCGGCGAGGCGCGGCAGTTGCCGGGGATTGACCAGAAAGGCCAGCAGGATGTCGTGCCAACCGAACTCGGCGAAGTATTGGGCCATGGGCAGAGATGATACGGTGATGCAGTCCACACCTGCATCGGCAAACCAGCGGCCGATCTCGCCGCTCTGGTGGGTCTTGAAATGAGGGCGAAAGACCACCCCCGAGCTCTTGGCCTTGTCCGCCATGGCGGCGATGTTGGCGCGTGCCCGATCCTCGGCCACCAGGATCGTGGGCTCCGTCACGGCCAGGGAGTCCAGCCACAAGCTGGTCGATTTCAACGAACTCAAGAGTCGCTCCAGCGGCTGAAAGAGAGCGGGTCGGACCCCGCCGGGTCCGCCCCGTCCTCGAATCCCGGTCGTGTTCCTATTTCACCATGGCGATCTTGCGTACCACCGACCTGCCGTCGGCTCGCACGCGGCAGAAGTATACACCGGCTGCCGTCGGCTGTCCCGCGTCGTTGTCTCCGCGCCAGATCACGGACCCCGGGCCTTCACCGGCGTTCTCGTGCACGAGCTGTCTGACCCTCCGGCCCGCCATATCGTAAACCTCGACCTCCAGCTGGGTCGCCCGGGGCAGGGACCAGCTGATCTCCACCGCCGGATTGAACGGGTTGGGATGGCACGAAACGGCCAGGGTGGTCTCTGCCGCCGGCACCGGTGCCACGAGGCCAAAGGGGATGTCCATGCCGACGGTGGTCATCAGCATGGCCAGGATTCGGCTACGCTGCGCGATCACCGCCTCGCGGCCCTCAACATCCTTGGCGCCATATTCGCAGTGGAGGATGTCGGTGATGTCACTGGGCATCAGGACACTCCGGAAATCCAGTCCGGCCAGGGTTTGCATGATGACGGCTCCAAAGGCGTACGCACCTCCTTGTCCATTGATGTCGGTATACTCGGCAATGCGCTCGGCGCCGGCCGTCGGAACAACGGCGCACAGGGACGTCCGGTTCACGCAGCGGGTGAACAGTCGCCAGTGGTCGATCCACAAAGGGCTACCCGGCGTGGGGACGACGAGCGGATGGTACTGCCCTCCGATCCACGGACGCAGGTCCCGGCTCTCGAGCTGGCCTCCCAGATAGGTGGCCAGGAAATCCCGGGACGCCGTGTTCTCATCCATGGCCGCGGCGAAGTGATCGCCCATGACGAGCAGGTGCTTGTGCTGATCGGCGATCCAGTTCTGCAGCAAGTCGACGTCCGACGCACCGGATTCGTCGCCGAAGCCGACACCGGTTGTCGTCCCGGACGAGAAGACCAGTTCGTCGTATCCCAGTATCTGGGCCGTCGTCGCCCGGGAGGCCAGGCCGGCCGATACGTCTCGGATAGTGTAGAGGTCGTAGTGATCTCCGGGTGCTCCGACTACCTGGGTCAACGTATTGAGCCAGTATGCGTTGTCACGCTGGCGGTCGGGAGCCAGGTCACCGCCGTAGCAGACCAGCATGTCCGGTTGCCAGCCGTAGTCCAGATCGCCGATCGTCGGCAGCGCCCGCACGACGAAACGGTGATCGAAGGCGCGCTCCCGAGGCGGGCCGCCGGCGAATCCACAGGTATCCGCCGGCAGGGTCGCCGTGAACTCGCCCAGGGGGCTGGTCTCGGTGACGGTGAAGTAGTAGAGGATCCGGTCGCCCGGAAACAGGAAACCGGAGTCGGGCAGGTCGCAGGCCCACTCCCCGGATCCGCTGCTATTGACCTCCAGAGGCCAGGCCTCGACGGATCCCAGCTCGGGCAGGCCACTGCTGCGCCAGGGATCGAATACGGGATTGCGCACCAGACGGTAGGCAAGGCGGGGAGCTGCCAGCAATCCTTCGGGGTGTGCAACTGTGGCCTGCAATCGCAGGACGTCGCCGGCGGTCTCTTCTATCCGCCGGGCGGGGTCGAAGCGCACCGAGAGCTGCTCCGGGTGTGCGATGTCCATGTGGCCGGATGCCGGGAAGGCATCCTGGGCCAATCCCGTGGCCTCGACCGAGATCATGGGATGGTGGTCACCGACTGCCTGCAGCTTCACGTTGTCCAGGTAGGGGCCGGGAGTACAGTCGGTGGGGCCGGAGCTCTCGAGCTGGACCACCAACAGGACCGCGCGGGCCCACCCGGCACCTTCGTCGCCGATCAGCGCCTCGACCTTCGGACGGAGGTAACGCGGGTCGCCACTGCGGGCGTGGAACCCGAAGGCCTCGAGTACGATCCAGCTGCCGTCGTCACCCGGATCGTCACTCACCTCCACCTGGCCCACGGCGAAGAAAGGGTGATCCCACCAGATACCGGTGCCGTTGTCGAGATAGGCGTCGAACTCGAGGATCAGCTTGTTGTAATCGCCACCCGGCAGCTCTATAGCTGGCGACGCGATGGAGTTGTGCAGGAGGGTGCCCGGTCCGGCCAGTCCGCCGGTGGAGTTCAGCACGTAGCCTCCCGGTCCGTAGCACCAGGAGATGCACGGCGATCCGCCGGTGCCCGGCACGATCTCGCCGTCGTCGACGAAGCAGACCTGGCTGGAGGGATTGTCGGCGCATTCGTCGAGATCACTCAGATCAGTGAGCAGCTGGGCGAAGTCACCCACGACTCCGGTGGGATCGAAATGAGTCCATCCATTCCAGCTGGGGATGCCCCAGGGATCCTCGAACTTGCCTTCTACCGTCCCTTCGCCGCCGAAGAGAACCAGGGTGTCACGCTGGACGGCGCCGGCGCGGCTGCCGCCCTCCAATCGGGCTCCGCCCTGTACGATCTCCAGGTTCCTGATGTCGATCAGCGGATGATCGGCCGCGCCGACCGGTAGAGCCGGAAGCAGGAGAATCGCCAGCAACGTCGTGTAGAAGATACCGAGTTTCATTGTATGCCCCCCATCGTATGGACCCCCTGAACGGTAGCTGCCTGATACCAGGCTCGCCCAGACGGGTGATCTGACCTGCGCGGGTAGGCCACGGCCGAGCGAGGGCCGGAGCAACAGATCGCATAGAGTCGCTCATGACAATACCATATCGGGTCGGGCACGAGCAAATCACTCGGAGTTTCCGGTTTCCGGTTTTCGCCAGGTCGCGAAACGCAGATCCGGATCCAGGCCGGCAGCGCCTTCCGGTGGCTGGACCACGACCTGGGAGGGATCCGACCCGCCCATTAGTTCGCGCAACCGCTTGCGCCCGCGACTGAGCCGCGTCTTGACCGTGTTCTCGCTGATGCCCAGGGCGGCGCCGATCTCCCGGGTCTTCAAGCCCTCCCAGTAATGGAGGATGAAGATGTCCTGGTCCGCGTCATCTAGCTGGTGCAGGACTTCGTACAGATCACGCTGTTGCTCGGACAGGATGATGCTCGCCAGCTGGTTGGACTGGGGGTCCGGGGCGATGTTCTCGAGCTTCTCGCCGTCGACGGCGGTGAGTCGCGCCTCCCGGGCGCGATGCTTGCGAATCTCGTTCGTGGCGATGCTGAACAGCCAGGGGCCCAGAGTGATGCCCTGCCAGCGAAACCGCCGCAGGTGGGTCAGGGCCGCGGTGAAGGTGCTGGCTACCAGATCCTCCGTCAGCTCGATTTTCAAGGTGCGGCGAAAGATATAGTTGTGGATGCGGCGGGCGTATTTGTCGTAGAAGAATCTGAACTTTTCCGGATCCTCCCGGGCGGCATCCAGCCACTGGCGTTCCTGGATCAGTTCATCAGCAACGTCGGGCGAGGGCGAGCGATGAGGCCTTTCCACCGGTTTGTCCATGGCCGCAGCGTAGCACAGCCGATGGTCCGTGTCACGCCGCCCGTGGCAGGCATCGGCAGGACCACTTTTATCATTCCAGCTGTTGCTTGTCTCCCGGGTTTCGGCGACCATGGCACCACGGCCCAGGGCCGGGAGGTAGAATATGAAGTGTCCCGTATGCCGGATACCGATGTACGTGGTCGAGTACGATGAAATCGAAGTGGATCTTTGCCCCGATTGCCGGGGGACCTGGCTGGACCACGGCGAGTTGGAGCTGCTGCTCGAGCGTGTGGCCCGGCTGGATCTGCAGCTGGCCGAGACCCGCGAGGCGCGGCGGCCGTGTCCCATTTGCAGACACAAGATGGACAAGGTGAATATCGGCCCGGCCGACGGGGTACTGATCGATGCCTGCGGCGATGGCTGCGGGCTCTGGTTCGACAACGAAGAACTCCGTGAATTGACCCGTGATCTCGGCGAGAAGGGCTGGCGAGTGCCAGACGGCGTCCGGGACTTTCTGGGAAACATGTTTCCCGCTCCGCATTCCGATTCCGGATCTTGACCCGTGAGACCGTGGACTGACCGGATGGAAAGGTGATGATGATGGCAGCCGCTCTGATTCCTTTGTTCGTATTGCTGGGCTTGGCCCTGGTACTGGTGATGTGGGTTGTGGGTATCTACAACGGGCTGATCCGTCTGCGCAACCAGGTCAAGGAAGCCTGGGCCCAGGTCGACGTCCAGCTCAAGCGCCGCTTCGATCTGATTCCAAACCTCATGGAAACGGTCAAGGGGTACATGAACCACGAGCGGGAGACTCTCGAGGCCGTGACCCAGGCCCGGGCAGCCATTTCTGGCGCCGGCACCCTGCCTGACCGAATCCAGGCCGAATCGGGTTTGACCGCGGCACTGGGTCGGCTCTTCGCGGTTTCCGAGGCCTATCCCGATCTGAAAGCCAGTACGAACTTCCTCGCGCTGCAGGAAGAGCTGACCAGCACCGAAAACAAGATCAGCTTCGCCCGTCAGTTCTACAACGAGACGGTCATGCGCATGAACAACAAGGTTCAGATGTTCCCGGGCAACATCATTGCGGGCATGTTCAACTTCAAGGAAGAGACCTTCTTCGAGGTCACCGAGGAAGAACAGCGCGAGGCGCCGAAAGTCGACTTCAGCTGATCATGTGGGAACAGATCGCGGCAAATCGACGCAAATCGGCAGTTCTGGTCTTCGTGATGGCGCTGCTGCTGGTGGTTCTGGGCTGGTTCCTTGGCGAGTACTTCATCGGCGAGAATGGCGGGGTCCTCGGCGTGGCCGGGGCCCTCGCGCTCTGGCTGATATTGACCCTGGTCGCCTGGTTCCAGGGCGACCAGATATTCCTGACCATGTCCGGGGCCCGCAAGATCGAGAAAAAGGATCTGCCGGTGCTGCACAACGTGGTGGAGGAGATGACCCTGGCGTCAGGCTTGCCCAGGATGCCGGACATCTACGTCATCGACGATCCGGCCCCCAATGCTTTTGCCACCGGACGCAAACCCGAGACCGCGGCCGTGGCGGTGACCGCCGGTCTACTGAAGATCCTGGACCGGGACGAGTTGCAGGGCGTGATCGCCCACGAGATGGCCCACGTCCGCAATCGGGACGTGCTGCTGATGCTGTTTGCGGGAATCCTCGCCGGCGCGGTCGTGATCCTGGCCGAGGTCGGCTTGCGCGGCATGTGGTTCGGTGGCGGCCGAAGCCGGTCCCGACGCAGCGACAGTGGTGACGGCGGTGGCGCCCAGGCCATCATCATGATTGTTGCGGTGGTACTGATGATCCTGGCGCCGATCCTGGCTCAGATGATCTATCTCGCGGTCAGTCGCAAGCGCGAGTATCTCGCCGATGCCTCGGCCGCGGCATTCACCCGCTACCCGGAAGGGCTGGCGTCCGCCCTGGAGAAGATCAGCCGGGCGCCGGACAAGCTGGCCTCGGCCAACCGGGCGACGGCACCCATGTACATCATCAACCCGCTGCAGCGAGACGGGAAGATGGCGGCCGACGGATCCAGTACCCATCCGCCCATCGCCGAGCGTGTGCGCATCCTGCGCTCGATGGGAGGGAGCGCCTTTGCTGACTACGACGCTTCATACCGTCAAGTCCGCGGCGGCAAACGAGGCGTGATACCGAAGTCTGCTCTGACGGAGGACCCGCCCGCGGCCGGGGCCCGATCTCCGCGCACCGAACCCACACCCTCGGCCAGGGTACGGGCCCGTGAGGTGGACAACCTCTTCTACAACAACGCCGGTTACCAACGGATCGAGTGCCCCTGTGGCGCCATCCTTAAAATCCCGCCGGGATTCACCAGCACCGGTGCCCAGTGTCCCCATTGCAACAAGGTTCACACCGTCTGACTGGAAAATCCACCTGTCTCAGAAACGACCCGCCAGGAAGGCATCCACGAGGTGCCTTCCGTCGGGCGTGCCGATGGACTCGGGATGAAACTGTACTCCCAGCAGGGGCCACTCGCGGTGCCGGATGCCCATGACCAGTCCGTCGTCGGTCCACGCCGTCAGCTCCAGGCAATCCGGCAGCGAGACCTGTTCGCCGATGAGTGAATGGTAGCGCATGGCGGGAAACGGATCGGGCAGGCCGGCAAAGATCGATTCACCCACATGATAGATCGGGCTGGTCTTGCCGTGGCGCGGTTCGGGCGACCGCACGATGCGTCCGCCCAGGGCCTGGATCATGCCCAGGTGGCCCAGACACACTCCCAGGATGGGGATGCGAGGCCCCAGGTCCAGAATGACCTGGCGGCAGATGCCAAAGTACTCGGAAATTTCGGGACTGCCGGGTCCGGGAGAAAGGATGATCCGGTCCGGCGCCAGGGCCGCCACTTCCGCCGCGGACACCGCGTCGTTGCGCAGTACCACCGGGCGCTCGCCACCGTTCAGCTCAGCCACCATCTGATACAGGTTGAAGGTGAACGAGTCGTAATTGTCGAGAATGAGGGTTCTCATGGGCGTCCCCCGGCCGGGGGTGGGCAGAGGGTGTGTGCCGCATCGGGGTCCAGGCCCAGGGCGCGGATGGGAGCCCGGGCTTTGTCGAGGGTTTCCCGGTACTCGGCAACGGGATCGGAGTCAGCCACCACAGCCCCGCCGACTCCGCAGGTAGCCCTTCCACCCCGGCAGACGAGGGTTCGGATCACCATGGCCAGGTCCATGGCTCCGGAATGATCGATGTAACCGATGGCTCCGGAGTAGACGCCACGCTTCACGGGCTCGAGGCGGTCGATGATCTTCAGCGCTTCGATCTTGGGAGCACCGGTCATCGATCCTCCCGGAAACGTCGCGCTCACGAGATCGAAGGCGTCGAACTCTTTCCGCAGGCGGGCCTCTACCGTGGAGACGAGTTGGAACACGGTGGCATACTCCTCGACGGCCAGGAGCTCCGGCACGCACACCGAGCCGATCTCCGCCACCCGACCCAGGTCGCTGCGCACCAGGTCGACGATCATCAGGTTCTCGGCGCGGTCCTTCTCCGCGGTGGCCAGTTCGGCTCGCAATGCCCGGTCCTCGGCCGGTGTCGAGCCGCGGGGCCGGGTACCCTTTATGGGGCGGCTCTGGACCCGACCACCGGCGTTCAGGCTGAGAAAGCGCTCAGGGGAAGCCGAGATGATCTGCAGCTCCGGAAACTGCAGCCAGGAGGCGAATGGCGCCGGATTGATCGCTCGCAGCCGCCGGTAGAGTTCCCAGGGCCGGCCTTCCAGATCCGCCTCCAGGCGGTGGGTCAGACAGACTTCGAACACGTCGCCGGCCAGGATGTGTTCACGGCAACGCTGAACCTCATCGCTGTAGGTGCGGGCATCGAAATGGGCCCGGACCGGACCCGGCGATCCTGCGTCTGATTCGGTCGCGGGTGCCGGCGGCCGGCACAAGAGTTTCTGCCAGCACGTGGCGCGAGTCTCGGCGTCTTGTCGGGCTCTGGCCGGATCCGGTCCTCGACCCACCACATTCAACACGGTAAGACCGGTCTGATGGTCGTGGGCGGCGACCTCGTCGATGACCCAAAACGCCAGGTCGGGCACGCCCAGGTCATCGGTGCCCTGATCGGGAAGATCTTCCACGAAATGGGCCGTTTCGTACCCGAAGTATCCGACCAGTCCTGCGGTGAACGGGAGCGGGTCCTCGCCGCCTGCCCGTGACTGGAGGGGACGGTACTCGGCCAGCAGATTGCGCAAAGCCAGCAATGGGTCGCCGGGTTGACGATTGATCAGAGGTTCAGGGCAATGGTCGCCGCCGGCCGTCCGCCAGGTGGTGCGGGTGATCACGGCCGCGCGACCCGGACCCCGCCAACCGTCCGGCGCGGGGTCTCCCGGAGCCTGGCGCCGGGCCGTCAAAAGAGCGGCGGGTTCGAGCCCCAGAAGGGTATAGCGACCCAGCCCGTCGGCAGGCAACGCGCTATCCAGCAGGAAAACGCCGTTGCCGGAGTCAGGCTGGTCGGCGTACTCCCAGAGGGGGGCCGCCGGTCGGAGTTCCCGTCGCAGCAGATGAGTACAGTGAGTCAAATCACGGACTCCGGTTCTCGGTTCGATGATCCTGTGCACCGGTCAGAATGGCCTCGAGCCGGGTTTTCAAGGCCGAGACATGGGTCCCTTCCCAGTAGAGATGATCGCAGTCTGGACAAATATAGTACCTGTCGAGCCAGCGTGCGGTCCGAGGCGGGATCCGGCTCTCGACTTTCGTTTTGGCTACCTCGGTGATGACTCCGTTGCAGCGGCTGCAGCGCCCGAAAAGTCGTACCTGTCCTGCCAACCGAAATCGGGTCAGGACCTCGACGGCCTGCCGGTCGGGCCGGTCCGAACGTACGAGCAGGGCCACTTCCAAGGTCTTGCGCTTGAGCAGGGCACGACTTCCGGACAGCGGGACGCGATTCTCGTTCACCGCTCGACGAGCCAACTCGGGTTCCAGCCAGTGCCGGGCCCAGGTCGTGTCGAAACCCAGGAGACGCAGCAAGCGGGCGAGGCGTCCCAGATGTTGATCACAGATGAAACTTACTTCGTCCAGGATGAACGGTTGCTGCGGTCGGATCTCCAGGACATCACCATCAACCACTTGATCTGACAGAAAACGCCTTCCGGGACGGGGACCCGATGTCGCCACGATGCTCCCTACCTCGCAATGAGGAATGCCTACACTCTCGATCAGATCCTTGACACTGGTGGGCCTCGGCATGCTCCGGTGCACCACCGGCCGGGCCAAGGTGCCGTAAACGGTGGAGATGGCCGACCGGGGGACCAGCTGGCTCAAGATATCCAGAGGAATCAAGTCCACATTAATCATTAAAGAATACTAGCACAGATTGGCGATGGCAGATTGACATCCCCGACCCCCGCGGGCTAGTTTTGGCGGCCAGTCCCCCGACTGTAGAACTGGGCTGCGCCACTGGGGCAGCGGCTGAGTTGGTATCTTCGGCCGGCACCCTTGGGTGCCCTGGATTTCCGCTCTCCGACGAACCGCCCGGTTCCCATCTCTGATGCCGCGTCGGCCGGTTGCTCCTTGAGAGTGCCTCTTCCGCGTCGGCACTTCGGTTGCACATCCCCGGAGGGTAGCTTGGTCCGCCGTCTCACAGTTCTGGTCTCGATTTCGGCGCTGCTGCTCGGTTCCATGTTTTTTGGGATCGCCTTGGCGGATCCTGAAACCCACTGGGTGACCAATGCCGGAATCGTGGGCCTGAACGTGACGAATCTGGGCTACCTGGGCAACGCTTTCAGCAATCCCAACCTGCCCTCGGGCGAGTATCCCCTCAATAGCAATGTGGAGCACATCTACCGGGCCGGTTTGTGGGTCGGTGCCATCACGGCCGACGATTCTGTGCGGGTGTCTACCGGGGCCCAGGACGCCAACGGCCTGGAGGCCGGCGACGAGATCCGCGAGTTCGAGGATTACCTGTACTCCATGTTTCCCCAGTACACCACGCGACGGATCTCCAACAACCAGAATGCCGACAACTATCACTCCGACGCCTTGTCCACCGAGCACTTCGAAGTCTATTTCCACGACGATACCATCATCGAGTCGGGCAACCACACACCGCTGTTTCTGCACGTGGTCCTGCGGGCCCTGGTGTGGAGCAATCCCTACGCCGACGATTTCGTCATCCTGGACTACGCCATTGTCAACAATGGCGATACCGAATTGCGCGACATCTATGTGGGCTTCTGGAACGATACCACCGTGGGCAACACCGAACACCGCAACCCCTACGATGGACAGGCCGCCAACCCCTGGGACTTCTGGGGTGGGGCCAACGGCGCCTGGGGCCCCGCCGAGTTCGTGGGAGAGGAGCACACTCCCGACGGCGACGCGGATATCTGGATGATGTACGAGCACGATGCCGACGGTGACGAGGGCACGGCCACCAGCTGGGTGGGGACCCGTCTGCTGGGCACACGGCCGGAACCCCTGCTGCCGCCTGGAGAGTCGCCGGTTTCCTACAATGCCTGGCGTTTTCGCGGCGTACCCGAGAAGGACACCTGGTACGAATCGCCGGACGAACCCGGCGTTCCGCAGCCGGGTAAGTACCAGATCATGAGCAACCGAGACTTCGACGTGGGCCAGACCGAGGACGACGACTACTCGGTGACCTCGAACTGGGTGGGGCTGCTGTCGGCCGGACCGTTCCCCAGCCTGGCGGTCGGCGATACCATCCACGCCACGTTCGCCGTCGCCTGCGGTCCCGATTCCCTGGGCCTGCTGGCCAACAGCAAGGTGGCCCAGGTCGCCTACAACGACGGTTTCCAGATTCCCGGCGGTCCGCCCTCGCCTCGCCTGGAGTTCGCCTATGCGGACAATTCTGTGGTGTTGCACTGGGCTCCGGGAGACTCGCTGGATCCGGACACCGGCGAGGTGTTGCCGCCGGACAGCCCCCTGCGCGAAGCAGAGCATCACATCAGCGAGATCACCGGCCAGCCGGACTTCCAGGGCTACCGGATCCTGCGCTATCAGGGCCGGGTGATCAGCGAAGATCCGTACGAGCTGGCCACGCTGGTCGCCGACTATGACAAGATCGACGGTGTGGGCTTCGATACCGGATTGCCCCTGTTGAACGAAGAGGGGCATCGTGAGTTCGTTGATAGCGAGCTCCTGGAAGGCTTCCCCTACTGGTACTCGGTCGTCTCGTACAGCGCTCCGGACCTGGAAGAAGGACTTCCCGAGTACCAGAGTGGGTTCAACGAGAACGCCGAACTGGTCTACCCCGGACCGGCGCCCGCAGGCGCGGACAATCCCCGGGGCATCGGCGTGTTCCCCAACCCCTATCGGGCCTCGTCCATGTTCGACGCCCGTACCGGCGAACGGGAGCTGGGGCGGAAGATCTGGTTTACCGGATTGCCGGCCCGCTGC
>Ga0070729_10001153_pt1 | contig 43759 bp, 30 predicted proteins | sample tdDd472_FD_66725 | JGI IMG/M metagenome (GOLD analysis project Ga0070729, IMG submission 66725) | Marine sediment microbial communities from the Atlantic coast under amendment with organic carbon and nitrate - tdDd47.2 | ecosystem: Environmental > Aquatic > Marine > Coastal > Sediment | place... | reverse complement strand
GGGCCGACACGACCGACGACACCGGGGCCACGGATGGTGGGGGCGACGCCTCCGAGGACGCCGGCACGGCGCGCGTGCTCGACCCGTGGCCGAGCGCCCATGAGACGCCCGCGTGTGGCACCCCGACGGCGACCGGGCGCCTCTTCGCCGGCCCGATGGACCCGGGGTACGACGCCGAGCTCGCAACGTACGCTCGGCGGCTGGAGCGGCAGTTTCACGCGCTGAACACGTGGGGCGTGTCGGTGAACCGGATGGTCCAGGTGGACCTCGACGACACCGACGCCCGCGACGCGATTGCCGCCTTCGTGCTCGAGGATGACGGCTGGGACTTCGAGGCCGCTACCGGGCTGACCCCGGACGACGTGATCGATCGGTGGTCAAAGACCGCGGGCGCCTACGCGGGCATCGGCATCGCCGCCGACGCGCTGCGGTACCGCACGCTGCGCGACGAGGGCGCGGACTGCGACGAGCTCGAACAGGCGCGAGCGTTTCTGCGCGCGGACCTCGACGCGCTGCACCTCGCCACCGAGATCACCGGCGTGCCCGGCGTGTGGGCCCGCGGGTTCGCCCGGACGGACCAGCCCGGCGCCGTCGACGAGATCGTCCCCCTCTTCGACGCCGATGGGCAGCCGCTGCCCGAAGAGAAGAACAACGGCACGTGGCGCGCGGACCAGTCGGGCACATACCCGAACTACATCTGGGAGGACTCCTGCAGCCGCGACATGCTGATCGGCTGGGTCTTCGGCATGGTCACGCTCTACGAGACGATCGAGCACGACCCGGCGTTCGCCGACGACCCGGCGGTGCAGCGGCTCGTCGACGACGCCGCGCTGCTGCTTGCCTCGCTGCGCACGGTGCAGGACTCCGGGTACGACCTCGAGATCCGCGACGCGGACGGGCGGCGCACCTACCACGGCATCGTGCACGAGTTCGGCGTCGACCGTGTGTACATCCCCGGTGCGACGAACGGGTTCAACGCCATGATGGCCACGGCGATGGTCGCGTCGCTCGTGTACATCACCCGCGATGCGGACGCCGAGGCCTGGCTCTACGACGAGCTTCTCGACGAGCGCGGTCTGCTCGCGCTGGCCCGCGACAACATGCTGCTGCTCGATGTCGGCGTGCAGTCGAACTACTCGATGTACAACATGGTGTTGCAGTCGGGCTGGCTCGCCCAGCGGTACCTGCGCGATCCCGACGCCCGCGCCGTCGCGCGCGCCGCCGTGCAGGATGCGATCTACGACCGCGGCGGCGAACGGCAGCCCCGCGAGCAGGGGCAGACCTTCTATGACCTTGTGCACGTCGCCGCGGTGACTGGCGAATCCGCCTTCTCGGGCCCGTCGGCGTCCCTGACCGACGACGACCGCGCGGCCCTCGACCGCGGCATGGTGACCCTGCGCAACTGGGCGCCGCTGCCGTACTGGAGCTTCGGCGGCCCAACCTGCGACGCCGACGAGATCGAGGCGCGATCCTGCGTCGCCGACGACGGAACCGAGATCGAGGTGCTCGGCCCTGTCGGGCGCAACGGCGACGTGGTCGCCGCCCAGCCGATCCCCATTCACCTGCGCCCGGCCAGCAACTACTGGTGGCGCTCGAACCCGTACCGCATCGACGGTGGGGGCGACGGGTCGACCCTCTTTGCGGGGTCCGACTACCGCATCGCGTGGTGGATCGGCCGGTCGCTGACGGCGGACGAGGGCGCGCCCTGATCCGGCCGACGCCGCGACCGGTCAGAACGTGCTCGCCTCGTACCCGGCGCAGACCAGCCACCCGCCGCACTCGGCGCGCGCGCACTCGCTGCATGCGTCGAGGTCGTCGCCGGTACACTCGGACGAGCACCGGATCCGCTCGCAGCGAAAGAGCTCGGCCTGGCAGTCGACGCACGCGTCGCGCTCGAGCCCGAACGTCGCTTCGAGGCAGCCGCGCCAGCAGGACGCCGAGGCCGAACCGCCACACGACGCGTCGATGTAACAGGTGCGGAACCGTTGGCGGAGCGTGTCCATCGCCGGGACGTCGGCACACGCGCGAGCGTCCCATCGCTCGGGCCCGAAGACAGCCGCGACCCGCCCGCGGGTCCGGTTCTCGAAGATGTCGGCCATGACGACGTCGTCCCGCCCGTCCCCGTCGAAATCGGCGGCGGCCATCGAGGACACGAAGCTCGCGCCCACACCGATGATGCAGTCGTCCGGCACGTCGAACGTGTCGCGACCGCGCGCGCCGAGGTACAGACACGCCGCAGACAGCGAGCCGTCGGAGCCCGACTCGAACACGCGCAGGCCCCGGTGATGGCTCACGACGAGGTCATCCACGCCATCGCCGGTGACGTCCGCAGCGACCATCGACTCGGCCCAGTTCTCGACGTCAGAGTCGAGCCAGCTCGGCCGTGGAAGGATCGGCGGCGCGCCGAGGGGCAGCGAGCCGTCGACCGTCGCGACGAACGCGGACCCGTCGACGAACCGCCGCTCGAGCCCGCCGAGTTCGACGAGAGCGAGGGTCGGCACATCGTCGTCGTCGACGTCACCGACCGGCATCATCGTCCAATACCCGGGCGCCTGCCGGAACCACGCCGCGTCCGCCGCGTCGAGCGCAGCTGCGTCGAGCTGCGCACCCGAGAACACGCTGTGGATCGGGTCGAGGCCGCCCCCGGACGCCCAGCTCACCCACAGCTCGTCCCCGTCCACGCCGTCGAGGTCCCCGGCGTTCGCGACCTGCCACGTCACCCACTGGTCCGTCGCGTTCGGTGCCGCGATCACCGTGCTGGCCACGTCGAGGACCTCGACCGCGCGGCCACCTTCGAGGGCCGCGAGCGACGTCGAGTCGATGATGACGACGTAGCTGGCGTCGATGCGCGGCGGGACGCAGCGGGGGCAGTTGCTCGAGTCGAGCGACGCGACGAGCTCGCGGCGCCCGTCGCCGTCGCGGTCCGCGATGGACGCGATGCTGTCGCCCAGCGTGAAGTGCTGCGGCCCCTGGAGCTCGACCCACGCGTCGTCCGGGCCGACCACGTCGGCGTCGGGGTCGAGCGCGTCGGCGGCGACGACGTACAGGCCGCCGCTGCGGGGCCCCGAGCAGAACGGGTCGCACGAGATGTCTCGCAGCCGCCGGGGTGTCGTCAGGACGATGTCGGCCCGTGCATCGCCAACGACGTCGAGGAGCAGACCGCGGTGGTCGAGCAGCGTGAAGCCTTCGAGACGCCACGTCGCGCGACGGCTTGACCCTGCGTACGCGTCGCCGAACCCACGCCACGTGAAGACGGCGGCGTTCGTGTCGGTGTCGCTGCCGTCGGTGGTCGCCAGCAGATCCGGATGCCCGTCACCGTCCACGTCGCCGACGGACACCGTGTCGCCGAGGCGCGCGAAGTTCTGGTCGCCGAACGCCTCCCACTCCGCGGGGATGACCGTGCCGGTCGCTTCGACCTCGACCGGCGGGTCTTCGCCGTCGTCGACCGTCGCATCGCAGATGTACGCCCCGAGGGTCGCCTCGTCGCGCGGGATCGTGTCGCCGGCGATCGTGGTGGTGTCGGTGGTGCCGGCGAACGCGTCGACGGCAGCACTGCGGAAGGGTGAGAACGACCACGCGAGGTCCACGCTCACTGCGCCCCCGTCCGGGTCGATCGGGGGCGTATCGAACCCGCAGACGAGCCCGGACCGGCCCTCGATCGTGACCGGCGGCGTGACACCGAACCCGGTCACCACGGGAGGCCCCCCCACCACGGTCGCCTCGGCTTCGACAGTCTCGCCGGACTCCCAGCCATCCGACGGCGTCGCGCGAACGACGACGCGGTCACCGGCCGTGACGCGACCCGTCAGGTCGAGCCGGTCGACGCCTTCGTCGACGAGCGTATCGCCGATCGACCACGACCACGCGATGGATACGTCGGCGCCCTCGGGGTCCGTCGCCGTGGCCGACGCGACCATCGTATCGGACGCGCCGGGATCCGCCGGCTCGAGCTCGAGCACGTCGATCACCGGCGGCAGGTTGTCGACCACCACGGTCGACGCGTCCTGTGGATCGCTGTCGAGCTCGCCATCCGAAGCCACCGCCGCGCAGATGACCGTGGCGCCGGGTTCGAACGGACCATCGACCGAATCTGTGTCTCCGATCGGGACGCCGTCCGACGTCCACGACCAGCGGATCATGATCGGGTCGCCGTCCGGATCCGTCGCCTCCACGGTGCAGCGCACCGACGGCTGGCTGTCGTAGAGCGGCGTGGAGAGGGTGACCGGACCGAGCTCCGGGCGAGCGTTCGCCACGTCGAGCGACGCCTCGACCGGCGCCGACCGGTCGAACGCGTCCGTCGCCACCACCGTCGCCACCCAGCGCTGACCGCGCGCCGTCTCGTCGGCGGGCACCACGAGCGCATCGTCGAGGGAGGCCACGGGAGCTCCATCACGGGTCCAGCGCACTTCGATCGTCGCCGCGTCTTCGTCCGCGTCGGTGGCGTCCACGTCGAGGACGAGGGCGTCTGCCGTCGTCGCACCTGCGGGCCCGAGGGATGCGGTCGCGATCGGCGGCGTGTTCACACGCACCGAGGTCGTCGACGTACACGACAACCCGTCGGGGTCCGTCACCGTGAGCACCCACTCGGCCGCGCCGGGTTCGGCGACGATGGCCGTGAGGATCCGACCGTCCGCATCCGGCGCACCGGAGGCGAGATCGACCGTCCCCGAACGCAGGACCCACGTCAGGTCGTCGAGCGCCGTGTCGGGATCGTCGACGACCGCCTCGAACGCGATCGACGCGCTCGCTGCCCATCGGTCACCGGGGACGGGCTCGAGGATCTCGCACTCCGGAGCGATCGGCGCAGGCGTGTCCGGGGTGTCCGATGCGTCGTCGGCATCCGATGCGTCGTCCGCGTCGCTGGCGTCCGCAGCGTCGCCGCCATCCGTGGCGTCGGCAGCGTCGGAGGCGTCACTCGCATCCGAGGCATCGCTGGCGTCCGACACATCTGCGGCGTCCGAGGCGTCGCTGGCGTCCGACACATCGCTGGCGTCCGAGGCGTCGCTGGCGTCCGATGCATCGCTGGCGTCCGACACATCGCTGGCGTCCGAGGCGTCGCTGGCGTCCGACACATCGCTGGCGTCCGAGGCGTCGCTGGCGTCCGAGGCGTCGCCGGCGTCCGAGGCGTCGCCGGCGTCCGACACGTCCGCGGCGTCCGATGCATCGCTGGCATCCGACGCATCGCTCGCATCGACCGCTGCGTCCGTGTCTGCATGTGCATCCGACTCGTCGGAGGCATCGCCGGTGTCGTCTTGCCCCGCGTCGTTGACGACACCGACGTCACCGCCGCCGGAGTCGACGGGATCGGAGCCCGGGGACGAGCAGGCGGACGCGCCACCAACAAGGGCGCAGACGAACAGAGACAACGCCGAGTGACGCAAGGTCGACCTCGAAGTGGGAGCTGTGAGCCTGGGATGCGTACCGCATCGAAAGAGACAAGAAGACGCATGAAGTCCCCCGACCATTCAATTCGACGCAGTAGACGACCACAGCACAGATTCTCGGGCCCCACATGACAACCGGATTCGCTCGCCCCACCCACGCACGCAGCCCCTCGGACCGCAGTCGACGCGCTCGATCGTCGCCTCGCGTTGACGAAACGAACGGTCGTGCTATTTTACCGTCCACCCGCCGTTCGACCCCGGCCCCGACGGAGCGATGGGCAAAGGCGACGACACCCGAAACGCAATCCTCGACGCGGCCTTGCAGCTCGCGAGCCGGCTCGGCGTGGAGGGATTGACGATCGGGGCGCTCGCCCGTCGCGCCGGGCTGTCCAAGAGCGGGCTCTACGCGCACTTCGAAGGCCGTGAAGACCTGCAGTGCGCGATGCTCGACGCCGCCGTCGATCGGTTCGTCGAGCAGGTGCTTCGGCCGGCGACGCGAGCTCCGCGGGGGCTGCCCCGGGTGCTCGTGCTCTTTGACCGATGGGTCGACTGGCAGACGAACCGCCTCGACGGCGGCTGTGTCTTCATGTCCGCGGCGTCGGAGTTCGACGACCGCCCCGGCCCCGTGCGCGAACGTGTCGTGAAGCACGTGAACGACCTCATGGCGAACATCGCGCGGGCGGCGACCATCGCCCGCGACGAGGGGCACCTGTCGGCGGACCTCGACGCGGAGCAGTTCGCGTTCGAGTTCTGGGCGTGCCTGCTGGCGCACCAGCAGTTCGCGCGGCTCCTCGACGATCCCCAGGCGCGGCAGCGGGCGACGCGCCAGCTGCACGCCACCCTCACCCGGTTCGGCGCCACTCTCTGACCGCGGCCGCGTCGCCTCGTTCGAGGTCGGCGGCATCCTGCGAGGTGCACATGGCAAATAAAAGCGCGATCGTTCGTTTTATTCAGACGACCGCACCGGTGATCTCGCGCATCCACCCGCCCCTGGCCGGTCGGTGGCTCGCACGCCTGTTCACGACGCCGACCCTGCACCCCACTCCGGATCGGGAGCAGGCGTGGATCGCGTCGGCACGGGCGGGACGGATTCGATTCGACGCGACACGGACCCTGCCGACGCTGACGTGGGGAAACGACGACGCCCCGACCGTCCTGCTCGTGCATGGCTGGTCCGGGCGCGGCAGCCAGCTCGGCGCCTGGGCGCGGCCGCTCGTCGACGCGGGGTATCGAGTCGTCGCATTTGACCATCCGGCGCACGGGCGTGCGGACGGTCGCGCCACCGCCATGCCGGAGTTCGCCGAGGCCGTCGTTCGCGTGGCGGCGTCGGTGGGTCAGCTGCACGGGATCGTCGCCCACTCGCTCGGCGCCGCGGCGACGACCGCTGCGCTCGCGCGCGGCGTGCGTGCGGAGCGGCTGGTGTACGTCGCACCGCCGGAGGACCTGCCGAACTACCTCGCTCGGGCCGGGCGCTGGCTCGGGTTCGGGCGGCGCGCGTCGGCGATGGCCCGGCGCGCCATCGAGTTCGAGTACGACATGCCCTTCGACCAGGTCCGCGGACGTTCGCTGGCGCCGGACCGCACCACGCCGCTGCTCATCGTGCACGACGAAGGTGACCGCGACGTCCCCTTCGACGAGGGGGCACACATCGCTCGGCTGTGGCCCGGCGCTCGGCTCGTCGCCACGCAGGGTCTGGGGCACACGCGCATCCTTCGCGACGCGTCGGTGATCCAGACCGGCGTCGCGTTTCTCGTCGACGGGTCGGCGATGCCGGCCCGCACCGCCTCGCCGACCAACGCGTCGATCGCGGTCTGACGACCGGCCGCGTCTGCTGGACACCCCGGCGCAACCCTGCGACGATCCTGTGACAACCACGCGCCCGTCGGGCGGGCGTTCGTACAATCTGGATCGAGACAGGATACGGAATGAAGACTCGACTTCTGTTCGTGGTCGGCCTGGCGGCCGTGACTGCGCTGAGCGCGTGCTCGAGTGGCGACGACCCCGAGGACTTCTTCGGAGACGCCGCCGGAGACACGGCCACCGGCGGCGACGCCAGTGACGACGCAGGCGCAGACGTCGGGGCGGACGCCGAACCCGATGCCGATCCGGACGCCGCACCCGACGCCGGTTGCGACGACGCCGACGACGATGGGGTGTGCGACGAAGACGACGTCTGTGAAGACGGCGACGATACGGTCGACACCGACGAAGACGGCGTCCCCGACGCCTGCGACGTCTGCGAGGACGGCGACGACGCCCTCGACGAGGACGAAGACGGCGTCCCCGACGCCTGCGACGTCTGCGAAGACGGCAACGACACCCTCGACGACGACGGCGACGGCATCCCGAACGCCTGCGACGAGTGCCTGAGCCTCGACGACACCGACGAAGACGGCGTCCCGGACGACTGTGACCTCTGCGACGGCGACGACGAGAGCGGCGACGCCGACATGGACGGCGTCTGCGACGACGTGGACCCGTGCCCGGCGGACAACCCGGACGACTCCGACGACGACGGCGTCTGCGACAGCGACGACGTCTGCCCCGAGGCCGACGACACCGCCGACGAAGACGACGATGGCGTCGCCGACGGCTGCGACCTCTGCCCGGGCGCCGACGACGCAGACGACGAAGATGCCGACGGCGTGCCGGACGCCTGCGACGACTGCCCCACCGGTACGGACTGCGCCGCTGGCGTCGCATGCGACGACGCCGCGATGTGCGCGTCCGGCGTCTGCGCCGCCGAGGTGTGCGCCGAGCCGGCGTGCGACGACGGCGTGAGCAACGGCGACGAGACGGGCGTCGACTGCGGCGGCTCCTGCGGACCGTGCGCGCCTGGCGACATGTGCGACGCGGGCACCGACTGCGCGAGCGGCATCTGTGACGGCGGCGTCTGCGCGACGCCCGCCTGTGACGACGGCGTGGCGAACGGCGACGAGTCGGACGTGGACTGCGGTGGCGCGTGCGATCCCTGTGATACCGGGGGCGCGTGCGGCGCGCCGTCCGACTGCGTCGAAGGCGTCTGCTTCGACGGCACCTGTGCCGCCCCGACCTGCCGCGACGGCGTGGCCAACGGCGACGAGACCGACATCGACTGCGGCGCCCTGTGCGTGCCCTGCGTGGTCGGCGAGGGCTGTGCGAGCGGAGCAGACTGCGCATCGCTCGTGTGCCTCGACGAGGGCACCTGCGCCGCACCCGCGTGCGACGACGGGTTGCGCAACGGCGCCGAGACCGACATCGACTGCGGCGGCTCGGCCTGTGGACCGTGCGATTCGGACAGGGGCTGTCTGTCGAATTCCGACTGCCTGAGCATCAACTGCATCGCCAGCACCTGTGTCGCTCCGACGTGCGAAGATGGCATCGCGAACGGCGCCGAAACCGACGTGGACTGCGGGGGCGAGGACTGCGAACCCTGCGACGACGGGCTCGGCTGCGGCGAAGGCACCGACTGCGTCAGCCTCGTCTGCGACGGTGACGTGTGCCTCGCGCCGACGTGCGACGACGGCGTCGCCAACGCCGACGAGTCCGACATCGACTGCGGCGGCGAGGACTGCGACGGCTGTGCGCCGGGTGAGGCGTGCGGCAACCCCGGCGACTGCGCCGAGGGCGTCTGCGGCGAGGACCTGCTCTGTGCCGACCCGACGTGCGCGGACGCGGTGACGAACGGCGACGAGACGGATCTCGATTGCGGCGGCCCCGAGTGCGACGGCTGCCCGGCCGAGGCCGCGTGCGACATCGGCGACGACTGCGCCAGCTTCATCTGCACGGATGGCGCCTGCGTCGCCGACGCGTGCGATGACGGCATCCAGAACGGCGACGAGACCGACATCGACTGTGGCGGCGGGGCGTGCGAGCCGTGCGACACCGGCGATGCCTGCGAGGCCGGGACCGACTGCGCCGACCGGGTGTGCACCGACGGGCTGTGCGCCGCGCCGAGCTGTGACGACGGCGCCCGCAACGGCGGCGAGACCGGCGTCGACTGCGGCGGCGAGACGGAGTGCGCGCGCTGCGAGGACTTCAGCCCCTGCGACGTTCCCGCCGACTGCGCGAGCGGCACGTGCACCGACGGGATCTGCGGTGACATCGCGTGCATCCCCTTCGCTGGCGGTTCGACGGATACCTTCGGCTACTTCGGATGCTCCCTCGACTACCCGACGGTCGACCTGCCCTGCCCCGACATCTCGGTCACGGGCGCGTCGCTCTCGCAGTCGGACGACGACAGCGACATCGTCCCGCTCGGGTTCAGTTTCGACTTCTACGGCACGACGTATTCGTCCGCGGCGGTGAACTCGAATGGCTCCCTCGTGTTCGGCGGATCGTACCTGACGTACAGCAACGCGTGCATGCCGCGTCTCGCGAGTCCGCAGCACTTCATCGCCCCCTGGTGGGACGATCTCTATCCGCCCTCTGGCGGGACGATCCAGTACCAGACCCTCGGCACGGCCCCGAACCGACAGTTCGTGGTTCGGTGGAACATTGATCACATCTCGTCGCGCTCGAGCAGGCTCGACTTCACACTCGTGCTCAATGAAGGCTCGAACGACATCGAGATCTGCTACGACGACACGGTGACCGGCAGCGCGTCGTTCGACGGCGGGCGCAGCGCGACCGTCGGCATCCAGACCGACGGGGACTCGCTGCAGTACTCCTGCAACACGGACTCGCTGATCGACGGCCGCTACCTGCGGTACATCCACCCGTAGGTTCGCGCCCGTTGCTTTGGGCTCTCGACACGGGTTGCGTGCCCGGGGTGGCGCCCCCACCTCGGGCACGCCTCGTTCTGGAGCCCATCATGATTGCCCTCGAGCATACCTACGCCGACCTCCCCGAGGTGTTCCGCGAGACGGTCGCGCCGTCCGCGGCCGTGGACCCTCGTCTGCTGCTCTTCAATGCCCCGCTGGCCGAACGGCTGGGGCTCGAGCTGGGCGAAGCAGACCACGCGTCCCTCGCCGCGCTCTTCTCGGGGCAGGTCGTGCCCGACGGCGCCGTGCCCGTCGCGCAGGCGTACGCCGGGCACCAGTTCGGTGGGTTCGTCCCGCAGCTCGGCGATGGGCGCGCCGTGCTGCTCGGCGAGGTGGTCGCACCGGATGGGCACCGGTTCGACCTGCAGCTGAAGGGGGCTGGGCCCACCCGGTTCTCGCGCAATGGCGACGGGCTCAACTGGATCGGGCCCGTGCTGCGCGAGTACATCGTCAGCGAGGCGATGCACGCGCTCGGCGTGCCGACGACGCGGGCGCTTGCGGCCGTCGCGACCGGCCGCCCGGTTCGGCGCCACACCGCCCTGCCCGGCGCGATCGTGACCCGGGTCGCGTCGAGCCACATCCGCGTTGGGACGTTCGAGTACTTCGCGGCGCGCGGTGATGTCGCTTCGCTGCAAACGCTGCTGGACTACGCGATCCGACGGCACGACCCGGACCTCGTCGACGCCGACCGACCGGCCGTGGCGTTCTTCGAGCGGGTCGGGGATCGGTTCGTGCGTCTCGTCGCGCACTGGATGGCGGTCGGGTTCGTGCACGGGGTCATGAACACCGACAACACGGCCGTGAGCGGCGAGACGATCGACTACGGCCCGTGCGCCTTTCTCGACACGTTCCACTTCGATCAGGTGTTCAGCTCGATCGATCGGGGCGGGCGGTATCGGTACGACCGACAGGGCTCCCTCGCGGTCTGGAACCTCGCCATCCTCGCCAACGCCCTGCTGCCGCTGGTCGACGCCGACGAAGCGCAGTCGGTCGAGACCCTCGGGCCGATCCTCGAAGGGTTCCGAGACAAGTTCGATCGCTACTGGCTCGACGCGATGGTGCCAAAGCTCGGCATCACCGAGGCGCGCCCGTCCGACCGCGCGCTGGTCCTGCAGTGGCTCCAGCACCTCCAGGACACCGAGCAGGACTTCACGGTGGCCTTTCGCACCCTGCCGGCGCGCCTCGACGAGCCGGGCGACGTGTTCGATGCGCTGCGGGCGCGACTCGCGGACCAGGACGACGATCGCGACGCCGTCGTCGCGCGGATGAACGCCCACAACCCGTACGTCATCCCGCGCAACCACCAGATCGAACGCGCGATCGCCGAGGGCGTGAACGGCGACCTCACCCATGCAAAGCGGCTGATCGACGCGCTGTCGGATCCATACACCGAGCGTGCGAGCGCGCTGTGGCTGACGGAACCGCCGAACGTCGACGAGGTGGTCGAACGCACGTTCTGCGGGACCTGACCGCTACTCGGTGGCCGCCTCGCCGCGAAGGCGCGCTTCGAGGGCGCCGAGCGGGCCGAATCCGGCGATGCCACAGCCGATGAACGGCAAGGCGATCGGCACCCAGGGCAACGACCCGACGCCTTCGCCGTCGAGGCCCGAGATGGCCAGCAGCGCGAGACCGACGCAGGTCAGCATGCAGCCGATGACGAGGCGCGCGACGCCGGGCGCCGATCGACCGGACACCCGCTCGAAGCGTTGAAACACGGCGACGAACGGGATCGTCCCGACCATGAACGCTGCGATCCACAGGGGGCGGATCGACCACCACGCTGCGGTGCCGGGCTCGGGCCCCCAGCCGATGCCGCCGAGCAGAAAGCCCACGCCGAAGAGCAGCATCATCGCCGTCGAGTGCCACAGGAAGACGGTCATGATCATCCCGTTCGCGAGCACCGTGGCTGCCCACGGGACGCGACGCGCGAGCCACTGCTTCGCCGGGCCCTGAAGTGCGAGCAGCAGGCCGATCTGGGCGACGCCAAGCGCGAGCAGCGGGAGCTTCGGGGGGCGCGTGTTGCTCAACACGACGTCAGTGCCGGGCAGAGTCTCGCCGGGGACGCCGACGAGGCTGATGGGCCACGGGCCGAGGAGCACCATCGCGAAGAGCGCGCCGAGGCTGGCGAGGCCCCACACGAGGCTGCGCCCACCGCCGCGCAGGCCGTCGAGCCACGCGTATCCGAGCTGGTGCACGGCGAGCCAGATGAACAGGTAGTTGGCCCAGGTGAGCCAGCGCAGGGACGGCACGAGGAAGAAGAGCGCATCCATGACGATGGCGCCGGCGACGAGCACGGCGACCGACGCGTAGCCGGACCGCTGCCACCACGCGTGGGTCCACGGCACGACCATGCAGACGAGGATGTAGACGGCGAGGAACCACGTCGGGATCAGCGAGATCTGCGAGCCGACGCGGACGAACTCCGGGTGCACGCCGAGGGGGAGCGCGATCATCGAGCCGACGACCCAGAAGGCGACGAGGACGAGGGTCGGACCGAGCAGGCGCTGCAGGCGCGAGGCGAACCAGTCGCGCCACGGGAGCTCGCGGCGTTGTGCCGAGCGCCACGAGGTGCCGTTTGAGAAGCCACCGACGAAGAAGAAGACCGGCATGACCTGGAAACACCACGTGAGCCAGCGGGTCCACGGCACGATGGTCAGCAGGTGCTCGATGGTCGCGTGTCCGTCGCGGATCCACGGCGCCGCCATCGTCCAGTGGCCGAGCACGACGCAGGTGATGGCGATGGCGCGCAGCAGGTCGACGTAGCGATTGCGGGACGCGGGCGTGAGCTCGGCGAGGTGGAGCGCACGCGCCCACATCCCGCGCTTCCTGGTGTCGGTCATGATCGAGTCCGTGGTGGTTGCCGATCCGGGATCGCACAACTCGACGCCGCCGACCAGCACGCGAGGTGAAGTGGAATGGGGAGCGGGGGGACCGGGTTCGTCCCGTGAACACTCGCCCGGGCGAAACGGTGGACGACGCGAGACTGACGTATCGGAGCGCGACGCTCGACGATGTAGCCCTGCTGCGTCGGTGGGACGACGCGCCGCACGTGGTGGCCTCGGATCCCGACACGGATTGGGAGTGGGAAAGCGAGCTGGCGTCCGACCCGACGTGGCGCGAGCAGCTGATCGTCGAACTCGACGGTCGGCCGATCGGCTTTCTGCAGATCATCGACCCGGCGCTTGAGCACAGCCACTACTGGGGGGACTGCGGGCCGGGGCTGCGCGCGATCGACATCTGGATCGGCGAAGCGGACTGCCTGGGGCGGGGGTTCGGCTCGCAGATGATGCACGAAGCGCTGCGGCGCTGCTTCGCGGCGTCGGAGGTCGGGGAGGTATGGATCGACCCGCTGGCGTCGAACGAACGCGCGATCCGGTTCTATCGCCGATTGGGGTTCGAGTACGTCGAGGACCGCTGGTTCGACGGGGACCACTGCGCAGTGCACCGCATGACGAGAGACCGATGGCACGAGGTCGGACGTTGACGATGGGGCACGAGCGCGTGAGGCTCGCCCCATCCACCCCGGTTCGACCATGCAGGCTCGTCCATCGTTCGCCCGACGCATCGCCCGGCGCGTGCTGCCGCACGCGGTGCGTGTCGAGCTGGTGCGGATGCGGCGGCTGCCGGCGATGGCGGTGGAGCGACCGTTCGTTGCGCGACGTCGAACCGATGAAGGCCGGACGTTTGGCGCCGTGGTGACCGAGCATCGGTCGCCGATGACACGCCCGGGGCTCGAGCCCCCCACCTACCTTCGGGCGGGGCGACGGCGGAACGTCGAGACCGTTGCCGGGCGCATCGACGGCGTGGTGATCGAGCCCGGCCAGACGTTCAGCTACCACCACCTCGTGGGCCGGCCGTCGCTGCTGCGCGGCTTCCGGTTCGGGCTCGAGCTGCACCGGGAGCGCGAGTCCGCCGGAGTGGGTGGCGGCGCGTGCAAGGTGTCGAACCTGCTGTACTGGCTGGCGCTCAACGCCGGGCTCGACATCGTCGAGCGCCACCGCCACTCGTTGGACCTGTACCCGGACCGCGGGCGCACGGTGCCGTTCGGGTGCGGCGCGACGGTGTTCTACACGATGGCAGACCTGCGGTTTCGCAACCCGCACGCGGTACCGGTGCGCGTCGAACTGGAGGTGGACGACGCCGACGACCTCGTGGGCCGCATCAGCGCGCCCCGTGCGCTGGATCGAACGTGGCGCATCGAAGAGTACGACCACCGGTTCGAGTGCATCGACGGCGTCTGGTGGCGCAGCAACCGCATCGTCCGCACGACGTTCGACACGTTCGAACGCACCATCGCCCGTGAGACCATCGCCGAGAACCGCGCCCGCACCTGCTACATCCCCCGCCCCCAGCTTAGCACCGACGCCGCAGCCGGCGACGCGGAGTAGCACCGATGGCGCAGCGCCCGCTCCGCCGCACCGCGGCTGCGATCCGGCGCGCGAGACCCGCCCTCACGACCCGCCCCACGACCCGCCCGAAGGTAGATGCTGCGGGTCGTCAACCAGCCGTCTTCAACCCGCCCCGTCAACCCGCCCGACCCGCCCGAAGGTAGATGCTGCGGGTCGTCAACCAGCCGTCGTCAACCCGCCCCGTCAACCCGCCCGAAGGTAGATGCTGCCGTCAACCCGCCCGCCCCCCCACGACCCGCCCGAAGGTAGATGCTGCGGGTCGTCCAACCCGCCCTGCCGACGACCCGCCCGATGGTAGATGCTGCGGGTCGTCAACCCGCTCGAGGATCAATGCCTCTTCACCCGCCCGAAGGTAGATGCCCTCGGCCGATGGACGCACGTCTTGACCCGCTCGATGGTAGAACCCTGGTGGGCTCCGAACGCCCTTTCCACCCGCCCGAGGGTAGATTCGACGCAACACTTCGACACAGGTTCCGACCCGCATCATGAACCCCTCCTATCCGGAGTTCGTGATGACCCCGCCTCGACGTGTTCTGAAAGACACTCCCGTCGAAGTGACCCAGCGCACGCTCGGACGCACGTTCCGCTTCTTGCCGCGGCGCAGGATCAACGAGCTCGTTCTGTACGTGCTCGGCGTCGGTGCCGAGCGGTACGGCGTCTCCCTGTACGGATTCGCGCTGATGGTGACGCACTATCACCTCGCTGCGCGCGACGTGCGTGGAAACCTCCCGGCCTTCGTTGGGTACGTGAACTCGATTCTTGCCCGCGCTCTGAACGCGTATCAGGGCGAACATGACAAGGTCTGGTCCGGTTCCGGCTACGTATCGGTCGTGCCACAGTCCCCCGACGACCTGCTCGGGAAGATCGTCTACGGACTCGCCAACCCTGCCGCGGCCGGACTCGTGAATCGCATCGAGGACTACCCTGGGCTCGTCATCACTCCGGATCAGATCGGCACGGCGATCACGGTCCGCCGCCCATCGTTCTTCTTCAAGGACGGAGGGAAGATGCCCGAGTCGGTAACCCTGCAGTTCGAAGTACCGCCCGAGTTCTCGGATCTTGGCCTTGACGGGTACCGCCGCCTTCTGTGGAGTCAGCTTCGAACCCGCGAAGCCCGGCACCGTGCGGCGCGAAAGCACGAGGGGCGTGGCGTCATTGGAGCGAAGAGACTGCGCCAGGCTGCATGCGGCGACCGCGCACGGAGTTGGGAACAGTGGTTCACCCTGCGCCCTGCGATCGCAGCGAAGGTTCGAGCCGATCGACTCGCTGCCATCCGAGGACTTCGCAGGTTCCGCGCAGCGTATCGCGATGCATGGGAGCGATGGCGAACCGGCGAGCGCGACGTCGAATTCCCAGCCGGCACGTGGTGGGTCGTGACCTACGCTGGGGCAGCAGCGGTCGGGTAGTCGATCCCCGGTCGAAGCAATCTCACGATGCAAGCGAGGCGCGTCTGTGGCGTCGACGCGGAGTTGCGTCGTGATTTCGGGATCTCGGAGAGTTCGACACAGAATTTCCCCGCCGAACGCCGCGTCTCGAGCGAGATCCTTTCTGATGTGCACCTCATCGGGACATTCACACGCAGATCCGGAGCTGACCACGGCCCGGTGTACCCCGGCACGCTGCGACCGGGTGCGCTCTCGAGCTCCTACCTTCGGGCGGGCCGAAAGATGTACCCCGACACAGCGCAATCGGGTGCGCTCTCGAGCTCCTACCTTCGGGCGGGCCGGAGGCCTGAGCTCGTACCTTCGGGCGGGCCGGAGACTACCTTCGGGCAGGTCGAGAGGGGGCACCCGTTCAGGGCAGGCAGCGGGTGGTGAAGAAGGCGTCGCCGCGGCCGCAGGTGCTGTAGCCGTAGTCGGCGCAGTCGAGTTCGACGATGCGGCCGAAGAGGCAGATGTTCATGCGCGAGTCGTCGAGGCACTCGAAGCCTTCGGCGAACGACGGCGTGCACTCGTAGTCGGCCGGCAGACAGGTCGGGCCGGGGGCTTCGCCGCCCACGGCGGTCTCCACGCACGTGCCGCCGTCGACGAGCTCGGCGCAGTCGACGTCGAACGCCGCGGCCTCGCCGTCGCCGAACGGGTCCGTGCAGCGCCGGGCGATGTCGCCGTCGCACTGCCCGTAGAAGCCACAGTCCCCCGTCGGCGGCGCCCCAACACACCGGGCCTGCGGGCGGCCGTCGACGTCCCGGTCCTCACACCGCCCGCCCATCCGCTCGCAGTTCTGGACCGCCACCATCCGCGTCTCTTCGCCCGTCCAGATGCATGCCCGCAGTTCGTCGCCGTCACACACCCGTTCATAGTCGCCGCACGGCTCCCCGATGCGCGCCTCGTTGCACGCAGCCGCAGCGTCGCAGTCCGTCGCGCGCGCAAGGCACAACAGCAGCTCACAGTTGCCGTACGTCACCGGGTAGTAGCCCGACGTCATCATCTCGCCGAACACGAACCCTCGCGCCGCCTCGTTCAGGATGCCGGCCGGCGGCACGTCGAGGCATGCACCGGCGCGCAGCGCGGCCGCCACCAGCTGGCCGTTGTCCAGCCCGCAGTACAGCGCGTCCAGCGCCGTCGACCGCTCCGGCGTCGGGATCGGCGGCACCGGCGGCAGCGCGGCGTCCGGGCTCGGCGTTGCGTCGACCGCGACCGGCGCGTCGTCGCCCGGCACAGCGTCCACCGCCACATCTCCGATCACGACGTCCGACCCGACGTCCGCGCCCGACGGTCCCCCGTCCTCAGACGTCGCGTCTCGCTCGAGTCCGAGCCGCGAGCAGCCGACGGTGGCGAAGACGAGAACAACGACAGCGAGACGGGACGTGCGCATGATCGAGCGGGGTGTACAGGGGCCGCCCACTCTGGCGAGGGCCGTCCACCACGTCCAGTCCGCACGACGCGCTACCCGGCCAGCCGAGCCATCACCCGCTCCAGCGCCCGCGTGATGCGGGTCTGGTCCCGGACGGCCGCGAGCTTCGGCCACGTCGCCCGCTCGCCCCCGAGGATGTAGCCGTGCAGCTGGTCCAGCGACGGGTTCGCCATCACCCGAAGGTACTGAGCCGGCGGCACGCGCGGGTGGATGTTGATGTCGCCCACGTAGTCCTGTGCCGTCAGCGCGTGGGCCATGTCCAGCGCCGCGCGGGTGCGTCCGGTCGGCAGGCGCCGGCGCGTCTCGTCGAGCACCGCCGCCGTCGACGCGCGGGTCAGCGAACCGGCGAAGCGCGCCACCCGCGTGACGACGTCACGCCGGTGCCGCGTCACGAAGGGCAGCACGAACGGGTTCGCCTGCGACACGATGAAGTGGTTCACGTTGTGCAATCGCGCCATCCGCCGCAGCGGCAGATCACCGTGCATCGAACCGTCGACCCAGCGCTCGGTCGCCGCGTACGGCACGACCTCGCCTGTCGCCGTCCGCTGCCGCAGCGTCACGGGCCGAAAGAGCCCGGGCAGCGAGCACGACGCGACCGTCGCGTCCGCGATCAACACGTCCGGCGCCGTCACGTGACTCAGCACCCGCGGCTTCTGGCGCGCCCGCGTCGGCGAGATCGTCACGTTCAACACCCTCCCCGTCCGCGCGTGCGCTTCGGCGAACGTCGACATTCCGACGTTCGTCACGACGTGCTCCTCGAGCTGTGCAGGGCTCAGCACCGCACCCTCGCGGGCCATCCCCGTCGGCGACAGGATGCGTACCGCGACCCGGTGGATCTGCTCCGGGTCGGCATAGAGCGCCTCCAGCTCGTCGTCCGTTCGCGTGCCGACCCCCGCCGCGATGATCGCCCCCATGCTCGATCCACACAGCGTCGTCGGCAGCAGCTCGGCCTGTTGCAGCGCGCGGACCACGCCGAGGTGATAGAGGCCCCACGCACCGCCGCCGGACAGCATGAGCGCCGTCGAGCCCAGGTTCGCACGCGCACGCTCGAACCGTCCCCACCGGGCCGCGTCGGTGAGCCCTGGCACCGGTGCGACGGCCAACCACTCCACCGCGCGCTCACACGCGTCGAGCCACTCCGGGATGGCCGACTTCGGCTCACCCGTATGCGTCTCCGCGTAGTTCTCGGGCGCCGTGACCTCGTGGTGGTGCCGGTACAGCGACTCGGTGAGCGTCGCTTCGACCGCCAGGACGTCTCCGAGACGCATGCCCTCGTCGAGGGCCCGGGTGTCCCGCCGCAGGTGCTCGGCATCGAACGGCGCATCCACGTCGGACGCACGCCACGCGTCGTTGCCCTCGATCGCGTCCAGCCGCTCCGCAGCGCGTCGCCATGAATGCACGTCCCGGGCGTCGCGCATCGCGCGCTGCAGCGTCCGGCGTTCTCGACGTTCTGCGCGACCCATGGTGGCTCCCTGCTGTCGGCGCGTGGGTTCTCGACGCACACGCGCCGCCGGTCAACCGTAGTGCACGCGGATCGTCTGGATGATGTCCCGCGTGGCGCGCGCCACGACGTCGGTGTCCGGGTGGCGCACAATCACAAAGCCCTCGCCTTCGTAGCCGCTGGCACGCGGCGCGCCGGGCCTCGGCAGCTGCGACTCGACGACCAGCGGCCCGACCTTCGCGTTCGCCTCGGGCACCCCGGTCACGCCCAGCACGCGCCCCGTCCCCGTACCGCGGACGAACGCGACGCCGACGGCGTACTTCCGCTCCCACGGCCCGTCGAACGCTTCGTCGACGACCGCCCGCACCCACGCGCGATAGAAGTCGGCGTCATGGACATAGTTCATCCCCGGCACAATCTGCGCGCCGGGCGGCCGTGCGGCGATCTCACCGATCGCCAGCGTCCCGTCGTTTCGCCGAAACCACTCCATGTGCGTGATGCCGGTGCCCATGCCGAGCGCGCTCACCGCTCGCCGACCGAGCTCGTGGATGCCGTCGTACGCCGGTGCCTGGATGTCCCGAGGGTGCAGAACAACCCACTGGATCCACGGGTTCTCCATCACCTCGAGCGGCGTCGGGCGGTACTCGCTGAGCGAGGTAAACTGCACCTCGCCGTCGATCGTGATCGTCTCGAAGCTGTACTCGCGACCGACGAGAAACTCCTCGGCCAGCACCGGCGCCGACGGTCCGACGCGAAGCGCCTCGAGCGCGGACCGGAGCTGCTCCGGTCGACGAATGCGCCACGTCGCCCGCGCGCCCATCCCGGCGAGCGGCTTCAGCACCACCGGCAACCCGACCTCTTCGACGAACGCCATCGCGTCCCGATCGCTCGTCACGACCCGGTGACGCGCACACGGCAATCCGGCGGCGGTCAGCGCGTCCTTCATCCGCGCCTTGTTGCGAAAGAGGTCGGCCGTCTTCACCCCCGTGCCCGGCACGCCGAGCGCCTCGCGCACCTGGGCGAGCTGGGTCTGGATCGCCTCGAGAATCCCGATGATGCGGTGTGCGGGCCCGTGCCGTCGGATCAGCTCCTGCGCCGCCATCAGCAGCGCCCTGGCGTCCATCGGATTCTGCACCTGGACGACGTCGTCGAACGCGCGGCGATTGCGCCCGGTCGGCATCCCGGTGACGATGCCCAGCAGGCGCACCCCGTGCAGGTTCGCGGCGGCGCGGACGAAGCGATACGTCGTCTCGAGCGGGAACGGCGCGACGAAGATCACGTTTCTCATCGGATTGCTCCCGAGCCCCGGCGGGCGTGGAGGACGAGCCCATGGCAGGCCCGAAGGTCGTGTTTCTCGGTGCGGCATACCCGCCCGAGATGTTGCAGTACACACGCGGTCTGGCAGAGGTCGGCGCGACCGTCTACGGCGTCGGCGACACGCCGGTGCACGGGTTGCCCTCGGCGACGCGGTCGCACCTGTCGGACTACCTCCAGGTGCCGCGCCTGCTCGATCGTGAAGACGTTCTCACGCGCGTACATTCCTGGCTTCGTGGCCGCGAAGTCGACCTCGTGCTCGCCAACTGGGAGGTCCTCGTCGAGACCGCGGCGGCGCTGCGCGTGCGGCTCGGTCTGCCCGGCATGCGACCGGACACGGTGCTCGGATTTCGCGACAAGCAGATCATGAAGGAGCGGGTGCGTGCCGCGGGCCTGCGCACGCCGCGGTCCCGGCGCGCACGAACCGTCGCCGAGGTGAAAGCCGCGGCCGCCGAGATCGGCTACCCGATGATCATCAAGCCGGTCGATGGCGCCGGCAGCGCGGACACCTACCGCGTCGACAGTGACGCGGAGCTCGACGTCGCTCTCGCCCGCCAGCGCCACGTCCCCGAGGTGAGCTGCGAAGAGTTCGTCACCGGCCACGAGTACACGTTCGACACGGTCTGCGTCGGTGGCGTGCCCCTGTACGAGAACGTCGCCCGGTACCTGCCGCCGCCGCTCGAAGCGCGCTCGCAGGAGTGGATCAGTCCGGTGATCATCACCGTCCGCGACATGGCGCAGCCGCACCTGCAGCCGGGCATCGAGCTCGGCCGCAACGTCATCTCGGCCCTCGGCATGGGCGACGGCTTCACCCACATGGAGTGGTTTCGCACGGCGAGCGGCGAGGCGGTCTTCGGCGAGATCGGCTGCCGCCCCGGCGGCGCGCACCTCGTCGACCAGATGAACTACACGAGCGACATCGACCTCTTCGTCGAGTGGGCGCGCGCCTGTTGCTATGGGCGCGTCGAGATCGCCCACCCCCGACGCTACAACGCCGCCATCATCTTCAAGCGCGCGAAGGGGCAGGGGCGCATCACCCGCATCACCGGGCTCGTCGACTTCATGCGCGAGTGCGGCGAGCACGTCGTCGAAGAGAAGCTGCTGCGGCCGGGGCAACCACGACGCAACTGGAAGCAGACCCTCACGTCCGACGGCCACATCCTGCTGCGCCATCCGGACTGGGACACCACCGTCGCCCTCGCCCGCCGGGTCGCCGAAGACATCCACCTGTACGCCGAGTGAGGCCGCGCCGTCAGGCGTCGTCATCATCGTCGTGCTCGTGATCGCCGAGCAGCAGCCCGGCGACGTGCAGAAACTCCTCTTTGGTCACGAGCCCGACGAGGCGTCGCTCGTCGTCGACAACCGGCAGCGCGCTCAACCGATACCGGCGCATCATCCGCACCGCGTCGAAGGTGCTCGTCGCGGGGGATACGGTGCGGACCTCGCGCCCGGTGAGCATCAGGTCGCCGACGGACACGCCCTCCGTCGAGCCCGACTTCGTGAGCGCCTGCAGCACCTCGCGGTTCGTCACCAGGCCGAGCAGGTGGTGGTCGTCGTCCTCGACGGGCACGACACCGATGCGCTCCCAGATCATCAGGTGGGCGAGGATCTCGGCCGGATCGTCCGCCTGCACGGTGAAGAGGTCGGTGCGCATGATGTGTTCGACGCGGCTGCAGCTGTTGCCCGTCGAGTGGGCCTCGTCGAGCCGCGCACGGGTCCACTGGGCGACCGGACGACCGGCGCGCTGCCGCGACACCGTCGCCGCCACCAGCGCGTTCGACCGCTCTGCAGCGGATCCGCGTCCGCGCAGCGAGTTCCACGACGTCCGCTGCCAGTGGGCACCGGTGCGCGCGGTCCGCACCCGCTCGTCGATGACCTCGAGGTACCGTCGGACGAGCCGATCGTCGACTCCGGCCCGCCGCAGCCCCGCCTCGGCGTCGGGCAGCAGGCGATCGAGCACGAGCTCACGGGCCGAGATCTCGACGCCGTCGAGCCAGGTGAGCCACGCCCCGACGCCTTCGCGCGCCGCGGTGTAGAAGTTGTTGGCGGTCATGTCGAAGTCGATCCGCCGCGTGATGTCGCCCTTCGACGCCCCGTACTCGGTCATCAGGCCGATCCAGAACGCGGCGTTCGCCATCTCGTCGATCGTCGTCGGTCCGGCGGGCAGGATCCGGTTCTCGATGCGCAGATGCGGGACCCCGTTCGTCGTGCCAAAGCACGGCCGGTTCCACCGGTAGATCGTGCCGTTGTGCAGTCGCAGGGCCCGCATCGCTGGACGCTCCCCCCGATCGAGCACGGCCATCGGGTCCTCGTCGCGCGCGGTCGGGACGACGAGCGCGCGAAAGCGTGCGATGTCCTCCTTGTAGATCTCGGCGATGGACTCTCGGACCCAGCGGGTGCCGAAGTTCACGCGGGCCTCGGTGTTGCGCACCGAGTGCGGCCGCGTCCGCGTGTCGACCGCATCGCGAAAGAGCGCGATCCGCGTCTCGGCCCACAGCCGTCGCCCGAACGCGATCGGCGAGTTCGCGGCGACGGCCATCACCGGCCCGGTGAGCAGCTGGGCGATGTTGTACATCCGCGCGAAGTCGTCCGGTGCGATCTGCATGTGCACCTGGAAGCTCGCCGTGCACGCCTCGAGCATCACCGAGTCGTGCTCGAGGATGACCTCGTCGAGCCCCTTGATCCACACGCGAAACCGCCCGCCGCGCAGGTCGGTGATGACCTTGTTCAGCGTCTGGTACCGGGGGTCGGGCACCATGCTGTCGAGGCCGAGGTGGCCGGCGCCGAGGGTGGGCAGCATGCCGGTGAGCACGATGTCCATGTCGAGCTCGCGGGCCGTCGTGCGCGCCTTGTCGACGAGCTGGTCGAGCTGGCGATGCATGACGCCCAGGCCGTCGCCGGCGAGCAGCTGGGGGTCGCAGTTCGCCTCCATCTGAAACCGGCCGAGTTCCGTCGTGAAGTGCGGGTCGTCGAGGGCGGCGAGCAGCGGCTGGACGCCATTCGTGGGCGACCAGTCCCGGTCGATGAGGAACATCTCCTGTTCGGCGCCGACGCGAGTGATGCCCGACTCGAACGCTCCATCCTCGAGCATGCGCTCCAGAGCCGCAACGTCACGCAATAGCGCCTGCATGAACGCCCGGTGCTGTTCGGGGTCGCGCGCCTTCTCGAGCTGTCGCTTCGCGTCGTCGGCCATGGTCTCTACTCGGTGTCGTGTCCCGTCCATCGGGCGAGCACGCCGGGCAACATCGCCCGCCACGTGTGCCAGTCGTGCGGCCAGTCCGGCCCCCAGCTCTCGACGTAGTTCGGGACGCCCATGCGCCCGAGCACCGCCGCCATCTCGAACGAGTGGCCGATGCTCTCGGCCTTGCCCTCGCCGCTGATGAAGTGGACGTACCGCGTGCGCAGCACGTCGAGGTGGTGCCCGCCGAGGGCGCCCACGAAGTGCACCGGCGACGAAGACCAGAAGTGGTCGTTGAACGCGTGCGCCGGCGCGTGAAAGAACCGGCGCAGGTCGAACGTGCCGCTCATCGGCACCGCCTTCGCGAACACGTCGGGGAACCGGCAGAGCACGGCCAGCGCGTGAAATGCGCCGATCGACGCCCCGGCGGTCCAGATGTCCTGCTGGCCCGAGTCCATGTGGATCGCCGGCACCACCTCGTGACGGACGAAATGATGGAACTCGTTCTGCACCCACATGCGGTGCTGGGGCGAGCCGGTCTGGTTGACCAGCGCCATGCCGGCGATCGAATCGACGGAGTACACCTTCAGGCGCCCGGCTTCGATCAGCGGCCACAGAGCCCCGATGAGGTGCCAGCGCTCGGCTTCTTCGCAGTCCCCGCCCGCCGTGGGGAAGAGCAGCAGCGGCTGGCCGAAGTGCCCGTACCGGACGATGTTCACGTGCTGGTGCAGCCGCGGCGACCACCAGCCGCTGTTCACCTTGTGATCAAAGCCCATCGGTGCCCCCGTCGTTGTCGCGGCGCCACTGCTGGATGCGGTTCCAGAAGAGCTCGGTGAACGCATCGATCTCGTGCGCGGGATACAGCGCGGTCACCTTCTGGCGCACGGCGTCGCGGGCCGCGTCGGTCGCGAAGAAGGCGTGCACCGCCTCGTCGACGTGGGCGAGGTGGGTTGCGCAGAAGTCCTCGAACGCGGCGGTGTCGAAGCGCTCGGCGGCGACGGCGGCGTACTGGCGCAGCTTCTCGCGGTACGGCACGTCCTGCTCGGCGATGGCGTAGAACGGCGTCCAGTCGAGGGTGCGTCGCATCGGCCGCTTCGTGATCGCGCAGAAGAGCGACCACTTCAGCTTGGACGCGACGAGCCACGGGAAGTGGTAGTGCAGCGAGGTGACCTGCGAGTCGGGGCAGGCGTTCGCGAAGTCGATCGGATGCCACGTGCCCGCGCTGCGCAGCGCTTCGCACGAGTTGAAGTCCCAGCCGAAGAACGCGTTGATCGTCAGCGTCGTGTCACGCAGCAGCTGGGCGTCCTCGGCGTCGATAAAGTCGACGTCGCGGGTGTATCGGTCGTGTAGCGGCGCGTCGGGGTCGTACCGCACCAGCCGGGTCTGGGGCCCGATGCCGACGCACCGCACGAAGCAGTCGTAGTTCGGGACGGCGGCCTGGGCGTGCATGATCGAGCGGTCGGATGCGTCGTAGTTCGCCCGCAGCGCCGCCTCGTTCTTGATCATGCTGACGCCGCGCCACCCGCCGCCATCATACGGCTTCAAGAAGAGCGGGTACTCGAGGTCGCGGCCGATCGCGCCGAGGTCGAAGAGGCGTGCATACGCGTGCAGCGTGGGCTTGAGGTCCGGCGACGGCTCGTGCGACCGCGGCGGGATCATCCACGTGTCCGGCACGGGCATGCCGAGGTGCATCATCGCCGCGTAGGTGGTGTGCTTTTCCATGGACTGGATCGCCCACGGGTTGTTCAGCACGTAGAGCCCGTCCATGAGGATCGCCTTCTTGATCCACTCGCGGCTCGTGTGAAACCAGTGGGTGAGGCGGTCGAGGACGACGTCGTACCGGCACGGCTGGCGCAGCGAGTACGGCTCGATCGTGACCCGCTCGACGGCGACGCGGACGAGCTCGTCGTCCCAGGGCACCGCGAGGTCGAGCTGTTCGATGAGCTGCTCGTAGCAGAGCGGCCAGCAGATGTCGGCGCCGAGCGACAATCCGATCTGGCGGGTCGCTTCGCGCGGGGTCGTCGAGGTCTCGGTGGCGTCCTGTGCGGTCACGGGGACTCCTGCGGCGTGCGCCGCGTCATTCGTAGGTGAGCAGGAAGGGGCCGGGGAACAGCCACGACAGCCCCTCGCGGAGTCGGTCGCGCCAGTTCTCCCAGTTGTGGCCGTCGCGGGCCTCCCGGAAGCTGACCATCATGCCTGTGTCTTCGAGCACCGGGATCAGCGAGCGGTTCTCGTAGATGAGCGACTCGTAGGTGCCGCAGCTCACGAACACGCGCTCCGACACCGGCGCCGGGTCGGCGCGAAACGCGTTCATGAAGCGCACGACCGGGTCGAAGACCGGTCCGCGGTGGTTGCGCTCGCCGATGTCGGTGAACGCGAACGAGCCGGACTGCAGCAGCAGGCGGCCGTAGAATCCGGGGTAGCGCACGGCGGTCGACAAGGACGCGACACCGCCGAAGCTGGCGCCCATCAGCCCGCGCAGCTGGGGTCGCCCGCCGCAGGTCCACCGCTCTTCGATCGCGGGGACCAGCTCTTCGGTGACGTAGCGCTGGTGCGCCTCGTCGTTCGCATATTCGTCGAGTCGTCGATGCGATGACGTGAGCGCGACGACCATGTCGGGGATCTCGCGGCGCGCCATCAGGTTGTCGAGCACAGCGCCGAGCGAGGCGTAGCGCAGGTAGTCGTCGCCGTCGTGAACGACGAGCAGCGGGTACGTGCGCGTCGGGCGATAGCGGTGCGGCTTGTACACGAGGGTCGAGCGCAGACCCACGTGGTCGCTGTGCACCTGCAGCCGGTCGAGGGTGCCCTGCGGCACGCCGTCGTACACCTTCGCCCACTCGGGCTCTTCGTAGCCGACGCCGACGACGACGGAGTTCGCGCCGAAGGGGTCGCGAGCGAGGCGCGGGTTGAGGGGATCGCGCAGCCACTCGGACCGGCCGTGTTTCTCGACCTCGAACTTGTACTCGACCCGCGAGGCAGGCGGGATCGTCATCGTGAAGTGCCACAGGTCAGACCCGTCCATGCGGGTCAGCGCCTGGCTCGTCGGCAGCCCGAAGATCCAGTGGCGCAGACGAACGGCGTCGGCGGCCCCCCGCCACACGAACGTGACCTGGGTGCCCTCAACGATCGGGAAGCTGTGGTCGACGAGAAAGCGTCCGACCGTGTCGGGGTCGCGAGGCCCGGTGAGCAGGCGTTCGATGGCGCGGATCACGGCGCCTCCCGGGTCAGGATCGATCCGGCGGTCGTCAGCTCGCGGGATCGGACGTCGACGAGGGTCCCGTCGTCGAACCCGAGGCGGTCACCGTGGTCGAGGGTGAAGCAGCGGGCGGGGCCGAAGCGCATCGCGAATCGCGCGATGCCCTCGCTGTCCCCCAGGTCGACCCGCGACACGGCGTCGGGCAGCACGACCACGCCGGGGCACCGCCCGACGCCGTGCTCAAGCACCTCGGACACGGTCGTGTCGTTGGGGCGAAAGTCGTGAAAGAGCACCACCCGGTCGCAGAGGGTCATGGCACCGGCCGACCACGCGACCGCCGGCAGGTGGGCCGCGGATTCGATGACGCGAAAAAGTTTCAACCGGTTGATCAGCGACGCGACGTGGCCGCCGCTGATCACGACGGCCGCTGCATCGGACAGCGCCTCGGCGATGGCGTCGACATGCTCGACGACGGCCGGCCGCTCGTGGGGCCGCAGCGCCTCGGCGAACGACTCGCGCACGGCGACGCAGCGCGCGACGTGGGCGTCGTCGTGATGCCGGAGCGCGGCGACAGACACCGCGGCCTCTTCGTCGAGCAGCTCGGCGTCGACGTGGCGGACGGCGATGGCGCGGGCCGCCTGATCGCTGAACTCGAGGCGGATGCGATAGAACTGCTGCAAGCGCTGCAGGTGGTACTGCCGCGACGACAGCCCCTCGGCGAGGTCCGCGTCGCGGACGAAGACGTCCTCGGACCGCTCGTGCAGCGCGAGGTTGACCGTCGGGCGCCCGATCGCCGCGGACAGCTCCGCGTCGTCGCGCTCGTACTCCTGCCACCCCGCGGTGATCAGCGCAACCGGGCCGTCGACCTCGAGCGCGTCGAGGGACGCACGGACGTCGGCGTAGTCGGTCTGCGGCCCGAGCAGGACGGTGGGGGTCGACGTGCGCATCAGCCCGCCCGCAGCTGGATCGCGGTGCCGGCGTGGTCCATGAGCTCACGCAGCGAATCGTAGTTCTCGTGCTTCATCCGCAGCCATGCGTTGGCCATGTACCCCGCCGAGACCGGCTGGGTGGGCGTGCCCGGGTGCGGCAGGTGACCGTCGATGATCCAGTCCCCGTACTGCTGGCAGAACCGATCCCACCCCTCGGCGCCGCGGATGCGCCCGTCGCGGTCCGGTCGCAGCGCGACGATGCCGGTGGCGAACCGGCGCGACGGGATCTGGCGCACCTCACCGAAGCACACGAACGACGCCCACTCGCGGTAGAGGTCCATGTCGTTGCCGACGTTGTACAGGTCCCAGGTGCGCACGCCGGGGGGCCGGCAGCCGATCTCGCTGAAGATGAGCCCCTTCGGTCCCGAGAACCACTCCATGTGGGTCGACGACGTGCCGATGCCGAGCAGCTCGATGACCCGCTGGCCCATGGCGCGTACCTCCTGGTACGCGGGCGCACCGTCGATGCGGTTCGTCGCGACGAAGTACGGCGACGTTGCGCGGCTGCGCATCGCCGGCAGGACGTTCGGGTAGTAGTGGCAGGCGAAGTCGTGCACGACGTCGCCGCGCAGGCTGAGGGTGTCGTAGAACCCCTCGTGGCCTTCGATGAACTCCTCAACCGCGACGGAGCGCCCGGGCTCGTCGACGCCCGACGCCGCGATCGCCTGCTCGAGCTCGGCGGCGTTCTCGATCCGGTACGTACCAGACGCCCCGGCGCCGTCGCGGGGCTTCACGATGACCGGGTAGCCACACGATTCGACGAACGCACGAACCTCGTCACCCGAATCCGCGCCGGTCGACATCGCGCAGCGTAGGCCGCCGGCGCGCAGGACCTCCTTCATCGCCGGCTTGTCGCGGCAGAGCCACGCCGTCCGCGCGGACGTGCCGGGGATGCCCGTCTTGTCGCGCACCTTTGCGGCGGTCAGCACGTGCGCCTCGACCACCGCCTCGAGCCGGTCGACCCAGGCGTAGGACTGGATGCGGCGCACGGCGGCGAGCATCTGCGCCTCGCTCGTGACGTTCGTCACTTCTTCGTAGTGGTGCAGCCACCGCTTGAGGTCGCCGTCGAGCGACGCCTTCGAGCCCTCACCGATCGCCGAGATCGTGACGCCGAGCTCGGCGAGCGCGCGCACGAAGTGCTTCTGGTTGGCCGGGAACCGGGGCTCGACGAAGATGATGTGCACAGAGGCCTCGGCGATCAGGACGCAGGCGCGTCGGGCGAGAAGTCGAACCAGCCGGTGGCGACGCCGTACGCGATCGAGCCGCCGACGCGCATCACGCCGTCGTCGTCGATCGGCGAGGCTTCGAACGGCGTCCACGGCGCGCAGACGAGGTCGCGGCGGACTTCGATGCAGAGCGTGCGCCCGGGGCGCGCCTGCACGTGGTCCCACGCCATCGTGCTGGGGTGCAGCTTGTACGTCGTGCTGTCGTCGAGGTGCAGACCGACGGACTCGAGCGCGTCCGCGAGGGGCGCAATCACGCCGGTCGGGGCCCAGGAGTTCCCGTCGAAGTCCTGCGTGATGACCTCGACTTCGGGGCGCAGCGGCCACTTCGGTGCGACGTCCGGGGCCCACGCCGCGCGCATGCTGGCGACGACGCCGAGGTCGACCTGCACGTCGACCGTTCGCGGCGCATAGGTGTGCAGCAGGATGACGCCAGCGTCGGGCGCCAGCGCGTCCTGCGCCTCACGCACCATCGCCTGGTACCGCATGTAGCGGTCCTGCAGCACCGCGAGGTCGTCCGGCAGCGTGACCCACGGCGGGATGCCGGCCGTGACGCCGCCTTCGACGAACGCGGCCGGATCGACGTCGATGCGCCGGTTGCAGTCGATGAGGGTGCGCGGCACGTGGCAGCAGATCACCTGTGCGCTGCGCGTCGGGCACATCGCGACGAACGCGTACGCCACCGCGACGGCGGTCTCGAACGCCCCCTCGTCGGTGTTGGCGTGAAAGAACGCCACGAGGTCGCTCGGCAGCGTGCCGCGCATCTGGTCGGCGAGCGCGTGGTAGTCCTCGGCGGCCGTCGCGCCGTGGGGGACCTCGATCAGAAGGTCGCACGGGGCGTCGTCGGGGGCATTGTCCCCACGCACGACCAGAGTGCTCGCGATCTCGCTCATGACGGTGTCGACCTGTGAGAGGGCACGCGGGTTCGACCCGGCGCCAGCCTACTCCGGCGCGCATCTGGCGACCAGCACGCCGATAGGCTCGACCGCCTCGTGCCCGCCGATGTGGGCAGGGGCATCGCGATCCGGTGACGTTCTCGCGAACCCCGCGCGATCGGCCTGGCGATGGCCTGCACGGCGCGGTCAGTCGATGCGCAGGAGCACAAACGAACGACGCTCTGCCCCGACGTCGACCTCGACGTCGTCGTCGACCTCGGCACCGACGAGGGCGCGCCCGAGCGGCGCGTCGAGGGTCACCACACGGACGGCGGTGTCGCCGACATCGACGCGCAGCCCGCCGGCGCGCGCCGCGACGAAGTAGTGGTGCACGACGCCGTCGTCGTCTTCGAGGGCGACGAGTGCCGGCCCGCGGACGGCGTCGCCGCCGGGCCCGGCGTCGGGCAGTGCCTCGAACCACGCGGCGTCGGCGGCGGCGTCACGGGCCCGCTTCGCCTGGGCGCCAGCGAGGTAGCCCGCCTCGATCGCGCGGGTGTCGTACTTGTTCTCAGCGCGGCTGTCCTCGTGCGTCGCCTCGTCGCGCGCCACGTCGGCGTTCGCCTGCAGCACGCTCGCGCGCTCGCGCAGCGCGGTTCGAATGGCGGTGAGGGCAGACAGGCGGTCGAGCATCGGGCGGCACAAGGCGCGAGGGGCAGACGTCGCGGCGACGGCGGCCATCGAGTGTCGCCGGGGGACCCCAGCGGCACAAGCACCGAGACCGGGATGCGCCGGCGCGCCGCGTGCCGACCTTCGGCGCGCCGAGCGACCCGCCGCGAGGGACGCCCCCCGTGGACCGGCGCCCGGGACCCCGAGCCCCGCCGAACCGATGCGCGACGACGAGACCCCCGGCCGCCCTGCCCCGACCGATGACGACGCGTCGGCGCAGCCCACAAGCGACGACGGCGGTGGGGTGCACGACCTCGAGGCCGCGGCCACGACCACCGACAACGAATCGGTGCCCGGCGTCCCCTCGGCGTGGGGCACGATCGGGCGCGCCCTCGGTACCGGCGCGATGGCCGCCGGGCGCGCGGTCGCTCGCGGCGCCGCATGGACGGGTGAGAAGGTCGCCGACGGCTGGCGCGCCATCGATCCGGACCTCCGCCGCCACTTCGGGCACGCTCCGCTCGTCGGTCTCACGCAGGTGCTGCCCGTCGATACCTCGCCCACGGCGAAGCCCGACGACGGCCACCGCCCCGCCGTGTTCGTGCACGGGCTCGGCGGGCATCCGGGCAACTTCACGCCCATGCGTGCGTGGTTCAAGACGGGCGGCCGCACACGGACCTGGGCGCTCAACATCGCGGCGGCGCCCCGCATCCCGGACATGGCCGGCGAGCTGCGCGCGTTCATCGACGCCCTCGACGCCGCCAACGGGTTCGGCGACGACGTGAAGTACGACCTCGTCGCGCACTCGATGGGCGGGCTGGTGTCGCGCTACGCGCTGCTCGATCCGCACATCCGGTCGCGCGTCGCGTCGCTCGTCACCCTCGGCACGCCGCACGACGGCACGTACGCCGCCCGGTACGCCGCGACGCAGAAGGTGCTCGATCTGCGCCCCGGGTCCGAGCCGTTGACCGCCCTGCGCGACCAGCTGCCGTGGCCGGGCCCGCCGACGCACCCGCGCCTCGTGGCGTTCTGGTCCGACGCCGACATGCTGCTCCTGCCGCCGGATTCGGCGCGCGTCGAGGGCGCGCGGGTCATCGAGATGCCGGGGTACACCCACCTCAGCTACCTGCTCGACCCGGCGTGCTTTCAGCGGGTGTGGATGGCGCTGCTGGATCCGGCCGCCGCGCCCGACGCCCGCTGACTGCCCCGCCGGACCCGCGCACCGATCGGTGGCCGGCCTCATCTCATGCATGCCCCGAACCCACCGTCGAAGCCGTGCCTCCACTTGAGCCAGCCCCCGCGCCAAACGCCGCCGTTGCGCCGCTGACCGTGGCGATCGCCGGCGCGTCCGGCTTCGTCGGGCGCGCCCTCGTCGACCGGCTGCTCGACGCCGGGCATCGGGTCTTCGCCCTCGGGCGCAGCGCGGTCGACGGTGAATCCTGGCGCGGGACCGCGGCCGTCGGGCGCCGGTGCGATCTCTTCTCGCTGAAGGACGCGGAGGACGCCCTGCTCGGCGCCGATGTGGCGGTGTACCTCGTGCACTCGATGATGCCGACGGCGCGCCTCACGCAGGCCCACTTCGCCGACATGGACGCCATCCTCGCCGACAACTTCGGGCGCGCGGCGGCCAGCGCGGGCCTGCGTCAGATCGTGTACCTCGGCGGACTGCTGCCCGACACGGACGCCCTGTCCGAGCACCTCGCGTCGCGCGCGGAGGTCGAGCACCTGCTCGGCGCCCACGGTGTGCCGGTCACGAGCCTGCGCGCTGGCCTCGTCGTGGGGCGCGGGGGTTCGAGCTACCGCATCCTCGAGCGCCTCGTGCGCCGGCTTCCGGTGCTCGTCTGCCCGCGCTGGACGCAGACGCGCACCCAGCCCATCGCCCTCGACGATGTGGTCGAGCTCATCGCGCGGAGCCTCGGGCGCGAGGCGCTCTACGACGAGGCGTACGACGTCGGCGGGCCCGATGTGCTCACGTACCGCGACATGATCGCCCGGACGGCGGAGCTGCTCGACCTGAAACGCACGGTCATCGATGCACCGGTGCTGACACCGGGCCTGTCGACCCTGTGGGTCTCGACGGTCACGGGTGTCGACTCGGCACTCGTCGGCCCCCTCGTGCAGAGCTTGCGCCACGACATGGTCGCCCGTGACGCGTCGCTTCTCGAGACCCTCGGCGTCGAGCCCACCTCGTTCGCCGAGGCCGTGCGCCGCGCCGACGAGGCCATGTCGACGGTACCGAAGCGAGCGTCGTCCGAGAGCGTCGCGGATCGCCCGGCGGCCCGGGTCGTCGAGGGCCCGAGTTCGAAGGGCGGACCGCCCGAGGCGCGGCGCCCCCGCCCGGACGTGCGGTCGATCCAGCGGCTGCCGTGCCCCGAGGGGTGGTCGGCGCACGACGTCGCGCGCGCCTACCTGCAGTGGCTGCCTCGCTTCTGCTGGCCGTGGCTGCACGTCGACGTCTCGCCGGACGGGGTCTGTCGGTTCGAGATCGCGGCGCTCGGGCTCTGCCTGCTCGAGCTCCGGCTGTCGGCCGAGCGGTCGTCGGCGGATCGCGCGCTGCTCTACATCACCGGCGGCGTGCTGTCCGACGTGCACTACGGCGACCGGGACCGGCTGGAGTTTCGCACGGTGGGCGACGGATCCGCCGTCATGGCCGCGATCCACGATTTCACCCCCGCCCTGCCCTGGTGGATCTACGTAGCGACCCAGGCGCCGGCCCACCTGGTGGTGATGCGCGCGTTCGCCCGCCACCTGCGTCGACAGCGCCGCCGCCTCGGTGCCGAGGATCCCGGCGACGACGCCCTCGTCGATCAGTCCGTCGTGTAGTGCTCGGCCTGGCGGCGAAAGAGCCGCCCGTACACGCCATCGCGGGCCATCAGCTCGTCGTGCGTGCCCTGCTCGACGACGCGCCCGCGGTCCATCACCACGATGCGGTCGGCGTGCCGCACGTTGGCGAGGCGGTGGCTGATCAGCAGCGTGATCGCGTGGGTCGCGTTCTCGCGCACGCGGTCGAAGAGGCGCGCCTCGGCGGCCGGGTCCATCGACGACGTGGGCTCGTCGAGGATGAGGATGTCGGCGTCCGGGTTGGCGTATGCGCGGGCCAGGGCGATGCGCTGCCACTGGCCCCCGGACAGGTCTCGCCCACCCGGGAACTGCTTGCCGAGCCGCTGGTCGAAACCGCCGTCGAGGTCGCCGATGAACGTGTCGACCATGCCGAGGGACGCCGCCCGCTCGAGCAGCGCGTCGTCCTCGAGCGCGTCCGGACCCGCGCCGACCCCGATGTTCGTGCCCAGGCTGAGCTTGTACTTCGTGTACCCCTGGAAGATGACGCCGACGCGGCGTCGCCACGCGATGGGGTCCCACTCGGCGAGGGGGCGCCCGTCGACGCGGACCTCGCCGGCGTCGGGGGCATAGAGCCCGAGCAGGACCTTCATCAGCGTCGTCTTGCCGGACCCGTTCATCCCGACGATGGCGACCATCTCGCCGGGGCGCGCCGTCAGGCTGACCGCGTCGAGCGCCGGTCGCTTCGCGCTCGGGTACGTGAACCGGACGGCGTCGATCTCGATGCCCGCGTCCGGATCCGGACCCGTGGTCGCGTCGCCGCGGTCCCGACGTTCGGGCAGATCGAAGAACCGCCACAGGCGCGAGACCGCCATCACGTCGCCGCGCGCCCCGCCGAGGGTCTTCGCGACGTTGCCCAGACCGGCCTGCGACTGGCGAAAGGCAGCGAGGTACATCGTCATCTCACCGATGGTCGGCCCCCCATCGAGGGTCGCGCCGACAATCCAGACGTACACGCCGACGTAGACCGCCGCGCCGAGCAGCGAGATGCCGATCGACGCCAGCGCCGTACGAATCTGCAGGGAGCGATCGCGCCCGAAGTGCCGGTCGAAGAGCGCCGCGTACGCCTGCCGAAACGGCCGCCCGGATCGGTAGTGGAGGCGCTCCTTGGCGAACGACTCGGCGGTGAGCACAGACTCGAGGTAGCCGCGCTCCTTGAGCTCGATGAGGCGGTCGTTCGACTCGGTGTACACCTCGGTGCTGAACCGCGCGTCGACGATCATGCTGGGCAGGGCCGCGAGCACAACGAGCGCGACGGCCGCGGGGTGAAAGCCCCACAGCAGCGTCGCGAACGCCCCGACCTGCACCACCGCCTGCACGACGAGCAGCGACCGGTTGAGCAGGTTGAACGGTCGCTTCGTACCATCGCGCCGCACGACGGTGAGCAGCTGCTGCACCTTCGGGTCCTCGAGCTGCGGCAGCGAGAGCCGCGCCGCCTTGTCGAGGGTGCGGATCCCGACGCTGCGGGCGAGCCCGGCCGTCACGCGGATGCGCAGCAGGGTCATGACCTGCTTCGCGACGAGGATCGCCGTGGTCAACGAGGCCACCAGCACGATCCAGCGGTACACCGCGGCGCGGTCCGTCGCCGCCTGCGTGTCGAGGGCGGTGAGCACGCCGTCGATGATCTGCTTCGCGGCGACGGTGACGCCGGCCGGCAGCGCGCCGAGGGCGATCGCGAGCACGACGAGCACGGCGACGAGGGTGGGGGCGGTGCGAGCCACCCCGCACCACGCGTCCCACGCGGCTCGTGTCGCGCTCGTCGGCGTGCTCGTCGGCGCGCCCTGCGACGCGCCGGTCTCGGAGCCCCCGCTCAGTCGAAGATCTCGAGGGCTTCGAGCTTCTGGGTGAGCTTCTTGCCCTTGTGGGGGAACACCTGCGCCGACGGCACGTCACGCCCGAGGAAGGGCGCGAGCTTGTCGAATCCGTCGCCGGCGGGGATGTTCAGCTCGAGGAACCGGTCCTGCTTGTCGGCGAAGTACTCGCGCGCGAGCCGGACGTGCATGTCGTACACGTGCGAGAACCGCTCGGCGTCGAAGCCGTAGGTGCCGTAGACCGCCGCCCGCAGAAAGCGGCGGATCTTCATGTGGATCTCGCGCTCTTCGGTCTCCGCCTTCGCGAACGCGCCGCGGCCGTACCAGTGGTTGCGGCACGACTTGAGCCAGCCCTTCTTCTCACGGGTGGTGAGGATGAACTTCGCGTCCGGATAGATCTCGTCGAGCTCGCGGTAGAACGGCGCGACGGTGATGTCGGTGATGCCGTCGTAGTCGTCGAGGATCTGGAACGCGTAGTTGCCGTGCACCAGGTCGTTCAGCGTGCGCTTGTCGGTCGGGTAGTGCTCGACGTCGTAGCCGAGCACCTGCAGCGCCGCCGTGAGGCTGCGCGTACCGGTCCGCGACAGGCCGATGCCGAAGACGCGATCGCGCTTCATGCCGTACCCGAGGGCGCGGTTGAGGGCGCCGTTGGCCCGCATGCGCTCCAGCTCGCCGTACGTGAACTCCGGCTTCGGCGGCAGGCCGAGGGTCTCGAGCTGCTCGTCGGCGATCTCGAAGAGGCGGCGGATGTAGTTGTCGACTTCCTCGGTCGGCGTATCGAGGGGCACCCGGTTGCGGGTGAACTCGATGGCGTACCGAGCGACCTGCAGATCCAGGTCGTCGTCCTTCTCCCACTCCTGCATCGCCCGCGTCAGGCGCTTGCGCTGGATCTCGGTCCGGCTGCGCAGCTCGCGAAGGGCGTATTTGTGGAAGATGTCGCGGTACGACTGGAACCAGTCGTGCAGGATCTCGAAGTTGCGGAACCGCTTGGCGAACCCGTAGCGGCGCATCGCCTTGTTGCGGATGCGGCTCTCGGGACGCAGCACGTACGCGTGGTCGGTCGTCGGCGGCTCGATCGTCGCCATCGCCCGCACCACGTCGATGCGCGTGATGTGGACACCGCAGTGCAGCCGCCCGCGGAACCGGTCCGAGACGTACGAGTCGACGTACGGGGCCGTGTTCTTGTCGAGAAACGGCCGCATGTCCTCGAGGATGAGGCAGTCCGCGTCGACGTAGACCACCTGGTCGCAGTCGTGCGGGATCTTGAGCATCTGATTCACCGCTTCGGCGAACGGCTTCACGTTGTCGATGATGTGAACGTTGTCCGGCCGGATGTGCTTGATCGCCAGCTCGAGGGCGATGTCCGCGGTCCGTTCACCAACGGTACGAAAGACGAGATCGACGCGAGACATCAGCGGGCCTCCCAGGCCATGGGCGCATTGAGGTCGCCGGCGCGGGCTTCGAAGCGCGCGAGGGCGTCCGGCGCGAGCTCTTCGAGCCAGCGCAGGTCGAGATGAATGCCTCGGTCGTGCGAGGCGTAGTAGTCGCCGTGGCGGTCACCCACCTCGACGTCCTTCGGCGTGTCGCGATCCCGCGCCGCCAGAAACTGGGTACCGTTGTTGCCGCCGAGCACGTGGTGCTCGTGGGACTCGTAGGCGAGCATCGCCGGCTCGAACGCGATCCCCGCGAGGTCGCAGATCGCCGAGAGCACCGCCGTCGGGTCCGTCGCGAGGGCTTCGTACTGCACCTGCATGGTCGGGCCGCTCTGGGCGTCGACGAAGGTCGAGGTGGACTCGATCTGCTCGACCCACTGGTCGATCTGGTCGTCGAGGTCCCGGTCCGGGTACTTGCGCAGCCGCGAGTTGATCACGGCCCGCCCGTCGCGGGTGAGAAAGAGCACGACCCGGCGATGACCGAGGGCGTCGAGCTCGGAAGACCGCTTCTGCAGCCAGCTGAGCCCCTTCGTGGAGTCGATGAGCACGGACGCGCCGGTGCGTGCGGCGACCGCCTCGTACAGGTTCTCGTCGCTCGACCACCGGTAGTCCCCCCAGACCGGGCAGTCGTCGCCGCAGAACTTGCAGCCGCGCTTGCGCGCCGGCTTGTTCGGGTCGCCAACGAAACGCGCCTTCTTGGCTTCGCCGAGGTAGAAGGCCGACGAGTGCGATCCGAGGAGCAACCCGAGCAGGGTCGAACCACTGTGGCCTGCGCCACAGATCTGGATCACCGTCAGCGGCGATGAGGGGGGTGTCGTCATAGCTTCAACTCCTCGGGCGTCCCGTGCCCGGGCGTCGCACCCGGTACCAGATCGCGGGCGAGGCGCACAGAGGGTTTCGTGTGGCACGACCGTGCCCTGCGACGACTTCCCATCGCCGCGGACGCTGTGACGACGCGCGAGTCGGTTTATTCGACGCGGAGTTCGAATGCCGACAGATAGGCCCACGATCCTGTCCCGACGGACAGGTCGATGTCGATGGCGCCACCAGCGTCCGGACGCACACCGGACACCTGCGCCACCTCGTCGTCGTTCGTCGTCGCGTCGCCGGCGCCGGCGCCGGGCCCGGACGTCTGCACCTCGACCGTATGCTCGACGGCGCCACGCACGGTGAACCGGGTGACGCGCACTTCCGCGTCGTCGCGGGCAGCGACGAGGCGCAGCGCGTACGACGCGTCGGGGTCGAGGCCGACGACGCGCACGGCTCCCGGCGCGTCGGGGTCGCCGGTGTAGACGAAGTCGCCGGTCGCGCTGCCGACGGCGAGGTCGCCGTACGCCTCGGGTTCGGGCCACCGGAGCCCGCCGTTGCGCCAGCCGTTGGCGAGAACGCCACCGCTGATCTCGACCGCGAGACCGGTCGGCGTGCCGTCGCTGGTGACGAGCGCCCCCACCCGTTCGCCAGCCAGCAGACGCCCGCCGCCCGGCACGTCGGGCCACACCGTCCAGTGCTGGCCGAGGTAGTCCGGCGACGGCGTCGCCTCGCCGTCGACGTCGTCCGTGGGGCCGAGGTCGACGAGCCAGCGTGTGCCGCTCGGCCACGCATCCGGAGTCGGCCGTGGCGGCGGCGCCTGCACGGCCTCGACCGCCTCGCGCAGCGCCTCGGCCCAGATGGCATAGCCGGCGTGGTTCAGGTGCAGGCGGTCGGCGACAAAGAGGTCGTCGGACGGCGGTGACCCGGTCGCGAGAAAGGCGTCGGACGGGTCGACGACCGACAGCCCCGGGTCGTCGACCGCGAGCTCGGCGATCGCTGCGTTCACCGCCGCTGCATCTGTCCACCCGGCCCACCGCAGGGGCGTCGGCGTGATGGCCACCCACACGACCGGGCGACCCCAGCCGAGCCCCTCGCCGATGCGCTGGCGCAAGCAGCGGAACCGCTCCACGACCACGTCGGTCGGGACGCCGAACGCGACGTCGTTGGTGCCGGCGAACACCATCACGATCGCCGGGTCGTGGCGCAGCACGAGGTCGTCGGCCCGCAGCGCGACCTCGCCGAGCTGGGCGCCGCCGAAGCCGCGCTGGATCGGCCGGTAGTCCGAGAACGTGCGCGCGAACGCCTCCCACCGACGGACGGACGAGCTGCCGACGAAGACCAACCCGCCACGGGCGGGGGGCGACGCGTCGTCGAGCGTCGTCCATCGGGCGATGTCGGCGTCGAAGACCGGGCGAAAGCCGCGGACCTCTTCGCACCGGTCGGTCGCCGCCCAGTCAGGGGCCACGACGGGTGCGTCGTCGAGCGCATCCGTGGCGGCGTCGGTGTCCGACGCAGGCGCATCGGCGTCGGGCTCTGCCGCGTCGCTCGGCGTGTCGTCGCCCTCGCCGTCCGGCGCGGCGTCCTGCGCCTCGCCGGATCCGTCGGGGTTCGCGGCATCGCCCGGCGCATCGTCCGCACCATCGCTCGGTGCATCGTCATCGGGCGTGTCCGCCGCGACCGCGTCCGCCGGCTCGTTGCCGCTGCTCGCATCGTCGCCCCCCGTCGCACAGGCGGCGAGCAGCAGGAGCAGAAGTCCGGGGGCGAGACGCATGCAGATCCAGGAGCAGCAGGACCTCGCGATCGTGGCGCGTCGTCTCGCCGCGCACAAGACGCCCGCGTCGCCGAGGGTCGTGGTAGAGTCCGCGCCGGTGCGCGCGCCTTCGCGGGGTGGGCGGTTCGGCTCGACCCCGCCGCCGACCCGCTGCGTCGGTGCGCCGCCCCCCAACGCACACCGTGCACGCACACCGCCGCCAACCGAGGTCCCCATGACGCCGGACGCCCTGTTCTGGACGCTCGCCGAAGAGCTCATCGCCGAGGACCCGCGGGTCGTCGAAGGCACGATCATGCGTGGGCGCTGCCTGCGCGTCGAAGACGAGTTTCTCGCGCTCGTGTCGTACAAGGGCTCGGGGCTCGTGGTGAAGCTGCCGCCGGACCGGGTCGCCGCGCTGATCGCCGAGGGCGTCGGGCAGCCGTTCGGGCCGGGCAAGAAGGTGTTCAAGGCGTGGGTGTCGATCCCCGAGCCCGACGCCGACCGCTGGCGCGCTCTGCTGCGCGAAGGCGTCGCCGCCGCCACGGCGGGCTGACGTGGAGGCGCTCGCGCCGATCATCGGCGTCACCATGGTCGCATACATCGCGCTGATGCTCGGCATCGGTGCGCTGGCGTCGAAGCGCATCGACGGCGCCGAGGACTTCGTCGTCGCCGGCCGCCGGCTCACGTGGCCGCTGGCGACCGCGACGCTGCTCGCGACGTGGTTCGGTGCCGGCACGCTGATGGCCGCCGCCGACGAGGTGCGGGCCATCGGGTTGCAGGGCGCTGCGCTGGACCCTCTCGGTGCCGGGCTCTGCCTGTTGCTCTTCGGCATCTTCTTCGCGCGCCCGCTGTGGGAGGCGAAGCTGCTGACGCTGCCCGAGCTCTTCGGGCGTCGGTTCGGCGATGGGGCGCGGCGCGTGGCCGCGGCGCTCATGGTGCCGCCGTACCTCGGCTGGGTCGCCGCGCAGTTCATGGCGCTCGCCGGCATCGTCACCCTCTTTTTCGACGTGCCGCTGCCCGTCGTGCTCTGCGGCATCGCCGTCGTCAGCGTGGTGTACACGGCCCTCGGCGGCATGTGGGCGGTCACCCTGACCGACGCCGTCCAGCTCGTGATCGTGGTCGCCGGGCTCGCCGTGCTCTTCGTCGACGTGCTCGGCCAGGTCGGCGGCTTCGGCACCCTCTGGGACACGCTGCCGACGGGCCACCAGGTCGCCATCCCGGTCAGCGAGCTGCCCGAGCTCGTCGGGTGGATCGGCGTGGTCGCCGCTGGCGCGCTCGGCAACATCCCGTCGCAGGATGTCTCGCAGCGGGTGTTCAGCGCGAAGTCGGCGACCGTCGCCCGCGCCGCGTGCTTCACGGCCGGCGGCGCGTACCTCGTGCTCGGCCTCGTGCCGGTGGTGCTCGGGCTCGCCGGGCACGTGCTGCTCGGCGAGGGCGAAGGCGCCACCGTGCCCGAGCTCGCCGCGCTGCACCTGCACCCGGCGGTGGCCGTGCTCTTCGTCGTGACGTTGATGTCGGTCATCCTGTCGACGATCGACGGCGCGCTGCTGGCTCCGGCGACGGTGCTCGTGCACGACCTCGCGCCGGCGCGGTTCGCCGAACCGGCACGTGCGCTCGTGGCGTACCGCGTGGGCATCGCCCTTGTCGGCACGGTCTCGCTGGCCCTCGCCCTCGCTGGCGAGAGCGCGTACGCCCTGCTCGAGTCGAGCTACGAGCTCGGCATGGTGTCGCTGATGGCGCCGCTGACGTACGCCGTATACGCCCGCACGGCGTCCGCGCCGGCCGCTCTCGCCACGATGGGCGTGGGCACGGCGCTGTGGGCGGGTCACTACGTCGCGGGCGTCGAGGACTTCTTCGGCGTCGCCGGAGTGCCCCTCGGGCTCACGGCGATGGCGCTCTCGTACCTCGCATGGCCCGTCGTCGTGCGCCTCACCGCGAACCCCGGACCCGCATCGTGACCGCAGGCCTCACCCCGTTCGAGCTCCTCGGTGGCATCGAGCCGGTCACCGAGCTCGCGAACCGGTTCTACGACGCGATGGAGCGCGACGAGCCCGAACTCACCGCCGTGCACCGCCTCAGCGCGCCCGGGCGGGTGCACCCGGAGTCTCGGGCCGCCTTCGCCCTCTTTCTCGTGTTCTGGCTCGGTGGGCCTCCGCAGTACCTCGCGGTGCACGGCCACCCGCGCCTGCGCATGCGCCACAACCACATCGCGATCGACACGGGCCAACGCGACGCGTGGCTGCGCGCCATGACCACGGCGATGGACGAGATGGCGATCACCGGCGACGTGCGCGCGTACCTCGATCAGCGCTTCGCGACGGTCGCCGAGGCGATGCGCAACACGCCGGACGCACCGTCCGGGTGACGAGACGCGGCTGCACCCGGACAGGGTCCGCAGCCCGGAGTCGTTGCCCCCGTTGCCGACGCCGACCCTCCGGATCGCAGGGGACGACGCAGGGTCGCCCGCTGCGTCGCCCGGTACAGGCGAACACCGGTCGCAAAACGGCGACAGCGCCCGACACGATCGTGCCGGACGCTGCCGATTCATCCCTTCGGACCGATCAGAGGTCGGCGGTGTAGGCGATCCGCTCCCATCCCGTGCTGCCGTTCAGCCCGGTGTTCGCCCCGCACCGATACCCACCGGACATCCGACCGGCGCTGGTGTGCCAGCACAGGCGCTGGTCGCCAGGGTTGATATCGCAGCTGTTGCGCCGGACTTCAGCACCCACCGGGGCGAAGCCCCACGACCAGTCATTGTTGAAGTACCACCCGACGCCGTTGGCCTCGTGCGTCGTGTCCGCTCGAGCGGTGTCCATCAACACGTCGGCGCGCGGCGCGTACGCGGCGAGCGACAGGTTCGGCGCGCCCACGGGGCGGCACGCCATCATGATGTGCGATCCATCGCAGGCGGTCGCGACGGTCGAGACAGGCGTCGTGGTCGAGCCATACACCTCTCGATAGCACTCCGTCCATCCGACGAGGTCGGCCTCGGGCACGTCCTGACGGATTCCCGAGAACGTCGCGACGTCGGTGCAGGCGTCCGCCATGATGTTCATGAACAGCTGGCGGCCCACCGGATCCGTGGTCCAGTCCTCGAACGCGAGGCCGCCGCTCGCGCCAGCCCCGTTGCCGTTCCAGTAGTAGACGGTGCCGCCACCCGCTCCGATGCCGGTGGTGTAGAGGATCTTCGCCGTGCCACCGGAGGTCGTCGCGACCGTCGTCGTGCCGGCCGCAGCCGTCGCGCGGTCGTGGTCGGTGCGGCTGTCGTGATTGAAGACGGCGCCCGCCGGGATTCGCCCGAACGGACCGTTCGTGGCCGGCACGTCGACGTCGGCAACGGTCGACGAGCGCTGGCCGAACGGCCCATCGCCCTGCGTCGAGCTGCGTACGACGCCGGCGAGACGGGCGTCCGTCGGGCTGCCCAGGCTGTCATACCCGGTGACGACGAGCACACCGCCACCTTCGACGTATCCACTCAGCGCGGTGGCCTCGGCCTCCGTGATCACCCGGTCGTGCTGATAGAAGATCACCGTGTCGTAGGCGCCCAGCACCGCGAGATCGCGGGTCGTCGCACCATCGGTCTGCTCGATGTACGTGTAGTCGACACCGATCGAATCGAAGTAGTCGGTGAGCGCCGTCTCGTCCGTAGGATCGTCGCCGACAATCAGGATCTCGTCGTCGTCGCACGCCGCGATCTCGAATCGGCAGAACGACGAGCAGCCGTCCCCGCTCACGCGGTTGCCGTCGTCGCACATCTCGCCGGCGTCGACCGTGCCGTTGCCGCACAGGCTCGCGCGACGGTACGCCACGATCGGCCCCGCCCCGTTCTCGGCGACGACCGTCGCGTCCGAGCCGGCGGGCAGCGTGTACACGCCCGTGCCCGACCGACGGGGGACGGTCGCCGCCACACCGGCCGAGAGCAGCGTGTCGGCGTTGACCGTCCACGTTCCAGTCGTGTTGACCGGGCCCGTGTTCGGCAGCAGTGCCTCCACGTTGAGCACGACGCCCTCGCCGAACACGTGGCCGAGCGAGATGACCACGCCACCAGAGAGAGCGAAGTCCGCCAGCTCGGTCTGCATCGTCGTCAGGTCAGCGCCGGCCACGACGCCTCCCTCCTGCTCGTACACGACGACGACATCGGCCGTGTCGAGCGCGGCCGCGAGGCCCGGGAGCTCGACCGTGGTGATCGTGTGCGCGACACCCAGCGCGTCGAGCCCGTCCGTGATCGCCTCGTTCGTGCGCACGAGCTCTTCGTCCTCGTCGGCGTTGTAGTCGAGGCCGACAATCCCGATGGCCTCGGTGGTCGGCGCGAGCAGGATCGCGTTGGCGAGCAGTCGATTCATGTCGTCGTTCGTCGAGAAGAAGTCGAAGCCCATCAGGACGGCCCACCCCGTCGAACCTTCGTCCACGCAGAGCGCGGAGCACCCGTCGCCGTCGACCTCGTTGCCGTCGTCGCACTCCTCGACGGGCCACGTCCGGACGCCGTCACCGCAGACGGAGAGCACCGGCACGACGCACGTGTTCGAGCATTCGTCGTCGTCGATGTCGTTGCCGTCGTCGCACTCTTCGCCCGGGCCGACGATGCCATCGCCGCACACCGCGTCGGTGCAGGCATTCGTGCAGGCGTCCGTGTCGACGTCGTTGCCGTCGTCGCACTCCTCGCCGGGGCCGACGATCGCGTCACCGCACACCGCGTCGGTGCAGGCGTTCGTGCAGGCGTCCGTGTCGACGTCGTTGCCGTCGTCGCACTCTTCACCGGGGCCGACGATCGCATCGCCGCACACCGCGTCGGTGCAGGCGTTCGTGCAGGCGTCCGTGTCGACGTCGTTGCCGTCGTCGCACTCTTCGCC